>SXGU01304621.1_pt1 | contig 13739 bp, 13 predicted proteins | sample 3174531 | NCBI WGS metagenome assembly SXGU01 (sample SAMN11356863, study PRJNA531348) | freshwater metagenome | isolation source: freshwater sample F1-140 | place: China: Fuxian Lake, Yuxi | collected 2017-12-25 | reverse complement strand
TAGAAGCGCGCGGTCAGCTGCACCCGGCCGGTGCGCAGATAGCGCTGCTGCTGGTAGGCGCGGAACGCCGCCGGGTGGTCGCCGCAAGCTGCGTCGAGCTGGTCGGCCAGGCAGACCGCGTCCTCGATCGCCATCGAGGCGCCCTGCGCGAGGTATTGCAGCGTGGGATGGGCGGAATCGCCGAGCAGTGTCACGCGCCCCTTGGTCCAGTTCTTGACGGGCAACCGATCGCACAGCACCCACATCTTCCACGCGTTGATCTTGGCCAGCAGCCGCTTCACCTCCGGCCGCTCGTGCTCGAACTTCCGGTTCAGCTCTTCGGTGTCGCCGAAGACGTCCCAGCCTTCCTCGTACTTGTCGCTGTGGAACACAGCGACGAGGTTGTACAGCTCGCCGCGGCGCAGCGGGTAGTGCACCAGGTGCGTCTTCGGGCCGGCCCACAGCACGACGTTGTTCTGCCACAGGTCGTCGGGCACCTCTTCGCGCTTCAGCACCGCGCGGTAGGCGATGTGCCCCGACACGCGCGGCTTGCCATCATTGAGCAGCTGCTGGCGCGTGGCCGACCACAGGCCGTCGGCGCCGATGAGCGCGCAACCTTCTTCGCGCGCGCCGCCGTCGAAGTGCAGCACCACGCGATCGCCCGCATCCTCGTGGCGCAGCACTTTGCGGTTCTCCAGCAACGTGATGCGCGATTCCTTTCGGCACGCCTCCAGGATCACCTGGTGCAGGTCGCCGCGGTGGATCACGCCGTACAGGTAGCCGCCGAAGCGCGCGCGGAACGCGTCGCCGCCAACCGGCATGCGCACCACCTCCTCGCCGGTGAGCGCGTCCATCATCACCAGGTTGTCCGGGTGCACCGAGACGCGCTCGATGGCCTGCGTCAGCCCCAGGTGTTCGAACATCCGGTACACGTTGGGACCGAGCTGGATGCCGGCGCCGATCTCGCCGAATTCGGCGCCCTGCTCGAACACTCGCACGGAGACGCCCTTGCGGGCGAGCGCCAGCGCGGCGGCGAGACCGCCGATACCGCCGCCGGAGACGAGCACGGGAAGGGTCTTCATCGGGAAACCAGGTCCGGGGTGATGTCGGGAATGGTGGGTGCGCCGCAAAGCTGCATGGCGCGCTGCAGCTCGCCATGCAGGATCTCCAGCGCGCGGTGCGCGCCGGGCTCGCCGCCGGCCATGACGCCGAACAGCGTCGCGCGGCCGACCTGCACGGCCTGCGCGCCGAGCGCGCGCGCCTTGACGATGTCGACGCCGCGGCGCACGCCGCTGTCGACGAGCACCGTGATCCGCTTGCCGACCGCATCTGCAACCGCGGGCAGCGCGTCGATGGTCGCCAGCGCGCCGTCGAGCTGGCGGCCGCCATGGTACGACACCACGATGCCGGCGCAGCCGAGGACGGCGATGCGCGCCGCGTCGTCGGCCCGCTCCACGCCCTTGACGATCAGCCGGCGCGGCCACTGGTCGCGGATGCGCGCGAGGCCCTCCCAGTCGAAGCTGGCGTCGAGCTCGCGGCCCACCGACGAGGCGACGTCGGTGGCCTTCGCGCTGGAGGACACGAGGCCTTCGAGGTTCTCCATCTTCGGCATGCCGTGGCGCGCGAGGTCGAGCAGCCACGGCAGCTTGCGCCACATGTCCCGCGAGTTGCGCCAGTTGGCGCGGAACGGCGACGTGAAGCCGTTGCGCGTGTCGCGCTCGCGCTTGCCGCCGACCGGCAGGTCGACGGTGACCACCAGCGCCTCGTAGCCCGCGGCGTCGGCACGCTTCACCAGACGGTCGCGGAACTCCTTGTTGCGCAGCACGTAGAGCTGGAACCACAGGCGCCCGCCCGCCTCCGCGGCGACGCGCTCGATGGACGCGGTGGCCGGGGTGGCGAGCGTGAACGGGATGCCGAAAGCCTTCGCCGCGCGCGCGAGGAACACCTCGGCGCCCGGGCGCCCGGCGCCCACGGCGCCGGTCGGCGCGATCACGATCGGCGCCGCTGCAGGCACGCCGAACAAGTCGATGCGGGTGTCCACGGTCTCGACGTTGACCAGCGTCCTCGGCAGCAGCCGGATGCGCTCGAACGCGGCGCGGTTGCCCCGCAGCGTGGTCTCGTCCTCGGCGCCGCCATCGAAGAAATCGAAGATCGCGCGGGGCAGGCGCCGCTGCGCCAGCAGGCGGAGGTCGGCGATGTTGCAGGCATCCGCGAGGGCGTTCGACATGGGCCGAAAGTTTACCGGACCCGCGCCACCGCAACTTCAGGCTGCGGCGAACCCCTCGCGCCGCAGCAGCTCCGCGACTTCCGCGCCGTTGACGATGACGCGCGCGATGGCGCGGCCATAGCCGTCATTGGCGATGCGCCACACCATCACCGCCCCGGATTGCAGCAGTTGCTGCAGGCGATCGCGCGCGGCCGCCCCCTGCGGCGTCGAAACGTCCCAAGTGCGCAGGCCCGACAGCACGTAGGTGACGCCGCCGGCGATGAAGGACCCGCCGTCGAGCGCCATGAACGGCCCGCGGGCCGGGTACCAGCCGCCCGGCGGCGTGCCCTGCGGATCGGCCGGCGGCGCGTACACCGTCGGTGCGTCGTGCACCGGCGCCGGCGCGTACACCACCGGGGGCGCGACATAGCGGCCCACGGGCGGCGCCACGTAGACGGGCCGGGGAACGACGACCACGCGCGGCGGCGAGTAGTGGTGATGATGATGGCGATGGCTGGCGGCCGGAGCGGTGCCGTGCAGGCGTGCGTTGGCCGGCGGCACGTAGGTACTGCGCGCGTGAGGTGAAGGCGTGGCGTTGCCCCGCCGGTTGTTGTGGGCATCCGCGGGCAGCGCCACCGCGGCGCCGAGCGCCGCCGTGGCGAGCCATCCGATTGCATGCAGGGTCGTGGTCATGGTCATGGTCTGCGAAACGCAATAATGGTAGCCCCCGTGCACCCCCCGTAAAGAAGTGTTACATCTCGGCCGTGGCGCATAATTGCGCCCTCGACAACGGAGTGAGGCAAACCATGATCTTCTATCGCGCCGCGGCAGCGGCGATGCTGGCGGCTGTGTCCTTCGGGGCCGCGGCCCAGTCCTTTCCCACCAAGGCCATCCGGCTGATCTGCCCCTTCCCGCCCGGCGGCGCGGTGGACATCGCGTCCCGCGCCATCGCCAACGAGCTGCAGAAGAACCTCGGCCAGGCGGTGACGGTGGAGAACCGCCCCGGCGCCGGCGGCAACCTCGGCGGCGAGGCGGCCGCGAAATCCGCTCCCGACGGCTACACGCTTTTCATGACCACCAGCGGCATCCAGGCGATCAACCCCGCGCTGTACACGAAGATGAACTACGACCCGAACAAGGAGCTCGCCCCGGTCGTGCCGCTGGTGTCGCTCAGCAACGTGCTGGTGCTGCACCCGAGCGTCAAGGCGGCGTCCGTCAAGGAAGTGATCGCCATGGCCAAGGCGCAGCCCGGCAAGATCGCCTACGCCTCCAGCGGCAACGGCACCAGCATCCACATGTCCGGCGCGATGTTCACGCAGCTCACCGGCATCGACCTGCTGCACATCCCGTACAAGGGGAGCTCCCCCGCGGTCACCGACCTGCTCGCCGGGCAGGTCAGCATGATGTTCGACAACATCCCGTCGGCGCTGCCGCACATCAAGTCCGGCAAGCTGAAGGCGCTCGCCACCACCGGCGCGAAGCGCGACGCCGCGCTCCCCGACCTGCCGACCATCGCCGAAGCCGGCGTACCCGGCTACGAGTCCGGCGTCTGGTTCGGCATCTCGGTCCCCGCCGCCACGCCGAAGGACATCATCGCCAGGCTCAACGCCGAGACGGTGAAGGGCGCGAAATCGCCGGAGTTCGTCAAGCGCATGACCGACCTGGGCTACAACCTCATCCCGGGTTCCGCCGACAACATGGCCGAGATGATCAAGGCCGAGATCGTGCGCTGGACGCCGATCGTCAAGGCCTCCGGCGCGAAGGTCGACTGATGGAACGCATCGCCTTCATCGGGTCCGGCATCATGGGCGTGCGCCAGGCGGCGAACCTGGTCCGCGGGGGCTACCCGCTCACGGTGTACTCGCGCACGCCGTCGAAGGCGGACCCGCTGGTGGCGATGGGCGCGACGCGCGCCGCCACGCCGGCGGAAGCCGTAAAGGACGCCGACGTGGTCATCACCCTGATCGGCGCGCCGAAGGACGTCGAGGAGATGTACTTCAAGCACGTCCTCGACGCGGCGAAGCCGGGCGCGCTGCTCATCGACATGACGACCTCCAGCCCGAAGCTCGCCGAGCGCATCTGGCAGGCGGCGAAGGCGAAGGGCCTGCGCGCGCTGGATGCGCCGGTGACGGGCGGCGAGACCGGCGCCGAGAAGGGCACGCTCACCATCCTCTGCGGCGGCGAGAAGGCTGATTTCGACGCCGCCCTGCCGGTGCTCGGCAGGATGGGCACGAACATCGTGCACTTCGGGCCGGCCGGCTGCGGCCACCGCGCCAAGGCGGCGAACCAGATCCTGGTGCAGCAGAACGTGCTCGCCGCGGTCGAGGCGCTGTTCTACGGCAAGCGCGCGGGGCTGGATGGCGAGCTGCTGCTGAAGGCGCTCGAGACCGGCACCGGCGATTCGAAGGCGCTGCGCGGCCAGGCCGCGAAGGCGATGCGGGGCGATTTCTCCGCCGGCTTCTTCCCGGTGCACGCGCTGAAGGACCTGGAGATCGCGGTCGAGGAATCGGACGCGCTCGGCATGGACCTGAAGGGCCTTAAGAACATGCGCGACCGCTGGAAGGAACTGTTCAAGCGGCACCCCGAGGCGAAGTCCATCCAGGACATCGCCCGTCTATACATCTAGGATCACCATGGCCAAACGCATCGAAGGCGTCCTCTCGCCCGTCATCACCCCGTTCCGCAAGGACCTCTCGCCCGACCCCGACCGCTTCGTCAAGCACTGCCGCTGGCTGATGCGCAACGGCTGCTCCGGTCTCGCCGTGTTCGGCACCAACAGCGAGGCCAACTCGATGTCGGTGGACGAGAAGCTGGAGCTGCTGGAGGCGCTGGTGAAGGGCGGCGTGCCCGCCGAAGTGCTGATGCCCGGCACCGGCCACTGCGCGCTCACCGACTCGGTGCGCATGACGAAGGAGGCGGTGCGCCTCGGCTGCGGCGGCGTGCTGATGCTGCCGCCGTTCGACTACAAGGGCGTGTCCGACGAGGGCCTGTTCCGCAACTTCGCCGAGGTCATCGAGCGCGTCGGCGACGACCGGCTGCGGCTGTACCTGTACCACATCCCCCCGGTGGCGAACGTCGGCATCACCTTGCCGCTGATCGACAAGCTGCTGTCGCGGTATCCCGGCATCGTCGCCGGCGCGAAGGATTCCTCCGGCGACTGGGCCAACACCAAGGCCATGCTGGACGCGTTCAAGGACCGCGGCTTCGACGTGTTCCCGGGCAGCGAGGTGTTCCTGCTCGACGGCCTGCGCGCTGGCGGCAAGGGCTGCATCACCGCCACCGGCAACGTGAATCCCGGCGCCATCGACAAGGTGTTCCGCAACTGGAAGGGAGTGGACGCGGACAAGCTGCAGGCCGACATCACCGCGACGCGCAAGATCGTGCAGAAGGTGCCGATGATCCCGGCGCTGAAGGCGATCACCGCGCACTTCGGCAACGATCCGGCGTGGAAGACGGTGCGCCCGCCGCTCACCGAACTCTCGGCGGAGCACGAGAAGCAGGTGATCACGGAGCTGAAGTCCGCCGGATTCTCGATGCCGGGGCTGTAGCTTGCCCACCGCCCTTGTGACCGGCGCGGGGCGCGGCATCGGCCGCGAGACCGCCCAGGCCTTCCTCGCCGCCGGCTGGCGTGTGCTGTCGCTCGACAAGGCCTTCCCCCGGCCCGCCATCGGCGAGCGCGTGGACTACGACCTGCGCGACCTCGGCGGCATTCCCGCGCTCGTCGCGCGCCTCGGCGGGATCGACACGCTGGTGAACAACGCCGGCGTGCTGTATTGCGAGCCGTACGACGCCATTCCCGAGGAGCACAAGCGCGAGATCCTGACCGTGAACCTCGAGGCGCCGGCGAAGCTGATCGAGGCGCTGGCGCCGCAGATGAGGGCCCGACGCAGTGGAAGAGTGGTGAGCGTAGCTTCGGTGGCGGCATTCACGGGCCATCCGGACCTCTGGTACGGCATCACCAAGGCGGGCCTGCTCAACCTCACCAAGGCATGGGCGAGGGAGCTCGGCCCGCACGGCGTGATGGTGAATGCCGTCGCGCCGGGCCCGACGCAGACCGAGATGTACGAGCAGCTGCCGCAGTCGCGCAAGGACGGCGTGATGAAGAGCGTCTACTCCGGGCGCGTCTGCCAGCCCGGCGAGGTGGCGCGCGCCATCCTCTGGCTCGGCAGCGCGTCTCCCGACTACATCAGCGGCACCACGCTGGACGTCAACAACGGCTCGTATCCGCGCTAGCGTGCGAACGCTGTTCGACAAGGTGTGGGACGCGCATGTCATCGCCGACCTCGGCGGCGGCCTGGCGCTGCTGCACGTCGACCGGCACCTGCTGCACGACCTCGGCGGCGGGCAGGGGCTGCGGGAACTGGGCAAGCGCGGCCTCAAGGTGCGCAACCCCGAACTCACCTTCGCCACCGCCGACCACGTCATTTCCACGGCGCCGGGCCGTACTGGCGGCGCGCATGACTGGGCGGTGACGCTGGTCGACTCGCTGCGCAGCGAGACCAAAGCCGCCGGCGTGCGCCTGTTCGACGTCGGCGGCGACCGCCAGGGCATCGTGCACGTCATCGCGCCGGAACTCGGCATCACGCTGCCGGGCACGCTCGCGGTCTGCGGCGACAGCCACACCTGCACCAACGGCGCGCTCGGCGCGATGGGCTTCGGCATCGGCGCCACCGAGATCATCCACGTGCTCGCCACGCAGGCCGTGGTGCAGAAGAAGCCCGCGCCGAGGCGCGCGAGCTTCGAGGGCCGGCGCGCGCCGGGCGTCTTCGCCAAGGACATGATCCTCGCGCTGGCGGGGACGATCGGCACCGCCGGAGGCACCGGGCACGCCATCGAATACGCGGGCAGCGCGGTGCGCGCATTGGGCATGGAGGAACGCCTGACGCTCTGCAACCTCACCATCGAACTCGGCGCCACGATCGGCATGGTGGCGCCTGACGAAACCACGTTCGAGTGGCTCCGCGGCCGCCCGTTCGCGCCGACCGGGGCGGACTGGGACGCCGCCGTGGCGCACTGGAAGACCCTCGCCAGCGACACGGGCGCATCCTTCGTGCGCGAGGTCGCGATCGACATCGGCACGCTGGCGCCGCAGGTCACCTGGGGCACCAGCCCCGAGGACGTGGTCGGCGTCGACGGCCGCATCCCGGCGCCGGCCAGCGAAGCCAAGCGCGAGGCGCTGGCCTACATGGGCCTGCGCGCCGGCGACGCCATCGCCGGCACGAAGGTCGACCGCGTGTTCATCGGCTCGTGCACCAATTCGCGCCTGTCCGACCTGCGCGCCGCTGCCGCCGTCGCTCGCGGCCGCAAGGTGGCCGCACACGTGTCGGCCTGGGTCGTGCCGGGCTCGGTGGGTGTGAAGCGCGCCGCCGAGGCCGAGGGCCTGCACGAGGTATTCCTCGCCGCCGGCTTCGAGTGGCGCGAGCCGGGATGTTCGCTGTGCGTCGGCGCGAACGGCGAGCTGGTCGCGCCGCAGGCGCGCTGCGTGTCGACCTCCACCCGCACCTTCGTCGGCCGCCAGGGCCCCGGCGCCCGCACGCACCTCGCCAGCCCGGCCACCGCCGCCGCGAGCGCGATCGCCGGCGCGATCTGCGACCCGAGAAGCTTCGCCGCATGACGCCCTTCACCGTCCTCACCGCGATCGCGGCGTACTACCCGCGGCCGAACGTCGACACTGACCTCGTCATCCGCGTGGAGCGCTGCGCGCGCGTACCGCGTCCCGAGCTCGGCAAGTGGGCGTTCGAGATGGCGCGCTACCTGCCCGGCGGCGGCGAGAACCCGGATTTCGTGTTGAACCGCGATCCCTGGCGGCGCGCGCAGATCCTCGTCGGCGCGGAGAACTTCGGCTGCGGCAGCTCGCGCGAGATGGCGGTGTGGGCGATCGCGGGGATGGGCATCCGCTGCGTGATCGCGCCCTCCTTCGGCCAGATCTTCTTCGACAACTGCTTCCAGAACGGCGTGCTGGCGATCCGGCTGCCGGCCGACGCGCACGCCAGGGTCGCCGCGCTCGCCTCGGATCCCGCCACGGCAACGCTGAAGGTGGACCTCGAGGCGCAGCGCATCAACGGCGACATCGCCTTCGACATCGACCCGCTGAGGAAACGCATGCTGCTGGAAGGGCTGGACGAGATCGGCCTCACGCTGTCGCGCGCCGCCGAGATCGATGCCTTCCAGCAGGCCGACCGCGCCCGGCGGCCGTGGGCCTGGCCGGAGCCCGGCTAGTCCTTCTTCCCGTCCTTGTCCTTCTTGCCGCGCTTGCCGCCCTTGCCCAACGCGGCCTCGACGCCCTCGACCACGGTCTTCACCACCTTCAGGCGGGCCCAGTACTTGTCGTTCGCCTCGATCAGCGTCCACGGCGCCTGCGCGGTGCTGGTGCGCTCGATGAGGTCGGACGCGGCGACCTGGTAGCCGTCCCACTTCTCGCGGTTGCGCCAGTCCTCCGGCGTGATCTTGAACTGCTTGAAGCGGGTGCGCTCGCGCAGCTTGAAGCGGCGGTGCTGCTCGGCCTTGGAGATCTGCAGCCAGAACTTGAACACGATGGCGCCGTTGCGCACCATCTGCTCCTCGAAGTCGTTGATCTCGGCGTAGGCGCGCATCCAGTCCGCCTCGGAGCAGAAACCCTCGATGCGTTCCACCAGCACGCGGCCGTACCAGCTGCGGTCGTAGATCGTGAAGCGGCCCTTGCGCGGCAGGTGGCGCCAGAAGCGCCAGAGGTATGACTGCGCGCGCTCTTCGTCGGTCGGCGACGCGATGGGGATGGTGCGGTAGAGCCGCGCGTCGAGCGCGGCGGTGATGCGGCGGATCGCGCCGCCCTTGCCCGCCGCGTCCATGCCCTCGAACACGCAGACCACGTTGCGGTCCTTGAACGCCGGGTCGTGCGTCAGCCGCGCCAGCCGGGCCTGCAGCTTGTCGAGCTGCTTCTCGTACTTCGGCTTCGGCATCGCATGGCTGAGGTCCATGCGGTCGAGGATGCGCACGCGGTCGGCGGGCTCGACCAGCGGCGGCGCCGACGACGCGGCCGGCAGCGAGGCCTTGCCGGCGCGCGCTTTGGCGTTGTCGGCGACGCGCTTCTGCATGGCCTGCAGCAGCGTCCTGCCGACCGTGACGGCGCGGTACTCGGGATCCGAGCCTTCGACCACGATCCACGGCGCGGCGGCCGTGCTGGTCTCGCGCAGCGTGTCCTCGCTGACGCGGTAGAAGCGGTCGTACAGCTTGAAGAAGTCCCAGTCCCGGCTGGTGATCTTCCAGCTGGTCTCGGGATCGGACTCGAGCTTCTTCAGACGCTTGCGCTGCGCCTTCTTCGACAGGTGGAACCAGAACTTCAGGATCAGCGCGCCGTCGTCGGCCAGCATGCGCTCGAAGTGGTTGATTTCCTCGATCGACTGCAGCACGTCGGCCTTGCCGGCGCGCTTGAACACGCGCTCGATGATCGGCGAGGTGTACCAGGAGCCGAACAGGATGCCGATCTTGCCCTTGGGCGGCAGCGCCCGCCAGTAACGCCACATCGGCGGCCGCTCGCGCTCCTCGTCGGACGGGGTGTCGAACGCGTGCGTGAGGATGTGGCGCGGGTCCATCCATTCGTTCAGCAGGTTGACCGTCTCGCCCTTGCCGGCGCCGCGCACGCCGGAGATCAGGATGATGACGGGGAACCTGCCGTCCTTGGACAGCGCGAACTGGGCGTCCAGCAGGTCGGCGCGCAGCTTCGGTTCGATGCGCTTGAACTCGCCCTTGGACAGCTTGTGACCGATCTCGGCAGCTTCGAACACGGCAACCCCTTTCAGCGGAACCTGCCGACAGGATAATCCAAGCGGCACGCCGCGGGCGGCGGGGGGTTTGACGCAGATCAGGCCGGAACGCCGCGGCGGCCGCGGCGCGGGTCAGCGGACCCGGTAGACCTCGTCGGCGAAGTTGCCGCGGGAGACCTCGAGCTGCACGCGTTTCTTGTCCTGCAGCGCGGTGAGCACCGCGCGGTCGCGGCCGGCCTCCCAGAGCACCTTGTAGACCTCGCGGTCCTCCTTGCCCTTGCGCGCGAGGATGTCCCTGGTCTCGGCCTTCGGCGGTCCCCAGTCGCCCTTCAGTCCGCCGACGAACTTCTGCACGTCCTTGTAGTCCAGGCGCACGTCGAAGGCGACGATGGCGCCCGCCTTCAGGTAGTAGGTGATGCGCGACTCGACGCCGGCCACCACCACCTTGGCGTCGTCGCAGCGCCGGTCGGCGGCGTCGGTCTTCCACTCCAGCGCCTTGCAGTGCGCGGCCGGGTAGCGCTTCTTCACGTCGGCCTCGCTGCCGCCAAGCCCTACGCCGTTCACGCCATAGGGCTTCTGCGCCTGGGCGGTGCCGAGGAGCGCGAACAGCAGCGCGGCGAAGGCGAGGAACCTCATGGCTTGCCGTGGCGGAAACACCCGGCCACATGGTCGTCGACCATTCCCACCGCCTGCATGAATGCATACATGATCGTCGTCCCGACGAAGCGGAACCCCCGCTTCTTCAGGTCCTTGGACAACGCATCCGACACTTCGGTTCGCGCCGGCACGTCGCGCATGCCCTGCCGGGGGGTGCGCAGGGGCTTGCCGCCGACGAAGCCCCAGACGTACTTCGAGAAGCTGCCGAACTCCTTCTGCACCTCGAGGAAGGCCTGCGCGTTGGTCACGGAGGACTCGATCTTCAGCTGGTTGCGCACGATGCCCGGGTCGGCCATCAGGCGGCGGATCTTCGCCGCGCTGTAGCGCGCGACCACCTGCGGATCGAAGCCGTCGTAGGCCCGGCGGTAGTTCCCGCGCTTGGCGAGGATGGTGTCCCACGACAGTCCGGCCTGCGCGCCCTCGAGGATCAGAAACTCGAAGAGCTTCCGGTCCGAGCGCACCGGCACGCCCCATTCCTTGTCGTGGTAGGCGATGGCCAGCGGATTCTTCGCCCATGAACAGCGCTTCTGTTCCATTCCGCCTCCTACACCAATCCGATCTTCTGTTCCTGCAGCACGGCGAGCAGCCGGCCGCCGAGCATCGAGATGCGGTCCGCCATGATCGAGAGGAACGCCTCGGTGAAGCGGCCGCGGCAGGGTTCGGAGAAGCCGTCGAGGTCCGCGACGCGCAGCGACAGCGTCCAGCTCGGCTCGACGGCGGTCACGGTCGCGCTGCGCACGGTCGAGCTGCGCCGCGCGTAGGCCATCTCGCCCACGCACTCGCCGGGGCTCACCGCGTTTAGCAGCTTGCCGCGCTGCGTGACCTTGAGCAGGCCGGTGGCGACGACGTAGATGTGGTCGTCCTCCTCGCCCTCCGAGATCAGCACGGACCCGGCGGGGTACTTGCTGCAGCGGCCGACGCGCACCACCTCCCACAGCTCGCTGTCGGAGAACAGGCGGAAGAACGCGAGCCGCCGCATGGCGTTGTACTCCTCGACGTCCGACAGCGTGTTGTCGCGGTCGCTCTCGGCGGCGAGCATCGGCTCGAGCGCGGCGGCGAACTCCTCCCAGCTGGCGAAGCGGCTGTCGCGGGTCTTGCCGAGCGCGCGGCGCACCACGGCGTCGATCTCGCGGGGCAGCCCCTGCCGCAGGTCCGAAGGGGCCGGCGGATCGGCGGTGAGGATCGCCTCCATCAGCTCGTACGCGGTGCCGCCGTTGAACGGCTTGTAGCCGGTGAGCATGTGGAACAGCACGCCGCCCAGCGAGAACATGTCGGAACGGAAGTCGATCTCCTCGCCGCGGATCTGCTCGGGCGACATGTACGCCGGCGAGCCGACGCCGGAGACCTGCGTGACGTCGGCGCGCGCGAGCTGCGCGGCGCCGAAATCCGAGACGCGGATGTCGTAGTCGCCCTTGATCATGATGTTCGCGGGCTTGATGTCCCGGTGCACCACGCCGACCGTGTTCGCGTACTCGAGCGCCTTGCAGCACTTGTACGCGATCTGCGCGATGCGCGGCAGCGTCAGCAGCTCGCCCGGCTCGCACAGCGGCGCGAGCGAGGTGCCCTCGACCAGCTCCATCACCAGGTAGCGCAGGTCCTTGCCGTCGACCGTCTCGACGCCCGCGTCGAAGATGCTGACGATGTGCGGGTGGCGAAGCTTGCCGGCGAGCGAGGCCTCGTTCTGGAAGAAGCGCAGCTGGCGCCGCGCCTCCTCGGGATCGGCCGCCGGGGTGTCGAGCACCTTGATGGCGACATCGCGCTCCGCGAACGGATCCCGCGCGAGGTACACGGACCCCGTGGCGCCGCTGCCCAGCAGGTGCTTGATCTCGTACTTGCCGATGCGCTCGACCATGGAGGCCGCCATGCTAACCCGCCGCAGGATGGGCGGCGAGGCTCTTGCAATCTCTGACCTCAGGCAATCTTCACGTCGCGCGCATAGCCGCCGTGCAGGTCGAGGACGCGTTCGCGCCAGGCCCGCAGCGGATCGTCCGCACCGGGCAGCACGTCGGCCGCGCTCATCACGCGCGCCCACTGGAACACCGCGAAAAGCGCGTAGTCGGCATACGCCGGCGCCGCGCCGCAGATCCAGGGGTGGCGCTTCAGCGTCGAGCGCACCGGGTCCACCACCTTCGAGAAACGCGCCATCGCCTGGGCGGCGCCGGCGCCGGCCTCCTCGAGGGTGCAGCCGAGGAATTTCTCCATGTTGCCGCGGAAATAAACCTGGTCCGCGGGATCGACGTTGGCGTGCACGTCGGCGACGATCGCGGGCAGCATGGCCGGCACCACGACGCGGTCCACCCACAGGTTCCAGCCCAGCGACAGGCCGTGGCCCACGGCGTCCCCCAGCAGCGAATAGCCCTGCGGATAGCGCTTCTCGAGGTACTCGGCGATGGCCCAGGAATCCCGCACCACCGTTTCGCCATCGCGGATCACCGGCACTGTCCTGCCACCGGAGAACGCGATGGTCTCCTTGTCCGATTGCAGCACCGCCCGGGTCTCGAACGGCAAGCCCTTGTGCTTCAGCGCCATGCGCACGCGCCACGAAAACAGGCTGTACCTGCGGTCGTCCCTGCCCTTCAGTTCATAGAGCGCGATCATGCTCAGGCCGCTTTCTTTCCGCTTGCGGGGGGCGCCTCGCGCACCTCGTGCGTCGGCGGCTTCAGCGCCTCGCGTCCCGCGCGCCAGTCCTCGCGGTCGCGCGAGGCGAGCCGGTAGGCCTGGTCACGGCCGGAGAGGTACGGCAGCGGCCAGTGCTGCCCCGGGAACTGGTACCAGGCCGAGGCCTGCAGCGTGAAATACGGGTTGGCGAGGTGCGGCCGCGCCAGCGCGACGAGGTCCGCGCGCCCCGACACCACGATGGTGTTCACCTGGTCCGCGGTGGTGATGTTGCCTACCGCCATGGTGGCGATGCCGACCTCGTTCCTCACCTTGTCGGAAAACGGCGTCTGGTACATGTGGCCGTAGACCGGCTTCTGCTGCGGCACCACCTGCCCGGTCGAGACGTCGATCAGGTCGGCGCCCGCGGCCTTGAACGCGCGCGCGATCTCCAGCAGGTCTGCTTCCGACAGGCCGCCAGGCGCCCAGTCGGTGGCGGAAATCCGCACCGACATCGGCTTCGCCTCGGGCCACGCGGCGCGGCAGGCGCGGAACACTTC
>SXGU01335298.1_pt1 | contig 13741 bp, 13 predicted proteins | sample 3174531 | NCBI WGS metagenome assembly SXGU01 (sample SAMN11356863, study PRJNA531348) | freshwater metagenome | isolation source: freshwater sample F1-140 | place: China: Fuxian Lake, Yuxi | collected 2017-12-25 | reverse complement strand
TGCTCTATGGAGTGGAGCCGAACGACATCAGCGCGATGATCCTGGCGGGATCCACGCTGATTCTGGTGGCGATCATTGCCGCGCTGGTGCCGGCGTGGCGTGCTGCGCGGGTAGATCCGGTGGGGGCGCTCAGGGGGGAGTGAGTCCCTCTCTCGAGCCTGCAGCCGACTGGCGCACCGCGCCAACCACGTGTCGCACCGCTCGGATCACCGCATCAGGCCGGTCAAACTGGATATAGTGTGAAGCGTCCTTGAGAATCTCCTGACGGCTGTTGGTCGACCAGGTGGCTTCGTCGGTCTGAAGGCGCAGCCAGACGGCCAACAGTCGGTCTCCTTGTTCCGCGGTCAGCGCCATCTCTTTCAACTGCTGCGCGGAGGAAGGCTGGGCGGCGGTCAGCACCACGAGAGGTCGCTCACCGAGGGAGCGCGAGGATTCAGCGGCTGCGAGCGTCGCTGGCACAGCCTTCAGTTCGTTCACGCCAGCGGGGAGAGAGGCCGGCACGTATGCGCCCGGCGCGTCACGCGAGGCGGCCGGCGCATTGGGTTGATTGAGGTCTGGAGCCAGGAGTCTGACCAGCCCGGTCCGCGCGAGCGATGCGGCCACCGTCAATGGACCTGCCGTCGGGGCCATCGACTTGCCGGTCGCCGCCTCCATCTGTCGCAGTTGATCGGGATGCGACGCATCGACAAGCACCAGACCTGCGACGTCCGCGCCGAAGCGCTTGGTGTACTGGAGGGCATAGACGCCGCCAATGGAATGGCCAACGAGGACAACCGGTACGGTTTCGCCAGCGTGGGACAAAGTCGCGCGCAGGTCGGTGGCCACACCATCCGCGGTGAACGGCTTCGGAGCACGGTCGCTCCAGAGAATCCCTGCGCGGCTATAGGCACAGGCGCGCGTGGTTGACGCAATCGAGTCGTGCACGGCCGCCCAGCTGGTAGAACCCAGGAGATCGAGGCCCGATTCGAACACCACTGTCGGTGCGCCGGTGCCACGGCAATCGATCTGCATCTGGCGACCTCCGATGTCGACCAGCCGGCCCGGGGCGGGATGCTCGTGTGCGACACGGGAGCGAATCACGGCTTCGGTACCTACGCCGACCAACGCGCCAAGTGCGAGAGCGCTGGCCGTACCGATGAGAACCTTGCGGATGAAAGACGGCATTGGTCTGATCTCCCTAGTTGGCTGTCAGTGACGGGCCGGCGATCTGCTCGGCCACGAGTGCTGCGTCGCTGCCCACGCCGCCGATCAGTGCAGAGGTGTACGTGCGCTGAAACCGAAGTCCGAGGAAGTAGAGTCCCGTTACGTCGGTGGCGACGCCGAGCTGGTGCCGAACGCTGCCGTCGTCGTTGAAAACCGGCAGCTGAATCCAGTCGTATGCGGGGCCGAAACCAGTCGCCCAGATCACGACGCTTGGCGAAAGCGCGGCAGCGTCGCAGACCGGTAATCCCTGGTTCACTGCCGACATTCGCCCAACCCGAGTGACCCCGGCAGCAACGAGAGCGCTCTCGCTGACTCCGATCAGGGGATCGCCACTGCGATATCTGCTCTCCAGCGCGCGACCGGCAACACCCTCCACTGTCAGCCGCGAAAGCACTGGCCATGTCCAATCGTAGAGATCGCGACCGAGCAACGCGCGCGGCATGCGACCAGTGGGCTCGCCTGCGAGCCAGACCTGGCGGAAGCGTGCGAGTTCCATTGCAATCTGCGTTCCGGAGTTTCCGCCACCTACCACGAGCACCGGGCCATCGCGGAGGAAGTGGGGGTTCACGTACTCGCTCGAGTGGAGCTGTTGAATCTGCGGAGAGAGGTCGGCCGAGAATGCCGGTGTGCGCGGCTCCTGAAAGGGTCCCGTCGCGACGACGACATTGCTGGCCTCGAACCGCCTGCCCCCCGCGACGATGAGGTACCGACCACCAGACTGGCCCAGCGATTGCACCCGCATCCCAAAACGGACCGGCAGCTCGAATCGGGCGGCGTAGCACTCGAGATAGTCGGCGACCTGATCCTTACTCGGGAACTGCGACTTCGTCGCGGGAAACGGCATACCCGGAAGCGAGTTGTACTTCGCCGGAGTGAAGAGGCGAAGCGAATCCCAGCGTCGCCGCCAACTCTCGCCGATGCGCGTTCCGCTCTCGAGAATGAGGAAGTCGGCGTCGCGCTGCTGGAGCTCATAGCCGGCGGCGAGCCCTGCCTGACCGGCGCCGATGACAATGGTGTCGTAGCGCTCAATACGATGTGACGGTTCTTGCTGCTGCACTGCCGGCCTCTCTCTAAGTGGATGAGAGAGTATCGCGGGGCAGGGGGGTCAGACGATTGAACGTTGGGGCTGACTTTTGCAGCCTGCTCAGCTGCTGGCGGAGACGAATGCGCGCACCGGAAAGGTCCCGCACCCCTTCACCTTCACAGGCACCGCCGAGAACCGACCACCCTTCTCCGGCGCCTTCGCGAGTCCACAGAGGTGCTCGACGATGGGAATCTCCTGGCCGAGCAGCGTGGTGTGAACCGGACGCGCGCCGGTGGCGATCCCGTCGATGTTCATCGAATCAATGCCGACAAGCGCCGCGCCGGCCTTCGCCAGCCACTCGGCGGCTCGCTCCGTCAGATGCGGATGGTTCTCGAAATAGGCGTCTGTGCGCCAGTATTGGTCCCACCCGGTGTGAAAGAGCACCGCACGGCCTCCCACCGCAGCAGAGGACAGCGGCACGGTGTCAATCGCTGGTCCGAGCGAGGTGTCAATGCGAACGATGAGGCACTCCAGATCCGCCACTGACTCCAGCGGCAGTTCAGAGAGGTCCTTCCCATTCTCGTATCGATGGAACGGACTGTCTATGTAGGTGCCCGTGTTCGCGATCATCTCGACCTTTCCGATCTGAAATTCGGCGCCGTTGTAGATGGAGCGCGATTCCTCGCGACTACGCCAATCGCAAATGATTGGAGCGGGAAACCCTTTATAGGTCACCATCCCGTTCTCAATGACATGGCTGACGTCTATCAGGCGGTTACGAGTGTTCATATCGACCGGGTGTGAAGTATTTCCCGCATTCTCAACAGCCGAGGTGCGTGGTCACGTGGGCTCCCGGTCGCATCGGCCAAACCGTCAACCTGCGTGAGGGCGTCGCCTACGCTCCCATCGTCACGATAACGCTCCCGCGCTTGCGCCCGGTTTCCACGCGCTTATGTGCGTCCACGATGCGATTCAGGGGATACACCTCATCAATGAGGGGGGTGAACTCCCCGGCTGACGCAATAGCTGCGAGCTGGTGCAGATCCTCAATGCGCGCGGTCGCCGGACCAGCGATCACACGATGTCTGCGGGTTCTTCCGGTGACCGGAGCAAGCAGCAGGTCCGCGAATCCTCCCAGCACGACGAGCAGGCGCCCTCCCTTCGCGAGCGACTGCCGGACCCGCGCATACCCCGCATTGCCGACGGTGTCCACGATCACGTCAAACGTCGCTCCTTGCGCTGTGAAATCGTCGCTGGTGTAGTCGATCACGTCGTGTGCCCCAAGCGAGCGAACGAGGTCGACGTTGGCACGCCCGCAGACCCCGGTGACCCTGGCACCGAAGTGCCTGGCCAGCTGGACGGCAGCCGAGCCCACGCTTCCCGAGGCGCCATTGACGAGGACCCGTTCGCCCCGCACGAGTGCTCCACGCCGGAAGAAGCCGAGCATTGTCATTCCGCCGAACGAGAGCGCAGCGGCCTGCTCAAACGAGAGGTTGGTTGGCATCCGCGCCATCAGGCCGGTCTCGGCGACACACCGGAACTCGGCGTGGCATCCCATGCGCGCCCCGCCAAAGGCGAAGACCTTCTCGCCGACACTGAAGGTGCGGGCTGTCGCTCCAACCGCGGCAATGATGCCCGAGAGTTCTGTCCCCAGGATCGGCTGTCGAGGTTGCGAGATACCGAATGCGAGTCGGCCGAACAAGCCGAATCCCGGGGGCATCTTGAGGCTACGCGCCCGCCAGTCACCGGTCGAGACTGACGCGGCATGAACTCGGATCAGGACTTCATTATCAGCTGGGGCTGGTGTCGGGACGTCTCGGACCGCGACAACCTCGGGAGGACCGTAGCGCTCGTACACGGCGGCTTTCATCGAATCTCCCTGCGGCGGGTTCGATAGACGCGCATCGAACCTAGCGCGATTGTGGGCGAAGGGCGACACGCCCGCGCCAGACAAGGACTGCCAGATACAATGGCGCAGTCACGTCATAGGCACCGCACCAAGCCGGCCACCATGCCGGGACCCCGGGATTCACGACGATCCCGCCGTGGAAGAAATCCATCACCCCGTGGGCGGCGATGCCGACGATGACGATCCGGAGATCGCGCCGGAATCCCCAGGCGGCCAGCCCCGCGAAGAGCGCGAAGATGAGGAGCTCGGGGCCGAGTGCGGCGAGTGACCCGCCCATCACCGCGAACAGGATGTAATAGGACGCGATGACGACGAGCGCGGTGGGGTAGAACGCACGTTCTCGATCGAGCCCTGTGAGCGAACCGAACACCCCGACCGCCAGGGCGCTCCCGATGCCAATTAGGAAAGCCATAGGCGCTCAAGTGTACGTCTGGCGAGCGGCCAAAGTTAGCCCCTTTGTTCAATCGGTGGGCCCCGGTATGCGGTGATCCTTCTTTCGTGCGTGGTGCCTTGCCACGTGCTCCAGAACGCACACACCTCATACGGGAGATGGAACATGGTAAAGACACTCGCCTTGATCGGCCTGCTTGCGGCAACGCTGCCGCCACACGCCGCGGCACAGGGACGCGACTCCAAGTACGTCGCCGGGATTCGCTCGGGACTGCTCGTGGGAACGATGAATCTGTCGGGAATCGACCCCGCGTTTGCGGATCTCGAGGCCGACGGTCCCAAGGGTGCACATATCTCGGGCTACTTCCTCATGACCCGCGTCCGGCAGCACCTGTGGGTCGGAATTGAGACGCTCGTATCCAATTCAGACAAGACCGCGCCTACGACGATGAACTACCAGGCTGCGGGCCCCGTCATCGAACTCACCTATGGTGAACGCTGGTTCATCTCGGTCGGCATGCACGCAGGTGGCTTGATCGTCAACGCGATGGCACGGCAAGGTGCCGCCACTTCGGAGGGCGCCACGTCGGGGTCGTTCTACAAGGGCGAAGGACTGTTTGTCGCACCCCAAGTCGATATCGGATTCCGATTTGGCCGGAGTGAAATGGGCCTGTTCGTCAAGCAGGTGAACGTTTTCGGTGAGGCCGACCGCGGCGGGATGTCGGAGTTCGGTTCGAGGTTCATCGGCGTGCGCCTCGCCGTTGGCTTGAAAGACTGATTCTAAGCCCACGCTTGCCTTCGGAGACTACCATGGAAGACCACAGGCACGACCTCAACGATTCCCCGCGCGATCTGCTGCGGGCGCACCCGGAGTTGGACCGCGGATATGCGCAGGCACTGGCGTCTGCACAGCCTGACGAGGGCCGAGCCGTGGTGCGAATCGACCTTGAGGCAGGCGAGTTTGACTGGGAGTTTGTGCCGGGCCAACTGACTCGTGCCTGGGGATTCGGCGGTCAGGTGCCGGGTCCAACCATCGAGGCACAGGTTGGCGACGTACTGGAGATTCACCTCGCCAATCACCTTCCTGAGCCCACTGTCGTGCATTGGCACGGCCTGCGAATTCCGGCGGTCATGGACGGAACGGAGCGGGTGCAGCGACCGGTACAACCCGGTGAGACTTTCGTCTACCGGTTTCGCGTGCCGGACGCGGGCACTTTCTGGTATCACTCGCATTTCAACGAGACAGTGCAGGTGGAGCGAGGGCTGTATGGCGCACTGGTCGTACGCGCGGCTGACGAACCGGTGTTTGACAGCGAGCGAACCCTTGTATTGGACGATGTTGCTCTCGGGAAGGACGGTCAGATCAAACCACCGGGGTGGTGGATTGAGTCTCATGACGGCCGCGAGGGGGACATCCGCCTGATCAATGGTCGGCAGGAGCCTGACATCCACATGGCGGCCGGACAGGTCGAGCGTTGGCGGATCGTGAACGCCGCCAGTGCGCGTTATGTGCGACTTTCGGTAGGCGGCAAGCCGTTCCGAATCATCGGCAGCGGCGGTGGGTTGATCTCCTCGCCTGTCATCGCGACAGAACTGTTGCTCTGTCCGGCGGATCGTGCGGAAATTGCCGTTGGCCCGTTCTCCGAGGGCGAATCAGTCCGGATCGAGACACTGCCGTTCAATCGCGGGTCGTTCAAGTCGCATACGACATCTGAGCATTTTGGCACGTTGGCCGTCGGCGCCGCCGCGCCTTCCAGAACAAGGCTCCCGGACCGCCTGCGGGAGATCGAGCCGCTGGTGGCGGGGCCCGTCACGCCGAATCGTGAAGTCCGCCTCGGGTTCAGCCTGGGATTGAAGCACGGCGTCGAGTTCAACGTCGATCGCCAGCAGCATCACCATGCCGCGCCGGTTCGTGTTGGGGAACTGCAGGTCTGGGACGTGTTGAACCGCTCGCCGGTGCACCATCCATTTCACTTGCACGGCTTCTTCTTCCAGGTGCTGGAGGTGAACGGCAAACCGCCCGCTTACCTCTCCTGGGAAGACACCGTTGACGTGCCGGCATTCGGCAGCGTGCGTATTGCGTGGCGGCCCGACGACCGGCCCGGTGTGTGGATGTACCACTGCCATATTCTCGAGCACCACGCCGCCGGGATGATGGCGCATTTCGAGATCACTCGTTAGCACCGCTGCCGATCGTCGGCACGCGCTTGTCGTGGATGGATTGTCGGAAGATCAGCCTCTGCGTTCAAGACTGCGGGATCGGTCGATCCTAACATCCGTCATATCCATACGACGTCCATCATCGAGCCTCTTCTCGGAGTTCACCATGCGCAACTTCAACAGTGCAACAGCAGCGATTACCCGGGCGACACTGACCGCCCTCGCCGTTCTGGCGACGACCGGCTGCATGATGTTTATGGGCGCGCCATCGAATCTCGATTACAGCCGCACCCGTGTGAGCGACGGCGGGAAGTACCGCGCCACCATCGTCCCGGCCGGCGACACCCTGGCGCGGAACACGCTTCACTCGTGGACCCTGCACCTCGAGACGGTGTCGGGCGAGCCGGTCGACAACGTGGCCGTCACCGTGGACGGCGGTATGCCGCAGCATGGACACGGCCTGCCGACGAAGCCGATCGTGGCCAAGCACCTCGGCAAGGGCGACCACCTTGTTGAGGGCATGAAGTTCAACATGGGCGGCTGGTGGGTCGTGAAGTTCCGCGTCGGTGGAGCCGCTGCGCCGGACACCATCGTGTTCAACCTCAAGCTCTGAGGCACCGCTCATGATCTCGATTCGCGCACGCCTCATCGTCGGCACCGCTGCGGCCGTCGCCGCCTCGCTTGGCCTTGGTCGCGGCATGGGGTCGTCCTGGACGGCAGACGAGCGCACGGTCCTCCAGTCGCTCGCGCTGTCGTCACTCGGTCCGCTCCCCGTCGATCCATCGAACATGTACGCGGACCGGTCCGACGCGGCGATGCTTGGGGCAAAGCTCTTCTTCGACCGGCGCCTGAGTGGCAATGGCAAGGTCTCGTGCGCTACCTGTCACCAGGCCGAGCGCGATTTCCAGGATGGGATTCCACTGGGGAAGGGCGTCGGGACGGCAGGCCGCCGCACAATGCCGATCGCCGGCACCGCCTACAGCCCATGGCAGTTCTGGGATGGTCGCGCCGACAGCCAGTGGGCGCAGGCGCTTGGGCCCCTTGAGAGCCCGGTGGAGCACGGCGGCAGTCGGCATCAGTACGGGCGCATCGTGAGTGCCGAGTACCGTCACGAGTACAAGGCCGTGTTTGGCGAAACCCCTGATGCGACGAACGACGCGTCGCGCATCTATGCAAACATCGGGAAGGCGATCGCCGCGTACGAACGGAAGATCGTGTTTACGCCCGCACGATATGACCGGTATGTGGCGGCGGAGCTCGCCGGCTCGGTGCACACGCCGAACGATGACCTGAGCGCAGAGGAGCGGGCAGGACTGCGTCTCTTCATCGGGAAGGCGAACTGCTCCACATGTCACAATGGACCCTTGTTCACGGATAATCACTTCCACAACACCGGCGTTCCGCAATCAGCGACTGGCGCGGCCAACGACAGCGGGCGCGCCACGGGTGCGCAGGCCGTTGTTGCGAGCGAGTTCAGCTGCCTAAGCAAATACAGCGACGCGAAGCCCGACGAATGCTCTGAGCTGCGCTTCGCGGTTACAGAGGGAGCCGAGCTGGTGCGGGCGTTCAAGACACCGTCGCTGCGCAATGTCGTGGCGCGTGGTCCGTACATGCACGCGGGTCAGCTTGAGACGCTCGCTGATGTGATGAATCACTACAATCGCGCGCCGAGTGCGCCGGCTGGAAAAAGCGAACTCAAGAAGCTGCGGCTTTCCGCCGCGGAATTGCGCCAGATCGAGGCCTTTCTCGGCACGCTTGTCAGCCCGCTCTCGTTCCCGCTTCCCGACGATTCAGCGGCTCGCCGAACGGCGCCGCGTGCACTCACCACTCGCTGAGGACCATCACAATGCCCATCGCATATCGTCATCGCACCGACGCCACACCCGCAAAGGCTCCACTCCCCGGACTTTCTGTACACCGTGAAACCGACGTTGCCGTGATGGCTGCGCTCCAATCGCGAACCGAAGCAGAGATTGCCGCGCGTTTCGCCGCTGGCAACCGCGCCTATGTCGCCACGGTGTTTGGTCTCCCCGCCGCGTGGGGATGGGTGGCAACCGGTTCGGCCGCCATCGGCGAACTCAAAGCGTCGTTCGAGGTCGCGAGTGCAGAGCGATACCTCTGGAACTTCGTGACGCTGCCCGCGTTTCGCGGTCGCGGGATCTACCCGCGTCTGCTCGATGCGATCGTTGCCACCGAAATGGATGAAGCCGAGTGGTTCTGGATTGCGTATGCTCCAGAGAATCGTGCGTCGGGTACGGGGATCCTGAAAGCGGGTTTCACCACGGTGGCGGAGCTGTCGTTCGACATGAAAGGGAACCCCGTGGTGAAGGACATTCGTAAGGGGGGCGGAACCGCCGCGTCGGCGTTGTTCGGGTTGCCCGCAATCAACGAGGCCGTGGCACAGTGCTGGAAGTGCGCACGTATGGGGAAGCCGGTGGAATCGTCGTGCGCCCCTGGTGCCTGTTCGTGCGACTACCAGAAACCGCAGGTGGAGTGCGCTGCCTAGCCGCGCGCACTCGATCACTCTATCAAAGGCGTGGCGCCGGCCGTAGTTTCGGTGCCATGACCCAGCGCGCCGGTGTCGGCCAGTTCTTTGCGTGGGATGGCGGTTGCCTTTTTATCGGGCATCACGACCGTGAGTTGGGGGTCCACGCGCATCAGGCGATGCAGCTGGTAGTGGCGAGCTCAGGAAATCACCTGGTACGGGCAGGGGAGTCGTCCCCCTGGATGAGCTACTCGGTCGCGGCGATACCCACGCGGCAGCCGCACGGACTGAACGTCACGGCGTCAGTGTATGGAGCGGTCATCCTGATTGAACCCGAGACGCATGAAGGCCGGGCGATCACGGAACGGTACCTAGAGGGCGGAATCGCCGAAGTCGGAAGCGACGAGGCGCGGGCAATTGCGGACGCACTCTTCGTCGACTGGCTGGCCGGCCGGAAGGATGCGGTTGTCTCGCGATGCCGTCAGCTCGTGCACGCCGTATCGGGCGGTGCAGAGCCGACGGTTGCAACGGATCCCCGTATTCTGAAGGCGATCGAGTACGTGGGCCAGCATCTCGATCGGGCGATTACCCTCGATGACGTGGCATCGCACGCCTGCCTCTCACCGAGCCGGTTCCGGCATCTGTTCAGCGAACAGACAGGAATGGGGCTCCGGCCCTACATCCTCTGGCGGCGGTTCCTGTTGGTCTGGGACCTTCTAATGAAGGGGCGTACGCTTTCTGAGGCCGCGCACGCGGCGGGGTTTGCGGACGCGCCGCACCTGAGCAGGACGTCAGTCCGGAACTTCGGGTTCGCGCCGTCCGCGATTCAGCTGATGCAAAGGCCGCCCGAGTCGGCAGCGTTCGCCAAACCGGGCCGAAGCTGAGCCTGTGAAACCGGCTGGCCCCCCTCCCCGTACTTGGGAAGGGGAGGGCCCAAATGGCTTCGGAATCATCTGGTCTGTTGCAGGGAACCGTTGACGTGCTGGTGCTGCGTGCGCTCGCTTGGCGGACGATGCACGGCTACGCCGTTTCTGAGTGGGTGCGGGGGCGCACCGCCGGCGCAATCGTCATCGAAGACGCTCCTCTCTACAAGGCCCTTCACCGGCTTGAGCGCGACGGTGCGATCAGCGCCGAATGGGGGCTCTCGGAGAACAATCGCCGGGCCCGCTACTACAGCCTGACACCGGTCGGGCGACGGCTGCTGCGCGCGGAAGAATCGGCCTGGCGTCGATACGCGGCTGCCATGGCTCTCGCGTTGGAGGCCCAGTGATTCGGCGCCTCTTCAGGCTGCCGTTCCGCACGCGGGGCAGCATCGCACGCGAGGCAGATGCCGAGCTTCGCTTTAATATCGATGCGCGCACGGAAAAGCTGATCGCTGAAGGATTCGACGCTTCCGCGGCACGCGCACAAGCCGAGCGCGAGTTCGGCGATGTGGATGACGCGCGACAGTACATCACCGCCGTGGACCGCGAGGCAGAAGCGCACCGCCGGAGGAGAGACTTCATGGGAGATCTGGTGCAGGACGTCCAGTACGCCATTCGCAAACTTCGCGGCGCGCCCACCTTTGCCATCGCAGCCATCCTTACGCTCGCTGTGGGAATCGGTGCGAACACCACGGTGTTCAACCTGGTGAATGCCGTTCTCATCAAGCCGCCGGCGGTGAGTGACCCGGACCGTATGGCATGGATCACGCCGACGTCGCCAACGAGTAACTCCGGCGCGTGGACGATGCCCGACTTCGTTGCATTTCGAGACCAGTCGCGCACCTGGTCGCATCTCTCAGCGTTCGGAAACGTCAACGTCACCCTGAATGGCACGGATCCCGAGCGGCTTGCCGGGCTCGTGGTGAACGGCAACTACTTCGAAGTCACAGGCGTTCGCCCGATGCTCGGCCGCGCCTTTCTCGCATATGAAGACAGCGCCAATGTGCCGGTGCTCTCGGCCGTGATCAGCTACGCCTTCTGGCGACGTGAGTTCAATGGAGACTCCACGGTTATCGGCCGCGAGATCCAGCTCAACTCCAAGCCGGTGCGAATTGTCGGTGTCGCTCCCATCGGGTTCAACGGCATGCGACTCGGAGACCAGCTCGACATCTGGATACCGTTTCCGGCATTCACACAGGTTGGCGTTGGCCGGAGCGATCTCTATTCCGCTCACAGTTCCCGATGGTTGCGCGTGATTGGCCGCCTGTCGCCAGGGGCTACGATGGAATCCGCACAAGCCGAAGCGTCAGTGCTGCAGGTGCGGCTCGAGCCGCGCATCACCACACCGGCAGACCGGCGAACGCTGGAGGTTGGGGAGGTACGCGGAGGGCTCGATCCGGGTGCACGAACACGGCTGACGCCTGTGTTCTCCCTGATGATGCTCGTGCCGCTGCTCGTGCTCGGCGTCGCCTGCGCGAACGTCGCGAACCTGTTCGTGTCGCGGAGCGTGCAGCGGCAAAAGGAGCTGGCGCTCCGCCGCGCGCTCGGCGCGTCGAACGGGCGATTGATTCGGCAGTTGCTTACCGAGACGGCAATCCTGGGTCTTGTGGCCGGGGCGGTTGGCGTGGCCATCTCGTATGGCCTCACGGGCATCATATCGCGTGTTGGTGATGTACCCGACGACGTGATGCGGTTTGCCCGGCCCGATGCCACGGTGTTCGTGCTGACTTTCGGTCTGGCCCTCGCCGCCGGAGTGATCTTTGGACTGCTGCCCGCCCTCGCCGCCACGCGCAGCGCTATCACCCCTGCGCTGAAGAATGACGGTAGCTCGGCCGGTGGCGGAAAGGGCCGGCATCGTTTGCGCAATGCGTTCGTGGTGAGTCAGGTGGCGTTTTCACTTGCATTGCTCATCACTGCGGGGCTCTTTGTGGGCAGTCTCCGCAAGGCGCTCGGCGTCGAACCGGGGTACGATCCCCGCAACACGATTGCCGCGTCGTACGACAATGGTGGCCAGGGCTATACGCCTGAGCGACTGCGGGCGTTCGATGAGCAGCTTGTGGCGGCCGCGCGCGCGCAGCCGGGGGCGGAAGCCGTAGCGATCGCAGAGATTCTCCCACTCAGCGGGAGTTCGAGCTCCACGAGCATGCGCCGCGAAGACCAGTCGCGTGACGTGCCGGGCACCAACACGCTCGTGAACCGCGTGACCCCGGGCTACTTCGAAGCGATGCGGATTCCGATTGTGCAGGGGCGGGCGTTTACCGAGAGCGACAACGCTGCAAGCCAACAAGTGATAGTGGTGAACGAGCGGCTCGCGGAGCAGATGTGGCCGGGGCAGAATCCCATTGGACAGCGTGCCAGGTCACCGTGGGACAGCACTGGAGTTGTGGAAGTGATTGGCGTGGCGCGGAACGGCAGGTATCGCTCGCTCGCCGAGGCACGCCAGGAGGCGGCGTTCTGGGCGAGCGCGCGCCAGTTCCCGATCGGCACGCACGGCGAGTTGATCATTCGGGCTCGTGGTGGCACCACCGAAGCGGTGGCTGCCGCGCGTGCGGCACTCAAGGCGGTGGACCCCACGCTGCCGATCTCCAAGTTGCAGACGCTGGAGGCGTATATCGCCGAAACCGTGACCGGTCAGCGAGCGGGCGCGGCCCTCTTGGCGGTGTTCGGCGGGATTGCGCTGCTGCTCGCCGCGCTCGGCATCTTTGGCGTGATTGCGCAGGGGGTGGCGGCACGCACGCGGGAGATTGGAATCCGTATGTCGCTCGGCGCTCGGGCGGCCGATGTGGTGCGCGGCTTTGTGCGCGAAGGGCTCGTGCTCACCTCGATCGGCGCGGTTATCGGGGTGTTGCTGAGCCTGGCGGCGTCGAAAGTACTGGCGAACCTGCTGTTCGGGCTCAAGGCGACCGATGCGCTGACGTTTGCTGGCGCGTCAGTGGCGATCGTGCTTGTAGCGGCCGTGGCGAGCTTTGTGCCCGCGCGCCGTGCAGCGAAGGTGGATCCGTTGGTGGCGTTGCGGAGTGACTAGCAGCGCCTACCGATACTCCCCCATCAATTCCTGCAACGCCGCATTCCCCGGCACGAGCTCCGCATAGGGCACATCCACCAGCGGTCGCGCGACCGTCTTGTTCAGCCCGTGCATATCCGGCGCGCCGCCCTCGTCCACGAACAGCAGCCCCGTGGCCACCTCGCCACGATCGATGCACGACTTCACGTGCAGGTACGCGTTGTTCCGGTCCGTGGGGTTGTAGTCGCCGGCCAGCTTCCGGAACCGCAGGATGCTCCCGTCGTGCATCGTCACGCTCGTGAGTCCGCCGGCATCCTTCTGCTCGGCACTGATCTCCTTGCGGAGCGGCACGAAATCAGCCGCCGAAATCTCCACTTCGTGCTCGCGAGTGTACTTGTAGCTCTTGGTTGAGCCCTCGTGATCGTTGAAGCTCACGCAGGGGCTGATCACATCGATCAGGGCAAAGCCGTTGTGCCGGAGCGCTGCCTTGAGGATTGGAACCAACTGTGCCTTGTCGCCGCTAAACGAACGCGCAACAAAAGTGGCGCCGAGGGTCAGCGCGAGCAGCACGGGATCAATGGGCTGATTGAGGTTGGCGTCCCCGCGCTTGCTGGTGGAGCCCACATCGGCGCTCGCCGAGAAC
>SXGU01255174.1_pt1 | contig 13741 bp, 13 predicted proteins | sample 3174531 | NCBI WGS metagenome assembly SXGU01 (sample SAMN11356863, study PRJNA531348) | freshwater metagenome | isolation source: freshwater sample F1-140 | place: China: Fuxian Lake, Yuxi | collected 2017-12-25 | reverse complement strand
GGGCTTTGCCGGCCGCTCGTTCGATCTTCAGGAAGGCCGGGTGCGCTTCACTGGCGGCGGCACTGCCGACGCGACGGTGGCGATGCAGGCGACCGAGACGATCGAGGATGTCGACGTGACGGTGAATGTCGCGGGCTCGGCGCTCGACCCGCGGATAACCTTCTCCAGCTCGCCCGGCCTGCCGCAGGACGAGATCGTGTCGCGCATCCTGTTTGGCAATTCGGTCGGGCAGCTGTCGGCGATCCAGGCGGTGCAACTGGCAGCGTCGCTCAACACCCTGCGCGGCTCGGGCGGAGGCGGCCTCAATCCGCTGGGCAAGCTGCGCCAGGTGGCCGGCATCGACCGTCTCCGCATCCTCGGACCCGATGATACGCAAGGCCGCGGCACCGCGCTGGCAGCGGGCAAGTATATCGGCGACGACATCTATCTCGAGGTCGTGACCGACGCCCGCGGCTTCACCGCGACCCAGCTAGAAGTGACGCTGAGCCGCAGCCTGTCGATCCTGAGCCAGGCGGGAGGCTCGAACAGCACCAACGTCAACGTGCGCTACCGGAAGACCTACTGATGCGAGGAGGTGCGCTGCTGCTGGCAGTGGTGGCTCTGTCGTCCTGCGGCGATCGCCGCAGCTTCGACGAGCGCTACAAGGACACCAGCAGCGAACTCGAGCAACGCGCGCGGGCGATCGACCAGAACATCGCCAACGAACTGCCTGCCGAAGAGCCGACGGCAGGAAACGCGTCCACTTAGGAGGTGTGTGAGGCTGCACTATAGCTGCGCTCCTACAAGAGGGGCCTGTTTGCTTTGCAACGAGGATCATTGGCACAAAGATGCTCCCAGGGCCGCGTCCGTTTGCAGGCGATTGCGCCGATCGCACGGGTAGAACTCACGGAGCCTGCCACAGAGGGGTAAATCAGTGGCCTGCTGGGTGGAGCGGCACCGGGTACAATGAGGACCGGCGTTCGAGATCGCGACAGTCGCATGCTTAAGCAGCTTGCCTTTCTGTTCTCTATACGTTCTCAACGGCATCATGCGGCGAGTCGACGATAAGCACCTGCGCGAGCTTGCGCTCGAAACGATTGAGGAAGCGGCCGCTGCAGCTCACATGGGTCCGGTTCGCCGAAGCAGAGGGATCGCGCTGGCCCTTGCGTGGCTCCGCCACAGGGGCAGTGAAAAGGTTCTGCCGCTCTGGCCGTTTAATGGATTTTGGGAGGGGCTGGGCAGCGAGCGACAGCATGATCGCTGGTCTGCCGTGAACGCTGCTGCCAATGCGATTTATCTGGCGCTCGATGTGCCTCGGCGTCCGGCTGTAATTTCAGCTTTCGAGTGTCAGCTGCGGCACACATCTGGAGGGAGCGAGGCTGCCGGCCCTACCAAAGGGAAAGCCGGTATGCCGGATCGCGACCTGAATCACTCAGGTGAGACCTAGCTGTCTTTCTGCAGCTTCACGACACCAACCTGCCGGGCCGAGCAGGGGCACCATCATCTCCTTGGCTAGGGCAAACGCCGTCTTCGGCGCTATGCCCAGGCGAAGAGCGATTTCGCGGCTGCTGATGTGAATTCTGCTGAGCCTGACAATTTCCGGGAAGTCCACGGCCTTGGAGTCACCGCGCACAGATGCCATCCCCTTAAGTAGCGGCGTGGAGGATTTGGGGGAGAGGTTCAGCACTTCGCCAGCATCTCGCCGCGACATCACGTTGCTAAACTTCGCGCCCTCATAGTTGGAAACTTCGAAGAAAAATGAGCGAAGGAAGCGAATGCAGGTGTGGTCTACAAGAATCTGCTCTGTCAGTGCCCCAGTGCAATGATCGAGTTTGAAGGGCAGTGCACCATCAAGCAGGGCTTTGAAGATCGGTCCCCAAGGCTTCGCTCGGCCGCCAATTGAACCCACGGCGGTTCGCAGCGTGATGGGCTCGCTTGCGAGAGAAGATCGGGATGAGGATCCGATCCTCGCGATCAGGTCGTCAAGGACGGGCCCAGCGATCTGCGGAGCGCCATACCGAGGTATGCAGAAGCAATCGCCGTGAGTTTGCAGCATCTGCATCGCGATCAGCTGTTCAACGCCGTGGTGAGAGATGCCGAGCTTCCACGCTGCGCTCTCCAATGAAACCCGGCACACGATGATTTCGGCCAACTCGTCAATCTCGGCGGCGTCGTAACGGGGTGCTGCCCGACCCTCATGCAGGGCAAAAACAGTTCCAAGCGCACCCTGCCTACGAAGATCAGCGACGCCCTTGGTAGAATATCCGAGGCGAGCCGCCGCATCCTGAGTGCTGAGTGTCTGCCTGCCCAGATGACTGGAGTTTGGACCGTCGAGATCGATAGAGGAGCGGAACTGCTCAATCGTGTCTCGTAATTGGCGTGTAAGTCCTTCGTGACTGGGTAGTCGAAGGAAGCGCATTGTGCTTCCGCCATTGCCGTCTTGATGACGGGTGGATGCGCTGCTTAGCCGGTACGCCATCAGGCCTTGAAGCGAATGGGGCCAGTCCAAAAGCATGTTCCAGGCAGCCGCGATGGCTTCGACCACCACAGATTTAGGCTGATTCCAGCTTGCATTCGTGCCGTATCGGGCTGGCGTGATGCGTGGCTGAATGACGATCGCCACCCTGACGAGCAATTCATACGTTTCAGCTAGGCCAAGATGCTGCAAGGCGGCGGGAAGTGCACCCAGGCTGTGCTGCCGGCGAGCGGTATCCGGGTGGACCAGGCCTACGGCCGCCTCAAGGCTTGATCGAAGCTCGTTCGGTACGACGTCGGACTCGACCGCTGAGAGATCCTCAACGCACCGATCACAACGAGCGACACCATTGGTGTGGTGCCAACGCTGGATACGCTCACAGCGAGCACAGCAATCTACAAGGTATTGCCATGTCTCGCAGCAGAAGGGGAAGGCTCGGAGCTGCCACAGCGCTCTATGGTGGGGCGAGATAGACAAAGCAGCCGGCGCGAAGCGCCTTACTGCGATGTCGATATCATTTCGCGGAATGGGCACCCCAAAGAACGCACGGCGCCCGGCATTATCGGTCGGATAAGAGCGAAGCTGCAGGTCTTCGACATCGACGCGCAGGCAATCGGCAATGACAGGAAGACCATCCCAGTTCGACGTCGATAACGTCGGCTTATGGCCATAGATCACGCCAGCCAGGCTCGTGATCGTTAGGGCATTCTCGATCCAGTTGGCTGCGGCAACCCTGGCGATGTAGCCGTCCAGCGACTCCCCCATGATGACGGGCTTCGGTGCCTCGATGCGCCATGGTGCTCGGGCATGCTGACTAGCTGTCGCCATGGCCTACTTAGCCCGGAAAGGGTTGTAGGCGATGCAGTGGTTGGCGATCGACCAATCATCAACTGCGTCAGCAAGGTCTTCGCGCCCGATGGCAGCGTCGTCTCGCCGCACAACAGCGGCGAGAGCTGTCTCGATGACGCGGCAGAGCTGGCGAAGGTTTCCGTTGGACGCCTCGCAAAGAAGGCGAGCGAGAGCTTCTTCAGCAAGTCCTGACGAGAGCCGAAGGATGCCTCGATCGACGAGTTCGCCGTCTAAGCCGCTAACGAAGCCAAGGAACAGCTCTCTGTCCTCCTCCACAAGCCAATCGAGAGGATCCATGGTAACCGGAGCATCCAATCGACCGGCAAGATCCGGGCTGCGCTTGAAAACGTCGCGTGCTTCCTCAGTAGCCAGAAACGCCATCGGGACGATGCCGCGATCCATCACGTCACGGAGAGCGGTCGCGATTGCTGAACTCATGGTCGGCCGGCGAGCCGCGCGGTTGAACTCGTCGATGATCAGCAACTGTGTCTCATAGCGCTCGAGAGCGTCGAAGGCCCGCATCCAGAGGACTGGCTCTGCACCATGCTCAGGACGTGGGACACCCATGGCTTTCAAGATGCTCGCGGGAATGGACCGAGTGGTGCCTGAGCCGTCGACCGTCGCGATGACAACAGGCTGGCTTCCTGGGGCATGCTCATCAGCCGCTTCAACGTAGGCTTTGAAACGCTCAGCTCCGACCGTCTTGCCTGAGCCAGTGTTTGCGATGAGGCGGACTCCGCCTTGTGTCTGCCCCTTCGAGAGTTGACCAGTCAATCGAAGCTCGTCGAGGGCAGCGACAAGCTCATCCTGCCGAGGGTAGGGGAGGCGGATCGCGCGAAACGAGGCCCGCGCCTCTGCCACACGACGCGAACGCTCGGAGGGGCGCTCCGCGCGCCCCTCCTTGCCGTTATCGGCCCGGACCGAGGTGTTCATCTGTTCGGCCATCTGACTGACCTCACTCATAGCTGCCGCTCACGCGGCGGGTGCGGGTGGGGCGACGGGCAGGCATCTTGCTCTCCTGACTCTCACTGGGCTGGCCCGCGTCACGACGGTCCCGTTTGTTCTTCGGCTTGCGAGATTGGTCGACAGGAAGTCGAGGAGCCAAAATCTCGTCGTCCAGCATCGTAGTTGCTGAGAGGTCGTGGGCGATGAACTCGTCGAGAGAAATGGCTTCTGGTTCGTCCATGTGGAGGTGGACGAGGTTGCCCGTGATCTGCCGGAGACGCGGGATCTCGTAGAGGCGTGCGACCGTAAGCCGCTCACGATGCTTAGCCTCCGGCGAGATGTTGCGAATGGCCTTGATGCGCCGCGAACGGAAAGCAATCCGCTCTGCCTCTGTGTTGAAGGCGGCCGCCTCTTCACGCGCACGCTCTAGGAGCTGATTGTGAAACCATAGCGGCATGCCGTTTGCATAGGTTTCGTCCGAGCAGCGAAGGATGGTGTGAGTCTTCTTGACGCGATTCCAGACGTGGACCACCGAGATATCTTGAGGGTCGTACTTCACCTTCACGGTGGCGATTGCATCTGCCCGCGACTGCCGCCGGGGTTCCACGGCAACGAGGTCTTCGAGCAAGCTCGGAACGCCGCGAATGCAGTGGTAGCGCAGGTTGAAGAGCCGCAAGCCGGTGTTGGACAGCTGCACGGCTGGTGACACATCCATGATTTCGCGTTGGAAGCCCGCAAGGTCGTGGATCAAGTCGATCCCATGCTTGGCGACACTCTTCTCGAAAACGAGCGCAGGCTGGCGGTCTTGGAGGCCGGAATGTGTCGAGATGTGATATTCCGCGATCGCGGCATTCACCAAGGCCTCCAGCTCGCGCACCGTGACGCATGCTTCCTGCTCGGGGTCGTGGCCGAGCTTACGCGCAAGCGCGATGGGCTTCGATCCGCCTGGAATCAGCTTGGTGACTTTCTCTTGCAGCGTGGGAAAAATGCGCTCGCCGATCGCGCGGTAGCGGGGCTTCTTGATGGGGCAGTGACGGACGGCAAAACCGGCCCCCTTGGCAGCGTCTTCGAGCGCCTGGCTCCGGAACTCAGCTGCGTTATCGACGATGATTTCGGCCGCCTTGCCGCAGATGCGGCGAAGGATGGGGTATCGCTCGATGAGCTTGGGCGGGGGGCGCTTCGGAAGGCTCGCACGCTTCAGCACCTCGCCTACCGTCCAGTAGGAAGGTGGGAGGTAGCTAATAACGTGGCCGAGAATCACCTCGCTGTGAACGTCAATCATGACGGTCAGCCATGGCTTGCCGGCCACCATCTCGTGATCGAGGTCGAGAACGAAGAACCCGTTGATCGGCGTATGGTCGATGATCGCCAGTTCGAGGGCGCGCTTTGCCGTCAGCGGGCGGCCTGAACCCTTCCAGTCGGCGTCGCTAGCGGCTTTGCCGTCGCGAGCTTCGCGGGTAACGGCCCCAATCAGCGCCCGGCAGGCTCGCCGCACGGTAGCGTAGTGCGGAATAGGATAGGGCTTCTCGGGTTTGGGATAGAGCGACGAGTTACCAGCATTGATGTCGCGCAACTCGTTGCTGATTTCAGTGGTCACGTCCGCGTAGCTGAGCTGCTGCGTCCAATTCAGGAGAGCACCCTTCTGAAGGACTTCCTGCGGTACGTCATCGAAGTAGGGAGCGCGGCGGACCCGGCCGGTCATCCGCACCATGTCGCGGATGTTACGGTCGCCTGCGAAACCACGGTCGGTACGCCACCGCTTGATGGTATGCGGATTGTCGTGCTCGCCGTACTTTTCGCGAAGCTCAGGCGTCCAATAATCGCCCAACGCCAATCCGATCGCCTTGACGCCATTCGGTACTCCGTGATCGTCGAGGATCTCGCATTGTGCGAGCATCTTGCGGGCCTTGGGGTCCAGTTCGTCGCAATCAGCGAACGTCCACTCCGCCTCAGAAGCCATCTTACGAGCGATCGATGCCCGCTCGGTCTCTCGTACGATAAGACGGCCTTCCAAGAGCAGCTCATCATAGCCCTCGGGCGTCAGCAACCCCATGAAGCCCTCTTTGTCTTCGATGATGTAGGGCAGGCCCGTTTGGCAGTGCATCAGATGAATGCGGCCCGGCATGGGCAAGCCAACGTACTTGTAAGGCGCCTCATCGATCTCGATGATTGTGTTCAGAGGGTAATTGTAATGCGACATAGCCTTCTCCCTGTTAGGCAATAGTTGTCCAGTCCGCTGAGCGACGGGCTCAGCGGTTAGTTCGCGCTCGAAGGCGCCTCGGTTCTCCTTGAAATGGGGTGGGTCTAGACGATACGCACAGGCGTCTCGTGGAAGATGGGCTGCGTGAGATCGATGCTGATGCGACCTCTGACGAGTAGCGCCTGAAGCACTGCCATGCCGCCTGGCGCGAAGCCGGGTTCGATGACCTCGGCGAGCTCTCCGTAGCTGCTAACCAGTCCGCATTTCAAAGCGAAGCTATCCAGCCGACGGATGTGATCGGGGCTGACCCGTGCGAAGCGACGCGACTGGAAAAGCTCGACGTTGTCACGGTGGTGACGCGACACGAAGATCTCGGGCGCCAGAACAATTTTGAACGTCCAGCCGCAGCGGCGACAGATTTCGGCGACCCCGGCAAGGGTATGACGGTAATCTTCGTCTTCGAGGTCGCGCTCGTTACGCTTGAGTTCGACGATTTCGACCGAGCCGTCCGTTTTCTGGACCTCGACGTCGCAAGTGTAGCGACGGAGCCGGCCATTCAACGGAAACTCGAAACGGCGGCGCTCGCTTTGGGCCCATTCTACTTCTTGATCTACCTCGCAGCGCATGAGGTAGGCGCGCTGCGTCATGCCTTCCCAGTATTGAAGACGGCGGCGCTTGTACGATGGCCACCAACCATTCTCGTGAGCGAGGTTACCGGTAAAGGTGCGCAAGGAACCACCGTGGACGGCTACATGCATGTGAGCCATCGTTACGAGTTCGTCGCCAGCCTCAGGCAAGTTCGTGAGCGGACGCACACGGGTACGATCGGGCGTGATTGCAGGATCTAGAAGCTGGCGAGCGATAGCAAAGCGCGGGTCGACGTGCGTGGCGACCGGTGTAGCTACGATATCGTCGTTTTGCTTGTTGCTGCTCATGCCTGCGGAGCCTGACGGCTGGACACGCGCACCCAGGAACGAGCCTGCCGCCGCCGCCAGCTGAGCCGCCGCATCGCATCGGTGATCACCGGGCGAGGAACGTCAGCCTTCATGCCATGACCCGACAAGTCGACATCTGCGCTGTCGTCAACGAGCGGCTTGATCGCGACTTCGGACTGGCCCTTCCGTGTGTCTGTCATGAAGCGCTCATCCATAATCGTTTCCACTTTTCTTGTCGGTGCGTGGCCATAGCTAGGGTTGAGTTGCGCTGGGCGCAAGCTCGCTGCTGACAAAAAATGTGAAAACGATGATTGCTCGTCATATTGATCCTGCGTAGGGTCGCAGCATGATCTCGGCAGCCGACCTTGAACTCGTGGCCAAGCATTCCGCTGACCGCGCCACCTTCGAGAGCAACGAAGCCACGCTCTTGGCACTGCCGCTCGTCAGCCAATCGGCCGTTCTGCAGCGCCTAAGGGCGATGGATAAGTACGTGGGGATGCCGAGCCCGACTGCTGCGGATGCCGCCACCTTGGCGGCGGATCTCGGCACGTCTGAGCGGAATTTCTACCGGCTGGTCCGAAAGTTTCGCGAGCATGGACCCGTGGCCGGGTTAGCTCCCAATTTTCGGGTGCGTCAGCGGGCATCGGCCGCTGCAGATGGTTTGGGCAAGGTTGCAGAAATAACCTTGGAGCGGATCCTGGAAACCGAAGAGGATGCGCGCTGGAAGGACGTCGTCGATGAAGTGCTGGCCGCCTGCCGAGCAGCGAACGTAGAGCCTCCTTCGACAGCTGCAATTAGGCGCCGTCTGCTAGCTCTTCGCGCCGAAGGCCGCTTGCGGGACGCCGGCGAACGCATTTTCGGTGAAAAGTGGCTTCTGGATCAATCGGCTATAACACTGACCCGTGAGAGCGATGAGGGGGTCGAGTATGTGGTCGTCACGCTGCTCATTGATCGGCAAACCAAGCTTATCGGTGGTGTTGGGCTTTTCAGACGAGGCAACCCGCTATCCGGTGTACTGTCCGCCCTTGTTGATGCCTGGTCTCGGGTGCCTGAATTTGCTGGCGCCGGCTTGAATGTTGCTTCTCGGGTTCGCGAATTCGACTGGGTTTATCCGGAGGACGCTCATGTATCGGGTTTCATGCTGGACTATGGCGTAACGAGAACGTCAGGTCGGGGACCACGCAGGCATGGTGAAAACATCTTTCGAATGATCGGCAACCGCTTGGGTCCGTACACCTTGTTAATTCGATCAACGGCAAACCCTCAGCTCGTCGATGAGCAGCTTGCGACCGCCCCTCTGCCTTTTGCAAAGGCTGAAGAGGTCGTGCGGCACGCCGTTGCGAAGTGGAATGAAGGCATTCTTCAACAGATGAAGGCTGGCCGGTCGCGAGACGCTCGTCGGAAGCGCCTGATCGAGATCATGCGGAGCATGACGGAGTTATTTCTTCGGGCGCTCGACGACTCGTCAGCTGCAATCCTCAAGGATGCCGAGCGCAAGATCACGCACGGACCGGGCGTTCTTGGGACTCACTAAGCCCGCGCATGGCCGGCCTCCTGCGAGCGACCGTCGGGCAAGGAGTTCGCCCACAACTGCTTGAGCGTGGTGGAGCGGAACGGCGAGATCAGGACGAGCCTTCACTCGGGCTCGCGGCGCAAACGGAATGCGCCCGATTTTTCGACCGACGGCGTTTGTCAGCGCAGTGCCGGGCGCGAGGCCAAGGGAAGCAGTGGTGTCGAGACGCAATTTGGCGGCTTGAGCAAGGCTCTCAACAACTGACATGTGCGACTGCAGGGCTGTCGAGACGATCAGTCGTTGACCCCGGTGACGGGAATGGGGCCCGCTTCTCCGATGATCGATGGCGTCCACAAATGCGTGCGCCACCGCTGACGTTTCTACAGGCTGCCCATCGAGGTGGAAGCCAAGCACTTCGCCGCTGTCGACGTGGATGATCGCGGTGAGCACGGCCAATTGCGGTTCGGCAGAAGCAACATGCACGGTCAGGTCGAGGGGGCATGCATCGAGGACGAAATCAGCGTCGCGGCGCATCCGACTCCGTAAATCAGGGTTCAGCACTGGCTTGCCAGTGCGTGTCCGGACCGCGTTCCACGAAGGCGGCGTCAGACCTTGCTCTTTGCATCGCCGGCTGCATTCGGCGAATATCTCGCTGTCACGTGCACCCGGACCAAGATCGGTGATGGTGTCGTCCAAGACGCTCCGCTTGTCGTGCCGAAGTTTGCTTTGCTGTCCCTGCGAGGAAACCTTCGGCGTTCCGCCCGCGCGAAGTTCGCGGACTGCGGCGGCGAGACGGAAGAAGCTGCGCTGAACCAAGTCTAGCTCGGCAGCCGAACGATCTGCCTCGGCAGTCGTCGGCTTGTCGAGGGCAAGGTAACGGTCAACTACTTCCAACCTGCGGAGAGACTCAGCCCAGAGATGCGGAGGTAACTCCGCCAACTGCCTGATGATCTCGTCGCCCATTTCTTCCTCCGATGGAGTTCATCGGAGTCCGGATCTTCCTTCTTTTGCTGGCCTTGTGTTGTGCTGGGAACGAACGAGAGAGGTAAGGACTTGAATCAGCGTTCCGAGGATAACCGTTTGATCACGCAACTTCTTCAAAGCTTGCCCTTCGCGGCACGCTCGTCGAGGATCGCGTCGTTGGTCTCAGATGACGCTGGGCTGAGAGCGCGCCAAGCAGCGAAGGCGACGAGCGTCAGCAGCAACGCTAGCAAGGCAACTGCAAAGCCTCCGAGAACAGGACGGTCGTGCTTCATTTTGTCCCTGCCTGCTTTGCCATTCTCCGCTTCGCACGCTCGGTAAGGCAGATGGTGTTCGGCCCCATAGTGATTTCCCCACTATGGTGCATGTTGGTCAGAAGAGAGGGCAAACCGCCAACCTTCGCAATTCGCTCCGAGCACGACGCGTCGGTGGCGATTTCCCGATCGAGCATTTCGCGACTGATCGCTCCTCCGGCGTTGGCAATCCTCTGCCGAATGTCATCGTAGAGCGACCCTTTCGGAGTGAAGATCGGCGGGCCGATCCGGCCGTGATGTACCATGGGGTCTCCTTCTCACTCCACCGGTGATGAAGTGGTCAGAACTTGGTATCGCCGAGTGCCGATGATCAGGGATGAAGGGCACTCGCATCCTCACATTCTCTCCGCTCAACCTGGATCGTGGAGTGCTGCAGCTCAAACCGGTCGTGCAGCATGGTGGCGATTGCAATCCGCACTGTTTCGAAGTCGGCCCCTTCTTTGAGCTCGACGTGCGTTGAAAGGCTGTTGTCATCGCTGGTGAGCGACCAGACATGGAGGTCGTGGACGCCGGCCACCCCAGGGACATCCGAGATCGCTTTCCGGACCTCGGCGAGGGTGATGCCGCTTGGCACCCCTTCCAAAAGGATGCGGGTAGTGTCCTTGAGCAGGATCCAAGTACGAGGAAGGACCCACAGGCCGATACCGATGGCGACCAGTGGATCAACCCACTGCCAGCCGGTAGCCATGATCACGCCAGCACCGACGATCACGCCCAGCGACCCGAGCATATCCGCCCAGACTTCGAGGTATGCGCCTTTGACGTTCAGGCTCTGGTCCTTGCCAGCCGACAAAAGGCGCATAGCGATGATGTTTACGACGAGGCCGATCGTAGCGACGATCAGCATGCCGGTCGACTGCACTTCGCTCGGTTCGAAGAACCGCCGGATGCCCTCGACGAGAACGTAGGCGGCCACCGCGAAGAGCAGCAGCGCGTTGAAGGCGGACGCTAGGATCTCGAACCTCCGGTAGCCGAAGGTTCGTTTCTCGTCGGCTGGACGCTGACCGATCTTCACTGCCGCCAATGCAATCGCCAAAGCTGCGGCGTCGGTGAACATGTGCGCCGCGTCGGACAGCAGGGCGAGGCTGTTGAAGACGTAGGCCCCGACCAATTCAGCGACGAGGAAGGTGGTGGTGAGGGCCAGAGCCCAGCCCAGCATCTTGCTGTTGGCCCCTGCCGCATGGTTATGGGCATGTTCGCCGTGACTATGCGCCATGCTGGTTCTCCTGCTGATCGTGCATCACTGCTTGCTTCCGTCATCTTGAGGTCGGGCGAGCCAACGCTCGAGCTGATCGATCTCGCTTTGCTGGTCCTTGATGATCTTCGTCGCCAAGGCGCGAAGTTCGGGATCCCGGCCGAGGCGCAATTGCGCCTCGGCCATCTTTACGGCGTCGCGGTGGTGCGGGATCATCCCCTCCGCAAAGCTCCGGTCCGGATTATCCGGATCGAGGGTCATGCCCATGCCTCCATGCGAGGTCTCGGTCTTTCGCTCCGCCGTCTTCTGCTCGTCACGCTGCGCTTGCGGGGCGCAAGCGGCGAGAAGAAGCGCTGCAAACGCGATTGGTGTTGCCGCTTTCATGTGTTGACCTTTCCTCATCATTCCGCCGGGACCGGTTCGCGGCCGAACGGATCTTCATTGCGGTAATCACCTTGGACATGGCGGGCCCGAGCCTTGTGCAGAAGGAAGTGGCTGATCGCTGGCAGCACGAAGAGCGTGAGGAATGTCGCCACGATCAGACCGGCAATCACCACGACCGCCAGCGGCTTTTGCACTTCGGCACCACGGCCCATGGCCAAGGCCATCGGCACGAACCCGATTGCCGGGACGACACCCGTCATCAGGACGGCCCGAACCCGTTCCATCATTCCTCCCCGGATGCTGGCATCGATGCTTTCGCCCGCGCCGATTCGCTGCTGGATACTGGTCATCACGACCAGGCCGTTCAGAACGGTGACCCCCGACAGCACAATGAAGCCGACGGCGGCCGAGATGGAGAAAGGGAAGCCGGACAGCACTAGGCCGAAGACGCCTCCGGCAAGCCCTAGCGGCACGGCCGAGTAGACGGCGAGCGCCGAGCTGAAGCTTCGCAGAGCCATGTAGAGGATGCCGAAGATCAGAAGGAACACCGCCGGGATGACCAGCGAGAGCCTCGCCGAGGCGGCCTGGAGATTTTCGTACTGGCCACCCCACTCGATGAAGACGCCGGGTGGCAGCTTCACGTCACGCTCGACCGCAGCGCGCGCGGCCTCGACATAGGAGCCGAGGTCGCGACCACGGACGTTGGCCTGAACGACCACGCGCCGTTGTCCGTTTTCCCGGCTGACCTGGTTCACGCCGTCAGCGAAGCGGAAGCTGGCGACCTCGCGAAGAGGAACCGAGGTCCGAGCTCCGGCACCGCTGTTCTCCAGCATCACTGGGAGGGCGCCGATGGCTTCGAGATTGTCGCGCGTCGGGTTGTCGAGCCGCACCACGATATCAAACCGACGGTCGCCCTCGAAGACGATGCCGGCCTCACGGCCGCCAAGGGCTGCCGCGACCGTGTTCGCAACCTCGTCGACCGTCAGCCCATAGCTCGCGATGGCGGGGCGGTTGAACAGCACCTCCAAGGTCGGGAAGCCAGCCGTCTGTTCGGAGCGAAGATCCGCCGTGCCTTGAACCTTGCCGATCGACGATGCGACCTGTGCCGCAACGGTCTCAAGCTTGGCGAGGTCGTCGCCGAAGACCTTGATAGCTACGTCCCCCCGAACGCCCGCAATGAGCTCGTTGAAGCGCATCTCGATGGGCTGGCTGACCTCGAAGGCATTGCCGGTGAGCGAACCCATCTTCTCCTCGATGCGCTCGACCACCTCGTCCTTGGTGTCGACGCCTTCCGGCCACTCCTTGCTCGGCTTCAGGATGACGAAAGAATCCGAGATGTTTTGCGGCATGGGGTCTGTGGCGACCTCAGCCGTGCCCGTCTTCGAGTAGATGAAGGCAACCTCGGGAAGCGAGGAGATCGCCCGCTCAACCCTCAGCTGCATGGCCAGGGATTGATCGAGCGATGTTGAGGGAATGCGGATTGCCTGAACCGAGGCGTCGCCTTCGTCGAGTTGCGGAATGAACTCCTGACCCAGGGTCGTGAAGAGAACACCAGCGAGGGCGAAGACCCCCAAACCTGTGCCAATCCACGGCTTCGGCCGCGAGAGCACCTTGCCGAGGAGCGGCTCATACCGTTCCTTGGTCCAGCGGATGACCGCGACATCCTTCTCCGCAACCTTGCCCTTAATCAGCACGGCGACCATCGCCGGCACGAAGGTCAGCGAGAGGATGAAGGCACCAACGAGAGCGAAGATGACGGTGATCGCCATCGGCGTGAACATCTTACCTTCGACACCCGTAAAGGTGAGCAAGGGCGCGAACACGAGAAGAATAATTGCCTGCCCGTAAAGGGTCGGGCGGACCATCTCCTTGGCGGCCTCGAAGACCTCGTGCAGCCGCTCCGAGAGTTGAAGAAGGCGACCTTCGCGGTGCTGCCGTTCTGCTAACCTTCGCAGGCAGTTCTCGATGAT
>SXGU01121033.1_pt1 | contig 13743 bp, 15 predicted proteins | sample 3174531 | NCBI WGS metagenome assembly SXGU01 (sample SAMN11356863, study PRJNA531348) | freshwater metagenome | isolation source: freshwater sample F1-140 | place: China: Fuxian Lake, Yuxi | collected 2017-12-25 | reverse complement strand
GACCGCGGCTGGGCGCGGGCCTGCGAGCCACTCCCCGCGCCACGACGCGGCGCCGCGACGCGACGAGGTCATCGCCCGGTGGATCTGCATCGCCACCGGCACGGGGCCGTCGAGCTGGATCTCGCCCAGGGCGCCCGGCAGCAGCAACGCCCGCCGGGTGGTCGCGGGCACGGGCGACTGGCCGAGGCGTGGCCCCGGGCCCAGCGACTCGCCCCGGCCGGGCGAGACACCCACGCCGCAGCCGGAGTCACGACCCCGGCCGGGCGCCTCGCCGCGAGCGAGCGCGGCGAGCAGTCCCTCCGGCATCGGCGGCGGCGGCACCGGGCGCGACGAAGATGCCGCTCCCGAGCAGCCACAGCTCGTCCCGGTGGCGCTCCCACAGCCGCAGCCGCAGTTCCCCACCGCTAGCTCTTCGCCACCAGATCGATGTTGACCACCGGGCCGCCGGCGAAGCTGCCCGTCCCCGTGGCGGCACGGATGAACCGCGAGAAAGCGGGGATCTCGAAGAAGGTCGCGCCGGGGGGCGCCGCCGAGTCCACCCGCACGGAGGAACCCACGTCCACGAACGCGCCCTCCTCGTTGACGGCGGCCGTTTGCAGCTTGACCACGGTGTTGGCATCGGTGGCGGTGCCCGCCTTCAGCACCCGCACCGTGACCGCGATGACGCGGTGAGTGCCGAGGTCGAGCACCTCCGGGCGAGGGGTCACCCAGTTGGGTACGAGGGTGGCGGCGTCGACGATTCGCACATATTGGGCGGACAAGCATCTCTCCAGATTTGTGAATGGATGTTATCAACCCCCCCCCCCACAATGTCAAGTCGCGACGATGTCACGATGTGTCACCAGCACGCCTGGGCGCCCCGCCCCGGCTCTCGGGCTACACCGAGAAGCCTTGTACCGCCTCGCCCGCCCCGACGACACCGCCCTCCAGTCGCTCCTCGACCACGCGCGAGTGGCCCCGCACAACTACGCCGAGGTGGGCCAGTCTCGGGGTGACGAGCCCCCGGTCGGCTACTGGCCCAACGGGGGACAAGCCACGCTCCCCGTGCCCTTCGAGCGCGCGTGTGACGCCCTCCTGAGCTTGCAGATGTTCGACCTCGGCTGGCTCCGCGCCGTGGGCCGCGTGGCCGAGGGGGAGCCGGTCGCCGTGACGACGCGCCTCTTCGGCGTGTGGACAGCCCAGGCCTGCCGCGTGATCTACGTGGAACGCACGGCAGAGCGCCTGCGCTGGGGCTACGGCACTGTAGCGGGGCACGCCATGGCGGGAGAGGAGCGCTTCGAGCTGCGGCGGGAGGGGGGCAGCGCGGTGTACGAGGTCTACTCTTACTCGCGCCCAGCAACCCTGTTCTCCCGACTGGTGCTCCCCCTGGTTCGCCCTCTGCAACGCCGCTTCGCCATCGACAGCGCCGAGCGGATGGCTCGGTGCTGATCGGGCTTGGCGCGCTCGCCTGGCTGTTCACGACGGGCGATGTAGTGTCGCGACTGGTATTTCTCTCGATGTTGGTCTACGTGCCGCTCTCAGCGCGCTTGTTGCTCGGTGCCAGCACCTCGCGCGAGTTCCTCGCACTCGCCACCGCCACCGCAGCCGTCTTCGGTCAACCCGACGCCGCCTATCTCTGGCTCGCCGCTACCCTCGCCATTGCCTTCGGCGCGGTCCTGTCCACGCGGCGGGAACTCTCGAGTTGGCTCGCCCTCTTCCCGCTCGGCTACCCCGTCGTTGGCGCGGGCTGGTGGCTCGCCGCGCGCCAGGATTGGACCCCGCTGGGCTTCACCGAGCCCATCGTGTCACTCACGGCGGCGCATTTCCACCACGCCGCCGTCACCCCGCTCTTGAGCGCGGTGCTCCTCCTGCGACAGGGCGGCTCCCGGTCGCTGGCCATCGCCCTCTGCTTGCTCCCCCCGCTCGTGGGGCTGGGCATCACCTTCTCCCCCGGGCTCGAGCTCGTCGCCGCCGTCGGCTTCGCGGGCGCGCTCGTGGCCCTGTCGATCCAGCAGCTCGCCTACTCCCGCAAGGTCTTCGCGGCTAGCCAGTTGGCGGGCGGACTGCTCGGCGCAGGCGCGCTCTTCCTCGCGCTCGGCATGGCCCTCGGTGCCTGGTACGCCGTGGGCCAGTACACCGGGCTCGCCGCCCCGAGCATCCCCACCATGGTGCAAACCCACGCGCTCTTCAATGGCGGCGGATTCGGCGCCACCACGCTGCTCGGCTGGTGGATGGCCAGCCGCGTACAAACCCCGGAGAACGCATGAAGATCCTGGTCGCCGGCTCCTCCGGCTTTGTCGGCGGTCACCTGGTCGCGGCACTCGCGGCACGCGGTGACGAGGTGATCCGCCTGGTTCGCCGCGCCCCCGGCGTCGGCGAGGCCCATTGGGACCCAGCCGCTGGCCAGCTCGATCCCAAGGTGCTTGAAGGCGTCGACGCGGTGGTGTCACTCGGCGGCGAGAACATCGGCGGCGGGCGCTGGACCGAGGCGCGCAAGCGCCTCTTGACCGAGTCGCGGGTGGGCCCGACGGCGCTGCTGTCGCGAGTCATGACGTCGATGGAGCGCCCACCGCCGGTGTGGGTGAGTTGCTCCGGCGAGGGCATCTACGGCCACCGGGGTGACACGCCCCTGCCGGAGACCGAGCCCCCCGGCGATGGTTTCCTTGGGGAGCTGTGCAAGGCCTGGGAGGCCGCCACGGGGCAGCCCAAAGGCGTACGCGTGGTGCACGCGCGACTTGGCCTCGTGATCGGCGACGGCGGCGTGATCGAGAAGATGAAGCTTCCCTTCTCGCTCGGCCTCGGTGGCCCGATCGGCAGTGGCGAGCAGTGGATCCCCTGGGTGAGCATTCACGACGCGGCGCGTGCTTTCATCGCCGGCGTCGACGACGCCGCGCTCCAGGGCCCCGTCAACCTCGTGCATCCAGAACCCGTGCGCCAGCACGAGTTTGCGCGGGCCCTCGGCGTGGCGCTGGGCCGTCCTGCCTTCGTGCCCACCCCGGGCTTCGTCATCTCCACGCTCGTCGGCGAGATGGGCACGGAGCTGATCCTGCACGGCAAGCGCGTGGTGCCTCAGGTGCTGCTCGACCGGGGTTTCACCTGGCAACGCTCGCTCGCCGACGCGCTGCTCGAGGCCGTCACTCCACGGTGAATCGCCAGGTTTCCACGAGGTCGTCGCCTCCGTCGAGCACGTCGTCGAAGGCGCTCTCCACGCGCACCTCCACCTCGTGCGACTGGCCGCCGTAGTCGGCGTTCGACATCGACAGGCCATCGGTTTTCTCGCCGTCCACCCAGAGACTCGCGGTTGCCTCGACGCGCAGCCCCTCCACGGCAAACTCGATACCGGACCCCGTTTCTGACACCGTCACGCCGGTGGCGGGGTCGAGGAACCGGAAGAACCGCCGGTAGATCTGTTCCTGGCACACGGGACAGAAGGCATCGTTGGAGGATCCACTCATCCGACAACTCATCGCCGGACGGTAGAGGTCATCGCAATTGTAGGCGCCCTCGAAAGCGCCCACGACATCGTTGTACTCGCTGCGATCGGGCGTGGGGAGCGGCGTGTCGCCTTCGATCCAGTGCGCCCACGGTGGCGACTCGGGCTCGTCGGTGATGTTGACGGGCAGGCCGAGGGCGTCGGAGCGAATGCAGTCGTCGACGTTGTACTCGTCGCCGAGCAGGCCCACCACGTGCGCAAGCTCGTGCACCGCCACCTCGTCCCAGTTGCCGTAGCCCTTGGCCACGCTCGCGTAGTGCACCGCGAAGCCCCCGGAGTGCTCGGTGTTCACCAGCACCAGCACGAAGTCCCAGGGCACGCGCGAGGCCGCCTGGGCCACGCGCCACTGGTCGGTCTGGAAAACCGCCGTGGTGCGGTAGGTCGTGCCCAGGAGCGCGTTGACGATCTCCAGCGGGAATACCGACTGGTAGGCGGTGTCGCGGGTGCGGCACTCGTCGACACAATCGTAGGAGGCACCGCTCTCCGCGCTCACCGCGTCGAGACGGTGGATGTTGAGGCCGCTCGAGAAGTCCGCGAAGGGGGCGGCGCCGAGGATCGACTCGGTGAGCGTGTCGGCATCCGCCTGCCAATCGGCTTGCTCGTCGGCCGTGTAGCCATCGCCGAGCAGCACGATGTCGAGGGCCGACTCCGGCGGACCGCCTTCCCAGAGCGTGGCTGCCCCGGTCACGAAGTCGGCCACGCCCCGGTCGTCGGCCAGGGCTAGTCCCAGGGCGTAGCTGCCCTCGGTCTGGTAGGCACCGTCGCCATCGCGGAGCTGGAGTTCCACGCTCGCCGCCCCGTCCAGTATCGGAACCAGCACGGGGAAGGCGCCGAGCGGCGGGTAGAGCTCGAGCAGGTCGAAACCCGAGGACTCGCCGTAGTACTCGAGGAAGTCCCGGACGATCACCGGTCCCGGGGCGCTGCGCTCGTAGAGCAGGTCGCCCGACTCGTCGAGCACGCGGTAGCGGAAGGCGTCGCGGGTGTCGGTGGGCGCGTCGAGGTCGACCCAGAGCTCCGACTGCACCGTGCCCCCCACGCTGATGCCGCCGTCGGCGCCGAGCTGAGCGAGGAGCACAAAGGCCGGCGCGACCTTGGGGAGCGTGTCGGCCGCAGTGGCGTGGATCGGCAGCACCGAGGACTCGGCGCCGTCGGCGGTACAAGCAAGCAGAGCGTACACGAGCATGGCGCGAGCCCTCGGCGAAGGGGGGCGGAGGTTAGCCGGCGCGCGATGCTCACGCTCCTCCTCGTCCTGTCCTGCGCCCCGAAGTCCCCAGAACCCATGGCCGTGGTGGCCGAGCCGCCCGCGCCGCCGCCGCCGCCCGCCTGGGCCCAGTCGGTGCTCGACGCGATGAATCCGAGCGTGAGCGCCTGCGAGGACTTCTACCAGTACGCCTGCGGGGGCTGGATCGCGAAGAACCCGCTCCCGGCCGACAAGCCCGCGTGGAGCCGCTTCTCCACGATGCGCGACAACAACCTCGAGACGCTGAAGAACATCCTCGAGAAGGCCGCCGCCAACCCCACCGCCGGCGATGGCGACTGGGCGAAGATCGGCAACTACTACGCCGCGTGCATGGACCAGCCTGCCCTCGACCAGAGCGGCGTCGCCGCGCTCCAGCCGATCCTCGACAGCATCGCCAAGGTGAAGGATCAGAAGTCCTTCATGCGCGTGGCCGCCGAGGTGGCCGCAGTCGGGGGCGACCCGCTGGTGAGCGCGTGGATCGACGGCGACTACAAGAACCCCGATGAGTCGATCCTCTACATCTCGCAGGGCGGCCTCGCGCTGCCCGACCGCGACTACTACCTCAAGAGTGACGACGAGTCGAAGGCCCTCCGGGCCGCCTACGAGAGTCACCTCGCGACGATGCTCGGCTTTGCCGGCGAGAAAGACGCGGCGAAGATGGCCACCGCCGTGCTCGCCCTGGAAACCCAGCTCGCCGAGGCCAGCGTGCCCCGCGCCGAGCTTCGCGACCCCGACAAGACCTACAACAAGATCGACCGCGCCGGCCTCTTGAAGCTGACACCCGGCCTCGATTGGAACGCCTGGCTCGAGGTGAGCGCCGGCAAATCGGTCGACATCAGCGTGGAGGTGCCCGACACGCTCAAGAAGTTCGAGAGTATCGTCAAGAAGACCAAGCCCGAGGTCCTGCGTGCCTACCTCCGCTGGCAGGCCATCCACGCGATGGCCACCCAGCTCGGCACCCCCATCTACGACGCCCATTTCGACATGTTCAACCGGACGGTGCTCGGCCAGAAGGAGCCGGAGGTACGCTGGAAACGCTGCGCCAAGGAAACTGACACCGCACTCGGCGAGATCACCGGCAAGTACTGGGTGGCGGAGAAGTTCCCCGGCGAGAGCAAGGACAAGGCGCTCACGATGATCAAGGACGTTGAAGACGCCTTCGTGGCCGGCTTGCCGTCGCTCGCGTGGATGGACGATGCCACCCGCACTCGCGCCATCGAGAAGAAGGACAAGATCACCAACAAGATTGGGTACCCCGACAAGTGGCGCGACTACGCCGCGCTCGCCGTGACGCCCGGCGCGCACGCCCAGAACGTCATCGCCGCCCGGCGCTTCGAGCACCAGCGCAAGATGAACCAGATCGGGCAGCCGGCCGACAAGACCGAGTGGTACATGACCGCCCAGACGGTCAACGCCTACTACAACGCCACGGTCAACGAGATGGCCTTCCCGGCGGGCATCCTCCAGGCGCCCTTCTTCGACAAGGCCTTCGCCACCGCGATCAACTACGGCGGCATGGGTAGCATCATGGGCCACGAGCTGTCCCACGGATTTGACGATCAAGGCCGCAAGTTCGACGGCACCGGCAAGATGACCGAGTGGTGGAGCCCCGAGGTGGCCCAGGGCTACGAGGCACGCGCCGCGTGTGTCAAGAACCAGTTCGACCAGTACCAGGTCGGCGAGCTCAACGTGAATGGGTCGCTCACCCTCGGCGAGAACATCGCCGACCTCGGTGGCGCGCGCACCGCTTTCCGGGCCTACAAGACTCGGCATGGCAACAACCCGGCGACGGTGTCGAGCCTCACCGAAGACCAGCTCTTCTTCGTGGCCTACGCGCAGAACTGGTGCTCGGTGGCCTCGCCGCAGTGGGAGAAGATGTTGATCTTGTCCAACCCGCACAGCCCGAGCGCGTTGCGCGCGAACGGACCCTTGTCGAACCTTCCCGAGTTCGCGGCGGCCTTTGGATGCACCGAGGGCCAGCCCATGGTGCGCAAGGACCGCTGCGAGGTGTGGTAGGCGGTGGATATGCTTGGGGGGTGAGTTGGCTCATCCTCGCCTGCACCACCGACGTCCAGGTCGCTGCGACCGACGAGGCGCAGTCTACCCAGGCGCGCCTCGGTCTCACCAACGACGAGGTCGCCGACATCCTTGATTTCCTCAACGACTGCGAGGCCAGCTTCGACGTGCTCGACACGAGCGTGGGCCTCGACAGCGACGCGGCGGAGAACCTCGTCGAGCACCGTGACGGCGGCGACGCCAAGTGCGGCACGCGCGACGACGACGCCTACGACACCCTCGACGAGGTCGACGCGGTCACCCAGGTGGGCGACCAGACCATCCTCGACATCCTCGATTACGTCAACGGCGGCGCCGACGGCGCGGGCGAGTGGGAGGGCGTGAGCTTCACCGCCGCCCAACAGGCCGCAGTACTCGAGATCGCCAACGGGGCCACGCTCGCCGAGCTCGACAAGGGTGCCGACCTGCCCAGCGACACCGCCGAGAACATCGTCGACGCCCGCCCCATCGACACCATGGACGCGCTGGCGAGCGTGCCCGAGGTGGGGGAGAGCGCGCTCCAGAAGCTCAAGGACTACATCGCCGCGTGGCCGGGATGAAGGCGCTCCCCGCCATCGACCTGGCGCTGCGCCTCGCGCGCGGCCTCGTGAAGGCGTTGCCTCCCCGGGTGCGCAAGTCGCTCGACGACCGCTTCTTCGGCGCGGTTTTCCAGGTGACGCGGGTCACCAACGACGCCTACGGCCGCAAGCCCCCTCCCCCCGGGAACGGATGACCTTCTCCGAGCGCCTGTCCGCCTCCGTGCGGAGCACTGATACATGCCTGTGTATCGGTATCGATCCCTGGCTCGACCGCCTGCCTGGCCGCGCCGATACTCGCGATACTGTATCACTTGTATCAGCGTTCTCACGGGCAGTGGTGCTGGCTGCGGAGGGTCAAGTACCTGCGGTGAAGCCGCAGTTTGCCTTCTTCGAGCAGCTGGGGCCGCCGGGCATGGTGATACTCGCTGATACATGCCGCTTGGCTCGCGAGCGGGGCCTCCTGGTGATCGGCGACGCCAAGCGCGGCGACATCGGCAGCACCGCCGCCGCCTACGCGAGTGCCACGCTCGCGCCGGCGGCGCCATTCCCCTGCGACGCGCTCACGGTGAACCCCTTCCTCGGGCCCGACACGCTGGAGCCCTTCCTCGACGTGGCCGACCGTCACGCCCGCGGTCTCTTCGTGCTCTTGCGGACCTCGAATCCCGGTAGCCACCGCTGGCAGGGCACGGTGCGCGACGACCTCGCCGGGTGGATCGAGGCTGAGAACCAGCGCCGCGGGCCGGGGCTTGGGCCCGTTGGTGCCGTGGTCGGCGCCACCAAGCGGGAAGACGTGCAATCACTGCGCGCCGAGATGCCCGGCACCTGGTTCCTGGTTCCTGGATTTGGCGCGCAGGGCGGATCCGCAGCCGATGCCCGCGCTGCCTTGCGTCCCGACGGCCTCGGCGCCCTGGTGGCGAGCGCGCGCGGCGCCACCTTCCCGGCCTCGCCCGAGCCTGACTACGACGCCCACCCCGAGGCGTGGATCAGGTCGCGGATCGCGGCGGTGAAGGCGGAGTTGCGGGGCTGACGAGCTCGTCGGCACCTCGGGCCCGCGCCATCGACACCACGCGCGCCCATGTGTCGCGGGCGTAGTCCGCGCCCGAGCTGTAGGCGGCCGGGTCGAGCGGGGCGCCAATCTCGAGCCCTACCTCTTGCCGCAGGTGCAGAGCGAGGCCGGTGGGCGGCACCGCGCGATCGGTCCCCCACACGCAGGCGGGAACGACCTCGATCCCCGACTGGTGACACGAGGACAACAGCCGCAGGTACACCTTCTCGCCGATTCGACCGTCGCGAGTTCGCGTGCCCTCGGGGAAGACGTGGAGGTTGGCGCCGGCGTGCAGGAGGTTGAGCGCGTCCTCGATCACCCGGCCACGAGACAACCTGCTCTTCCGGTCGAAGAAGATCACGCCCGCCAGGTAGCCGGCGAGGCCAAAAAATGGGACATAGGCGATCTCTTTCTTGGAGATGCCGAGGGAACGCGTGTGGAGGATGAGCAGCCCCACGTCCATCCACGAGCGGTGATTACTCACGACGAGGTAGCCTCGTTTCCGCGGCAGGTTCTCGAGCCCCACGACCGTCACCCGGGCGAGGCAGGTGACGTACACGCAGAGCCAGCCGAACATCCGCGCCGGCCAGATCGTGAAACGTTCTCGCTTGCCCCGGGGCACCACGGCGAAGGGGTAGATCTGGGCGCTCACGAAGGCCGCCCAGACCAGCACCTGGAGGAAGCCAAACAGGCCGAGCAGGGTGGCGATCACGCCGCCGGAGCTAACCTGCGAGCGACGCGTCCCGTGCGCTTGCCCACACCGACATGGCTACCCGCCACGCGCCGGGGCGATTAGCAACGGCGCGGGAGTGCCCCATGTTTCATGCTTCCGAGATCAAACGGCTCATCGAGGCCGCGCTGCCCGGCGCGGTGGCGGTCATCGCCGACGACGCAGGCGACGGCGAGCACTTCGCCGGCGACGTGATGGCGCCGAGCTTCGCCAGCCAGTCTCTGGTGCAGCAACACCAGGCGGTCTACCGTGCCCTCGGGCGGCACATGGGCACCGACATCCACGCCCTCCAACTCAAGACCTACACCCCCGAGCAGTGGGCCAAGTCACCCCACGCGAAGAATGGAGCCTGAAATGAGCGTCAACGAGCAGATCGAGCAGATCGTGAAGGGCAACGACGTGGTGCTCTTCATGAAGGGCACGCCGATGTTCCCCCAGTGTGGTTTCTCTGCGCGCGCCACCGCCATCCTCCAGCAGTGTGGCACGAAGTTTCACCACGTCAACGTGCTCGCCGACGGCGAGATCCGCGAGGGCGTGAAGGCCTACTCCAACTGGCCCACTATCCCCCAGCTCTACGTGCGCGGCGAGTTCGTGGGCGGCTCCGACATCATGATGGAGATGTTCCAGAGCGGCGAGTTGCAGAAGAAGATCGCGGGCGCCTAGCCAGGGCAGCGACCAGGAGCCCCGGAAACAACCCAAGCCCGGCGGACGACCCGCAGTCACAACCCTCGCCGACCGGGGGCACGGGACATCCCTCGTCCGCCTGGAGGTTGCAGTCGTTGTCGAGGCCGTCGCAGTCTTCGACGTGCCCCGGGTACACGCGCGCGTCCTGGTCGTTGCAGTCACCGTCGGCCACGCTGTAGCGATCACCGTCCTCGTCGTAGGGGGTCGCGGTATCGGCGCTGTCGGCGGTGTCGGCAGCAAGGGCAAGACCGAGGAGCAGCGCGCGCATCGGTAGCGCTTATACTCGCGGCCGATGGTGATCATCCCAGCCCGCGACGAGGGCCCGCGCGTGGGCGCCGTGGTGCGCGCCTGCCGGGTGGCCCTCCCCGGCGTGCCGGTGGTCGTGGTCGAGAACGCCTCGACCGACGACACCGTCCACGCCGCGCGCGCGGCGGGCGCGGAAGTGATCCACTCGGCGCCCGGCTACGCCATCGCCACGCGTGTAGGCTTTGTGCACGCCCGTGATCGAGGTGCGGACTGGGTGGTCACCCTCGACGCCGACGGCCAACACCCGCCCGATGCCGTGCCTCGCTTGCTGGCGGCCCTTGCGCACGCCGACCTCGCGATCGGCAGTCGGTTCCTCGGCAACCCCGGCTACCCCATCCCCGTTGCACGTCGCGCCGCCATCCACGTGCTCGGGGTCTGGGCCAGTATCCTGTCGCGACAACGACTTCGCGACGTCACCAGCGGCATGCGCGCGCTGCGGCGCCCCGTCTTCGAGAGCTTCGCCGATGACTACCCGCCCGACGTTGCCGACGCGAACGTGCTCGTCCGCGCGGTGCGACGCGGCTGGCGGGTCACCGAGGTGCCCGTGTCGATGAACGCCCGCGCCGGCGGCGACTCGCAGCACGGTGGTCTCGATGGCGCCGCGTTCGCACTTCGCATGGCGGTCTACACGGCGCGAGAGGCGCTCCGGGGTGCCCAGCCCGACGCTGGCTACCGTCGCGACAGCATGAAGTAGTGTTCCTCGGGCTTGCCGTGGCGAAACACCTTGCCCACGGTCATGCCCGGCACCACGCCACGCACCCGGTCGATCATGTGGCCATACACGAGCTTCGAGAGGCCCTGGTCGTTCGGCACCACGGCCGGCCAGCCCTCGGGCGACGTGGCGGGCACGACGGTGTAGTCGAACCACACCTCGCTCCCCTCCTGCCTCAAGGTGAAGTGCCCGGGGCCGGTGACCCACGCGAAGCGCTGCACGTTGATGCCTTGCGCCCCGCCCTCGCGACGCACCACGTGCTTCTCGAAGCGATCGAAGAAGGGCAGAAGGTCGTTCTGCCCCTCCTGCACCACGATCTCACCCTCGACGCCGATCATCTCGTCGAGCGAGACGGGCGATCCCGCCTCCCAGAGCTTGCGCATCTCCCGCTTGGGGAGTCCGTGCATGAAATTGCGCTGCGCATCGAGCGGGAGGGCGGCGAGGGCAGCGCGGAACTCGTCGAGGCTCGGGGCCAGGGTGGGGAGGGGGACCATGTTCACTCCACGTAGCCCAGCGCGCGCAGCTGCTCGTCGGAGGGCTCGGCTGGCGAGCCGCTCTGCGGGACGACGGGGCGTTCGGGGTGCGACGCCGTCCAGCGAGCGTCGAGGCCATCAAACAACGCGGGCAAGCTTGCGCTTGGCTTGGTCTCCCCGGGGTCGACCGCGAGGTCGTAGCGCTCCTCGTGCGCGTCGGAGCCGGCGATCAACTTGGCTTGGCCGCTCACGTAGGCCCGACGGATGCGGTTGAAGCGCTCGCCGTAGTCCGCGTTGCCCAGGTCTTTTTTCAGCGTGTAGTGCAGCTCCGACACCGCGAGGTCGGTGGTGCGCTCCATTTCCTTTGGCACGGGGAGCCCCGCCGCCTCGAGCACCATCCACGCGAGGTCGTGCGTCTGGATCATGCGCTCGTCTCGTCCTGGTGCGTAGCCGGGCCCCTTCACCATGAAGGGCACGTGGATCACGGGCTCGTAGACGTCCTTCGCGTGCTCGACCAGCGCGTGCTCGCCAAGGTACTCGCCGTGATCGGCGAGCACGAACACGTACTCGTAGGCACCGAGGGCGTCGAGCACGGTGGCGAGGTGCTCGTCGAGGAACCGGAGCTCGCTGTCGTAGGCCTCCACCCAGCTCGCCGCGTAGGCGGGGTCGATGGGCTTGCCGCGCATCAGCGCGGTGGCTGCCTTGCGGAAGCCCTTGTTGCCGGGAATCACTTTCTTCACCAGCTTCGAGGGCTCTTTCACGTAGCCGCGACGCGCCTTGTAGGGTGTGTGGGCATCCATGAAGTTGAGGAACAAGAACGTGGGACGTTCCTCGCGCACCCCGACCGTGCGTGCGAGCGGCGCCACTCGGTCGGCGGCGTTGTAGCCAACCCCGCGGCTGTCCTCTTCCAGGTTGTTGCAGAGCCAGGCATCGAAGCCCTGGTCGAGCTGGTAGGCCGGGTCGAGGAAGGCACGGTTGCCGGCGATGCCGACGGTGGCGTAGCCGGCGGCACGAAGGCGCTCCGGCACGGTCTCGAAGGCCAGATCGAGCGGCGCGCCCTTTCGCGGGTCGCTCATGTCGAGGCTCCGCGCGGCGTGGGCACGGGCCGGGAGGCCTGTGAACATCGAGGCGTGGGATGGCAGCGTCCACGGCCCGTCGGCGTAGGCTCGCGTGTACACTTTCGCACCCGCGGCCCAGCGGTCGAGCCGGGGCGAGGTGTCGCGATCATAGCCGTACACGCCGAGGTGGTCGGCCCGCACCGTGTCGAGCACGATCACCGCGATGTCGGGCGCCGTCCCGCGCGCAGGCGGCGGCGCTGACAGCTGTCCGAGCGCCTTGGCCAGGAGAGCGGCGTCGTTCGCTGCCAAGGCCTGCGGCACGGCGGCCCAGTCCACGAGCGCCGCCTCGCCATTCTTCTCCTTCTTAGCCCGCTTCTCCGCCTTCCCCGGTGGCGCAGGCGAACACGCCCAGGCGACAAGGCCGAGCCCCATCGCCCACGCCCCCATCCCGCGCCACCGACGGTGAATCGCCACCCCCTCCAGCCTCCCGCCTACAGCCTCCCGCCTAGTCCGGCGCCGTCACGCGCACGACCTCTTCCAGAGAGGTCATTCCCTCGCGGAACTTGGTGAGCGCCGACATGCGCAAGGTCTTCATGCCCTGGCGAATGGCCTCGCGCTTGAGCTCCAGCGTCGACGCGCCGTTGAGCACGAACTCCTTCACCTCGTCGTTGGCCACCATGATCTCGTACACCGCGATTCGTCCCTTGTAGCCCGTGTTGTTGCACGTCCGGCATCCCTGACCGCGCATGGGCTTCACGCTGTCGGCCTCCTCCGGAGGGATGCCGATGTCGATGAGCTGCTGCCGGGTGACCTCCACCGGGGCCTTGCAGTCGGCGCAGAGCTTGCGCACGAGGCGCTGGGCGCCGATGAGGTTGACCGACGAGGCCACCAGGAAGGGCTCGATACCCATGTTCAACAGGCGCGACACGGTGGACGGTGCGTCGTTGGTGTGCAGCGTGGAGAGCACGAGATGGCCTGTGAGCGCGGCCTTGACGGCGATCTCCGCCGTCTCGAAGTCTCGGATTTCGCCGACCATGATGATGTCGGGGTCTTGCCGCAAGAAGCACCGGAGGGCGGCTGAGAAGTTGAGGCCGATCTCGTCGTGCATCTGCACCTGGTTGATGCCGTAGAGGTTGTACTCGATCGGGTCTTCGGCGGTGCTGATGTTCTCGGTGCTCTTGTTGAGCTCGGACAAGGTGGAGTACAGCGTGGTCGTCTTGCCGGAGCCGGTGGGGCCCGTGATGAGGATCATGCCGTAGGGCTTGGCGATCGCCTCCTTGAAGCTGCGCAGGATCGCCTCTTCGAAGCCGAGCTTGGTCATGTCGAGCTGGAGGTTGGACTTGTCCAGCAACCGCATGACGGTCTTCTCGCCCCAGAGCACCGGGCAGATGCTCACGCGGAAGTCCATCTCCTTGCCCTTGCCCATCTT
>SXGU01164275.1_pt1 | contig 13744 bp, 14 predicted proteins | sample 3174531 | NCBI WGS metagenome assembly SXGU01 (sample SAMN11356863, study PRJNA531348) | freshwater metagenome | isolation source: freshwater sample F1-140 | place: China: Fuxian Lake, Yuxi | collected 2017-12-25 | reverse complement strand
TACGCCTATTTAACCTTTGTGCTCAAGGCATTGCCTTATGCCGATACCGTTGAAAAAATTGAAGCCTTGTTGCCTTGGAATATTAAAAAAAATTCGGATTTTGCCGGATAGGGGGAGTACGCGCTTTATTGAGCGCTTACACATCAACTACCAACGAACTACCTGAGTATGAAGTAACCTGACCATGCATATAATTAGCCGGGTTAGCCGCACTGACCGCCAGAATAAATTGCCCTGCCGCAAACTGTTTTCCGGTTTGGGTGGCAAACGTTTTTGAAGCTACGGCAATGGCTAATGACGTCGTACTTGTCGCCACTAGTGCAGCCGCTTGATTCGCAGCGCTTCCGGCGCTGATTGACGCCGCCGCGGCGCTGCTTGCAGCTGCTGTCTCACTGCTTGCAACTGAAGTTGCGCTACTTGCGGCTGCGGTTGCGCTGCCAGCTGCTGCGGTTGCGCTACTTGAGGCATCGCTAACAGCAGAGGCAGTACCGTCGGCGATAGCGCTTAGACTGACTTGCAAGGCGTTCATTTCTGCGACATTGATTGCCAACCATGCAATATGCGCATCCGACCGAGCATCGAAGGTCGTTGGGTCGTTAGTATCCGGGGCGGTGGGCGGTGCGGTTAAAGCCATTAGATTTCCTCAAGTTCAAGGTTAACGACGGCCTCGACGGCGTCATTAATCGTTATTAAAAATCGCGTATAAAAGCCCAGGATCAACAGCGCTTCGTAATAGTCGTTGCTGCTATCGTCATCCAGGCCGCACCAGACGGCGGGCCTACCGTTTAAGGCTCCGCGCAGCACTTTTACGGTATTGACGTACTTTTTCGGCAGCAACAGGTTTTGTTTGGTTTGCGGCACGCTACGCCGTTGCACCATCGCATTAATGCCGCCATCGAAATTCCGCGTCACCGTCGAAAAGTTCAATGCGTCTGATTCGGCCTGCCATTGAATATCGCCGATGTATTGGTGCAGGCCTATTACGCAGGCGCCGCATTTGACGTTGCCGATTTTGGACGCCAGCGTGATAGTGATGACGTTATCGGTATTGGGCGGAATATCGAACACCGCAAAGCTGGGGTTGTTTTTAAAGCCGGCGAAGTAATATTGATAGTAGTTAAACGTTTCCCGCTTAATTAGGCTGATGGTGCCGGAGTCGTAACACAACGACGGATCGAGCGCCGAATACGCGGTGCCGGCAGCACCGGCAATGGTGCTGTGGCTGGGGTTGGTATAGCCCGGCTTATGCGCTTTGACCGATACCGATTGCGCATCCATGCCCAGCAACGCTAACGAGTCAATGCGCACGCCAGGCGTAATGACAACCACCAGCTCCCTGTCGGTGGCGCTGACCACATCGGCATCGATCGTTTGCGTGGTGCGCTTTAAATCGAACATGGCCCAACGATTGGTCGGGCCTATTTCCAGCCATTTGGTATCGTCGGTTAACGGGTTGCCCAGGTTGCCGGCAACGACCGATTCATAGATGTAATGATTGCCAGACGTAGTATCGATGACGGTATCGCCCAGCGCATAGGTGGTGCCGGCGTTATAGACTTGATAGGTCGTGCCGCATTGCGCCCACCAGTTCGGCGATGTCGCCGGCGCATGGCCGATATTGCCGTCTTGCAGCGATTTATACAGCGTGTACAAACCGGCCGCACCGGCGACACTGACCGGCGCATTTAACGCATAGGTGGTACCGGAAGCATAGGCCGCCGGCGGCGTATCGATCGCCGTGCTTGAGGTCAGCATCGCGTCGGTAATGGTTAAAGGGTCGATGACTTTCATTTACGCCGCCGAGGTTTTAACGGATTGACCGTCGCGGGTAACGTTGCGCAGCAAGGTCGCGGTCAGGCCGGTATTCGATGCGGTTTTGTCGGACGATGCGCGCAGCGCGGCGATCTCAGCTCTTAATGCTTTGATTTCGGCAATCAGTTCGGCATTGCTTGGCGAACTGTTATTAGCGCCCTGACCTGTCATCGCCGCGATTGATGCCGAGACGCGGTTCATCGCCGCCGACATGTTTTGCGTTGCCGAGATAGCGCCGTTGACTGAGATATTCAAGCTGGACTTACCGCCTGAGATTAACGGCGAAACCGCGTTATTCGCCGCTTCCAGTTTTCTGAGCGACGAAATGGCGGCCAGCGTTGCAATATTCAGGCCGGTCTTTTCGCCATACAGCAGCGGCGTGATATGGTTATTGGCCGCCTCCAATTTTCTGATCGACGAAATCGCCGCCAGCGTGGCAATGTTCAAGCCGGTTTTTTCGCCGTACAACAGCGGCGTGACATGATTATTCGCCGCTTCCAATGTTCTGAGCGATGAGATAGCCGCCAGCGTGGCAATATTCAAGCCGGTCTTTTCGCCGAACAAGAGTGCCGACAGATTGTTCAACGACGTTATCGTTTTAGCCATGGCGTCGGATAAGCCGGACGCCGTAGCAACCGTGGCGCTGCTGTTTGCGGCCGCCGTCGTAGTGGTCGTCGTTGTCGCAGTCAGCGCCACCGGCAGCGCAGAACTGAGCACGCCGTTCGATGCGCCGGCGGCTTTAACTGCCGATACCGCATCGTTGAATAATGTTTTTGAGGTCGCCAGGTCTTTTATCGACGAATCGATACCGCGCAATAAATCGACCTGCGTTTTCGCGGCAGTCAGCTGGTCATTCAAGCTGTTTAACGTAGCCTGGGCGGTGGAAACTTGTTTGTCGGACTCCGTTTGCAGTACCGATAAATTTGCCGCCGTTCTGGCCTGGTCGCGGGCATAATCGGTAAAGGTTTTAAAGAACTGCTCGCTCGGCTTGGCAACGGTTTTTAGCGCCTCGTCCAGACCGGCAAAGCCGACCAACGAGCCGCCGGCCTTGGCCGATATGGCCGCTGCGGCAATGACCGCCTGGGCGTCTCGCCGGCGTTTGGCGTTTAAGACATCCGATTCGACGACGGTTGACCCCAGCGCCGCTTTGATATTATCGGAAACGGTTTTAATGGCGTCGAAATGCGTTTGCGCCAAATTCTTTTGCGCGTTGATCGAATCCGATAGGCTATTGAAGGCGCCGTCCAAGGCTTTGTTGGCATCAGCCAGGATCTGGTCGGTGGCATCGGAAATGACTTTTCCGGCTTCAGCCACGGCGTCGCTGTAAGCTTTTTCGGCGCTGATCTTTTGCCCAATCAGCACCACATAATCCATGATGGTTTTGGCCGTGCTGCCGTCGCCCTGGGCCATAGCGGCAATAAATCCGGCCATCGTGCCCGACGATTTTAGCGCGGCGGCAATGCTGTCCCGGTTTAATCCGGCCAGATCAATACCCGGATTCGCCCCCCGCATACTGGCCAGGCTGTTATTGATGGTATCCAGGTTATATTGGGCATAATCGGTGCCACTTAAAAAGGTTTTGGCGACGTTGTCGAACGATTTCAGCGCATCGGATAAACTGCCGAAAACGGTGACGATATTCGCCGCCGCCTGTTGCCAGGTATCGGCGGAAACGCCCATATCGCCGAGCGTTTGTCCGGTTACCGCACCCATTTGTTGAATGAAGGCCATTTGCTCCAACACGGCCTTGGTATTGGTCTGGATCGATACGCCGTATTCGGCTTCGGCGACTGTGGCTTGCTCCAGCTTTCCGGTTTTAACCAGGGTGGCAATGGCCGCCGCGCGGGTCACATCGGTTAAGTGCTCGTTGGCGATGGCATGATCGATGGTGTTTTTAGCCACTTCGACCGAGGCCTGCGACAGCTTGTGAATGTTTTGCGCGGCCAGATCAAGGTCGCCGGCGGTAAACGCGACCTTGGCTTCGGCAAACAAATTGCCGAATAGGCCGAAGGAGCCGAAATACGCATTCACTTGCGAACTGTCGAAGCCTTGGCTTTTCAATGCGTTCAATTTCGCCTCGACCGCATTCATCAGCGTATCGCCGACCGCCGCGATGTCGTCGGACGATTTTTGCAGCGCAATGCCGGCCGCCAGCAGATTGATGCCGGCGTCTTTAACGCCGTAACCGATCGCGTTGATGTTGGCCAGGAAGCTGACAACTCGATTATCGTCGACAGCAATATTCAGCTGCTTTAATCCGGCCGACACCATGGTGTAAGTATTTAACACGCCGGCGATTTCATCCATCACCGACGACGGTGTACCGCCGGCATTGACCGACTTAACCGAATTGCCGATTAAGTTGACCAGGCCCAGCGGTAGCGCCATAAAGTTCTCGATGTTGGCGGCCAGGCTGTCGATGACGCCCAGCACGAACATCGCATTGTCTTGCGACACGCTGATGAATTTATTGGTGATGACGTCGAACCAGGCGTTGATGTATTGGCCGACTTGGGAGCCTGACGCAGCCAGTTGGTTAACGATCCAGTCGTAGCGGCTGGACAGCATGTTGCCGGTGTTAAGGTCACTGGCGTTTTGCTGGGTCGCAATACGGTTGTCGCCGACTAAGGCATGATTGTAATAGTCCATAGTTCTGCCGGCTTCGCCAAACTTGGCATCCATGTTATTGACGGCGTTATAGAGGTTGATGTCTACGGTTTTAACGGTTTTCAGCAACTCGCCGAAGGCGCTGTTCATCTGGTCGATGCTCAGGTTCATTTCATGGGTTGAAATGACCGTTGCGCCGAACGGGGTAAATTCACCGACGTAGGCGGACTTGCCGACATCGGCGTTATAGGTACCCAAGGCCGATGGATTTTGCAGCGGATTGCCGCTGTTGTCGGGGTTGTAGGTATTCATCCAGGCGTTGGGGACTCGGGTTTTGCTGAATAAGCCGACCAGTGCCGAAACCGCCATGACAATGCCGCCGATCACTTGAAAACCGGGAATCATCGCGACAATAGAGCCGATCATCATGCCGGTACTGCTGACCATTTCAACGACATTGCCGCGCTTGATCATATCGCCGAGGCCGGAAAAATAGGTAAAGGTAGTGTATATCGCACTAATCACAGCCAGGGTTTGACCTGCGGCCTTGAAGGCTGACGCGGCGAATTTTTCAGCGCCGGACTCAGCCGCTTGCGCACCCCATGCCGCTGTCTTTTGCAGGGAGGCAATGCCGGCGCTCCATGCCGAGCTGACGGTATCGACAAATGACGAGGCGCCCAGCCCAATCGCATCGACGATGGACCCGAAACTGGATGAAATAAACTCGGCTGTCGCGTTATAAATACCGGAAACAACATCGGTTATCGGGCGCATAAAATTCGAAACCGTTTGCACCACCGACGACGAGGCCAATTGCGCCCCAAACTGATCGATGCCGCCTTTGATGCCGGTCATAATGCCCGACGCCAGCGCATCCAGGTTTTTATTGAACAGGATCAAGGTCTGATTTTGATAGGCGATACCTTGGGTGCGGCCAAAGGTATCAGCAATGTCCATCGCACCCAGCCCGGGCGATCCATTACCGTTGTAGTCCATGGCCGCGCTGGGGGTAACGGTCGCCGCGCTTTTTTTGAAGAACGACGGAATCGCAGCGACGGCAAACAGCAAACCGCTTTTCAGCACGTTGGCGATGCTGCCGTTCTCGCCGAATAAGCCTTGTAAGTCCAAGGCCAGTTGCTGAGAAATCGCCTTATTCAGCGTGATTCTGATGTTGTCGGCAAACTTGGCAAACGAAGCGGTGGCATCGCCGTTGAGCATGTTTTCGAACATGGTGGCAAAGCTGTCCTGGATATTTTCTGCGGCTTTTTTAAACGCCGCTTCCATCCATTTTGCCGACTCGTCGGTTTTGGCGTTGGTATACTGGGCCAGTTCGTCGATAACCTTTTGCCGAGAAACCACCGCATCCCGAATAGCGCTCTCAGAAAGCGACGGATTATCCAATTGCAGCGCCCTAACCTGTTGTTCAAGATCGAGGCGCTGTTTGATGTACTCATTTTCAGCGCCCATTGCTTTTAGCGTTTTCGCCATTTGCAAATCTTTTTCGGCAAATTGCGTATCCAGCGCCATATTGTCGAGCGCGTACTGTTGCTCAAGCATCTTATCTTGCGCTTCATTAACGCGCTTTAATGCCTGCGCCAGTTTATTTTGCGCATCGATTTCGTCATATTTTTGGTTAACCAAACTTTTGACCAGCGGAATCTCATCGCCAACGGCTCTGGCTAAAGACCTGCGCATTTCCACTTCACGCGCGCGCTCTTTTTCACCCAGGCGATTGACTTCGATTTCCGACTGCAAACCGTTTAAGGTATCGATAACCGATTTTTGCCGTTCCTGTTCGGCATCGCTGGCTTTTTTTGTTGCCTTTTCCGCCTCTTTTTCTGCATTAGCTATTCTTTTATCGGCATCTTCGACCGTATTCAAATAGCGGATATAGTCTTGCCCGACCAAAATAGCGTCTTTTTGCGCATCGACCAGTTGCAGCGGCTTTGGTGCTGTGGTGAAAGGCTGGGAAAGCAGATCATTAAATGTCGATGATTTTTCCGGCGCGACATAGCCCGGCGCGCGCATGCCCTGAGCACCAATAGCATCCAGTGATTTTAAGTATTTAATACCATTCACTATCCCCGTTAATGACGCGTTAACAACTTCCAAAATAGGATTTAAACTTGACGCTACCGGCGCTTCTAAAAGTCGCTTCAAGTCAGACCATGCGTTTTTGATGTCTTGAAACTTGGATACAATTAAATTGCCTGATTTTGCTGCGGCTCCTTGATATTCCGCTAAAGCCGATGGAATAACGTCTGCGAACATCTTTGATGTATAGTGTCCAGACTCTACCAGCTTTTTAAAGTCGCCAACCGCTGTCTCGCCAACAAAACCCGCAGCGGTCGCAATCTTGTTCATAAGTCCAGGCACCGGCTCGGTAACCTGCTTAACCTCTTCCCATTGCAGCGTGCCTTGCGATAAGGCTTGCGACATACCGCGCATCGACAAAGCAATGTCATCGTTAGAAACACCGAGCTTACTTTGCGCATTGCTAAGCCCTTCTAAAATTGCCTTTGATTTTTCGCGCGTCAGCAATCCGGTCTGTTCTAACGCCAACAGCCTTGAAAACGAATCGGACAATTGCAGCTGATCCTTGTGATGCGCTTTTGAAACGTCGGATAAATAGGTCTGAACACTGGCATAATCGGCAGACGACTTCGTCAATGATTCCAGCCTTAAGTTCATTTTTTGAATCTCACTGATAGGTTCAACCAACACCTTGCTCAGCGTGTACATCGCAGCTATTACGCGCGCTACCGGGTTTTGCAACAGAACAAAACTTCCAGTTAGACCGGCATTTGAACGCGCTAACCGTCCGCCCGATGCTTGCGATGCAGACAAATGCCCATTCATCACAGCCATTCTGGCGTTCATCGTCTCTAAGTTCATCAGCATCGATTCGGTCATCGATTGCATGGACGCACGACCCACATTACTTGCTGAACGAAGCGAATTGGCAATGGCAGCCGCTGCTATTTGCGCGGACGATGCAGCACTCGACATACCTGCCGTCATGCTACTGGATGACGACTGCATGGCTCTGGCAGCCAGTTGCGACGATGACGCCGCACTGGACATCCCCGCCGTCATCCGCTGCGATGCGGCTGAAGCTGACGACGCCAAGGCGTTCATCTGCTGCGCAGTTTGGCTCAATACCTGGGCGCTACCGTCAGCATTGACCTGGATTCGTATCCCTAGATTAAGATTATTGGCCATACCCACCTAACAGCGCATCTGACGACGCTCGTCTATTTCCTGTTTATTAAAGTTTTTAGGCTTTTCTTTAGCGCTGATAGCCTGGCTATCAGTCCAGCCTTGCAAACAGCCATGCTCTAATGCTTGGATGTCTTCAAACAACTCGCGCTGCCTGATCGTGTTTTTTTCATATAAAGCCACAACCGGAATAATCGAACCGTAATTAAGTCCGGTTGCTCCGGCCATGCCTACAACCCATTGGCTTTGCAACTGCAAAAACAAGGCTAAAGACGGCTCGGCATCGTGCCAAACGGTAAAGTCCTGATCAATGGCCTTCGCTTCTCTAATCTTTTCCGGCATGATGATGCCGAGTTTTTCGGCATCGGTTAATGCGGCTTTGCCGTTATCATTATGAGCCGATGACTCGGCCGCATAATAATAGCCGGCATGGATTAGTTTTTTAGTTTCAGCCGCTTGTATTCAGCAGCGGTTTTGCCCATTTGGAGCGCCACTTGCTGCTCAACAATTGCCGATACCAACCAGGGGGACTCCAGCACTGCCGATTTGATAGTGGCATCAAAGGTTATCGGATTATTCGCCTCGTCAACCAGACCGGTAATGTCTTTGAGCGTCATGCCTAATACATCACTGTCGGACGGCGGATTGGATCCTTTAAACAACGATTCCCACTCGGTTTTTGGAATAACTTCCAGCTCGACATCAAAGCGATGCGTTTGTGTTTTGCCAAAATCCAGCGGCTCAATTGCCTCGACCGTCAGTTTACGGGTGGTTGCATTACCTAGTTTTAGTGCCATCGTTATTCCTTGTTGCTAAACAATAATTAAAAGTTCGTCATTACCGGCCGTGCCAGTCGGGATCATCGTAAAATCGATGGTCGCCATGGCGATGCCGTCTTTGTCAGAAAACTGGTATTTGGTCATCTGAATGGATTTACCCACTACCGCCACTTTATTACCCTCAGGTCCGTGGGCCAGGGTTAACTGGCAAGTGGTTGCGGTTTTAATCGCGTTAAGAAAATCAAAGTCGGTTGGGCGCAACGCTTCGATAGTGAACTGCCCTTTTGCCTTTCTGTTGGTGATATAAACCGTTTCAGAATTGACCAGATTGCGGTAGGTCACGGTATTGCCAAGGTCGAAACTGATCTTATCCAACACCAACGGCACCGGGCAGGTATCAATAGCCATTTGCGTGGTATTGGCGGCATTGACCGGCAATGGCTGTACAAATGCAGCCGTGTTTACGCTGGTTGGCGCAGAAATGACCGGATCGGCACCGATCATGCCGGTTAATGAAAACTTCATTTTGGGAATGTCGCCGGTAGTGAAATCCAGCGAGCATGTTCCTCTGGCGCCGACAATGGAATACAACACATCGTCGTAATAGAAATATAGGGTTACCGAACTCATAGAACTGAACGCCGATGTCGGCGCATAGCTTTTAGAGGTGGCGTTGATGACATAGGTATCAGTGGTCGCCGGCACATAGCCGCCCTGAAACGAGGCCGTTAAGTTGGCTGTCTTGGTTGCACCGATGTAGGTGCTGATCGTTGCCGTTCTGGAGATCGCGTAAGTCTTTGCACCCGAGGCGAACTTTAACGCGCTCTTCAACGTTGCTACTTTGGTGCTGCCGACATAGCCGATAATGGGTTTTACTTCGCGTATTGCCCAGGTTACCGATCCGCTTAAGGTCAATGTGACCGGATCAAATGACACTTTTCCGGCGGTGCCGGCATTGTTCAATTTGAAGTTTTTAATCTTTTGCGTAACCGTGGTACCGCCAACGGTGATGTCGATCAAACAGCCGATAACGCTGCTGGATAAGCTGGCCGCCGTAATGGTCATATAGGCCATGTCCTTAGACGAGCCTTGGTAGGAAACCACGCCGGCGCCATCTGCTGATTTGGTACCGGAAAAATGGGTAATGCTTAAATCCGCACCCAAATAGTGATTATCCACCGCAGACACAGCTGTTGGCGTACCAGCTGACGCCACTAAAGTGACGGTATTTAACGTCGCGTTGGCTTGCGAGGTGCCGCCGTTCTCGGCAAGGGTGACGGTGTTACCGTTATAAATATCGTTTACCGAGCTGGCACCGGTCAGAATAACGCTCTGTTCGGTGCTATTGGCCGAGCCCACGGCGGTCGATGCCGTCGATGAATACGACGACAGCACCATACCGCAGGCTTTCATCAATGGCGACCACTGCGGCTCTGTGCCGGGCACAGGGTTACTATTGGCGTCTCCGCCTGGGGCTATTTCAACGCTGACATCCAGCGTTGCATGGGTGCCGGTGACGATGCTTTTACTTGCGCCCAAAAACGGCGTGATGTTATTTCTTTCTTTTACATCGGCCTCTAATGGGTTCAAGGTAAGATCGGCGCATAAAATGGCATCGCTGCCAGTAGGCACCGCGTCAACGCCATAGGTCGACTCGACAGCGGCCATCAGCACGCGTTTGTTTTGCAAAATAGGATTAGCCATAATCAAGCGCCCTTGCTGTTAGGTTTAATGGATTGAGCCGTATCAGGCTCAGATTGTGGGTGATCGGTGGGCAATGGCGGCTGTTGACTACCAGGCGGAAAATACCGATCTAAATCCTGGCGGAATACACAGTCCTGAACCCCGGACTGTTTCCATTGCTCGTAAGTCAGACCGTCGCTGATATCGGTTGTTTCATTCATACACGCCTCAAATAATCGTTAGTTATAAAATTGTCCGTCCACAACAATAAATCGCCGTTCATGCTGAGTTTGCCGTTTAAATGTTCGACCGGCTGGCTGCAATCGTCCGGCATCCAGCCGAGCAGCGCGTTTAAAATCTCCAGCCGACAAGCACGCATCAATCGAGAGTCGCAGGCGTTTAAGCGGTCGTTTTTATCAACCGTTTTTCTAACCACCGTTTTTACGGTTATCTGGTAATGATGCAGTTGGTTGATGCCAAGGTTGCTGGCGCTAGACTCGGCGTTATCGCCTGAGACATAAACCAATGCCAGCGGCGATGCGTAAAACTCCAGCGCCGCGTTGTCGTTTTCTATCGTTTCAAAAACCCGCCCTTCAAAGATCGGGCATTCGGTTTTGAGTTGTTCTATCCACGATTCCAGATCAATCAGGTTAATTACCATCAGTTTTTTAAATATTGTTTGACTGCATCGAGCAGAATCATCAAAAAATAGCCCAGACAACCGACACAGGCCCAGGTAATAACATTGGCCTGGACATTGGCGAACAGCTGTTGTTTACGCTTTTCTTTTTCCTGCCAGGCGGTTATCCATTCGTCGTGTTTGCAACCTGGACAGCCGGATATAAGGTCGACGTCCTTGTCCATGACTACATCAACAGTGCTTGAATGTTTAATGATTTAACCGTCAAATCATGTCCGGCCGTGGTGTTGCCGGCTTTTAATGTGATGACGTCGTTTTGTGCCAGCGTGGTTACGCAATGCAGCGCCACAGGCCGCGTTCCGATTAGCGTGCCGAGCACCTGGCAACCGTCGATAGCGGTGCCGTTTTTAGCGATAGCGAAGACGAATACTTCGTTGTCTGTAGCAGGCGTTCCGCTGGCGGTCACAGCAATATCCGCATATTTGGTCGTTGCGCCGGTATAGCGCAGCGCACCGTTATTACTGCCGCCGTTATCAAAGCCGGTGTCAATAGTGGCGGTGGTAGTCGGCGCTAGTGCAACTAAATTGGTCGTCCCGTCCGAGGCACTGGCTATCGTGGTTAGCGTGCCCGTGGTATTGAAGTAGCCGACCTGTCCGATCGGCAACACGACTCGCCCGGTCGGCGTGGTGGTACCGGTCACGGCTAAGGCCGCCGCCGTGACTGTACCGGAAAAGGACGGCGCCGCCGGTAATTGCGAATTGCTTAACTTGGTACCGGCATCCAAACCCGCGTAGCCGTTGGCTTGGTTTTTATGCGTGGTCAGTTCGCCGTTGGCAACGACAAAGGTTTGCTTACCAGCTAAATCGGCAAAAGCCGAAACCGAAAGTAACGAGAGAGCAACGATGATTGAACATTTTGAAATTTTCATATTATTTTAAGCCTGCATAAATATCGACAGTAGACCCCGCCACGTTACCGCTGGCGGCATAGATTTTGATCTCGTAAAAACCACGCACGTCCATGACGAACATCCCCTGAGTCGCCGCTGCCTGGGTAGTTAAGTCGCCGCTGGCGGCAGTGATTAAGCCGGTCGGAGAAGTGAAGCTTCCGGCGGCGCTGTAGAGTGTTTGCAAGGTCGCGCTCGGGTGGTTTCTGGCTTTGATCGCAAATTGATCGAGGTCGTGTCCGGCAACTTCAATCGCAGCATTAAGGGTGTCGTAATCGCTGACTCGGCAAGTCATCAGCAGTGTCAACGCTTCGGTTACTGCTACGTCTTGTGCGGTTTGTACTTTGGTTTTGGCCATGATTATAGTCCTATTGATGATTTCATTTCGTTAATCGCTATTTGACTGAGCATAGGCAACTCCGCATCGGTAACGCCTAAAAAGCTGCGTGGCGGCAATACGGTCGCCCAGCTGCGTTTAGTTTCGACGCCAAGCGCTTTTAGTATTACGCCCGCTTTACCGGCCGTTATATGCTCTGTAATCCATTTTTTAGTCGGCGTTTTAAAGCCGCCTTTTTTTAAACGAATCTTAAATCCTGCGGCGAGAAGCTCTGCGGCTTGACGCTTAGTTGCCGGAGACGATTTCCGTAATGCATTCGGCCGGTTTTGCGCCCGCTGCGACGTAAATTGCTGGGAGTAGCCATCCTGGTGCATTGCCGCTATCGCGCCTGTGCCTGCGCTTGAAAAACCGATCGTCGCCTCGTTGGCATTGATGTTGACGCGTTGTATAGATTGGCCGATTTTGGTCAGCATTTTTTTACGACGTCGACTATTCGACCGTGGCGCCCATAGTGTCCCGTTTAATCCGGTTTGATCTCTAACGCGTTTTTTGCTGTTGCTGACTACGGCTTGGGACAGTTTCATTAATAGCCGTTTGCGCATGTCGTCGCCGGCTATTACCGTAAACATGGCTTGTATCGCCTTATCTCCGGTCAAGGTAATAATCGTATTCATAGCAAACTGTAATTCATGCCGTTAAACGCAATATCGCCGCCGTCATCCGGAGTGATTACGACACGCTCATCAAAGACGACATCGAATTCAAGATTAGCCACATCGGCCACATTGCCGTGCTCATCAAGCACGTCAACAGTAATGCTAAGTTCAGCAGATTCTTTACGTTCGTCGTCATAATCGAGTAACCAGGCCGAGAGTTGTGCAATTAATCGTTCAATCGGGTGGCGGTTGAACGGGTAGCCGCTGAGATAAAAAGTCGCGGTGTACCGGGTATCCGCCAGCACTCTATCTGTCATATTCACGCTATCCGGGCGACCGGATGGCGTTAGGGTCAATTTGTCGACATAGCTGTCGACGTCGTCCGCTGCGACCAGGTTTAAACCTAAAATGAACTGGTGTAGCGCCTGTATTTTTTTCATAACAGCGCGACGTAGGCTTGATCTGGATCGCGCGCTAAGGTCGGCGAGTTCTGTAAGCCGAATGCGGCTAAAAATCCGTAACAAGCCGACTTGGACTGATTCAGCCAATAATCGGTGGTATTCATCACCGCCGGCACATCGCTTTCCGCAGCGGTATTGCGCCGGTTAGTCGCGTTAAATTGTTGCAACAGCCAGGCTTTAGCCCATGAAGACACGGCTTTTTTATACAACACGGTTAAGCTGTATTCGCCATCAATAGTGGCCTCGTTTTGCGCATCCAGACAGGCGTCTAAGGTGGTAAACCCGTCGACTATTTTTGTCGCCTTAACCGCCGCTACTTGGGTGTTGATTTCGACAATGCCCAGTTTTACCGCTGTTATTACCGCCTCGTTGTCGTATTCTGCCGGGATGCGGTACGGCGCTAAAAACTCGCTTAAGACCACGTCCGGGAAAAAGCCGTCGTTAGCGATAACACGGTCTTCGGTTTCTGGTGGTTTGCCGGTTAAGCTCATGGTTAATCAGCTAGCATGTTGTTAGCGATACGCACCACCCAGCCTTTGCCGTAGGTCGGGAATTTAGCCAAGCCGCAAATGTATAAAAGCCGTTGCGCCGAAAACCGGCTATC
>SXGU01460486.1_pt1 | contig 13745 bp, 12 predicted proteins | sample 3174531 | NCBI WGS metagenome assembly SXGU01 (sample SAMN11356863, study PRJNA531348) | freshwater metagenome | isolation source: freshwater sample F1-140 | place: China: Fuxian Lake, Yuxi | collected 2017-12-25 | reverse complement strand
GACCTCTTCCATGCCATGGAAGCGCTCTACCAGCTGAGCTAAAGGCCCCTGCGTGGTGCGGATGAAGGGACTCGAACCCTTAAGCCATTGCTGGCACCAGCCCCTCAAGCTGGCGCGTATACCAATTCCGCCACATCCGCAAATTTAAGCGTGGCAACTGTACTCAATAATTCGGCTCTTGGCAAGATCAAGAAAGTAGTCTACGATAACGCGGCTGAATAATAAAGTTAGCTCTAAAAATACGGATGCTTAGCTCAGCTGGTTAGAGCGACTCGTTTACACCGAGTAGGTCAGGGGTTCGAATCCCTTAGCATCCACCACAAACCGATCTCCTGTTTGGGAGATCGTTTTGTTTTCAAAAACCTGTGTTCGTGCTAGGCTTTGACCAATATGGAACAGACTCCCGCTGCACAGAATCATCAAAATGACCGAGAAGCTCGCAAAGCCGAGCAAGCCAAACATGATCGGGGCCAAGCGCGAACTGCTAAGCTAAAGCGTTCTTTGCGTTTATCCGGACTAATCTTGGCGGTCATTGGCGTCGTATTCGGACTTGTCTGGCTTGGCGAACAGCAAGACAACAGCACACCGCAACCGTCGCCGATTAGCAACGAACTAAGCGCCGTTGATCACGTTAAGGGGGCTGAAACTGCTGTCTTAACTTTAATCGAGTACTCTGACTTTCAGTGCCCAACTTGTAAGGCCTACGCTCCTGTTCTAGAACAATTGCTTAAACAGTATCCCGAGCAACTGCGCGTGGTGTATCGTTACTTCCCGCTGCAGAGCATTCATCCAAACGCCAACATTGCTTCGCAAGCTGCCGAAGCTGCCAGCTTACAGGGTAAATTCTGGGAAATGCATGATCTACTCTTTGCAGGCCAAACGGATTGGAGTCGCTTGGCGAATCCACGAGCTATCTTTACAACCTACGCCGAAGAACTCGGACTTAATACAGATCAATTCCTGGCTGATCTCGAGAGTAAGGACATAAAAAATCGCGTCAATGCCGATTATCGTAGCGGCTTAAGCGCCGGAGTCCAAGGCACACCAAGCTTCTTTATGAACGGACAGCCGCTTGATAACCCCCGTGGCCTCGACGGCCTGCAAGCCGTGATTGAAGCACAACTTCCATAAATATGTCGGAACGGTTGGCTCATGTTGACTACGTTCTTAGCGAAGCTGAACAACTAGAACTCAAAGGTTCTGATTTCGTGTTTATCAGCAGTCCATTGTTTGATATTTGGAATTTGGTCACCATCGCGCTGGCGATTTTGCTTGCAGCGGCATGTGTGTACGCGGCCCGTACTGTTGGCTGGCTGCGTGACCGGATACGATATTTTCGGGGCCGAACTCGCTCCTATCAAGAATATATTCCGCTACTCTTACGCTTTAGCTTAGCCATTGCTTTAATTAACGCCGGAAGTCAACAAGCGCTTGTATCTCCGGCGATTGCAGGCGATACAATGTTAAGCACTGCCCAAATTATTCTAGGCTTTTTAATCATGATCGGATTTGCCTTGTCGCCGGCCGTGTTAGCAGCTCTAGGTTTATGTGTGATCACACTGATTGTGAATCCACAACTGATAAATAACCTGGAAATCATCTCGACCGTGTTAGCACTATTATTGCTTGGCCAAGCTAAACCCGGTGTTGACGATTTGCTCGGCATACCTGCGCATAACTTAGGAGAAAAATATCGTAACTGGGTACCCCTAATATTAAGACTAGGTCTTGGAGTCGCGCTCATTCACATGGCAATAACCGAAAAATTCTTCAATCCTCATTTGTTCGGAACCGTTATAGAACAGTATCAGTTAACAAGTTATCTGCCATTTACAACAGGCATGTGGGTAATGTCAGGTGCGCTCATAGAGCTAGTGCTCGGCTTGGCTCTAGTTATGGGCTGGCAAACTCGGATGGTTAGCGTTATAACTTTTTTTGTACTCAGCCTGTCGTTTGTCTTATTCAAAGACGAGGTTTATGCCCACGCCAGTATTTTTGGCACACTCAGCGTACTCTTGATCACAGGCGGCGGTCTTTGGAGCCTAGACAATCACTATGCCAAACTCAGACAACAGCCGTAAGCACTTAAATAAGCTAGCCAGCTTGATGATGATCGTAAGTTTTTTGGGTTTCGTAGATGCTGTGTATCTTAGTGTGACTCGTTATTTTGAAGCCAGCGTACCCTGTACACTGACCCACGCCTGCGATGTCGTATTGCGGAGTGATTATTCAACCCTGCTCGGAGTACCAGTCGTAAGCCTTGGAGCGATCTACTACCTCTTCATCTTGTTTGGTGCCTACATCTACCTCGAGTATGGCTCACGCCTGTATTTTAAAATTACCGCCGCTGTTACAGCAGGGGGTTTTGTGTTCTCGGTCTGGCTAACTTATGTACAAGCCTTTGTCCTTAAAGCGTTTTGCCAATATTGTTTACTCTCTGCCCTAACATCTACGCTGCTGTTTGTTCTCGGCGTAATAGTCTTATTTAAAATTTACGTGCTTTCCCGGTTACCAACCGCAAACGACCCGGAATAACTCGAATATCAAATTCTTTAGACTGAATTTTTTCACCACCATCGATATACAAGCTCACTGGCCGATGAGTAAATAGCTGACCACGTTTTAGAAAAACTTTGCTCAACTGCGTTTTTTTTCCAAAAATTGAAAACTGCGACTGGCGAATAATCAACGACAAACGCCCATCGGTTGGATCGGTTAAGCCAGTATCATCTGGCAAGGCCAGATTACGTACGGCTAGGGAGGCTTTACCAGGAATGGTTAAGGTGAACGACTCTTCGCAGGCCATCACCGCATCACTCACATCGCCTTCAAGAGCATGCAAGAAACGGCGTCCGTTCACTTCGCCAACGTCGATCTCCTGCACTAAACGAGCCGACAAAATGTCGCAAGCCTCAACCCCGGTCGGAATACCTAACAAATCCGCAAATAAGCTTTTAGAGTGAACTGGCAAATAGCCGAGCACGGTTCTTGAATCTCCCACCGCTTCAATGGCTTTCTGAAAAGTTTTATCATCACCCACTGCCACCAGCGTCTGTGCACCGTCATCAATTTCGTCACGCATGACTTCCAGGCTATCACGAAATAGGGCCAGACGAGTGATCTTACCCATGATACCAAGATCGGTTAGACGGGTTTCAAAAACGGCTAAATCGCGTTCGTATTTCCGGTCCTGGAGAAAAGCATCGTAAAAGTACGAATACACAAAGAATTATTCGACCTCTATGTCGTCTTGGTTTGTGGTCGCTGGGCGCTTGCCGCGGGCTGGCTTAGCTGATTCTTCCACACCCATGCGCACCGTGCCGTTCACTTGCGCTCCGGCACCGACTGCTAAAACTCCGGCTGCCAGCTCTCCAGAAAATTTAGACGACGGTAATAAATCAAGCTTGCCGACAACTTTCATGTTGCCCCGTACTTCACCGGCAATCACGGCGTTGTCGGCCTGAATGTCAGCGTCAACCTTAGCTTCTGGACCGATGTGTAAATCGCCAGTAGCCGTAATCGTGCCCCGAACTTCGCCTTCGATAATAATACTCCCCTCAACGTTAAAGCCACCTTCCACCTTTACTCCGCGTGCCACAATTGTTTCTCCCCCGCCGTTCTTAGACATAGAAAAAGCCACAGAGTCAATAAATTACATCTCTTTAACTGCTTGAATACCAAGCATACGCATAGCATTCGACAACGTTTGACGCACGGCGTCAAGTAAGCCTAAACGAGCAGCCACACGGTCGTGGTCATTATCGTCTAAGATTCGCACCGCTTCGTAATACCGAGCAAACTCCTGTGCCAGCTCAAAGGCGTACTGAGCGATAGCCGAAACCCGGTAGGTTGCCCCAGCCAGCTGCACGACATCTGGAAATTTGGCAATCATCTTCAGGAGCGTATGCTCAAGTGCGTGCGTCAATAACTCTGAACGCTGTTCAGGTGCGATCTCAGCTTTATTGAGCAAGGTATGAATACGGGCCAAGGTGTAAAGGACATAGGGCGCTGTATAGCCCTCGGCCGCCATGGCTTCCTCCGTATCAAACGTCAGCACTTTCTCGGGGTCCTGACGCAACATCACAAACTTTACGCTCGCAATGGTTAAAGTTTGGGCAGTGGCCGCCAATTTACGTGCCGACCAATCAGGATGACGAGCCTTAGTCTCAGCTTGAAGCTTGGTGTGCATCGCCGCATACATGTCTGTCCAACGCACAATATTGCCTTTGCGCGAGCTCATGGCACCATCTGGTAAAGTTACCATGTCGTAAGGTAGGTGCTGTACATCTCCTGGGAAACCCATGAGCTTCAGAGTAGCGATTAATTGTCGCATGGCTAAGGCTTGACGATTATCAACGACAATCATCAAACGGTCAGCATCGTAATCAGACTCTTTCTTATAAGCCAAAGCGAGATCTTTAGCGTTGTAAAGCAAAGTACCGTCAGTCTTTTTGAGCAAGTTAACTCCAAGCCCCTGATCTTCAAGGTCAACAATTACCGCGCCGTCGCTCATTTTAGCCAGGCCTTCAGTTAACAGCTGTTTAACAATCTTATGAGCATCGTCAATAAGTTCGTGCTCGAGATACAAATGATCCAGTCCGAGATCAAACTGATCAAAAATTTCTTTCAAACCATCAATCGACCACTTCTGAGTCTTTTTCCAAAGCGGCACCCACTCGCCCTCCATGAGCTCAAGCTGACGCTGAATGTCTGACACCTCAGATTTTTTGCCTGCATCGTCACCAACAGCAGCGTTGGCCTCGGCGTAAACTTTGTCCAGATAATTTAAACGATTGTCTGTGGGTGCTTCTTCTCCAGCATGGAGTCTTTCAAGTCCCCACAAACACTTTGCTACATTGTTGCCTAGGTCGTTGATATATGACACGGCCGTGACCTCATAACCATTAAACCGCAAAGTGTTTACAATCGCTGCACCCAAAGCTAAATTACGTAAATGCCCAACGTGAATATCTTTGTGGGTATTCGGGTTGGCATACTCGATTAAAACTTTCTTACCCCGTCCCGTCGTTGATCGGCCGTAACGACTCTTGTGTTTGACGACATCGTTCATGATGTGTTCTGCAAAAGCAAGTTCTGCAAATCTAAAATTCACATATGGGCCAACCGAAGTAATCTCACGAATCAACTGGCTAGGGCCAAGCTTAGCAGCTACTTCTGAAGCAATCTCAGCTGGGTTACGCTTCAGGCCCTTAGCAAGCTCAAAGCACGGAAAACTCAAATCGCCATACTCCGGCTTAGGCGGCGTAAGGAGCATATCAAGAGTGATCCCGGCTTGCTTGCCAAGCGTTTTCTTGAGTGCCGTGTAGGCTTCTTTTTTTGCAGTCTCCAGTGCGTACATAACTTATTTCACCAGTCGAACAAAGAACCTCTTACCCTTTTGGAGCACGGCTGGCAAGATAGCAGGCTCAACCGTTAAGCCGATGTCAGTAACCGTCGTGTCCTTGATTTTGACTCCCCCGCCAGCAATGAGTTGTTTAGCTTCACCGCGCGAGGCAGCAAGCTTAGTGGCCACGAGGACGTCAAGAATGTTTGTAGGGTTCGCAACCTGGAAGTCGGCCATGTCTTGTGGTTTTTCTTTGTTCTGAAAGACCGCCGCAAAAAGATCGGCAGCTTTTTTGGCTGCTTTTGGCCCATGGAACGCGCTCACAATCTCGGTGGCTAATTTCACTTTCAGATCTCTTGGATTGGTTCCGGCCTTGAGCTGCAGCTCCATGCCTTCGATGTCAGGCATGGATACGCTGGTTAAAAGCGTAAAATAGGGCAGGATATGTGTGTCTGGCACGCTCATAACCTGACCAAACATATCTTGCGGGTCGGCCTCAAGAAAAATCGCATTCTCAAAACTTTTTGACATCTTTCGACTGCCATCCGTGCCCTCAACCAAAGGCACGGTCAAAACGTCTTGTTCGGGCATGTCGAACTTACGTTGCATGCGTCGTCCCATCAGAAGATTGAGCAACTGATCATGTCCTCCGAGTTCGAGATCGGCCTTAACCATGACCGAGTCGTAGCCCTGCATGATCGGATATGTGAGTTCAATAGCGGAGAGTGGGTGCTCTGGATCATCGACACGCTTCCGGAAATCGTCACGCTGTAAAATCTGTTGCAGCGTCACGAGCGAGGTTAAACCGAGAAACTCAGCCGCTTTCATCTTATCGAACCACTCGCCATTGTGGCGAATCTCAACATCTTTGATATTCAAAATCTTCGCAGCCTGTTTAACGTATGTTTTCTTATTTTTGTCGATCTCCTTACGAGCTAGCTGTTTTCGAGTTTCACTTCTTCCGGTAGGGTCCCCGATCATGGCGGTGGCGTCACCAATAATCAAAACCGCTTGATGACCGAGATCCTGGAATTGTCGCAACTTCCGCAATGGAACGGTATGGCCCAAGTGCATGTGCGGCGAGGTCGGATCGATGCCGAACTTAATGCGCAGCCGCTTTCCCGCTAGCATGCGCTTTCTCAGGTGCTCGATTTCAATGCAATCCACCACCCCTCGGGTGAGGACTTCTTCAACAGCTTGAGGATCAGTAATGACTTTTTGCATATTGCCTATATTGTACTGGACTAACCTTTGAGCGCCGAGACTTGCTCCTCGAGTGCCTTAAGCTTAGCTTCTGCTTCTGCCAGCTTGGCTTTTTCGTTCTCAACCACAGCTGCCGGCGCGTTAGCAACGAAATCGGCGTTAGCAAGCTTGCTGCTCACACTCGAAACGTAATTCTTGGTGGCCTCAAACTCTTTCTGAAGACGCTCTGACTCCTTAACGACATCGACGATCCCAGCCAAAGGTACATGGATTGTGATCGAGCCGACGACTGCGCTGGCTGACTGCTCAGGCTTAGCCTCGACCCACTCAAGCGTCGAACGTGTCAGGCCTTCGAGGGCGGCTTTCTGCTCTTCAAGTCCCTCCCCGCCCTCCAGCTTCACATCAACCTGACGCTTAGGATCGATTTTGTACTGTGATCGCAAGTTACGAATGGCTCCAACAGCGTCCTGAAACTCCTGCATGGCCTTGGCGTCCTTAGGAGCGAGCTTACCCTTCACTTCTGGCCAGTCGGCGACCATGATCAGACCTCGATCGTATTGCCTGTAAATCTCTTCGGTCACAAACGGCATGAACGGATGCCAGAGAATAAGCAGACGCTCCAGCAAGTAGTTCAGAATATCGTTCTTGTCCCCTTCGATCTTGGCGATTTCCAGGTACCAGTCGGCAAATTCGTTCCAAGTAAAATCGCGCAGAATCTCGCCCGCCATGGAAAGGTCGAAAGACTCATGACGATCGGTTACTTTCTTAGTCACCTCGGTAAAACGACCAAGGATCCAACGATCCGCAAGGGTCGTGGCTTCAGCTTTCTCAACGTGCTTCAAGGCACCCGTCTTCATTTGGATGAAGCGGGAGATATTCCAGAGTTTGTTGGTGAAATTACGGAAGCCAGCGATCTTTTCTTCTGACAGCTTCATGTCATTGCCCGGCGTGTTGCCGAGAACGAGTGACAAACGGGTAGCATCGGCACCGTATTTCTCGATCATGACCAAGGGATCGATGATGTTGCCGAGTGATTTGCTCATCTTGCGACCTTGTTCGTCACGAACCAGGCCGTGGAGGTAAACATTCTTGAACGGCACCTCATCCATGAGATAGGTCGACATCAAAATCATGCGAGCCACCCAGAAGAAGAGAATGTCGTAACCGGTTTCGAGCACGGTCGTTGGGTGATAGGTCTTCAAGTCAGCCGCTTCCTCATTCGGCCAGCCAAGGGTCGAGAATGTCCAAAGGCCGGAGCTGAACCAGGTGTCGAGCGTATCTTCATCTTGCGACCAACCATCGCCCGCCGGCATTTCACCAACAACCATCTCTTCGCCCTTGCTTGTCCCGAGCGATGGTGAGGGATACCAAACCGGCACCTGGTGACCGAACCACAGCTGACGGCTGATGTTCCAATCACGAAGATTGTCGATCCAATGGAAGTAGGTCTTCTCGAAACGCTCAGGGATGATTTTGACTCCCCCGCCGTTCACGGCCTCTTGCATCAAACCTTTGAGGGTAACTTTTTTACCCTTCTTTTTGAAGGGCTTGTTCACGTCGATAAACCACTGAAGCTTAGGCAAAGGTTCAACGATACCACCGGTACGTTCAGCGGTTGAGATGTTCTGCGCCGACTCATCCTCACTCTCGAGCAACTTTTGTGTACGCAACCATGCCACGACGGCTTCACGAGCCTCGAGCGTCGTCCGGCCAGCAACTAGTTCACCGGCAGCTGGGAGCATGCGACCGTCTTCACCAATAACTTGGATGAGTTCTAGCTCGTGGCGCTTAGAAATATCAAAGTCTATAGCGCTGTGTGCCGGCGTAACGCCAAGCGCGCCCGTTCCGAACTTCGGATCAACAGACTCGTCGCCCACGACCGTGATTTCAAGCTTAGCGCCGGCGAAATAAAGCTTAAACTTCTTGCCGATGAACTTCTTATACCGTGGATCGTCCGGATGCACTGCCACAGCCGTATCCCCAACCTTGGTTTCTGGACGAGTCGTCGAGATTGAGATTGGGAAATCTTTAGAATACTTAAAAGTGTAAAGCTTTGCAGTCGTTTCTTTATGGACGATCTCATCATCGGCAATCGTGGTCTGACCGATGGGATCCCAGTTGACGACGCGGTAGCCGCGGTAAATCAAACCGTCGTCATACATGCGTTTAAAAGCAGTGTTGACGGCCAGGTTACGGGATTGATCGAGCGTGTAGGCCTCGCGGCTCCAGTCGACAGATGAGCCCATCTTCTTAACTTGGTTAACGATGGTGTCGTGACTCTCCTTAGCAAACTGCTCAACGCGTTTCAAAAAGTTGGTACGGCCAAGATCGTGACGAGACTTTTTCTCGTTCTCAAAAATCATCTTTTCGACTTTTGACTGGGTAGCAATGGCAGCGTGGTCGGTCCCCGGAAGCCAGAGCGCGCGCTTACCCTGGAGACGAGCGAAGCGGGTCATGGCGTCTTCGATGGCAAGCATGGTGGCATGACCCATGTGGAGGGTACCGGTGACGTTCGGTGGCGGCAGGACAATCGAAAAAACTTCTTTCCGAGCTTTTAGGTTCGGGAGATTGTCAGGGTTGAAGTACCCGCTGTCCATCCACATTTTATACAGAGCATCCTCAACTCCTTGAGGCTCGTAAGCTTTGGCCATTTCCGACATAGATAGTCCAAAGAATAGAGGGGAAATAAGAAACAGTAAAGAGCTCCTGGGAAAGCGGAAAAGTATTTGACGGCGATAAAAATTTGAGCTATTCTTTCATTACTCGGCTGAGGTTGTGTAAACAACTCCACGCTGGTGGCACAATATTCCCCCTGACTCCTTTGTGCAGTCAGGGGGTTTATTGTTTTTGACCCCGGGTCACATGGGTCTGTGGAGGTAAGGGTAACCTCAGCCGGGTTGCCACCTGCAGTTATGGGTTCGAGTCCCGTCAGATCCACCAGGCCTAAAAACCGTGACCCGGGACCAGGCAAAACCGACCTTCACGGGTCGGTTTTGTTTGTGAAGTTGCTGCCTACCCTAACTTGACGCTTCTGTTACCCCAAGCTAAGTTACCCCATTAACTCGTCTGATCGCTTGTCTTCGGGCAATCCCCTTTGCATGTCTTTAGCACCTCACGAACAATTCTTGCACGCTATCAAACGATCGGAGCGTCCCTTGATCATACTTAAAGAACTGGCCCAGGCTGATGATTTTGCCGCTGCCTTTGGTCTGGCCGCAACTTTAAAAAAACTTGGCAAAGTGACCGAGATCGTATGCACTGGCGGTCGACCTCCGGAAAATCTGCAATTTTTGAAGGTCGCCAAACCGGTTAAGGGAGACCTCACTAACCTACGAGCGCTCACGCTTAGCGTAGACGTCAGCCGAGCTAAGGTTGAAGAACTATCCTATAACGTAGTTGGTGATGAGCTTCAAATCCATGTCACACCCAAAAACGGTTTCTGGAAACAAGAAGATGTACGCGTGACCACCTCTGCTTATCGTTACGACCTTATCATCATTCTCGGCGCGGCAGACCTAAAGAGCTTGGGAGCTCTATTTACAACCTACGCAGATTTTATTTACAACACTCCAATTATCAACATCGATCATGGCCCCAACAACGAACATTTTGGCCACACCAATCTCGTTGACATGAGCGCAACATCTGTTAGCGAAGTTATCCATGATCTCATCCACCATCTCGATAGTTCACTCTTCGATGCTGACATTGCTACTGCCTGTCTGACCGGCGTGATTGCCAAGACCAAGAGTTTCCGTACAGCCAACGTGGCACCCAAAACACTCGCAGCCGCCAGCTCGCTCATTACTCTCGGAGCCCGGCGCGAACAAGTCATCGAGCATCTCTACCGCACACGCTCGGTCGAGACTTTGCGTTTATGGGGCCGAGCACTTGCTCGTCTCAAAGCCGATGACAACGCAGGCTTAGTTTGGACCTTACTTACTCGCCAGGACTTTGCTAACGCTGGAGCTACTGAAGAAGCTCTAGCAGATATCGTCAGCGAGCTCGTGACAACTGCTCCTGAAGCTCGCGTGGTAGCAATTTTCTACGAACACGCTGGCGGTTACGTGGCCGTTCATTTATTTGCCGAACGTCCACATGACGCCTTGGTGCTCGGCGCTCCGTTTAAGGCTTCGGGTACGCGTGAACGAGCTCGCCTAGCACCCAGCGAACAAGATATCATCGAGGCCGAACGGGCCGTGATCGGTCATTTGCGACGAGTTTTAATACAATCGGATACTAGCGCTTAAGAGTTGCTATAATGCGGGCATGCATCCGTTGTCATATTCTTCGGCTATTGCACCCCACGTCAGAGTTGGGCGTTTTGTTGCTGACGAACCACGCCTTGGCTGGGTATTTAAATATTTGCGCCATGTGCCCAGAGCCGAGGCTTACATCGTAGGTGGCACAAGCCGAGACGCTGTTAGAGGCGTGTTACCAAAAGGTCTACACCTGGTTATTCGTAATGTTCCGCTCAAGGACATTAACAACACCCTGCAAAAAATGGGAATAACCGAGACCAAAAACAACTCGAGCCTTTCCTTCCGCCCCGATCACTTTAAACATGATGAAGCTCTCGACATTTCTATTCCCTCAGATGGTCGTCCCGAACCGTACGCCACAATTTATTCTGATCTAGGCCACCGCGATTTCACCATCAACGCCATGGCCTATTCATTGAACTCCGGTTGGTTCATCGATCCTTTTGGCGGGACAAAAGATCTGCATAAACGCGAACTTAGAGCTGTCGGTCGACCATCGGCTCGTTTTACAGAGCGTCCCCGTCGCACCTTGCGCGCCCTCCGTCTAGCCGCGGAACACCGTTACGGTATCGCAGGGGCTACCTGGCAAGGCCTTAAACAACATCTTCCACGCTTAAATCGTATTATTACCAATGATGACGGGCAGGCGGTTTTCGAAACCCCGCGCGAACACATCGGCCACGAATTCTTAAGCACTTTGAGCGGTCATCCTGATTACGGCTTACAACTTTGGCGCGATAGTGGGGCTAGTAATTTATTTACTCCTGAACTCGAACAGCTTAACCAAATCCATCACAAAGGTGGTCAGACGGCACTACAACGATCTAAAAAAACGCTTGAAGGCCTTGGGCATCCGGTGCCGACACTAGTTTTCGCTTCTCTGTTATCTCATCTTGAAGACGCGGCGCTCGATTCGGCTAAACAGTTAATTACGAGACTCCACCTCCACAACGCTCATGCGCACTTCAATCATAAAGATGCACTCTGGATGTTGGAACATAAAAATATTCTCGAAGAAGCGGAACCAGAGCTTATGCCAGCTTCAATTTTTGAAAGCATTTTCGGCAAAGATCGCGGCCAGCATCTGCTGACTTTTTTGCACGCAACCCATCAAACTACAGGTCGGCATACCAAAACACGCGATCGTCTTCACAAGGCCGTAAGACGTCGCCAAGAACTCGTAACCGACATCAAGAAACCCCTGCTGCGGGGGCGAGATCTGAATAATCTAGGTGTTGTCCCGGGGCCAAAGTACCGTAAAATTCTTGCCAAAATTCGCGACGCCGAGCTCGATGGACATATAAAAAATCATGCCGAAGCCCTAAACTTCGCCCGTAATCTAGTGGCTACCCAAGTCATCTAAAATGACCTCCTCCCCGGACGCCGCGCCGGTGCGCTCTGTCCGGGGTTTCCTTTACCGCTTCATTCGTACCCAAAGCCTTGCTGCTCTCTTGGCATGTCGTCTCGGCCCTGGTTCTCGACATACTTACGGATGGTCTCTTCGTTCAAGCCAATCGTAGACGAGAAGTAGCCAACGCTCCAGATACTCCCGGACAGATACATTTTCTTGATGAACTTAAACTCTCTTTTGAGGGCTATGCTGGCGTTGGCTTTCAGGCGTTGAATGGCCGAGGCGACCGACACGCTCGGCGCGATCTCAAGTTGCATGTGGACGTGATCGTTGTCGGTGTTAACCGTAATGATGAATATCTCTGGGTGTTGCCGAGCCGTGTCGAAAAACGAGTTCATCAGCACCTGCTTAACGTAGGGTTTAAGGAACTTATATCGATACTTCGTGTTGAAAACCACGTGGTATTGATGTTGGTAGCTGGAGTGATTGAGGCTTTGGATTCTCATGTGCAGGATCGTAGCACGGGGTCGCTCAGTGCTACGATCCCTCGAGGCAACCATTCATCCCGGCGCTCCAGGGCTACATGATCCTCGTGACGCCCCTACGCGCCGGGTTTTCTGGTAAGGATAACAAAAATCCCCGCCGCCAGGCAGGGATTTTTGGTGGGCGACACAAGATTCGAACTTGTGACCTTTACAATGTCAATGTAACGCTCTAACCAACTGAGCTAGTCGCCCATAAAGCGTGAGCAGTGTAAGTAAAAAATTGCTTGTTGTCAAAGTTATACCTTGGGGTTTTGACGAGGCCTGTCCGGTAGACGAGAAATAAACATGAGCGCGATGCCGACTGCTAACAGCACAATGAACCACAGAATTGCGTTCGAAACCATGATCGTTGTAGAACAGCGGAACAAACCTGGGATTGCCTCGTACGGGGCGTTGATGCCTACCAAACAGCGCGCATTAGTTCGAGAAGCAGCCACATAGCCGGTCCAAGCCGCGGCGTAGGCAGTGGCTAAAGACATGAGAGTAAACAAACAGCTGAAGCGAGCCGTATTAATACGCATAAAACGTACTAAGCCGATAATGGCAAAAATCACTCCAGCCGCAATCCAATAAAGCACAAACCACAAGAGCGTAAACGCGAAAGTTATGATGACTGGACTAGCTAACATAGACTTAATCTAGAGTACTCAAAGCAAAAAATGTAATAAAACCTGTTGCAAATGCAACTACAAACAAACAGATACCAAAAGCAACCATCTTGTCTTCATGGTGTCGGCGACCAAAGACAATAAAGAAGACGCCGAGTACCAAACAGATTGCTGGAAGGAAAAACATACAACCAGTATACGTCACTGGTGGGCCTGCTTGGATTCGAACCAAGGACCACCGAGGTATAAGCTCGGCGCTCTAACCAACTGAGCTACAGGCCCGTAAGGAATACCTGTTGAATTTAGCCAGCTTCGTCGTCACTCACTCCGTCGGCCTCGCCGTATATCTCTATACGCCTCGGCCTTACTAGTTCGTTCCTAGAATCTGACTCAATTAAACAGGTTTTCCGGACATGGGTGTAAAACGACGTT
>SXGU01454608.1_pt1 | contig 13745 bp, 13 predicted proteins | sample 3174531 | NCBI WGS metagenome assembly SXGU01 (sample SAMN11356863, study PRJNA531348) | freshwater metagenome | isolation source: freshwater sample F1-140 | place: China: Fuxian Lake, Yuxi | collected 2017-12-25 | reverse complement strand
GAGGATCTGCAGGATCCGGTTCTCGTCGCAGATGAGCCGGTGGCTGTCGCTGACCTCGCAGTCGACGGCGAAGTCCAGCCCCTTGCTGGTGGCCTGGACGACGAAGGCGGTGGAGATCTCCTGACACAGATGCTTGAGCGAGAAGGGCCTGCGCTCGAAGGTGATCTTGCCGGATTCGATCTTCGAGAGGTCCAGCACGTCCTCGATGAGGGAGAGGAGCATCTTCCCGGACTTCTTGATGCTCTCGGAGTAGCGGGCCTGGTCGGCGTCGAGCCTGGTCGTCCCGAGGAGCTCGGACATGCCGAGGATGACGTTGAGCGGAGTCCGGAGCTCGTGGCTCATGGACGCGAGGAAGTCGCTCTTGGACTGGCTGGCCGAATCGGCGAGCTTCTTCTCTTCCCGGAGCGCGCTCTCCACCTGCTTGAACTTGGAGATGTCCCGGCTCACGGAGGCGACCTTCTCCACCTGGCCCTTGTCGTCCAGGATCGGGACGAGGGTGGTCTGGTAGCTCTTCGCCCCGGCGGGGAGCTCGACGGTCTCTTCGTAGACCTGCGGCTTCAGGGTGTCGAGGCACTTCTGGAAGCAGTTCAGGATCTTGTGGTACTTGTCCGGGTCGACGAAGTCCTTGAGCTCGCGGCCCACGAAGGCGTTGTTGGCGTTGACGTAGCTCGACTCCGCGCTCCGGTTCAACGACTCGAGCTCGAAGGTCTTCCGGTCGACGACCCGGTAGACGAAGAGGAAGTCGGAGTTGAAGCTCAGGATGCTTCCGAAGATCCGCTCCTTCTCGCGGAGCTCGTCGGAGATGGTCTTGGACTCGGTGACGTCGAAGCCCACCGCCTGGATCTCGGTGAGCTCCTTCTCGTGGAAGAGGCCCCGGAGGATCCAGCGGACCCACTTCACGGGCCTGTTCATGTTCTTGAAGGTGTGCTCGACGGTGATCACCGGGTGGGACACGTTGATCGACGCGATCTCCTTCTGGATCTGGGCCTTCTTGTCGCTGTCGACGAAACTGTAGAAGGTCTTCCCGGTGTCGCTCTCCGGAGTCCCGCCGAAGAAGTTGGCGAAGGCGTTGTTCACGAAGGTGAGGACGCCGTCGGACTGGAAGCGGGTCACGAACACCGCCTGGTCCTCGATGAGGGCTCGGTAGCGCACTTCGCTCGCCTCGAGGTTCTCCTGGGCGAGGACCTGCTTGGTGACGTCGAAGAGGACGATCCCCAGGGCGTACGGGTTCTTCCCGTTCTCCTGGTCGAAGAGCGGGAAGCGGCTCCCGAGGAAGATGGTGGTGGCCCCGCCCCAGGCGATCCGCTCCTGGTTCTCCGTCGAGGTCTTCTTGAGGAGGACCTCGAGGTCGTAGTCCCGGAACTGGGTGGCGATGGTGTCCGGGAAGATCTCCCGGTCGGTGCGCCCGAGGATCTCTTCTTCCTTGAGGCCGAAGAACTTGATGAAGGCCCGGTTCACCGTCAGGTACTTCCCGAGGGCGTCCTTCAGGGCGATGAGGGCCGGGGACCCGTCGATGATCGAGCGGACCCGGGACTGGCTGACCTTGAGCTTCGCCTCGGTGGCGATGATCTCCGTGTTGTCGAAGAAGATGAGGATGGCGCCGATGATCTTGTTCATGTCGTCCCGGCACGGGTGCACCTGGAACTGGTAGAAGTGGCGGTCGGCCTCGACGATCACCTGGGAGGGCTCTCCGGAGGAGATGGTCCGGTTGAGCAGGTCCTCGAAGTCCGGTATCTCCGCGTTGCAGGAGATCCGCGTGATCTGCTTTCCGATGTGGTTGATGGTGAGCGAGAAGATCTTCGTCGCCAGCTGGTTGTAGCGGATGACCCGCAGGCGCGAGTCCACCACCACCAGCGGGGAGCCGATGCTCGCCTGGATGTTCTCGAGGCTCGAGTTGGAGAGGCGCAGCTCGTGGGACTTCACGTTGAGCTCTTCGTTCAGGGTCGTGAGCTCTTCGTTGGTGCTCTGGAGCTCTTCGTTGGTGGTCTCGAGCTCCTCGTTCGAGGCCTGCATCTCCTCGTTGGTGGAGGAGAGCTCCTCGTTCACCGACTGGAGCTCTTCGTTGGAGACGCTCAGCTCCTCGACCACCGCCTGGAGGTTCTCCTTGCTCGCCGAGAGCTCCTGCTCGAGCTCCATGAGCCGGACGATGAGTTCGTTGTTCTCTCCGGTCTGGGCCGGGACGTCGATCCGGTGCTCCTCGGTGGCCTTGGAGAGTTCGAAGGAGATGAGGTACATGCTCTTCAGGTTCTCGGAGTCGAAGGGCTTGGCCTGGATGGTGAGGCTCTTCTTCCCGGTCTTGGTGTCGATGAGGTGGGTCCGGCCGCGGATGAGCCTGCCGTCCTTGCTGGCCTTCCGGAGGAGCAGGTGGACCTCGGAGCCGATGGACTTGGTGAGGAGGTTTGCGATCTTGAAGTCCGCCACGCCGGGGTTGAGGCTCAGGAAGTCGGAGACGTCCCCGAAGACCTGGCTGATGGCCCCCTCGCCGTCGACGAGGACCGCGCTGAGCTCGTAGGACTGGAGGAGGTCCTTCAGCACCGACGCTTCGAGGGGTGCGGGCTCCTTCTTGATGATCTTCACCGGGATGTTGGTGGCCTGGCTGCGCGTCGGTACGTGCACCGGAGAGAGGTTCGTGGTGTGGCCCGTCTTCTGGTAGATCTTGTGGGTCTTATCGATGACCTTGAAGCCCGTGCTCCCCTGAGGAACGTGCTCGGACTTTCCGAGGAAGAGGTGGCCGCCGGGGTTCAGGGCGTAGTAGAAGATGTCGAAGACCTTGTGCTGGAGCTCCGCCTTGAAGTAGATCAGGACGTTCCGGCAGCTGATGAGGTCGATCTTCACGAACGGCGGGTGGTGGATCATGTCCTGGCGGGCGAAGACGATCTTCTCCCGCAGGTGCTTCTTCACCTCCGCGGTGGATTCCTTCATAATGAAGTGCTTGCTGATGAGGGCCGGCGCGACCGACGCCTCCACCTCCACCCGGCGGTAGATCCCTATCCGGGCGAACTGGATCGCCTCGTGGTCCAGGTCCGAGGCGAAGATCTTGAAGTCGACCCGCTTCCTGCTCTCCTCGAGGAGCTCGAGGAGGATCATGCCGATCGAGTACGGTTCCTCTCCCGAGGCGCAGCCCGCGACCCAGATCCGGAGCTCGTCACCGTCGCGCTTGGCCTCGAGGATCTTGGCCAGGAGCTTCTGCGCGGAGGCGAAGGCGTCCGCGTCCCGGAAGAAGGAGGTCACGGAGATGAGCATCTCCTGCACCAGGGAGTTGGCCTCTTCGTTATTGCTCTCGAGCATCTTCCGGTAGGCGTCCATGTCATGGAGGCCCACCTGCCGCATGCGCTTGTCGAGCCGGCGCCGGAGGGTGTTCGGCTTGTAGAGGGTGAAGTCCATGTGCTTGGTGGCCTTCAGGTACCTCAGGATCTTGTCGAACTCATCCGGATGCCCCAGGGGCTCCGGACCCCGGACGGGTTCGTCGTTGAGGATGATGCCGGCGACCTTCTGGGCGATCTCACTCGGGGTTCCGATGTAGTCGATGATCCCGGTCTGGGCGGCGGCCTTCGGCATCCCATCGTACTTCGCGGAGACCGCGTCCTGGGCGAGGGCGACTCCTCCCACTTCTTTTATCTTAATGACCCCCTCACTCCCATCGGACCCCGTGCCCGAGAGGACCACGGCGATCGCCTTGGTGGAGTACTCGTTGGCAAGAGATTCGAAGAAGGTGTCGATGGAGGGCTTGGGCCTGGTCTCCTCGCCCGCTTGGGTCAGGCGAACCTTCCCCTCTCGGATGGTGAGGTCGAAGTTCGGAGGGATGATGATGACTGAATTCGGCGTGAGCGAGAGACCGTTCACGGCCTGGGTAACTTGCAAATTAGACTTACGGCTCAACAGTTCAACCATCATGCTTTTAGCATGAGGAGCAAGATGCTGTGCAATGATAATGCTTGCTGGAAATTTTTCTGGTAACTCCAGTACAAACTGACTGAGTGCTTCTAATCCCCCAGCTGATGCACCAATACCAATAACCCACATTTCTTCGGTGTTTTCACTCATAAATATCATCCAAAATTAAGATTTATTATGGCACTTTGATCGTTCTTTAAACACTAATTAAAAGTTTTTTTTGGAGATGAGTAAATTAAGGAATTATTGGGCCTGGTCTTCTGACCTTAAGAAAAACCACAATAAAATGGCGCCTCGGTGAAGTCGCTCCCCACCTAACTTCTGCATTTCACGATGGGAGATCTCGCCCGGTCCGTTAACCAGTAGACTCTTGGTACGAACTCAACCTTTAGCCCAGGGCAAGCTTATGAACATCACTCTCGAGGGGAAGGTCTACAAGGAAGCTGACCAGTGGACCGTGGAGCTTTCGATCTTCGATACGAAGGTCAGCTCCCCGAGCATCCTCCGCTGCGTCCACGAGGTGCTCGGGATCGTGCGGAACGAGCTCTCGAATCCGGACTGCGAGTGCTCGGTGCGGATCGGAGAAGACTACAAGATCTTCCTCGTCCTGGAGAAGTGCGCGGAGACCATGGACTACCTCTCGGAGAAGGCCCTCCAGAACACGAGGATCCTCGAGACGATCCGGGTGGGGCAGATCTTTATTTGATCTGGTTGATCTGCACGAGGGCCAGGTACAAGAGATAGAACATGCCGTAGAAGAAAGCGATTCCGGCGAGATCGAAGAGAAAGAGTTTATTTTTCATAGATACCTCTCGCCCCCAGTATAGGCCACCGGGGATCGGGCGCAAGGAAACGGGTAGAATTTACAGGCCCGATGGAATTTAGCTGCCTGCTTTTTGGACAGCTTGCCGGTAGACTATTCCCATGAACAACATCCCGAAGGACCTCTGGCTAGAGAACAGTTTCGCTCAGGTAACCACGGACCTGGACCTCCTCCGGCTCCCGGAGCCCTCCTACGCTTCCCTCTCCCCCGCCGAGAAAGATCGACTCCGGCAGACCGAAGTCTTCGCAGAAGAGACGGTGCAGGTGCTGGGCCACCATGAGCACCATGGCCTCGTGAAGAAGTTCGACGGAACCCTCGGGTGGGTGCCGCGGGAAGCGCTCCGGCCCCGCGATGGACTCACCGGCTTCGACCTCCGGTACCCCGCGAGGGTCCGGCCCGAAACCTTCCTCGACTCCTGGAAGGGAACCCCCTACGTCTGGGGCGGCCTCTCGATGAAGGGCATCGACTGCTCCGGCTTCACCCAGCTGTACTACCTCCACGTCCATGGCCTCGTCCTCCCGAAGAATTCTCACGACCAGCGGAAGCTGGGGAAAGAAAGGCCCCTCGCGGATCTTAAGGATCACGATCTGATCTTCTGCTATGCTAATAGGGAGGGTGCCGCCCACCAAGTGGTGGCCACCACGTGGTCCTCTTCTACGGGAACCGCTTCTGGCACGCGCGCCGGACGGTGAACAGTGTGGTCTCGGAGACGGCGGCCGAATTTTTTCCGAGGTACCGGATCGGGGTGGTGAAGGCCATCCTGTGAACTCAAGTGATCGAGGAAACGACCGATGATATACCTAACGGGGGTTGCACCATGAGGACTTTGAACTTTTTCACCATCGCCCTTCTCTCTCTCGGGCTCGGCGCCTGCGGCGGGAAGGAAAACAGCACCGGGACGTCGACCTTCTCCGCCGACCCGTACAAGGTGACCACCGTGAGCGGGTACGTTCCGACGCAGCAGCCGGTCTTCGAGGCCGGGGGGAAGGTCTACCAGCTCTCCCAGCAGTCCTACCAGATAATGTCCTCGGCGTTCCAGGTGGCCCAGCAACAGGGAATCCAGCCGACCCTCATCGGCGGCGTCTACAAGTACAAGGCGCGGGTCACGGGCTCCCTCGCTCCGTCTTCGAACCAGCCGTACATGCCCCAGCCGGGCCAGGCCTACTCGACGTCCACGTCGACCACCCTGAACGTCACCCAGGCCGTGATCACAAGATAGTTTCCCGGGTCCAGTCCCAGATCTCCGCCGGTGTCCGGGCCATGAGCGCCGGAGCGTGGGCGGCCATTTCCTCGGGCTTCACCCACTCGTCCCAGAGGGCGGCCACGGGCTTGGGCCGCGAGAGGAGGTTGTCTCCGATCACGGTTCCGAAGTACCCGAAGAGGTCGTGGTGGTTGAAGAGGGCCTTCACCTCCCGGGAGTGGCGCCCCGTGACCACGGCCAGCTTCACCCCCGAGCGCTTGAGGTTCTCCAGGAGCTCCCGCACCCCCGCGTGCAGGACGATCTTCGAAACCTGGCCCGACTCGATCTCGAAGAAGTGCTCGTAGGCTTCGCGGGCGCGGGCCTCGTCGCCCAGGAGCTTCCGGAAGATCTTGTCCGAGCTCGTCCCGAAGAAGCGCTTGATCTCCTCGGGCGCGTGGGGCCTCGCCCCGACCTTCGCCAGGGCGGAGTTGTAGGCTTCCATGCCCAGGGACCGGAGGAGGGTGCCGTCGCAGTCGAAGATCACGGCGTGGTGTGAAGGGCTCATGGGAAATCCTGAGTAATGCTATAGAGAGCTCGCGCCCTCGATTTGAACTTCAATGTTTCTTCAGCCATAATTAAAGCTGATTTCCAGGAGAACGCCAATGAACAGAAGATACACGGACGCCGAGATCAAGAGCCTGACCGCCGAAGCCCTCCGGGACGGGTTCTGCGTTTTACGAAACCATTTCCCGAGGGAAAAGGTCGTCCAGTGGCGGGAGGCCTGCCTCCCCCTCCTCTACCGGCAGATCGAGCTCGAGGGCCAGAAGACCAGCCGCGGAGCCCAGCGCTTCTACGTGACCTTCCCCTTCACCCAGCCGTTCTCCGATCCGGGCTTCTACGAAGACCCGGACATCATCGCCATCGTCCAGGAGCTCGCGGGCAAGGACTTCGTCATGTGCCAGCTCGCCTCCGACACGCCCATGCTCGGGTCCGACTACCAGGAGATCCACCGGGACTGCCCTCCGCTCTTCCCGGAGAGCGGGATCGAAACCCCCATGTACCAGCTCGCGCTGAACTTCCCGCTGGTCGACGTGACCGAGGAGAACGGCCCGCTGGAGATCATCCGCGGGACGCACCTGCTGGGCCGGGCGGAGGGCAGGAAGCTCATCGAGAGCGGGGCCGCGAAGATCGAAGCCGTGTGCCTCAAGATGGGGGACGTGATGATCCGGGACGTGCGGACCCTCCACCGGGGGACGCCGAACAAGACCCCGGAGCCCAGGCCCATGGTGGTGATCGGCTACAGCCGGTCGTGGCTCCTGCGGCCCGAGGTCTCCATCAACATCCCCCGGGATGAGTACGAGCACCTCTCCGACTTCGCCAAGCACATGCTCCGGCACAATCCGATCACCGACGAGCTCGACCGGTCGGCGAAGCCGGAGAGCTACACCGTCTTCCAGTACTAACCGGGGCCGCGGGTGGCTTCGAACTTCCTCAGAGACGTCGGCATCGCCGTGACCAGCGCGGGGGCGCTCGGGTTCTCCGTCTACAAGCTCCGGCTCCCGCTGCTCCTGGGCTACCTCGTCGCCGGCGTGGCCCTCGGGCCCCACCTCGGCTTCGGGGTCATCGAGAGCCAGGAGACCATCACCATCCTCGCGGAGATCGGCCTGGTCTTCCTGATGTACATCCTCGGCATGGAGATCGACGTGCGCAAGCTCCTGACGGCGGGGAAGGCGGTCTTCGTCAACGGGGTGACCCAGTTCCTCGGGTGCTGCGCCCTGAGCTTCGGCGTCTTCTCCCTCCTCGGCTTCGGCGGCCGCTTCACCCCCGTCTACCTCGCCGTGGCGGCGTCCCTGTCCTCCACCCTCATCGTGGTCAAGCTCCTCTCGGAGCGGATGGAGCTCGACACCCTCTCCTCCCGGATCACCCTCGGGATCCTCGTGCTCCAGGACGTGTGGGCGATCGCCTTCCTCGCGGCCCAGCCGAACCTGTCGAACTTCCACCTGGGTCTTCTGCTCCTCTCCCTCCTCCGGGCCGGGCTCCTGGTCGGCGTGGCGGCCGTCCTCGCGAAGTACTTCCTCCCCTACGTGTTCAAGAAGATCGCCGTCCAGGCGGAGCTGACCCTCATCGTGGCCATGGGCTGGTGCTTTCTCATCGCGGGGGTCGCGAGCTTCCTGGGCCTCTCGCTGGAGATGGGTGCCCTGATCGCGGGGGTGTCCATCGCCTCCTTCCCCTACCACGTCCAGATCGCGGTGAAGATCTCGAGCCTCCGGGACTTCTTCGTCACCCTCTTCTTCGTGGCCCTGGGCCTCCAGATCCCGGTGCCGACGGCGGAGGTCCTCCGGATGTCTCTGGCCATCGTGGGCTTCACCCTCATCTCTCGAGTCCTCACCGTCTACCCGGTGCTCTACCTGATGAAGCACGGGAACCGCGGGAGCCTCGTCCCCGGAATTAACCTGAGCCAGGTCTCCGAGTTTTCCCTGGTGATCCTCTCCCTGGGCGTTTCCTACGGGCACATCTCGAGCGACCTCCTCTCCGCGTTCATCATCGCGCTAGTGTTCACGGCCCTCCTCTCCTCGCTCCTCATCCCGCGCTCGCACCAGATCTACCGGGGCCTGAACCCGCTCCTGGAGAAGCTCGGGCTGCGGGACCGGATCGACTTCGAAGACGCCTCCGGCGGGTCCAAGGAGAGCGGGGCGAAGATCGTCTTCCTCGGCTTCTACCGGGAGGCGAGCTCGCTCCTCCACGAGATCGAACGGCGGCCCGGGGCCCCGGGGCTCTCGGAGATCCTGGTGGTGGACATCAACCCGGAGACCATCGGGAAGCTCAAGGCGAAGGGCCTCGCCGTCCACTACGCGGACATCGGCCACAGCGACACCCTCGGGCACCTGGAGCTCGCCGACGCCCGCGTGGTGATCTCGACCATCCCGGATAGCGTCCTCCGCGGGACCTCGAACCTGAAGCTCCTCCGCACGGTCAAGGAGCTCGCGCCGAGGGCGAAGATCCTTCTGACCGCGGAGACCTCGAGCGGTGCGGAGGTCCTCTATCAAAACGGGGCGGACTACGTGTGCCTTCCTCGCCTCCTGGGAGCGAAGGCCATAGCCGATGTCCTGGAGAGGATCGAAAGCGGTGACGACCGGAATTTCGCATTCGAATTTACCCGCTCACTGAAGGAGCGCCGGGAAGTCTTGGATTAAGCTATCCTGCATAAGCTGTTAAATTATTAAGATAAGTAATTATTATCACATACCTTAAAAGTTCTTAATCAATCTAACGCCTCGTGCTACACCCCTCCCATGAAAAAAATAATTTTGCTCTCTACGATCCTATCGATCAGTTCTCCCCTTTTCGCCGAGGACACCCCCGGCAGCACCCTCTTGAGTTACTTCGCGGCCAACTGCCGGACACAGAGTGACTGGACCAAGGGGGCCCTCGCCGACTCCAACGCGCTCATCGACGTGCTGAAGAACTTCAGCCAGGATCCGGACTGCAAGAGCCTGAGCGGGGCCGTGACCCAGCTGGGACTCCTGAGCAAGCAGCTCTCGGACATGCAGAACCTGAACGAATCCAAGCTCAAGATCGCCGAATACAATTCCCAGGAGCAGGAACTCCTGATCCACCTCACGCAGACCACGGACCCGACGAGCATCAGCGAGATCAACTTCCAGCTCCGGTCTCTGCAGCTCAACCGGGCGGCCATCGTGGGTCGGGACAAGAGCCTGAAGGAGCTCACCGGGCCCGACAAGGCCCAGGCGATGACCAACATCGTCCAGATCGCCAACTCGAGCTTCTCCCAGATCACCGGGAACCAGAAGTGCCTGGCGAAGAACCCGGGCATCCTCAACAAGGCCACCGCCATCGTCACCGCCATCGGTTCCGCGGCAACCGTGGTGAACCCGGCCATCGGCATCGGCCTCACCGCCGGCTCGACCTTCATGGGCGAGACCATCGAAGGGATCCGCAGGCTGAAGAACGCCAAAGAAATCCGGAAGGTCGCCGACCTCACCACCGCCTCGGAGGCCTACAAGTGCGCGCTGGAGACCATGTCGGACCGCTGGTGCCAGATGAAGGACGCCGAAGCCTTCCTGAACTACAAGTCGACCCTCGCGAACTTAAGGCCCGGCCCGGGCCTCTCCTCCGCCGTGAAGATCAACGACCGGGAGGTCCCGGCCCTCATCGACTGGCTCAACAAGCTCCGGAACGGAGCGAAGCTCGCCACCACCGCGGACTCCGATCGCCGCAACCGCGTCCTCGAGCGAGAGCTCTCCGTGCGGAAGAATGAGAACCGCGGGAACTCCCTCCTGGAGGAGAGCAAGGAACTCTACAACAACCCGAGCAACACCGACGAGGACCGCTGGGACATCATCCGGAACATCGTGGGTGCCCTGACCTCGGCGAACTCCTAATCGCCCGGGGGCGGCGAAGCCCACGAGGGGCCGATGTACGACGTCCTCCGCGCCGGGTACGCGCCCTTCTTCCTCATCGACGTGCCGGACGACGACTCGATCCGAAGCCCGGAAGGGACCTACCTCACCCTCGAAACCTGGAAGAAGCCCGCGGGCTTCACGGTCGACCTCGAGAAGGTCACCACGAAGTTCAACGAGTGGGTGCTGAAGGCCAACGCCCGGGTGAAGCGCGAGCTCGCCCAGATCATCCAGCCGGACACGCTCCAGACCATCACCGGCGCCTTCGACCCGAGCTTCAACCGCTGGAAGATCTCTCCGATGACGGCCCTGAACAACATCATCCTCTTCCTCGAGAAGAACCCGCCGAAGGCCGACGACCTCGCCTTCACGAAGGTCTACGCCGACACCCTCGACAAGCTCAAGAAGATCCACACCAAGGTCGTCGCGGCCGTCGCGACCAAGGAACTCGCCACGCCGGTGGAGGAGGTCTACGAGCTCGCCCAGCTGAAGTTCGGGACCGTGGTCATCGAAACTCGGCTCGACATGATCCTCCGGCTCACCATCCTCACCCTCATCGAGAACAGCACGCCGGACGACCAGGCCCTCGTCGCCCAGCTCCTCGCCGCCAACCGGTTCAACGACACCCTCACCCGCGCCAGCGGGAGCGACGGCCTCTCCGGCGTGCGCCGGGACATCGGCCGGGCCAAGCCCTACACCATCAAGAACCTGAACTCCTTCCTCGAGATCTTCGGGGACAACATCGAACGCATCCTGCGGAAGCTCATCCAGGAAGAAGAGGCCAGCAAGAAGACCGTGGCGGCGTCCTTCCGCTACGCCCGCACCGAGATGTGCTTCCTCCTCCTGGGAGTCCCGGACTTCGGTTCGTCGAACCTAGGCCAGTACTGCGAGGGACTGAAGTTCACCTCCCAGGTCGCCGGGGGCCCGGAGTCCGAAGTGCTGACCTCCGAGGTGATGGACGCGGACTACAACGACCGCGCCTGCGCCTACCGGGACTACTTCCGGAAGAGCAGGATCTTCGACACCTGGGGAATCAAGTAAGGGACCGCCGCTAGCGGATGTTGTCCGGAGTCACCTGCACGCCGTCCCTGGAGTAGACGGCCCGGCCGTCGCGGATCTTGAAGTGGTGGTTCCCGTTGATGGAGTACGTCGGCGAGCCCAGGGCCGTGAGGGGACTGATGCCGGACAGGCCAAAGGTGTACTGCCGGGAGCAGGTGGCGATGACGTCGAAGCCGACGGTGTTCCCGTCGAAGTCCTGGATGATGTGGGAGCGGGAGCACTCGAGCTGGCCCAGGAGGGTCTTCAGGTCCCGGGTCACCGTCCGGGCATCGGACTTGTTGAACGTCGCTTTGGAGAGTTGGTTCGAGTCCATGATCGTCCAGTAGATCTGGTAATTGGCGAAGGCCGGGATGGACGCGAAGACGGTGAGGGCGGCGGCGACGGTGGTCACTTTCATAGTTTCTCCGTGAGTTAGGATTCAAGGAGGAAAATGCACACCCGGTGCCAGGCCTGGGTCGAAACCCTAGAGGTTTGGGAGTCGGATGGGTGGACAAGTGGTGAAAGATTCGACAGAAAACGCCGCCGGCACCGGGTGGGCCAGCGGCAGAGAAGGATTATTGCATTTTACCGAGGCGGCAGGTGAAGGACGTGAGCGCGAGGGAAGCGGTTCTGGTCTTAACTCCGGCGAGCTCCATGACGACGGCTTCGCTTCTCGCGGTGAAGCCCGGAGCGGCCTTGCGACCCATGACGTAGAACTTCGAAACCGGGCCAGAGGTATCTCTCTTGACGGCGATGTCGGAGAGGCGGAGATCGGTGAAGGCCCGGACGCAACCTTCGGTCTGGGGATGGGTGATGATCTTGAAGAAGTCGGCCAGGTCCTTGTTCGGGTCCTGAGCAAAGGCCGAGGTGCTGAGAGCGATAACTAGAGCAGCGAAGAATTTCATAAGGTCTCCTTTTCCGTTGGAAGGGTTATCCTCAAAAGATTCATGTATTTCAATCGTTTTCCTGGTTCCGGGTCCAAGTGAGTAGTTTTTATACTATGTAAGTTACTGAAAGCCCTGGGCCCGATTGAGACCTTTGCAAATGTAAGGAAAAGCAATTTATTCCCCGTTCCTTCGAAGACAGGGAGATCTTAAGCTGGACCTACGGATAAGATTGAACTCCTAACAGGTTTCCCGTAGAACATGACCGAATTACTAAGAGCAAAGCACATCCTCGTGTCCCATGAGTACGAAGCCAAGGACCTCCGTGCGAAGCTTGGCCGGGGGGAATCGTTTGAGAGCCTCGCCCGGGACTTTTCGCTTTGCCCGTCGAGCAAGCACGGTGGAGACTTAGGTGAGTTTCCTAAAGGTCGCATGGTTCCGGCGTTCGAGAAGGCGCTCCTCGCACTGGAGAAGGACCAGGTCTCCGGCGTGGTGCGCACGCAGTTCGGCTACCACCTCATCAAACGTCTCCTGTAGAGCTTACAATCCCACTTCCCATTTTCTCCGCGCTCTGACATTATCCTCCCGACTTTTCACCACCCGGGAGCAAACTATGAAACTTGCCATCTTCCTCGCCTCGATCACCCTCACCGCGACCGTCACCGCCACCGCCGCGACGAAGTCCACCATCGCCGAAGTCCTGCGATCCGAAGAACGGGTCTGTGACCGGATCAACGACGACAACCTGAAGCTCGAGTGCTACCAGCTCCTCGACCGGAACCAGTTCGACCGCACCTCGCTGAACTTCTGCGACCAGCTCGACGACGCCGCCCCGACGGTCTACTGCCTGGTGAACCTCGCCAACCGCAGCCTCGAGTCTTCCGCCGCCGACGTCTGCGCCCGGATCCGCGACGACTACGAAGCCATCCGCTGCGTGCAGAACGCCCGCGACAGCTTCTACGTCCCCGCCGCCCTGAGCTTCTGCGACGGGATGGAGAGCGCCTCCGGCACCACTACCTGCATGGGCATCTTCTCTAATAAACGAGTCCAGTCCTCTGCCGCGAAGGCCTGCGCCCGGATCAACAACGAAGCCTCTAAGCTCGAGTGCGGAAGGGCGATCGTGGGCCGCTTCTTCTCCGAGTCCCACGTCCAGCTCTGCGATTCGATGGAGACGGCGACCGCCACCGTCAGATGCTTCCAGCAGTTCTAATCAAGCTCCTCTAGACTCAACAACTCGCACGACTTCCCCGGCCCGAGGACCAACCATCCTCGGGCCGTTTTCGTTTCGCGAGGTCCTTACTCCGAAGGTCTGAATCCCTCGCCGCTGGTTGTGGGAGGCGCAGAGGATGCGGATGTTGTTTGCGGATCTGCTTCCTCCCATGGCGAAGGGTTGGATATGGTCCCACTGGAGGTTCCTGCGTTCCGGGCAGCGGGTACCGTCTTTGTTCTTGTGCTCGCACTGGTTTTTTGAACGGTAAATTGATAAGGCGGCCAGTCTCCAGAAT
>SXGU01376477.1_pt1 | contig 13745 bp, 11 predicted proteins | sample 3174531 | NCBI WGS metagenome assembly SXGU01 (sample SAMN11356863, study PRJNA531348) | freshwater metagenome | isolation source: freshwater sample F1-140 | place: China: Fuxian Lake, Yuxi | collected 2017-12-25 | reverse complement strand
GCCTGCGCAGCGCATGGAGTTCACCACTGCGCTGGCACAGCGCATGGCGGCGGCGATCGAGGACAACCGCGACATGCTGCTCTACGACGTGGCGCCGGGCAAGGTCCAGCAGCACATGCTCGATCTGTTCAACCGGCGCGGCGCGGAATATGCGGACCATGGTTACACCGAGGATGGGCCCGACTTCGGTTTTCGCCGTTGTTTCGCCGCCTGCCTGAAAGAGGTGCTGCCGGAAAAGGATCAGCTCTGGGCCGTCGATCAGGTCATGGAAATCGAATCGCCCGAGGCCATCAAGGCTCTGGAAAAAACCCTCGCGGGCCTGTTTCATCCAGGCGAAGCCAAGAGTCGGCGCCCGCGCAGCGGCGAGTCAGGAGAATAACGATGCCCGGTCCCTTCGATCTGAATGACGCTGCCAGCTATCGCCAATGGCGCGAGCAGAAGCTCGACAGCGCGCCGCGCCGCATCGAGGACATCCTGGTGCCGCTCGACGATCCGCGCGCGCTGACCGCCAGCGAGCGCGATGCATTGCTGGAACGTTGCGCCACCGCCAACATGGCGATCTACACCAGCAACACGGTCGGTGACGCGGACAAGGAAATCCCGCGCCGGCTCGGCGTGCAACTCGGCCTGCATCGACTCGACAGCCACTGGCTCACCGACGACGATGCGATCTCGCCGATCTCGGTGCGCGGCGCGGAGGAGCGCGGCGAGCGCAAGGAGTTCATTCCCTACACCGACAAGCCGATCAAGTGGCACACCGACGGCTACTACAACCTGCCCGAGCGCACGGTGCGCGGCCTGATCCTGCATTGCGTGCAGCGCGCCGAGTCGGGCGGCGAGAACCAGTTGCTCGACCACGAGCTCGCCTACATCCTGCTGCGCGACGAGAACCCCGACCACATCCGGGCCCTGTCGCAGGCCGATGCCATGATCATTCCGCCGCGCAACGACGAGAATGGCGAGGCTCGCGCCGCCCAGCCGGGGCCGGTGTTCTCGGTCGATGACGCGGGCTTCCTGCACATGCGCTACACGGCGCGCACCATCAGCATCGAATGGCGCAATGACGCCGCCACGCAGGCGGCCGTCGCGGCACTGGCGCGCATCCTCGCCGCCCCGACACCGTGGACCCTGCACGGGCGGCTGGAGCCGGGCATGGGACTGGTCTGCAACAACGTGCTGCATGACCGGTCCGGCTTTGTCGATGGCCCTCGGCGCCGCCGGCTCCTGTACCGTGCGCGCTATCACGAGAGAATCGCCGCCGGGCCGGAGCGTGCCGCCGGCTGAATCGGTCGCTATAATCGGCCATCCTGATGAGGCCGCCGAATTGAGCACACTGACTCCCGAACTCGAACGCAAGCTGGGCGTGGCCGTCGAGCGCATGCCGGCGTTTCCGCGCGCCGTGCAGAAGAGTCTCGAGCTCACGCGCAACATCAACTGCCTGCCCAAGGAACTGGTCGGCGTGATCGAGAAGGATCCGGTCATGACCATGAAGATCCTCAAGGTCATCAATTCCGCTTACTACAGCCTGCCGTCGAAGATTACCTCCGTCAGCCAGTCGGTGGTCTATCTGGGCATCAACACCATCAAGAATCTGGCGCTCGGTTTCGCCGCCGTCGGCATCCTGCCGCGCATGAACGCGGCGGGCTTCGACGTCCAGCGCTACCTGCTGCATTCGCTGGTGGTCGGCGGCGCCTCGCGGCAGCTGGCGACCCAGTTCGCCAAGGGCGAGGCCGATCCGGGTGATTGCTACATTGCTGGTTTGTTGCATGATTTCGGCAAGGTGGTGTTCGCCCAGTTTCTCGCGGAAGAGTTTCGCAGCGCCCTGGCCTATTCAATCGAACATGGCATACCCCTGCACGAGGCGGAAAAGGTCGTAATCGGCGTCGATCACGGCCTGGTGGGGGCGATGCTGGCCAAGCGCTGGGCTTTTCCCGATCATCTGGTTGATTGCATTCGCGACCATCACAATCCCCAGGCCGAGCCTTCCGCCATGATGGATTGCCTGCGGGTGGCGGACCAGGTGGTGCGTTTCAAGGAGATCGGCGACAGCGGCAATCCCTGGCGCGACACCGAAGCGCCGGCCGCGCCGCAGCGTTTCGGCGACGACATGGAGGTGCTGGCGGTGAGGCTCGGTGGGCTGGAAAAGATTGTCGACGATGCCATGTTGTTCGCCCAGGTGGGCAAAGAGGCATGAGAGCCGATTCATGAAGGTGCGTTTCTGGGGCGTGCGCGGCTCGATTCCGGCGCCCGGTCCGCACACCATCCGTCATGGCGGCAACACGACCTGCCTCGAAGTTCGCAGCGATGACAATTCGCTGATCATTCTCGATGCCGGCACCGGGATATTTCCTCTGGCGCAGGGGCTGTTGCGGCAAATGCCGGTGCAGGCCAATGTCTTCATCACCCATACGCACTGGGACCACATCCAGGGACTGCCCTTCTTCACCCAGCTCTACATTCCCGGCAACTCGGTGCGCATCCACGGCGGCTTCGACGTCGTCTCTGGCCGGGGTATCGATCAGATCATGGAAGTGCAGTTGCAGTACAGCTACTTCCCGGTGCGCGAAGCGGAGATGAAGGCGAACATCGAATACGAGACGCTGGCCATCGGCGAACCGGTGAGCGTTGGAGATGCAACGGTGACGCCGCTCATGCTCAATCATCCCGTCGTCAATTTCGGCTATCGCATCGAGTGCAAGGGCAAGTCGGTTTTTTTCACCGGCGATCACGAGCCCTGGGTCAACATTTATGCCCCCGAAGACGAGGGCTACGCCGAGTATCAGCAGAACGTCGACGTGCAGATGGGACAGCTGGACAGGGCAATCGCAGGCATCGATCTGCTGATTGCCGACAGTTCCTACACGGCGGCCGAGTACCCGGCCAAGGTCGGCTGGGGCCATGGCACGCTGGAAGGCAACATCGAATGGGCGCGCCGGCTGGGCGTGAAAAAGCTGGTCTGCACCCACCATGAACCGACGCGTTCGGACGACGAACTGGAGCGGGTCTTCGCGGCGGCGCTGGAAAGCACCGGCTATTCCCCGGGGCGTGCCGGCGAGCCGGAGGTGCTGCTTTCCAGCGAGGGAATGGAACTGGTCCTTTAGCCGCACTCAGCCTTGGGCAGCGGCCAGCAATTCTTCAAGTCGGGTCAGTTTCTCGCGCGGGCGTCCCTGTCCCGCGGCCACTTCGGCGGCGTTGATCTTCTGCCAGCCGGCGAAGTCCACCGGCTGCACCCCTCGTTGGGCCAGCAGGGAGTCGATCAGCGCGCCGCCGCGCTTGCCCGATGCCTGGCGAGCGGCGAGATCGGCCAGGATCAGTTCCGCCACGGCCAGGGAGTCCGCCCGATTGGCCGGTACCACGCCTTGCGGGCCGCGCTTGCACCAGCCCGCGGTGTAGACGCCGGGTTCGACCCGGCCTTGTTCGTTGGCGACAATGCCGCGCGCGCTGTCGAAGGGCAGGCCGGGGAGCGGCTTGCTGCGGTAGCCGATGGCGGAGATGATCGTATCGGCCTGAATGGCGAAGGTCTCGCCGCCGGCAACGGCCCTGCCGTTTTCGGTACGGGTCCTTGCCAGCACCAGTTCGCGCGCGCGAAGCTCGCCGCGTATTGCGACCGGCGCCGCGTTGAACAGGAAGTGGATGCGCAGCGGTCGATCACCTTGATCGCCACGCGCCGCGTAGCTCCGCAGCACATCGAGATTTTTCTCCGCCAGCTTGCGTTGTTCCGCGTCGAAGTGCTCCGGAATGATCTCCGGCAAAGCTGCCCCATCGACCAGCGTTGCCACCCGCGACAACTCGCCAAATTCAGCGAGCTCGGCGGTGGTGAAACTGGCTTCCAGCGGCCCGCGGCGACCGATCAGCCAGATGTCCTCGATGCGGGCTGCCTCGAACGCCGCGCGGGCATGGGCGCACAAATCCGAACTTGCCAGTTCGTCGGGGGTCTTCCCGAGCAGACGTGCAATGTCGAGCGCCACATTGCCGTTGCCGATGATCGCGACCGATTTGCCGTCGAGCTTCGGTTCGAGCTCGCGGCCGTCGGGAATGCCGTTGTACCAGGCCACGAATTGCCCCGAGCCATACACGGCGTCGAGGTTTTCGCCGGGAATGCCCAGACGCCGATCTTCCAGCGCGCCGATGGTGACGACCAGCACGTCGTAGGCGGCCCTGAGCTCGTCACAGGAAATGTCGCGACCTATGGCGACGTTGCCAAGGAAGCGCACGCCGTCCTTGCCCAGCGTGCGTTCGAATTGCCGTGCGATGTTCTTCGTGCCCTGATGGTCCGGCGCGACACCGCCGCGCACCAGGCCGAAGGGGGTGGGCAGTCGGTCGAAAATGTCGATGCGCGCGCCCGGCAGCTTGCGGCCGAGGGCATCGGCCACGTAGCAACCCGAGGGGCCGGCGCCAACGATACCGATGTAGAGAGGGGGCTGGCTCATGGCTCTTCCTCGATACCGCTTGCGCCGGAGCCGCTGAAGCGGCGCTGGAAATAGGCCGCGGCCTCCGGCAACGGCCCATCGGCCGTTTCCAGAACCCTGGCCAGATGGCGCTCGGCCGGCAGCCGGGTCAGCAGATAGATCTCGCCGCAGACCTGGCGGGCAATATCGCCCGGCCAGTCGTTGGGCAGCAACTGTCTTGGCAACTGCGGGTCGCGCAACTGCACGCGGCGAAATTCGTGGATCAGCAGGGTGCGCACGCAGAAGGCCTGCTCCGGGTCGAGTTCCCGTGCGGCCTTGATCGCCCGCGCTACCGGGCGGAAGCAGTCGGCGAAGCGCTTGTAGTCCTCGGCGATGTCGTCGAGGCTCCAGCATTCGCGCACCAGTTCCTGCAGGGGGCGGCTGGACAGGGCGCCCAGCGTTCGTCCCTGTATCACCACTACCTTGTCGTGAGTGCCCGTGCCCTGCAGGATGTCGAGCACCGATTCGTTGTTGGCGTAGGGATGCGCCAGCACGCCGGGTGCAATCAGGCCAAAGCCCTCCCACAGCAGTTCCCGACGCAGCGCGTCACGCTGCGTGGGCGTCAGCAGTCCGCCGCCGATGAATACCACTTGCCAGTCGCCGTCCCACTGCTGGCGCGGATCGTCGTAGATGCGCCGGTAGGCGTGTTCGAAACGTCGGCGACCGGTAGCGGTAAGGCTGTAATAGCTCTTGCGTCCGATCTGCTCGGAAACCAGCCACTTTTCCTTCGAAAGACGGAACACGCTGGTGCGCACCATGCGCGAGTTCATGCCCAGCGCTTCCACCAGTTTGATGAAGCTGCCGAGCCAGACGGTGCCGCCATGAGGGGCAATCGCATCGCCGTAAATGGTGATGATCAGCGAGTTGGCGCGTAGCGTATGCTCCGCCAGAAATTCATCCATCCATTGCTGGATGAAGCGACTTTTCATGAGTGAAACGGCTCCCGGAATAGATGCTTCAAATGATACCACCCGGTTTGCGGATATGTAACACGTCGTCAATCATAGTGGTCATAAAGTCAGATTCGATAGTTCGCATGATTCCGGATGGTTGAAAAAATACTCAAAGAAACATGACGAAACAGGCAATTGGTTTAGACGTCAAAAAGAAATTGACAGGCATGAAGTGATACACTATCATTAAAACGTCAGTAAAAGTATGTATCGCGATGATGGATGTCGCGCCTGAGTTTGAAGTCTCGCAAGCATTTCCGGCATGTCCGCGAGACTCCCGTTTGCGTTGGCCCTATCTGGAGAGCTGAAATGAGGACGTTCAAGACTTACGACAAGGGCGATGTCCTGCCCGATGACTACAAAAAGGCTCTGGTCAACCTGATGTGCTTCCAGGCGGATTCCGAATACGCCGGCGGCCAGCGCGTGGCCGAGAACCACCGCTACGCGACGCGTCCGGAAGAGGCCTATCGCCTGTCGAAGAAAGTGTTCGAGGAAATGGGGCACGCCTTCTATGTCTGGAACCTGTTGCAGGAACTCGGCGTCGACGTCGATGCGCGCCTCCACGAGCTTTCGCACAATCCGGACAATCCCGATCCGAAAAAGGTGAACGTCATCAACGGTTTCCGCAAGGAAAACTGGTCGAAGTTCTTCGAGTGCTGGGAGGATGTCGCGCTGTTCTCGACCGTGGTCACTCCGGCCGCCGTGGCCTTCCTCGGCCAGTACCGCGAATGCTCCTACCTGCCCTGGGCGCGCGTCAATGTGCGCATCCACAAGGAGGAATACGGCCACCTCGCCTTCGGCGTCTGGGCCTCCAAGCGCTGCATCGAGTTCGGCGGCGACAAGACGCGCGAATTCATGCAGCAACGCATCCCCAAGTTCATGCAGATGGGCCTCGGCTTTTACGGCCGCCCGTCCGCCGGCGACAAGAAATCTGAGATGTTCGACATCTACTACGAATACGGCATCAAGGTCAAAAAGCCGGAAGAATTGCAGGCCGAATATCTGGAACTGCTCGACTCGCGACTCAAGGAAATCGGCCTGATCATGCCCACGGATGTCGAGGCCGACTACGACATGCGCATGGGTTACGAAGCCGAGCATCCGCTGGCCGCCTGACGCCATGCTGGCTTCGCCGCAGCAGCTGATCGACGGCGAAATTGCCGAGCTGAAACGCTTCGGCTACACGCCGTTCGGCGGTGCGGCGCCCGACTGGGCGGGCATGTGGGAGTTGCTGAAAGGCGATTTCGCGACCCTGCGCCGCGCCTATGTGCCGGCCTATGCAGAGATGAGTCCGTGGCCGCGGGAGGGGGCGCGCATCTACATGCGCCGTCGCCTGCTGGCCGATCGCCTGTTCGAGGAATGCCAGGCGCTGTACCGGTCGCTCCATGAAGAGGGCATCAATGTCGAGCGGGTCGAGGCCTACACGCTGGCGCGGGATGCCTACGAAGAAGCCGTGCTCGATTTCGGCAAGGCCCGCGAAATGCTGGAAGAGGTATTCACCAAAACGGTCGATCTGGTTCAGGTCAAGCGGTAGGTCAAGGCCTCTGCCGCAGCCGATCCGCCGGGAGTATCATTCCTCCGACATAAGGAGGACATACCATGCAGCCAGTGCCAGGCAAAGCTCGTCTCGTGACCGCGACAGTCTTCGCGGCCTTTCTCGCCATCCCGGCGGTCGTTTCCGCGCAGGGCGTGGCGCCTCCCGAAGCACAGGCGTGGATCGACATCGCGACATTTTCCGGCATGGGCATGCCGATGGGGGGAGCGGGTGCCAATCCGATGAGCGCCCTCGGCGGCATGCTCGGCGGCAAGGCGGGTGTTGGCTCCAACAGCTTCGGCAACACGCGCAGCATGAGCGCCGGGCGCTGGGTGGATGTCACCGTTCGTAGCCGTGCCAACCCGAATCTCGATGAAGCGCAGCAGGCGGTGCCGGAAGGGTTTCTGAATCCGGCATTGGAATTGAAGACCCCGAAGAATGCCCCGCCGCCGCCGCGCGACGAGGAGGAGGTCAGGCACGAAGAGCCCGAAAAACCCAAGGGGCGCATGCTGCTCTACTGGGGCTGCGGCAGCGAGGTTCGCCCGGGGCAGCCGAAGGTTCTCGACATGGCGACCGCCGGCCCCGGCGACTTCGCCAAATTCTTCGTCGGGCGCAGCGCAACCCAGCGCGGCGCCCATCTCGCCGCCGGGCGCCCGGTGTGGCCCAACCCGGACGATAGCCGCATGGTGCCGGCCAGCGCCTCGCTGCAGGGTGAGCACGCGTTTTCCGGCAAGGGCATCCCCGACGGTTTTCGCTTCAAGATACCCGCGGCACAGGACCTGATGCCGTCCTTGGCGCTGGAGCAGGCGGACAGCAGCGGCGCCACGGACCTGAGCTGGAATGCAATTGCCACGGCGCGCGCCTACTTCGTTTCCGCCATGGGCAGCAATGGCAAGGAAGACATGGTGATGTGGACCTCCAGCGAACTGGCCGATACCGGCTTCGGCCTGATGGATTACCAAACCAATGCCGCCGTCGATCGTTGGCTCAAGGAGAAGGTGCTGCTGATGCCGAGCACCACCCGTTGCACCGTGCCCAAGGGAATTTTCGGCGAGCACGGCGGCATGCTGCGCCTGATCGCCTACGGCGATGAGCTGAACCTCGCCCATCCGCCGCGGCCGAAGGATCTCAAGGCCAAGTGGCAGCCCGTGTGGGCCGTCAAGCTGCGCGTCAAGTCCGTCACCAGTGGCATGCTCGGGATGTCGGCGCAGGGCAGGGCGGGTGACTCAAGTCGCGAGCGGAACAAGGCGCAGGAGCAGGAAAGCCAAGGCATGCCGAAGATGCCGCAGCCGATGGAATTGCTGAAGGGAATTTTCGGGCGTTAGAGAGCGGTACGTCGTTCAACAGGAATGGCCTTTGCAGACTCAAGGGGCCGCTGCATAAAGGGCAATCCGGAGTAGGTGATCGACATACAAGCGCATGATGCAGCGCGGTAGCTATTCGGCGATGCGTCTTTAAGTCGTAAGACCAACGACGGCTCCAATGTGCCCTCAGCGGCCACAGGACATCTTCATACCCTTTGGCGGCTCTGCGACCGATAAGCGACGGTCGATGAGGAAAAGGTTTGCAGGAGACAACCCGGCGCCAGTCCGATCGTGCAGCGGCCATCTGGCCGGACCAAGCATGCCTCGTCCATCCCTTTGCTCGCCATAAGCGACACATAATGTCGCTACGTCCATCTACTATCTCGGTATGCATTACATTTACCGAGGGAGTTTCCATGGCACGCCGCCGATTCGCACCCACCATCAACGACAAGCTCACCCGACAATACGATCAGGTCTGTTCTTTATGGCTGGGGCGGCTTGTCGCCAAGTCCCAGTGCACTCCCGACCGACTGAGAAGCTTCTGGGACGACTACATCGCCAATACCATCGATGTATGGAACGACGATACGGAAGCCGAGCTGACAACAGTTGAAATCAAGAAACACTTCATTGCATGGCGCAAAGCAATTGAGCGTCGCAAGCCCACCCTCGCCGGAACCCCTCTGGTGGAAAACATCGCCTGGTTGGGCGAGCGCCTAAGCTTCGATCAAGTGACCCGCGACGTTTGTGCAGTGATCATGCTGCTTCAAGCTAACGGCTCGTTTCAGAATTCGATGTCTCGGCTAAATATCAGTTGCACAGACATGCGCGCCGCTCAGATTCTGTCCAACATGACCGGGCACGAACTTGTGGCGATCAGTCGAACCTTGTCCCGTGCGGGTGCGCTGGCTCAAAGCGGGCTGGTTCGCTTCGAGCATGACATAAATGATTTTGAGAGAAAGTTCAGAGTCGCCGACAACATGCCGAACATTCTCCTCACCCGTCAGGAACCCCCTGATCAGCTGCTGACTCACTTTTTCCGTCCGGCCTCGTCGGGAAAACTAAAGGAAGAGGACTTTGTGCATCTCGAAGCTGACTATCGGCTTCTGCACAAGTACCTTACCCAAGCCCTGGCGATGAGTGAGGTAGGCGTCAACATCTTGATCCACGGCAAACCCGGCACAGGCAAATCTGAGTTCGCGCGGGTGTTGTCAGCATCGGTTGGCGCAGTCTTGCACGAAGTCAGTTGTGCCGATGAAGACGGCGATGCGCAGAAGGGGGAAGCACGACTTGCGTCCTACCTGTTGTGTCAGCGCCTTCTCGGCCCGGTAGGCGATGGTTTGGTGCTGTTCGATGAGATAGAGGATGTGTTCCCAAGCAATATGGGCGGGCTCATGGCTCTATTTGGTAAGAACACACGCTCTGTCGGAAACGGCAAAGCATGGATCAATCGCATTCTGGAAACCAATCCGGTACCGGCCATCTGGATCAGCAACTCGATAGAGCAGATCGATCCCGCCTATCTGCGACGCTTTGATTTCATCCTGGAGATTCCTACGCCGCCGGAAGCGGCGAGACACAGCATTGCAAAAAAGTATTTTGGCAATACACACGCGAGCGGCGACTGGATTGCACGGCTCGCAAAGTGGGACGAAGTCACTCCCGCTCAAATGGAAAAAGCGGCACGGGTCGCAAGCATGGTCAGCCCGGCAGCCGGTGGCGACATCGAGCAGATTGCCGAGCGCGTCCTGCGCGCAAGCGCCCAGGTGCTCGGGCAATCTCCTTTGCCGACCCGCAAGGGTCAGGCCGCCTACAGCCTGAATTACGTCAATACCAGCCGATCACCTGAGCAGATCATTGCTGGTCTGCACCGAGTTGAGCGCGGCAGTTTTTGCTTCTACGGCCCGCCCGGCACCGGCAAGAGCGCACTGGCAAGCCACATTGCTGGAGCGATAGGCAAGCCAGTGATGATCAAGCGCGCATCCGACCTCCTCAGCAAGTGGGTCGGCGACAGCGAGCAGAATATCGCTGCCATGTTCCGCGCAGCCGAGGCCGAGAAAGCGGTTCTGATTCTGGATGAGGCCGACAGTATGCTCGCCGACCGGCGTGACGCCACTCACTCGTGGGAAGTTACCCAGGTGAATGAAATGCTCAGCCAGATGGAATCCTTTCAAGGGGTTTTCGTGTGCACGACCAATCTGATGGATCGGCTGGATGCCGCATCGCTGCGCCGCTTCGATTTCAAGGTTCGTTTTGACTATCTTCGTCCGGAACAGCGCCTTTCCCTGCTGCACGCCAGCTGGCCGGCGTTGCCCTCACCCTTGACAGATCAGGCTCGCCGCCAACTCGCGGCGCTGGACCAGCTCACACCCGGCGATTTCGCCGTCGTTGCGCGCCAGTGGGCGCTGACGGGTATGGAACCGGAAGCTGCCGAGATCATCGAGGCCTTGGCCGAAGAATGTCGCGTGAAAGGATCTACGAGCAAGTCCATCGGGTTTATGTAATGCGCGCTATCCTCGCAGCAGAACGCAGCGCGCCGCCATCGGGTGAACGTGGCGGTGGAACCGTTCGCCGCGCATATCGACCTGTTATGCAAAGGGATTCGCCGCGATGAAAAATCTTTCCAAGTCCAAGCTGCTGGCGTTTCGGCAATGTCCCCGGCGCCTCTGGCTGGAAATCCATCGGCCTGATCTTCGTGAGGATTCTCCGGCCACGCTGGCCAGTTTTGGCGCCGGCCACGCTGTCGGTGAGGTGGCGCGGCGACTTTATGATCCGAAGGGTAAAGGGGTTGTGTTCGATCCCGGCACACAACGGCACGCCGACATTCTTGCGCAGAGCATGACGCTGCTCGCCGGTCGGACTCCGATTTTCGAAGCCGGATTCGCCGCGAAAGGCGCGTTGGCTTACGCCGACGTGATGCTGCCGATCAAACGTGGCGGTCAACGAATGTGGCGCATGGTGGAAGTCAAATCCTCGACATCGGTGCACGACTACCACCGCGACGACGCCGCCATTCAGTCCTTTATTGCCCGCCGGGCCGGAGTGCCGCTCGCCGCGATTGCTCTGGCCCATATCGACAGCCAATGGACCTACGCAGGCGAGGGCGACTACAACGGCCTGCTGGTGGAAAACGATCTCACCGATGAAGCCTTCGACCGCGAGCACGAGGTTGAACAATGGATTGCCGAAGCACGAAAAATTGCCGGCCGACGCAAGGCGCCCGACATCTGCACCGGCGAGCAATGCCGCAAGCCCTTCGCCTGCGGCTTTGTGGACTACTGCGCCAGCACGGAAACACAGGCCGACCACCCGGTGGCCTGGCTGCCCGATGTAAGGCGCAAGCAACTCAAGGAACATCTTTCACAACCGGAAGTCACCGATCTGCGCCAGGTGCCGGATACCCTGCTGAACGCGCTACAACTTCGCGTCAAGACGCAGTCTCTTTCCGGAAAGCCGTGGTTCGACCGCAAGGGTGCAGCCAAGGCGCTTGCACCTCACGGATCGCCGGCATGGTTTCTCGATTTCGAATCAATCAGCCTGCCCGTACCGATCTGGGCCGGTACGCGGCCCTATCAGAACATTTGTTTTCAGTTCAGTCTGCATCGCCTGTCCCGTACCGGCAAGCTCGAACATGAAGCGTTTCTCGATCTGTCCGGCAACGATCCGTCAAAGTCACTGGCAATCGCACTGATCGGGGCATGCGGCAAGCGCGGGCCGATCTTCGTCTATAACGCCTCCTTCGAAAAGGCCCGCATCCGGGAACTCGCCGAGCGATTTCCGCGCATGCGGCGTGATCTGCTGGCAATCAATGATCGCATCGTCGATTTGCATCCCATTAACCGCGAGCACTACTACCATCCCGATCAGGAAGGCAGTTGGAGTCTGAAGCGGGTGCTGCCAACCATTGCGCCAGACCTCGGCTACGAGACACTCGATGGGGTTCAGGACGGCGGAATGGCCATGGCCGCATGGATGGAAGCCGTATTTCCCGGCGAATTGCCCTCCCGCGACAAGGCTGAAATCGACCGCCAACTTCGCGAGTATTGCAAGCTGGACACGCTGGCGATGGTCAGGCTGTGGCAGATGCTTTCAGGAAGGTCATAGCCCCGTCAGGGGCCATCAAGCGTTCGATGTCCTCCCAAAACCAGACGATGTCTTTGCGAACGGCCCTTCACTCAAGCATTTGCCGCGCGATGTTTCGAATCCCAGCATCCGAATCATTCTGTGCGAGGCGCCGTACTATCGGCGTCGGCACAAACGGGTTGGAAGCCAGGGCCAAGCGCACACGCTGGTCGGGATGATGCTCAAGGGATGTGACAACCGCATCATCATCCAATGCGAAATCCTCATATCTTCCAGCAATCATTGCAGCCACGGCCGGATCGCGGCGGCAAAGCGAAAATACCTCGTCGTCGGTCAACATCCTGCATGCCACGCGTGATCGCAACAGTACCAGTATCACCCCCACGGCAGGATCGGCGACCAGGCGCTTTATCGTCGGGACGGACAGACACTTCTTGCTGGCAATCGCCTTGCGCACTGCGGAATCGGTATGGCGCGAAAGCCAGTCGAAGGCTTCGGTAGTGTCCTCGTCGTCAATCAGTGTCTCGGCAAGTTTGGCCAGGGCAATAGAGCACAACGATATAGTCATGCTTCGCTCGCCGTCGCCGAGCGTCAATTGTGCGGTGATCGTCATGAGAGTTTTCCTGTCGGTTGGTTCATAGGATTGAGTGGGGGATCACGATCCCGTCCGCCTGCGGTAGGTTCCCTCCGCCCCGACACCCATGCCGAAACCGCAGCCTCCCTTCTGGGCAACCGAAATGCTGTTGCCGGACGGGTGGAAGGTGAGCAGGCAATCGGATTCGGCATCGCGCCAGGTATAAGCGCTGCCCGCTGCGGCCAGCTCGCCCTCGGCCGAACCCGTGTTCCCGTTCGGACTGATGGCTTCCAGCGAGAACTTGAACAACCCGGTTGCCTGCCGCCGGATTTTCAACGAGCTGTTGTCCGGATCGGCATAGTCGCCCGCGAGACCCGCCTGATCGCCGCTGGCATCCCCAGCGTTCGGCGTCGGCGGAGCCGCGGCGGGAAAAGTCGGCGCTGGCGATACGGCGGTTTGTGCGGCCGCTGACGCTACCGGCGCGTTGAGTGAAATGCGCACCTTGTCGAAGCCGCGCCCCGGCGTCCAGTACAGCGGCGCGTTCGCGGCGGCCGTCGGAATTTTGTACACCACATAGCCCGATTTTTCCATCATCGGATTGATGCTGCCGACAGGCGAGCTCAGTCCCAGCACCGTCTCGCTCTTGTCAAACTTGAGTGTCTTGCCGTCCAGTTCGACCAGCAGATCGCCAACGGTATAGAACCGGCTCTCCTTATCCACGCAACGCACCACGACGTCGAGCACCGCGAAGACCGTTCCCGGTGTCGCCTTCTCCGCGCCGAATTCACCTCCAACCGCGTCGACAAGCCGCATGCCGCGCACCGTGACATCGAACCGGCCTGAATG
>SXGU01530782.1_pt1 | contig 13746 bp, 11 predicted proteins | sample 3174531 | NCBI WGS metagenome assembly SXGU01 (sample SAMN11356863, study PRJNA531348) | freshwater metagenome | isolation source: freshwater sample F1-140 | place: China: Fuxian Lake, Yuxi | collected 2017-12-25 | reverse complement strand
TATTTCGTGAGCGAGGTAAAAACTGCCGACGCCAATCCCGATCTCGCACGCTCACTGCAAACCCTGGTCACCACCTCGGTGGCCGGTAATGGCGGAACTGTGGTCACGACAGAAGCAAGTGCCGATTTCGCGCTTCGCACCGAGCTGATTCGCCTCGGGCAGGCCTATGTCTTAACCGTGACCAAGAGTAAACAAAACGCCGTGATATTCGCGAGCAACCAAAAGGCCGCCTCGATCGAAGAGCTCGATGATGCCATCGCGCGAGCCGTGCGAGCCGCCATGCTCTCGACACCGGCCAAACAGGATCTACGGGTCGGCGAAGTCAAACCTCAGGAGGAAGAGCAGCTACGCCGCCGCATCAAGACCCATGACACCAGTTACCTTGGCTTCGGCCCCGCGGGATTTCAGAACATGGGAGTCTCGTCGCTCAGTTACAATTTTGCTATCGGCCATCTCTGGGAGGTGACGCCACGTGCAGCCATACGCCTCCTTGGCAACGTCGTCACCTCGAATGATTGGAAGACCTATTTCTTTGATGGCGAACTTGGTCTGAACTACTATTTGAGCGACACTGATTCATCACCATACTTGAACGGCGATTTCGGTCTCGGCATGTGTGGCAGCGGCACCTCGCCAGCCACCTCGATCGGCGCCTTTGCCGGAACCCTTGGCGTTGGCTATTTGTTCTTTCGAACTTCGACCACACAATTTGATTTATTTACGGGCTATACGATGATCTTCGGCAATAATACGATCGGCTCGCCCGGCTTCTATTCCTTACGCATCGGAGTCCAACTTTAGTTTTTTGGGAAATTATTCTGGCGTGTGCTCAGTGCCAACATTTGGTCAGTGGGACTTCTCGCTGTTCGCCATCGAGAAGTACAGATAATGAACCTGTGGTGGGATTAGCATCCATATTGGTCAGCCTGAGTTCAAACCCCTCAGGCGTGAAGAGCGCACCCTCACCCTCAGCGCCGCCAGAAACAGCAAAGCCACGGACGACCGAACGAGTTAGCGTACCGCCGACATCCTTACCAATAATGATTTCGCCGAACAAACCGACACTGTTCCTATAAATCCGAACATCGGCACCAAGATCTGCACCCGATTCCGGCTGTGCAAAGATAGCACTCCTGCAGTAAGCCACAGTGGTCTTTAAATCATTGAGCGTCGGCGGATGATCCTCAAACCGCTCGAATACTTTGTTGGCAAACACTGCAATTTGCGAATTGAAATCAACGATGCTCACTACCGAACTGCGAAGCATCGAGGTTCGACCACAGAGCGAGCCGCCGTAATAAGCCCTATGATGCTGAAGCGAAAGTACGCCCGAGATGTGTGCATCTAAAGGTTTCCACTCATCTGGTAGGCGGGTGCAGTTCGCCGTACGATCGCCAACATGGAAATAGGCGGCCCTGAAATCATCACCGAGTGAAGAAAACGACGAGTTTCTGCCATGGTGTTCTGCTTGTTGCGCCGACTGCTGGTGTTCAGTTGAACTCTCATGGCCTCTGGCTCCGCCCTCACCGTATTGTTCAGTGGTCGACACCATGCCACCATACCCGCCACCATTTCCATGAAGGCCGCCGATACCAAGTATCTGCCCTGGGTTAGGAACTTGAATGCTGAGATTAGGTCCAGTGCTTCCACCGAAGCCGTTAAATCCAGGCAAAGAAGAGCCGCCGGCGCACCCCTGCCCGAGTGCTATTATGATACCGAGTGTACTTACAATGATTACGCCGATGCCGTAGAGAGACTTGCGCGACATATCTCAATTATCGACTATAGTGACTCATTTTCTCAACCGATAATTTTCTAGTTATGAAAATATCGTGGGCGTCTCAAATTGAAACATGGAATGAACGCATCAAGCGCGGCGAAGGACACCAAGTAGGCCGCGAACTTAGACGAATTCCGCGTGATGAAATCCCACTCGAACAACTTGCTAAAATCGCCAACATCTCTTGGCGCATCAGCCAGCCGTCGATCGGTTTGCGACTTCTCTTCCCGCGCCTACGAGCTCAAGGCAACCTCAAGGTTGTCAACGCCCTTGACGCTTTTACCGAGTACGCTGGCTGTCTTTTGGAGGTTGGCGCGCTTTCCGAAGCACGCCAGGTCTTACGCGATTTGCGCGGGCGAACACCGCGGTCAAAATTCTACTCCGCCCTGTTGATGTTTAAAGAGTGGGACTATGAATCCGCGGTTCCGCTTCTCGAAGATTACCTTAAAGAGATTCCGGCCGATTACCATCAACTCGTGATCCGTGTGAATCTCGCTTCCACCTATGTCAATATTCAAGACTGGGAGCGAGCAATTCCGTTTTTAAAAGATTTGCAGGCCGAGCTCGATACTAAGGGTCATTGGTTGCTTCTCGGCAACTCTTTTGAAATTGAATCGCAAATCTACTTTGAAAAACGCGAACACGATCACGCCCTCGAGTGTTTGAAAAAGAGCGAGAAGCATCTTGGTCAGGCTCGCAACATGGGTTGGATGTACTGCAAGAAATGGCAATTCATCAATCGACTCTATCAGTCGCGAGTTGCGGCACGAGACGCCTCACGCACGACATCCATCGGCGGCACCCCTCAGGGACTGCACACCGAGTGGTCGGCACTTAGAACCGACGCACTCTCGATGGGCAGCTGGGAAACCCTGCGCGAACTTGATCTTCATTGGGCCATCTGCACGGAGAATCAAGAACTCCTCAATCATGTCTACTTTGGCAGCCCGGCAAAGAGTTACCGCGAGAAGATTCATGCGCTTATCAAGCGAGAAGCTCCGAGTCTTGAGGTCCTGCCGACGTTTAACTGGCTCCGTCTTCGACAGCAGGGTATCGAAACTCGCCTCACGGACTTTAAAGACCTGCTCATGGAATTCAAATCGATTAATGCCAAGAATAATCAGAGCGTATTACTAAAACGTTTGCTCTACATACTTTGCTCGGACTTCTATGCGCCCTTCCGTATCGGGCAATTGTTCTCGATTCTATTTGAAGGCGAATTTTACGACCTGGAGACATCTCCTGATCGCGTCTTTCAACTCATCAAGAGATTAAGAGCCTGGCTCGAAGAGCGCGACATCGGCTGTGAAATCGTTTGGGGACGACGAGGCTACGCTATTCAGTTCAGCAAAAATCGTGGCATCATTCTCGAACGCCAGGTCGTCGAGCAGGGACTTCCGAACAAAAACAATATTCATTTTATTTTTTTACAGGATCGTTTCGGTGAGGAACCTTTTTCATCATCGGCTGTTGGCGATCAAATGAACTGTTCAACCCGGACCGCGAACCGCGTTCTCAGCGAACTCATCACTGAAGGTCGGGTCATCTCAATGGGCCGCGGGCGCTTCACTCGCTTTAAGCTCGTTTCTTAATCGCGGCTGACGACTTTGTAGACTGAGCTTTTGAATGTGATGTGCCGCCGGCCGCAGGCGCCCGTCTGGTTGTACAAATCCCCACCATTTTTCCGCGGCATCGAAGCGCCAGGCCAAAGCCGCCGAAAAGCACGACTTCTGCGCCAGGTCCAAAAATCTTGAGGTCACTTCGTATTGCAGGCGATCGTCGGTCACATGTGACTTCTGCCCGAATTCCCCCAGAATAATTGGCACCTTGTCGTAACTCGCACGCTGGCAGACTGCCGCGACTCCAGTAAAGTCACCGGTATCGGAGTAAACATGAAGATCAAAGAAATCAAGACCGAGCCCGGAGAAAAGACCAAGACTCAAATCAAAGACGGCAGTTCCCCAACCGGAGCTTGAAGTCACCTTTAGCCATGGGCTACGCGTTTTGATAAAAGCCGTGGTTCGGCTGATCCAGTTTCGCGCTCCCGCCCAGCCGGTCGGCAAATCAACACCGCTAAAAAACGGATAAAAGCTCGCATCCACCGTCGCTTGAATCTCGTTCATGAGATCAAAAGCATAAATCACATCGCGATTAGCATTAAGCAGATCCAGGAGCGGAGCCAACACTAATTGATGATAAGCATCGCCCTCTCCGTATTTGAAGTTGAGAAGATTCCAATAAAAGTCGCGAATCTTCCCTTTGGCTACGCGAATTTCATTTCCTTCAAGTCCTGTCAGATATACTTTTAGTCCACGCTCACGAGCCAAACTCAAAACCTCACCGAGATTCTTCAAGAGTCGTGGATCAAGTCCTTTAAGCTGAGCCGTGTCGCCGCTAAAGAGAAACCCTTGGCGCAATTCAAAAAGAAAAAGACGCACGATCGAACCACCGGCATGCTTGATGCCGTCAAAGACTCTTGCGACGTACTCGGGATCGTAGGCCGACGTTAACCCGGTTCCATAATTACTCTTGAACCAAGCTTCGTTATAGCCGATGCCAAACGATCCAGAAAACGCCAAACCAGACGGCGCCAGAGACGGCGCCAGAGACGGCGCCAGAAGAGATTCTGGAGAGGAGGCGGCCTCAGCTGCCGTGAACGACATCATCGCCGTCACTATCACCGTCGCCGTCATCAGTTTAAAACTGAGAACTAAACCGAAAATGATTCGCTGGACCACCATGCGCTTCTCCCTCACTTAACAACTGCCTCAGTTATCTATTAACCATTCAGTCAACTACTCAGTAACTTGTAGCGCCTTGAACACATTCACACGCCCGCCGCTGATCACCTTACCCGACAATTGCGTCAAGACATCGACCGAATCATGTAGCGCTTTTCTGACTTGCAAGTAACTCCACGTCGGATGTCGTGCCCAGATCTGCGCAGCGGTGCCGGCCACAAAGGGACATGCCATAGAAGTACCTGACTGCCAACCGTATTTGCTTCCCGGCAATGTACTATAAATATTCACCCCTGGGGCTGCCAACAAAACGGTTGTTGCGCCATAATTCGACGACGACGCCAGTTGGTCTTCGGGGTCTGTCGACGCCACCGCTACGATATTGTCGATACGATACCCGGCGGGATAGTTGGCGGTTTCATCATTGTCATCATCACCAGCGCTATTTCCGGCGGCAAATGCCAAAAGAACCCCTTTGGCGCGGGCCTTTTCGATAGTGTCAATCACCACGGGGTTGTCTTTCTTGCCGCTCGCAAAGCTATTGCTCACGATTTTCGCACCGTGATCCATGGCATAGCCGATGGCCGCGACCACTGATTCAGTGGTGCCGTAACCATAGGCAGAAAAGGACTTGAGCGCCATCAACGATACACGCTGGTTGACTCCCGAAAGTCCTTTGCCGTTTCCACCGACGGCACCAATGATGCCGGCCGCATGGGTTCCATGGCCTTTCATCTCGTCGTCGTCATAGGGCTCGCCATTGTTGGAGAGAAAATCATAGCCCACGATATCGTTCATGGGACCCGGTGTGGGGTTACGCCACATATTAAACGCTAAGTCTTCGTGATTGTAATCGATGCCACTGTCGACCACGCCGACGATCACGCTGTCACTGCCTCGTGAAACACTCCAAGCCTCGGCGGCATGGGCGATCACCACACTGTAGACCTCTTTCAACATCGGATCGGCTTGCGGGGGCGAAACTTCGCTGGGTCGCGGCTTCAACACTGGCCGCGGTTTAGCGAGAAAAATCCCATGCCCGCAAACAATTCCCGGCCGCAACAGACACTCAAGCGGCAGCCCGCTCACATCTCGTCCCTCGGCCGAGGGTGTCGTGACCACATAGTTCGGCTGAGCAAACTCAATTTCCGGATCTTCATTAAGCTCCGCCAAAACGTCATCGTATCCCGCCGCCGATGCGGTCTTAAAAATCCCGATTTCAGAAAGCGAGCCTGAAAGCCGGCGCACCTCGGAAACTCCGAGCTCCTTAAGGCGTGCATTGATGAAAGCAGGCCTTTCACTCACTCCGGGACGATACTTGATGATGATCTCACCCGGAACTGCGTCAGGATGCCCCTTCGGTCCCTTTCTTGCCGCTTGGGATGCTTGAGACGTCGATGCGATCCCCCCTACCAAAATGACCGCCAAAAATGTGCCCCCAAGTTTGAACACAAGTTTGGACAATAAAGAAAGCTCCACCCCTATCTCTCGAACAACCATACCCACTCCTTGTTGCTGGTCTTGTTCCCCTCTTCATCGGTACCATATTTTTCCAGCGCGTCATTGCTGAAACAACCAGCAACGCGGGACATTAAGTCACTTTTAAACGACTGTATTGGTTCTCGTGATGACGGCAATTACTTTTGCTTTGAATCTCTCGATAATCTCTTGCTCGCCAAGGAGCGGCTAAGAAAAATTGTTTGCCAGGCACTGGCTGTTATTGATGTGATTCAACTCGGATCAAGCCCAAATAAGTTTTTAGTCGTGAAGTTGACCAATACGGATGGTTAACCATAGAGCCAATTGTTGGCGGACGAGTAAATGGCCGAACGCCATGAGCGGGACCTAGGGAACCCGCTCAAGATCGAGTGCGGTCGGCGAAATTTTCTGTTGCCTTGGAGGGGAACAAATTATGAATTTTGTTAAACTGTCTCTGAATCTACGCAGCCTAGCATTAGGCTTGTCTCTTACGGTACTCAGTCATCTTATGGCGGTGCCGGCGATGGCGATGCATTTTTGTGACCGCGCCCGCACACTTGCCGGTGTTGAATACAAATGGTGCGTCGACACTGAAGATAAGCGTGGCGACAATCGGCAACTCATCTATTTTCTGCATGGAGCTGGCGGCAACGAAAACGTTTGGGGCAACTCTCCCGGCTACCGTCGCGCCCAAGCCATCTGGGCAAGCCAACCCGGAAAGGCCGTTCCCGTTGTTATCTCGATTTCCTTCGGTCAACTCTGGCTTCTTACCGACGTCCCTCGCGACAACAATCGCACCCTCCACGCCACTCTCGTGCAAGAGGTCATCCCGACGATCGAAGCAAAATACCAAATCCAAAATCCCACTCGATCACTTATTGGTGAGTCTATGGGCGGCTTCAATGCCACGCAACTTCTTATGAAGGACGCTGGCATGTTCGAGAAGGTCGCGTTGGTTTGCCCGGCACTCCCGACGATCGGGCCATACTCGATCGAACAGGACGTCACTGCGTACATCGGACGCCACAAGCCGTATGTGCGTGTCGACTGGATCCGCAATATTATGGCGTTGACTCGCCATGAGTTCCCGACCGAACCCGATTGGAAGGCTCACGACCCTTTCACATTGATCAACAAACTGTCGTTCAAGGCATCGAAGATTTTTGTTTCGTGCACACGTCAGGATGAACACGGCTTTTATGAAGGCTCCGAGCTTTTCGCACGTGAAGCGCAAAAGCGCGGCATCTACGCACAGTGGGTTCCGATCAATCAGGGTGGCCATTGCTATCAAACTGAAGAGTCCATCGGCACCTTAGCTAATTTCTTGGCGATTCCCTAAGCTACTCTGGTTCTTTCTCTGGTTCTTTCTCTGGTTCTTTATTCCGCCCGCGTCCTCAATCCACAGAGGATGGCGCGGGCGGCTCCAGCATGACAAATGCCGTGCATGACAATTGCCGACCTCGTGTAGATTCATTAGGCAGCCGAACACCACAGGCGTGACCTTATTCGAATCACTTTAGGCCAATTCCTCTTCCTGAAAAACCTCAAGTACTTCCATTGGATACCGAGCATCTTCAACCCGATTGCATAAACACATTTGGGCCTAGACATCCACGGCCCGGAGAATGCAGGACCCAGATGACCGAGCAGATGACCGAGCAGATGACCGGCACTCATGCTTAGAACCTTGGCGCGAGAACGTTTGTAGAGAATGAGGTAGACAGATAATGACGACACGTACATTGTTGGCACTTTCACTTTTTTCAACATTGGCAAATGCAGCACCTGAAGCAAATACCGGTGGTAACTTTCAGTTTCCGCCTGCAGAACTAAAGCGTTGTGAAGGTGTGCAAAAACGCGCCCTCAATCAGGAGCTCACTCGCGTCTATAACAAAGCGTTTCCTGCCTACTTTGAGTTTTGTGGCGGCAGCACGTGGCATAAACGTGGATCTACGGATGGCGGCAACTTCGGCCACGCCTTTGGTCTCATTCATGGCGCCTGTCTTGCCCGTGACGAGAAAGGTGCATTTCTAAGTCCCCAACAGCTTGTTCCCTGCGAAGGCGGCACCATCGGCTTCAGCACCGAGAGCGTCATGTTCAATCAACAATGGGTCGGCGTTGAAGGACGTGAATTCATGCTCTTTGGCGAGCATGACCCTGCGAAACCCTTTGATCAAACCGCAGCTGATAATGTTCGTGACGAAGCCTTTCGCCGTGGCATGTTCAACGGTGTCCTCTTTCGACCGCAAATTGAAAAACAGATGTTGATCGATGCGGCAGCAGCCAAAGCCGACCCCATCAAGTTCCGCCAACAGTGGATTGGCGATTACACCTTCGGAACAGAGTTCGCCATTGCCGCGACTCGCGGCGGAGTCGCTTGCACGCGCGTGCCCCTCACCAGTACCAAGCCCGGCATGAAGCCGCTCAAGGTGGTTCTCGAGAAGCTCAACGCCATGAACAGAAAAGCCTCAGCTAATTCGAAGAGTGATTCCAAGAACATTAAACCGGGACAGACCGAGCCCACCGGCTACGATTACGACGGCATCGTCAATAACTGCGTGCACACGGTTTACAATGCCTTAGCCGAACTCGATGCTTGGAGCAAAAAAGAGTACGAAGGTTACCATCCGAGTTCGAAACTCGAAATCCTGGCAAGCGCGGATAAATCAGTAGCCCCTTTCAACCAGGTCCTCGATACCTATATTCGCGGCAAAGAAATGAAGCGCGCGCAAATCGATAATATGATCGAACGCTTTATCCATCATCAGGATGAGTTCAAGCGCTTCAAGGACACCGGTTGGCACCCTGCCCAGGTCGGCACAATGATCGACGAGGTCCCGCCGCTGGCGTTTATGAATTCCATCTACGATCCCACTAACCAGACTAACTTCCTAAGCCTCAAGGTGATCCTCACAGGACAGGTGCTGAATCTTGTAAAGAGTCTCGCTTCAACCCTTATAGATCCGAGCACTCTTAACTTCCCGCCCAACCAGCCGCTGAAAGAAGAGTTCGATAGCTACGTCAACAATAAATCGGGGCCGGCAATGGATTTGATCGCCAACCTTGAACTTTGGACGAGTGACTACTCGCAGACATTAAGTTACTTGCGCAGCATACAGGTGGATACCAACGACACGGTTCGTAGAGAAGTCGTTAAAGAGGTTACCACCTACATCGAATTTAAACTTAAGGAAACCTCTGGGCTATTGATGCGAGCACGTGAGTTGACGGCCACCATTCCGGCACCGGCGTGTATTGATAACTAAATACGGCTCGAAACTACCGAGGACAGAAGCGATGAAACTCTGCGACTCAATGAAAACCTCCTCCTGTGCGATTCCGGTGACCCTGGCCATTCTGGTGTTCCAGGCACTGGCGCCCGCGTTGAGCTCGCAGGCTTTGGCCGACACACCGGAAGTAGCAGCCCGCAACAAGGATATCCGGCAACGCAAAGAAGCCGCTAACGATCTCTATGACCAGCTCTTTCCTTATTACTTTGAGGCCTGCGCCACCAGTTCGTTCCACCCACTTAACGGTAAAGACGGCGGCGCCTTCGGCCATGGCATCATGCTGATTCACGGAGCCTGTCGCGATTCTTCCAGTCCGAACGGCCCTCAACAAATTCGGTTTTGTTCTGAGAATCCCGACTCCACGATTGGCATCAGCACCGATGCCCAATATCACAACGTCAATTGGACGATCGTCGACACACGTAGCGCTATGCTCTACGGCGACCATCCGGCTGATCAACCCTTTACTGCCGACACACGCTTAAAGCTCATCGAAAAATCTCTTGCCGAGGGCGTTTACCAAAATGTCGTCGCCAAGCCTTGGAACGAAAAAGAAGCTCTGACAATGGGCCTGACACTCAATCAATGGATGGCCCAATTCGGACTCGGCACTGACTATGCGCTCACCATGGCCCGCAGCGTGAGCTGCACCCGTGTTCCTCTCGTCGGCACGAAAAAGGGAAGGGAAAACGGACCGCTACTCGAAGTTATCGCGTATCTCAATCATCTCAATCAAAAGGCCTGGGCCGCCGCCAACGACGACAAACAACTTGGTTACCAATACGAGTACATGGTCGACAACTGTACGCATCCGACAGCCAATGCACTCGCCCATATCGGCCTTGTCCACAAGCGCAACACCCGTTTACCAGGCCCCGTGACCAGCACTCAAAAAATCAGCCGGCAAATCGATTTCGCCATTCCCTACAACGTCATGTTTGAGACCTACAAAGAGTCGATCGTTCGCACCCGAGTTGAACCGATCATTCGCAACTTGCTTGAGAAACCCGAAGCTCTGGCCTCACTCAGAGAATCTGGTTGGATCGGCAGTCAGGCCGGCGTCATTCTTGAAGAATTACCTTCGCACACTTATCAGAACTCAGTTTTTTATACCGCGATCAGCCGCGCCTTTTTCTCGTTCACGAAATACTTCCGCGAGGAACTCAATTCGATCTTTGCACGTTGGACCGGCGTAAAACCGCTGACCGAAGACGACATCTTGCTCCGCGAATATGAACAGGAACTTAAGAAACCCGAAGCCGTAGAAATCACCGCCAACTTGCGGAAGTGGAAAAGAATCTACGAAGATCTTCTCAAGGATCCGCAGCTGAGTAACGGTCGTGAAATTGAGACGCTTCTCAAAGAACACCTGCAGGCAAAACTCGCGAACACTCAAGAGCTGCTGGCTCGCCTCCAGACACAACCAGAAACACCAACAGCAGTGCGTCCGTAGTTAAAATTCGAACTTGCGATCGAAGTGACAGGTGTAGCCCTCGGGCTGCTTTTGGAGGTAATCTTGATGGTAATCCTCGGCACGCCAGAAATCGTTTGCCGGCACCAGCTTGGTTACCACAGGCGTGCTCCATTTTCCGGATTTGTTAACTCGTTCGATGATCTTCTCGGCAGCCTTCTTTTGCGTCTCGCTTTCGAAAAAAATGGCGGAGCGATACTGGCTTCCGACATCATTCCCCTGTCGATCGAGCGAAGTCGGATCGTGATAGCGGAAGAAATGCAGCAATATGTCTTCGTAAGAAATCTTCTTTGGCTCAAACAAAAGTTGAACAGCTTCAGCATGGCCGGTCGATCCTTTTTTCACTTCTTCATAGCGGGCGTGCGCAAGCTTACCCCCGGTATAACCGACCTGCACTTCCACGACGCCAGGAATCTTCCGTAGCAAATCCTCAAGCCCCCAGAAACAACCTCCGGCCACTGTCGCAACTTCCCAGTTTTTCTGTTTAGCAAAGAGAAAGAGGTAACGAGCGTACCCAGACTCTTTTAGCTTATCCACCGGCACGAATTTCAACGATGCCGAGTTGATGCAATAACGCTTATGATCGGGTCCCGGGCCATCATCGAAGACATGCCCGAGGTGCGAATCCGCCTTCTTACTGCGAAGCTCAGTTCGCCGCATCCCATGGCTAGTATCAGTCTTAGTGACGAGCTACTCGCCATCAATGGGCTTAGTGAAGCTCGGCCAGCCTGAGCCAGAGTCGTATTTATCGAGAGAACTAAAAAGCGCCTCACCACTGATCAGGTCAACATAAATACCATCGGCATGATGATTCCAATAGGCATTTTTGAATGGCGCCTCAGTCCCTTGTTCCTGCGTACACGTGTATTGCTCGGGAGTTAGGTTTTTTTTCAACTCCGCACTCGAAGGTTTTTTAAAAGTCTTTTCCTCTGCCATTACAACTCCGCTAATACACAGGACCATAAGAGAAATTTTCATAACCCTGAGTCTACGAGACCGGGAACTAAAACACCACTCTCAATGCATGGCAAAAGGTATCTGCAGTTTACTAAGTCTTAACATTAGAGGTAAGCTTCTCTTTGAGAAGCAACCAAAGGATTGTCGCATGCATGTCTTAAGCACGGCGCTCGTGTTTGCCGCGAAATTATTCAGCAAGGTCTTCTATCGGACTGAGGTCAAGTGGATCACGCCGAAAGAACAAATCGATTGGCACCATATTCGTCTGGTCGTGGTTCTGAATCACACGAGTCTCTTTGAGCCTCTTTTTGTCTCGGCGATTCCGAATAAACATCTTTTCCGCGCGGTCCAGCGTTTGGTGGTGCCTGTGGCCGACAGCACGATGAATCGCCCGATTCTCGGCCAAGTCTTCCACGCACTGGCCCCTGGCGCCGTTTCAATCACCAGAAAACGTGACAACTCGTGGACACAGTTCATGGAGCAAACCGGCGGGCGTTCGCTCATTTTGATTTTTCCAGAGGGACGAATGAAGCGTAAAGACGGACTCGACAAGTTCGGCCACCCCATGAGCGTAAAAGGCGGGGTCGCCGATGTCCTACAGGAGATTCACTCTGGAAAAATGATCATCGCTTATAGCGGCGGACTTCATCATGTACAGGCGCCGGGCGATAAATTGCCAAGAATATTCAAATCGATCGGACTCGGTGTGGAGCAAGTTGACATCGTCGAATACAAGAACCAATTCGCAGGACCTGATTTTCGTAATTCCGTTATCCATGACCTCGAACAGCGAATGAAAATCCACTGCCCTGAGGTTGCCACCGAAAACAATCTCGAACAACCTCAGGCCTCCAATTGACTATTCTAAATTGATTCTTATTGATTGCTATCGACAAAAAAGCAGCTTGCTTCTTCTGCCGGAGCCACCAGAGCCAGACCGGGAACATTGTGAAGAATTCCGCAGTTCAGGGCCGTGACTCCGACCAAAGTAGATTTCACGTCGGCGGTTTTTTTCTTAATTCCCATCGCCACCAAACCGTTAAAAAGCTTCAGCGCTAGCGCACCATCGGCGACATTCAGCTTGGGATCACCTTGAAATTTACATTGCACTGTCAACATCCCGCCTGCGGCCTCTTTCTGCACACAATCCACGCGATCAACAATGATCGTCGGTCCCTCAGGGATATCGACCCGAGTAGCTCCCAAGGCGATAAAGGTATTGTAAACTTCCCTGGCCTCATCACCCCAAACCGAGGTCCCCGTTTTACTGGGTTCGGCATGCGCGCCCAAAACGCCCACGGCGGCAGCTGATGAAATTCCCACGTTTAATATTTTGCGTAAAATCCCTTTCATTATTTCCCCTCCTGATCCCGATAGAACAATGCCGAGCGCGATGGATGTCAAGTCCTTCCACTGTCCCAAATCGTAGTGGCGAAAAAGTCGAACTGTTGAACATTTGCCACACGACTGGAACTTAGCGATCTCATTATGAGACCCATAACAGAAAACCGTCTCTACCTGCTCTCCATTCCAATAAAATGGAAGTATGAAGACACGTAAGCCTCAACGCCTGCTTCTCATACTCATTCACGTTGCGATTGTCGGAATTGGATTGCAGCAGCCAGCTTCTGCCCAAGAAGGGACTTACGAAGTACAGATCAAAAAGAAATCAGAAGCAAAAAAATCCAACCGCTGGACACTTGCCGATTGGCTCACCTGGAAAGAGCAACAAAAAGCGATGGACATGTGGCTTGCCAAAAACTCACACCATAGCCCCTTTGAATTTTCCCTTGAATCAAGCGCCCTCAACTACGACCGGATGAGTGGCTACGCTAATAGCCCTAAAAGCAACTCTCACCATTACGGCGGCACTTTGGCAGCCTATGCCGGCGTGGCTGGCTTACGCGCAGCCTATATTTCGAGTGTTGAAAACTACACCACTTGGAATGGCAGTTTCAATTTGAGACTCTTCCGTGTTTACCGGTAAATAAATGTTACTGAGGGATTTAGCTTTTTTCTTCATTATCC
>SXGU01011204.1_pt1 | contig 13752 bp, 12 predicted proteins | sample 3174531 | NCBI WGS metagenome assembly SXGU01 (sample SAMN11356863, study PRJNA531348) | freshwater metagenome | isolation source: freshwater sample F1-140 | place: China: Fuxian Lake, Yuxi | collected 2017-12-25 | reverse complement strand
TGATGCCGGTCCTCGGCGTCCGGATCTCGTGGCTCATCTTGGCGAGGAACTCGGACTTGGCACGGCCCTCGCGCTCGAGCGCCGCGTGCGCGGTCGCCAGGTTGTCGGCAAGGACCGATTTCTCGTGGCGCAGCACGTGCGCGTTGAGCGAGGACTCGAAGGACTCGCGGATGATGACCAGGTAGTTGGCGAGCAGCACCAACTGGATGAATGTGACGGCGAAGCCGAAGGCGCCGCCGTAGATCGCGCCGGCGATGGCAAAGATGCCCATGGCCGGCACGGTGAAGGCGACCGGGGCGGGCGGATGGCTGGCATAGGAGGTGACCGCGCCGGCGGTCATCGCAATGGTCGAGAGCACGGCGATCGACTGGACCAGGGGGTCGTCGGAGAGGAAGAGCAGAAGCGCCGTCGCCCCCCACCAGATGCCGAACGGCAGAAAGCCGAGGGTGAAGCGCCGAGCCCAGACGTCGGGCGAATGCGCGTCGGGGGTCTTGCGGTAGCGCCACCAGTCGATCGTCCGGCCGGTACAGATGGCGACGGCGATCGCACCCCAGTAGAGCGGCAACGCGCTGTCCATCGCGAGGGCGAGAACGACGGCATTGACGATCGCGCAGAGAAAGGAGGTGCCGATGCGGAACGACCGCGGATAGAGCGCGGCGACCAGATCCTTCTGGATCGGCGCGGGAACGTCGGGTCCCCAGACGAACGTCTTCAGCCACCCGGCAGAGGTCCGCGACATACGCTGTGAGCCTGCTCTTTCAGTCCTCGTGTCCGCCGGCGTCCGGGGAACGGCGGCCCGTGCGATCGGCCCCCTCCCGCCGATTTCGCCCGGTGGAACCCGAACATACCCAATTGCCCGCGGGCCGGGCAACGCACGCTATCTTCTTCATCTTCTTCTAGGCCCCGGTCCCGCCTACCATGGGGCCCCTGCCGCATCGGCCCATCCGGGCCGCACGACCGACCGACCCAAGCTCCAAGGAGGCTCCGATGGACCCGATCGTTCTGTTCCTGCGTTACGAAGGCGCGCCGACTCCGATCGCAACCGCTCCGGGCGTGCTCACCGTCAGCCTGAAGGCGACCAGCTGCTCGATGACCACCGAGATCGGCAAGACGTCGGTCAAGTCGAGCTACAAGGCGCTTCCCGGCGGCAAAGCCTCGGCCGAGACGGTGCTGACGCTCACCGGCGACGGCGTCTTCATCGAATCCGGAACCATCAAGTTCGGCGACGGCTCGACCTGGCTCACCTTCAACACCGTCGGCCAGGGGTTCCTCGGCGCCAGCGCCGCCAAGGGGGTGAGCGCCGGCTGCGCGGTCTGGCGCATCGCCGAGGGCGGCGGCCAGTTCAAGGGCGCGACCGGGCACATCACCGGCAACTTCATCGTCGACACCAAGGGCGTCGCCTACGATAACCAGGTGGCGGTGATCTTTCCCAAGGCAAAGAAGGGCAAGTAGCTGGTCCGCTGCCGGTTTTCCGATCCGCAACGGGCTTTCGCGACGGATTGCCGGGCCGCTCCCGGCAGTCTAGGCTAGCCGGGAAGCGAATAAGAAAACGCCGATAAACCTCAGAGGAGATCCATCATGGGAGATCATCGTCGCAGCCTTCTCGCCAGCGTGAGCGCCCTGGCGCTCGCCCTCGCGATCTCGCCGGCCTTCGCCCAGAAGAAGGGCGGCGACGCCATCGTCGGCGTCGCCTCGCCGCCGCCGCTCACCGACGCCCAGGGCTCCACCGCCGAGGCGACCCGCAACATCAGCATGCACTGGGTCGAGACCCTGTTCGCCCGCGACCAGAAGGCGAACCCGATGCCGGACCTCGCGACCGGCGTCGAGGCGTCGGCGGATGGCCTGACCTATGTCTTCACGCTGCGCCAGGGCGTGAAGGTCCACAACGGCCAGGAGATGACCTCCAAGGACGTGAAGGCATCGCTCGATCGCTACACGAGGGTCGGCGGGGCCTCGCTGACGCTGGGCGCGGTCAAGGAGGTCGAGGCGACCGACAAGTACAAGGTCACGGTCCGCCTGAACACGATCTACCCGGGATTCATCGGCGTCATCAGCGCGCCTGGCGCGCCGATGGCGATCTTCCCGGAATCCGAGGGCGACAAGGAGCGCGGCAAGATCAACCACATCGGCACCGGGCCGTACCAATGGACCGAGTACAAGCCCGACACCCATGTGAAGCTGACCCGGTTCGAGGGTTACTCGCAGAACATGAACTACCAGAAGCGCGACGGCTTCGGCGGCAAGAAGACCGCCTATTTCGACAGCGTCACCATCCGCTTCATCCCTGAGAACGGCGCACGCACCGCGGCGCTGGAGACGGGCGAGATCCACGCCATCGACAACCTGCCGGCACCGGCGGCCAAGCGGCTCAAGGGCGATGCCCGCGTCAAGATCTACGAAGCCACCCCCTGGAACCTCAACCTGATCGTCCTCAACATCGGCGACGGGCCGATGGGCGATCAGAAGCTGCGCCAGGCGATCCTCTACACGCTCGACATGGAAGAGATCCTGGCGATTGCCGGTGACGGGCTCTACCAAGTCAATCACGCTTGGCAGTACACCGGCACCTTGCATCACGCCGGCGACGTCGCCAAGGAGCACTACAACGTCAAGGACATCCCGCGCGCGAAGAAGCTGCTCGCGGAGTCCGGGTACAAGGGCGAGGAGATCATCTTCCTCACCGACTCGACCATCAAGAACCACAACGAGACCGCGGTGGTGGCGACCGAGCAGCTTCGCAAGCATCTCGGCCTCAACATCAAGCTGCAGGTGGTGGACTGGCCGACCGCGGCGGCGAAGCGCCTGCAGCCGACCGGCTGGCACATGTGGACGGTCGGCTTCGGCGTCGAGCCCTATGAAGGCCCGATCAACGTGATCGGCGTCTCGACCAAGCAGAACAACGCGCTTGGCGCTCAGTTCAAGGCCGACCCGATCCTGCAGGATGCCGACAGGCGCTTCAACTCCACGCTCAATGTCGACGAGCAGAAGAAGGCCGTCGCCGACTGGCAGCGCCGCATGTACGAGTGGGTGCCCATCATCAACACCGGCGTTCTCGGCCGCTACCAGGCGGTCGTCGCCAAGGTCGAAGGCTACGAGCCGAACCGTATCCCGCGCATGTGGGACGTCTGGTTCAAGTAGTCGCCGGAAGTTGCGGCCGGCGGTGCCTTCGGGCATCGCCGGCCTTTTGTTCGCCTCGGATTTTGCCGGGAGAACGCGCAACCTGTCGGCGGGAGCGGCTTCGGCCAGAATGAGCTCTCGCAACGGAGATCCCGGCCGGATGCGTCGCCGCAGCCCCCCTGTTCGATCCTGGCCGTGACGACGCTCCGGGCGCCCGAGACCGGCAACGTGCTGCTCGGCCTGGCGCTGGCGCTCTCCGCCAACGCCGTCTTCTCGACTCAGGACGCGGTGGTGAAGTGGCTCGTGGCCGACTTCGCCGTGCTTCAGGTGCTGTTCACCCGCAGCCTCGTCATTGCCGCGATCGCCGCCACCGTCTACCGACGGACCGCCATCCCCGGCATCTGGAAGACCAGGCACAAAGCGGCGCTGGCGCTCAGGGCAGGGGCCATGATCGTCGCCTGGCTCTGCTACTACTCGGCCGCCCGATCGCTGGCGCTGGCCGATCTGGTGACGCTCTACTACGCCTCGCCGCTGATCATCACCGTGATGTCCATCTTCATCCTCGGCGAGCGGGTGAGCTGGGCGAGGTGGGCCGCGGTCATCGTCGGCTTCATCGGCGTCATCGTCGCCGCGGATCCGCACGGGCGCCCCGATCTCCTACCGGCCGGGCTGGTGCTCGTCGCCGCCACCCTCTGGGCCTGGGCCAACATCCTGATGCGCCAGATCTCCGCCAGCGAATCGACGGAGGTGCAGATGCTGTTCACCGGCCTCACCTTCGTCGTGGTGTCGCTGCCGGCGCTTCCCTGGATCTGGGTGACGCCCGACCTGTTCACCGCGGCGCTGATGATCGGCATCGGCTTCGCCGCCGCGCTCGGCCAGTACCTGATGTACGAGAGCGTCCGCCATGCGCCGGCCTCGGCGGTGGCGCCCTGCTCCTACACCTCGCTCGGCTGGGCGTTCCTCTGGGGCTGGGTGATATGGGGCGACATCCCGGAGGCCACGGTCATCGCCGGCGCCTCCCTGATTCTCCTGGGCAGCGTCATCATCGTCGTCTCGGAATGGCTGAATGCCCGGGCCCGGCGCCGTGCCGGCGGGACTGGGGTATGATGAGGGGTCGTTGAGATCCGGGAGCCGGGCATGACCAACCGCATCCGTGGCCTCGTCCTTCTTGTCGTGCTGATCCTTGCCGGGGGGAATGCCCCGGCCGCCGAGCGGGTGGATGTCGCCCTCGTTCTCGCCGCCGATGTTTCGCGAAGCGTCGACGAAGAAGAGTTCCGCCTGCAGCGGGACGGCATCGCGACCGCGCTCACCGATCCCAAGGTCCTGAACGCGATCCGCTCCGGCCTTCATGGCGCCGTCGCCATCTGCTTCGTCGAATGGTCGGGCGTCGGCCAGCAGCTCGTGGTGGCGGACTGGGTCGTCGTCCACGACCTCGCCTCGGCCCAGGCGATCGCCCAGATCGTCCGCACGGCGCCGCGCTCGTTCTTCGGCTCGACCGCCATCGGATCCGCCATCGACTTCTCGATGCGCCAGCTCGCCCGCGCCAAGGTCGAGGCCGACCGGCGGGTCATCGACGTCTCCGGCGACGGCACCAATGTCGCCGGACCGCCGGTGACCGCCGCCCGCGACGCCGCGGTCGAGGCCGACATCACCGTCAACGGGCTGGCGATCCTGAGCGCGTTCCCCAACCCCTTCAATCCCCAGCATACCCACCCGCCGGGCGGCCTCGAGGAATACTACCGCCAGAACGTCACCGGCGGCGTCGGCTCGTTCGTCACCGTGGTCGAGGGGTTCCAGACCTTCGCCGAGGCGATGATCAACAAGCTGATCCGCGAGATCGCGGCGGTCCCTTGACGCGCCGGTTCACGCACCGACGCGTCTTGTTGCCCTCAGGCGCCCGGCCGTCCTAGGCTCCTCCGGCCTTTCCCGAAGGGGCGATCCGCCCCGCCCTCGAGACCCGAAGAGGACTGAGATGAAGCTGAGCCGCCCGGTGCTTGCTCACGAGGAGCTGGTTGCGCGCGACGGCATGGTCGTCTGCCAGCATCCGCTCGGCGCCCGCATCGGCGTCGAGGTGCTGCAGAAGGGCGGAAACGCCGTCGACGCTGCCGTCACCACCGCCTTCGCGCTCGGCGTGCTGCAGCCGCTGATGAACGGCATCGGCGGCGTCGGCACCATGGTGCTGCACTTCGCCGACGCCGATCCCCAGACCGTTTACTACGGCACCAAGGCGCCGGCCCTGACGCGGCCGGACATGTATGTGCTGGAGCCGGGCCAGAGCGAGATCTGGGGCGGCGGCCTCAACCTCGCGCGGAGCTATGCCTGGCCCAAGGTGAAGAACCGCGCCAACGACCGCGGCCACAGCTCGATCGGCGTGCCTGGGGCGGTCGCAGGCCTGGCGCTGGCGCTGGAGAAATTCGGCACCATCGACCTGAAGGATGCCGTCGCGCCGGCGATCAAGCTGGCCGAAGAGGGATTCTCCGTCGGCCATCATTTCACCCTGGCGCTGGTCGCCGATCGCGAGACCTTCCTCATGTTCCCGGGCACCGCGCCGATCTACTACCCGGGCGGCTACCCGATCGCGGTCGGCGGCAGGTTCGTGCAGAAGGACCATGCGCGCACGCTACGCCTGATCGCCAGGCACGGACCCGCCGGCTTCTACAAGGGCGAGGTCGCCGAGAGGCTCTCGGAGGATTGCGCCAAGAACGGCGGCACCCTCCGGGCTGCCGACCTCGCCGCCTACAAGGCACAGATCCTGCCGCCGCTGCGCGGCCGCTACCGCAACGCCGAGATAATCGGCATGCCGCACCTGACCGCCGGAACCACGGTCATGGAGGCGCTGCACATCCTCGATCACTTCGACCTCAAGAAGCTGGGCTGGGGCAAGCCGGAGTCGCTGCACCTGATCGCCGAGGCGATCCGTATGGCCGCGGCCGACCGTTTCACCTACATGGGCGATCACCCGGATGCGCCGCTCGCCACTCTGATCGACAAGGACTACGCGGCGACGCGGGCCGAAATGATCTCGCGGCGCAAGGTCGCCCCGCCGGAGCCGGGTGACCCCTGGGGTGTCACCGGCCGCAAGCGGCCCGACGGCTTCCCGGGGCCGGCGCGTGCGGCCAGGGACGACGGCACCACGCACATCACCGTCATCGACGCCAAGCGCAACGCGGTGGCGCTGACCCAGACCAATGTCGGCTATTCCGGCGTGGTCACGCCCGGCGTCGGCGTGATGATGAACAACGCCATGAGCTGGTTCTGCCAGGTGCCGGGCACGATCAACTCGGTGCGCGGCAATGGCTTCGGCCTCAACAACATGACGCCGATGATCCTCTTGAGCCGGGGCAGGCTGAAGGCGGCGCTCGGCGCCTCCGGCGGCCGACGCATCTGGTCGGCGATCACCCAGGCGGTGGTCAACCACGTCGAGCACGGCATGTCGCTGCAGGAGGCGGTGCAGGCGCCGCGTCTGCACACGGAGACCGACGACCTGCTGCTCGACGGCCGCTTCGGCCTGGCGACTAAGGCGGCGCTGGAGAAGAAGGGCCACACGATCTCGGTGGCGACGCCGCATTTCGACCGGGCGCCCTATTCCGAGCCCAACGGCATCGCCGTTGCCGGCCGCGACCTGAAGAGCGCGGTCTATCCGGTCGCCAAGCCGACCTATGCCGCGGGGTATCCGGGTGGCGAGGACACGGCCGGCGACAGCCTGGCGCCGCGCCCGGACCTGCATCCGTGAGAGCGGGCTAGGAATACCGGGCGTCGGCGTGGCGCGCGCGGAGGCCTCGTGCGAAGTTGCCATCCATGGGCCGATCCCCCGACGTGACCGGCGCACCTAGGCGCCTTTCGCCCGAGCTGCGCATCCAACAGATCCTCGAAGAGGCGAGGCGCTTCTTCGCCGAGAACGGCTTTTCCGGATCGACGCGCGCCCTCGCGGCTCGGATCGGCGTCACCCAGGCCCTGCTTTACCGCTACTTCCCAGCCAAGCGCGACCTGATCGATCGGGTCTTCGTGACGACATTCGCCGAGCCCTGGGACGCCGCGTGGGATGCGCTGCTGAGCGATCGGCGGATCGATCTCGGCGCCAGGCTCATTCGCTTCTATCAATCGTACCATGGCCGCTCCACACCGGACCGGATGCGTCTTTGGATGCGGGCGAACCTCGAGGGCGTCGACTTCGCCAGCCGCTACAGCGGTCCGCTGACCGGACGGATACTCGGCCCGATCGTCGGCGAGCTCCGAGATCAGCTTCGCCTGCCCGATCTAGCGAACAAGCCGCTGATGCGCGGGGAACGGGAACTCGTGATGGTGCTGCATGGCGGCATTGCCTTCCTCAGCATCCGCCGCCACCTCTACCGCACGCCGTTTCCGGACGGAGTCGAAGACCTGATCGCCCTGCATGTTCGTGCCGTGCTGCCGGGCCTCCAGGCGGAGATGGCGCGGCTGCACCGACCGGGCGCTTCGCCGGTCCTGACGCGGCCCGCCGCGCCATTGCCGCAGGCGGTCAAGGCTTCCCGTCGAGGACCCACTTGAAGAAGGTGAAGGTGTAGTCGCGATCCTTCCGGTACAGATGGCAAGTGAAGCAGCCTTCCACGCTGAGGTTTGCGCGCGGCGTGCCGTCGAGGTTGAAGGATGAGTATTCCCACTCGCCGTTGCGCTTTGCGGCCGGGTAGGCCACTCCCCATCCGGCCTTCTTCTGTTGAACGAACAGGCCGGCGACCTCGTCGGTGACAAGGAAACGACCATCGGCGCCGCGCTCGGGGCGTCCGGCCGGGTCCAGCTTGACCTTGCGGTCTTCCATCACGAGCACGGTCCCGTCAGGGGCGGGTTGCCCCGACCGCGCCGCGGCCACCGCTTCGGGGTTGGCGTACATGAAGCGGACGACGGCCGGATTTCGGTCGGGGCGCTCGATTGAATTGTAGTGGACGAACCGGGTCCGATAGTCGGCCGGGAACTGAACGAGTTCCGGTCCCGCCGACGCTTCGGCCGCGGCCAGCAGGACGAGCCCCGCGGCAAGCGCGCCGGCGACCACGCTCCGGGTGCTCACGGCACCACCGTCACTCGAAGGTGCATATGGTCGTGGACGACGCACTCGACATCGAAAGTCCCGGCCTTGAACAGCATCAGCTCGCGGACCTCGTTCGGCTTCTGCGCGCCGAGGTCGATGCCGAAGCCCTTGGTCGGGATGAACACGGCATGACTCTCGCCGGGGTCGTCGTTCTTGAAGCGAATGACGTCGCCGACCTTGGCGACGAGGGAGCTCGGCGAATAGGTCATGCTGGCCATGCCCACCACATGCTCCGCCGCGACGGCGGGCGTTCCGGCAAGGACGAGGGCGAGCGTCGTTCGGCGGATGGATGCGGCGGTCATCCCGGCCTCCTGTAGAGAGCGCCGGATCATCGCGCCGACGAACTTAATTGTCAAATGACCAATAAGTGATTGCGTGAGCGGCCGGCCGGCGTCGCCGGCGCTTTCGTTGTCCGCCGAATTGAGTTTTGCCGGCATCGGCTGGTCGGGTATCCAGGAGGTGCGTCCGAGGTTGAGGAATAGGGGGCACCCATGCCGAAGATCGAGTCCGTGGATCTCTTCTACGTCTCCATGCCCGTGGTGGAAGACATCAGCGACGGCAGTCAGGACGCGCTGCTGGTCCGCGTACAATCGGGCGACAAGGTCGGCTGGGGCGAGGCCGAGGCGTCGCCGCTGCCGTCGATCGCGAGCTGGATCGCGCCGATGTCGCACGGCTTCTGCCACCCGATCTGCACCTCGGTGCTGGGACAGAAGCTCGACACGCCTGAGGACATCCGCCGCATCAACGACATGGTGAAGCGGCGCTCGCTCGACATCCTGCAGACCGACCACACGCTATCCGGCATCGACGAGGCGCTGTGGGACCTGCTCGGGCAGATGCGCCGGGAGCCGGTATGGAAGATCCTGGGCTACAAGAAGAACTACGCGAAGACGCCCTACGCCTCGCAGCTCTTCGGGTTGACGCCGCAAGAGACCCTGAACAAGGCCAAGGCCGTCGTCGCCGACGGCTACTGGGCCAGCAAGTTCGGCTGGAGCAATTTCGGCATGACCACGGTCAAGGACGATGCCGACCATCTGATGGCGGCGCGCGAGGGCCTCGGCAAGGACGGCATCCTTCTTGTCGATGCCGGCTGCGTCTTCGGCGACGACGTCGAGCGGGCGGCCAAGCGCCTGCCGGCGCTCAAGCAGGCCAAGGCCACCTGGTACGAGGAGCCGCTCGACCGTGACGCGCTCGGCGAATTCAAGGCGCTGTCGAAGAAGACGCCGAAGGTGAAGCTGGCCGGCGGCGAGGGCGCCTACACCTACCTGATGGCCAAGCAGATGATGGATCTGGCGGGGCTCAGCTTCATCCAGATCGACGCCGGCCGCATCGGCGGCATCACGCCGGCGAAGCAGGCGGCCGACTATGCGAAGAAGAAGGGCGTGACCTTCGTCAACCACACCTTCACCTCGCATCTGCAGCTCTCGGCCTCGCTTCAGCCCTATGCCGGCATGAAGGAGCACGACATCTCCGAATATCCGGTCGAGCTCAAGGCGGTCGCCAAGGCGATCACCAGGAACACCGTCGCCCGCGACAAGAACGGCCTGATCCGGGCCCCCGAGGCGCCCGGCCTCGGCATGGAGATCGACGTGGACGCCCTCAAGCCCTACCTGGTCGACGTGTCGATCAAGGTCGGCGGCAAGAGCCTCTACGAGACGCCGGTCCTGCGGAAGTAACGAAGGTCGCAAACCCTCTCCCGCGCAGCGGGGGAGGGCAGGGTGGGGGCCCGAGCGAAGCGAGTGTCGTTCGAGCGATTGTTGAGGCCCACCCTCGCTTGCGCTCGGGCCCCACCCCATCCCTCCCCCGGCTTAGCCGGGAGAGGGGGCTCGCAGGGCGCCCTACGCTGGCGGCTTGCAGTCGGTCGCCAGATGCGCGATGCAGTCGCCGCGCTCGACGCGCCCGTAGTGGCGCTTGCAGATCAACAGCCCCGAGTCCTTGAAATAGGCCGGCACCGGCTCGCGGCCGGGGTTGTCGACGAAGTGCACATGGCCGAAGAGCTGGCCCTTCTTCACCATGTCGCCGAGCTTGCACACCGGCTCGAACAGCCCGGCCTCCGGCGCGTAGACGTAGTAGCTCTGGCCCAGGAGCTCGCACCAGCGGATCTTCTCCGGGGGCTTCCCGACCTTGAACTTCTTGGTGTTCCTGAGGATCCCCATGTGGATCAGCGAGCGCACGACGCCGTCATAGGTGAGCCTGACGCCGTCGGGATTGACGTTGGCGGTGCCGCCGAACTCGCCGCCGAGATAGACCACCTTGTTCTTGTGCGCCGACGAATGCGCGAGCCGCGAGTCCGGCAGGAAACTCCACACCATGCTGACCGGCGCGCCGAAGGCCTTCAGGATCTCCATCGAGCGCTTGTCGAGCTTGGGGTCGTTCGAGGTCGAGACCGAGGCGAAGGGCACGTAGTCGAGCGAGCCGCCGCCGGAATGGAGGTCGAACCACACCTCGCATTTCGGCACCACCACGGTGTCGAGGTAGTGCGCGATCTGGTAGGTGACGCTCATGCTCGGGCTGCCGGGGAAGGCGCGGTTCAGGTTGCCGTCGTCGATCGGCGACACCCGCGCGCCGGCCATCGCCGCCGGCATGTTGGCCGCCGGCATGATGATCAACCGGCCCTTGATGTCTTCCGGATCGATCTCGCGGATCAGCTTGCAGAGCGTGACCTGGCCTTCGTACTCGTCGCCGTGGTTGCCGGCCATCAGGAGAGCGGTCGGGCCCTTGCCGTTCTTGATCACGGTGAGCGGGATGGCGAGCGTGCCGTAGGCTGAGCGGGTCACCGAGTGCGGCAGGTGGATGTAGGAGATCTGCTTGCCGTCGGCATCGTAGTCGACCTCGGTCCAGAGGTGGGATTTCTGCTCGGCCATCGCTTGGGTCTCCTGGGGCGGTCGGTTTCGTTCAGGCAACCCTATCGGTCCTGGCAGAGGACCGGAATCGTCAAGTCGCCGCCGATGGAATGCCGGGGCTATAGCGGCGCCTTGGTGTCGTTCGCCAGATGCGCGACGCAGTCGCCGCGCTCGGTGCGGCCGTAGTGGCGCTTGCACATGACGAAGCCGGAGTCCTGGAAATAGGCAGGCACCGGCTCGCGTCCGGGACTGTCGACGAAGTGGACGAGACCGGCGAGCTGGCCCTTCTTCACCTTGTCGCCGAGTCTCGCCTTCGGCTCGTAGAGCCCGGCCTCGGGCGCATAGACGTAGTAGCTGCGGCCGAGGATCTTGGCCCAGCGCATCGTCTCGGGCGGCGTCACCGGCTTGAACTTCTTCGCGTTCCTGAGGATGCCCATATAGGTCAGTGCCCGCACCATGCCGTCATAGGTGAGCTTGACGCCGTCGGGATCGACCGAGCCGGTGCCGCCGAACTCGCCGCTGAAGTAGACCGCCTTGCTCCGGCGGGCGGCGGAATGCGCGACCCGGGAATCCGGCAGGTGGGTCAGGACCACGCTGAGCGGGGCGCCGAAGGCCTTGAGGATCTCGGCCGAGCGGCGATCGAGCGCGGCATCGCCGGTGCCGGCGACGCAGGCGAAGGGGACGTAGTCGAGCGATCCGCCGCCGGAATGGAGGTCGAACCACACCTCGCATTTCGGCACCACCACGGTGTCGAGGTAATGCGCGATCTGGAAGGTCACGCTCGTGTCCGGGCCGCCGTGGAAGGCGCGGTTGAGATTGCCGTCGTCGATCGGCGACACCCGGGCGCCGGCCATCGCCGCCGGCATGTTGGCCGCCGGCATGATGATCAGTCGGCCCTGGATGTCCTTGGGCTCGATCTCGCGGATCAGCTTGCAGAGCGTGACCTGGCCCTCGTACTCATCGCCGTGGTTGCCGGCCATCAGGAGAGCGGTCGGGCCCTTGCCGTTCTTGATCACGGTGAGCGGGATGGCGAGCGTGCCGTAGGCCGAGCGGGTCACTGAATGCGGCAGATGGACGTAGGAGACCTGCTTGCCGTCGGCGTCGTAGTCGACCTCGGTCCGCAGGTGGGATTTCTGCTCGGGCATGGTGCTCTTCCAAAGGGCGCTTCTGAGTTAAGGGCGGGACACGGGCGGTGGCGGAAAGGTCGAGGCCCAAGATACGGCCGGGCTTTCGCCGCCGCCACCGAGCGTCCGGTGCGGCGAAACCACGGCCTCTGCCCTTCCGATTGAGTCGATGGGTGGGACATTCAACCCGGTCCGTGGTTCCCTTTCCGATCTTGTTAGATTAGTTTGCATTTGCGACGAAATAGCGAGACGGGATTGCCCAGTCTTTCGTTGACCACGGTGCTACTCGGATCCGGCCTGAGCTGCGCGATCGTTTGTTATGTGATGGCGCATCTCCGGCGCATGCCGGATGCACCGTCGGCCTTCGGCTGGTGGTCGCTCGCCTTCGCGCTCGGGACCCTCCGTTTCGTGTGGCGCAGCCTGCAGCCCTGGATCGGCCTGCCGCCGGCGCTGTTCGGCGCCGAAGCGCTGCAGGCGTCGGCGGCCGTCCTCCTCCTGGTCGGTGTCGGCCGCCTGGTCGGCTTCAATCCGTCGCGGCCCGTGCTGGCCGGCGGCATCGCCGTGGTCGTCGCCTGGGCGGCGATCTTCGTCTTCGTCAGGTTCGATCTCGTGCTGTTGTCGGTGCCGCTGCACATCCTCGCCGGAGCGGCGCTGTCGGCGACCGCGGTCGCGCTGTTTCGCGAACATCGCCGCCGGCCGAACCTCAATCTCAACCTGGCGGGGCCGCCCTTTGCCGTCTGGGGGCTGGTCGAGTTCCTGTATCCGCTGACCCTGTCGAATCCCTGGCTGGTGCCGTGGTACTTCCTGCTGACCCAGGGTCTTGCGGTTATCATCGCCGTGGGTCTGGTGGTCGGCGCGCTCCGCCGCTTCCAGGATGACACCCGCCGCGCCGAGGCGCGCCTGGTAACCGCATTCGAGACCATGCCGGCATAGGTGGCCCTGTTCGATGCCGCCGGCGGCCTCGTCCACGGCAATGCCGCTTACCATGCCGACTATGGCCCTGATGCCCGCCGCGCGCCGGAACCGAACCTGCGGTTCGAGGATCTGATGCAGCGTCTGTCGCGGCATCGTGCGCCGCAGCTGGTCGAAGCCGTCGAGACCAAAGCGCTGCGCGAGTCGGCTGTCGAGGTCGAGTTTGAAGCCGTGCTGCCCGGCGACCGCACCTTCACGGTCCGCAAGGCGGCGACGCCTGATGGCGGCAGCATTCTGGTCGCCGTAGACATCTCTGCGCAGACGGAGCGCGAACGCGAGCTTCTGCAGTCGGCGCGGCTGCTTCGCGGCACTCTTGACGTTGCCAAGGTCGGCATCGCCGCCTTCGGCACCGGCGGCATGATCGTCGCCTGGAGCAAGCGGTTCATCGAAGCGATCGAGTTGGCAGGCGCGCCGCCGACGGCCGACACGACCCTCGACGGCCTGATCGGCGCGCTCGCGCATCGTGGCGATCTCGGGCCCGGCGCTCCGTGGGATCTAGGGCGTGTCCTCAATTGAGCCAAATGACGGTTGCGGCGAGATGGATGGCGGCCAGGAAGTTGCGTGCGAGTTTGTCGTAGCGCGTTGCGATGGCGCGGAACTGCTTGAGCTTGGCGAAGAAGTTCTCGATCAGATG
>SXGU01007931.1_pt1 | contig 13754 bp, 15 predicted proteins | sample 3174531 | NCBI WGS metagenome assembly SXGU01 (sample SAMN11356863, study PRJNA531348) | freshwater metagenome | isolation source: freshwater sample F1-140 | place: China: Fuxian Lake, Yuxi | collected 2017-12-25 | reverse complement strand
GCGTGACCGCAAAAGGTGGTTCGTTCAACGGCCCCGGCCCGGTGATCGTCGGCGGCATGGTGTTCATGAACTCGGGCTACAACTACCTGGGGTTCGGGACCGGCGGCAACGTGCTGCTGGCGTTCGCGCCGCAGTAACGTCTCGGGCGGCGGTTCTGGGCTTGATCCGTTTTCGTGGACACCTTCTGAAGGGTGGAAACGATGGCACGCATGGGATTAAGCACGGCCAGCTGGCAGTTCAGTGAAGAATTTCGGGGCGGCGCGATCCGGCTGGTGCTGGACGAGGGCAAGACGGTGGGGGCCGTCTCTCGCAACCTCGACTTGACGCCCTCCTCGCGAGGAGCGAGCCGAGCTCGCTGGTCCGATTCACTATGCTTTGGTTGATGTTAAAACGGATCAAATGACTTTCAAACAGGTTCTAAAGACATGTTTATATGGTTGATCAATCCTTTCTGTTTAAAGTCCTTCTCACATCAAATATGATTTTAAAGCGGGGCAAAATTTCGATACGAAACCACAAGATGCGGAAATTGAGTCTCATCTTAGACCCCCAATTTGTTTACAAACTTTGTCACAGTATATGACGGTCTTGCGGCGAGGCTGTCGTCCTGCAGAACGCCTGCCCGGTGGCATAGAGCGATCCAAGGTTGTACGGAACTACTGCGTTTCAAATAAGTAGCACGCGAATAGTCAGCCTGCCTGACCGTTACCGATCTCGCCATAGGTATCGGCAATTACTGCGCCCAGCACCCGCAGGTAGGTGAATACCAGGTCCGACGCCCGCCGCGGATCGGCAATCGCCTCGGAAAGCGGCAGAAGCGGACTCCAGAGGCCGTTCTTCGCGCTGCTGTCCATTCTCAGGCGACCCGCTGCCACGCTCTCATTGAAGGACCGAGCTGTGGTCAGATGGCTGACCGGCTTGCCGTGCTCGATGCGGTACCAGCGCACCAATGCCCCGCCTTCAACCCAAAGCTCAGGCGATGCCGTAAAGGCTGCCATTTGGTTGCGCCCGTAAATCTCCTCAGCGTGGGTGACGAACTCCGGTTCGTCTCGGCGGCGGCGCTTAATCTTGTCATCGTTGGTCGTAGCCCACAGCGCCAGCGTCGGGAGGTCCTGGTGATGGCGCAAGCTGTCGTCGAATTCGTCGATCCACTGCGGCGCTTGGACAATCTGGACGCCCACGTTGAAGAAATCTCCAAGCGGATGTTCGGTGGGGTAGACCTTGCCCCAGTAGTAGCGACTGAAGTGGCCGCTATTTTGCCACTGGTGGGGACGAGCCGACCATGTTGGACCGAGGGCGGTCACGGTCAGCTCGGTAATCCACGCTGCGATCGCCCCCCAGGTAGCTCTGGCGTGCGCCTCGCGGGTTTCCGGAACATCCGCTGCACCCTTGACCACCTTGCCCGGCACATGCCGGACGATCGCCTCAAACCACGCCCGGTCCGGCAGCGGAAGGTCGGAAGGAGTAACGCCAAAGGCGTCATCAAGCCCAGGCCGCCTCGCCGGCACCTTGACGTCGACCAGCGCGTCCTCAGCCTTGGGCGGCATCACCGGCGCGATGTTCGCGTCTGGATGGTCGTGGCTTCTCGCAGTCACCGCGACATCTGCCACCACCCCGGTCTGCCAATACTGCTCGATCCGCGCCACCAGCGACGCCGCACCCGTCGCCACTGCGGACTGCTCTGCCAGTAGTCGCCGGAAATCCGCCATCAGGCGCACTTTCTCCTCGCGGCTCGTGCGCATGTCCAACAGGCGCCCGGCATTCCGGTAGTTCGGGGCCTTGATCAGCACCCATTCCTGTTGACCGTTCTCCAGCGTGCGCACATCCTCTCCTGCCACCGTTGCCCCCGTCCGGCAGTCTTCTTCATCCACCGAAGCCTCAAGAAACCACCTTAGGTGCCGGATGACCGCATCCAGCTGCTCCGTCAGCCGCGCTTCGTCCCGCGCCAGCTGAAGAGCCCTGAGCACATAGCCTGCAGCCCAGCTTCGCGAGGTCGTCATGGGAACAGGATCCACTGCTTGAGGAGGTCACCGAACAGCGACGCCAGGAGCGCGAAGATTGCAGAAATCGCCGTCCCGACCAACCAGAGCATCACCTTCCAGAGACGATCCGGCACAATGAGCACGCGGGCTTGGCGTTCTGTGTCGTGGTGGAGCCGCATCGGCTTCCAGAGCAAGGCTAGCGGGATCCCGTCCGTGACACCGCGATGCGCCAGTGCCACCTTAGCCTGAGCCGCCTGTTCATCAAGATCGCCTTGGCGGGCGATCTCGTATTGAAGCACAGCCAAACCCTGGATAATCCGAGCTGTGGCGAGGACCGAACCGAATGAGCCGTCGCGCCTCTGCTTGTTCTGGAACCAATCAATCACGCGCCGTTGCATCGCTGGGCTAACGCGCCTGATCAGGAGCGACGCCGTCGCTTCTAAGGTGATCCCGTTGGCACGAAGATCGTTGTTCCAAAGCGTGCCTTGGGTGTTTTCACACGCGACCAGCAGTGCCTCGGTCATCCGCTTGGCTTTGTCCTGGACCTGCGACGGGCCTACCTCCTTCACCACCGCTACGAACTCAGCTGTGTACCGTTCGTTGATGAGGTGATCAGACCACGCCGACGACATAAGAGTCTCTAGCCAGAGAAGGGAGTCCGCTGCGATCTCCCTCAAGCGCGGATGCCGCGCAATGGCGAGCGCCTTCAGCCCGAGAAGCGTCTTCCCCACTTCATCAGACCAGCTATGCCCCAGTGCCGTATTGCCATAGTCGAGCACAATAAACTCGGCCGCCTTGGACATCTTGTCCGCACCAAGCACCCCAGGATATGCAGCAGCCACCATGATGCCGTACGCCGTCTGGTCGAAGTCTGAGCCCCATGAGCCGTCGTCGCGTTGGGCAGTCGCGAAACTCTTGACGGCCTCCTGGGTCAACTGGTGGCGGCCGAGTCCAGCGCTGTGGAGGGCGAGCAGCACCTCCGCGAACTCCTCACTATTTTTCTCCCACCGACCTCGCTGGCGAATAAGGTCACTCAGCGCTGCCGAGGATATTCTGGTGGACGCATGAAATAGTTCTTCTAAATCTTCGTGCGGCATTGTCCTGCGCTTTTAGCTTAGACACCCGACCCTCGGGCGTATTGAAAAAGAAGACGACTGTGAGTTGCAGGCTTGAACTTCACACGATGGCGAGCTGTTTGTCAATGAACCGCCGGGGACCAATCGTGGCGGCAACGTGTCTGGATGGTGGACCGGATTGGCCGCCTCGCCACGCCTCATCGTCGCAGGTGTGCCCGTGAATACGATCGCCTTCCCCGTTAGCTTTGCCATGACATTTTCTCGTTATTTAGATCGACACTTCCCAGCCGACATTACCCAGCAGGTCTACCGCTGCGGCCGTCCTGTGACGAAGCGTTCGGGATGCGCCGCGGTCTGGGCTAGGCGTGTCTTCATCGCTGATTTCTCCTGAACGCGTACCCCCGCGGACACCCATTTGTGCCCGACGGATCGACGCGGTTACGCCCTTGGTTCGGCGGGGCGCTTGAGTTCCATGTCACTGAGATGGAGGAGCAGGCGGTAGCGTGGTCCGTCGGTCGCGCCGCTGAGGAAGCCCCGATACGCGCGGCCATTGGACTGGAAGATCAGCGGTCCGGTCCCCTTCTCGCCCGTCCCGAGCAGCATCAACGACTGCGCCTGCTCGAGATCGCGCGCCATCGCATGGAGGTAGTCGTAGGTCAGGCCATCGACATGCTGCAGCTGCAGCCGCCGCTGGAAGCTGAAGCGGCGCACGGCGTCGGCGAGGGGCACTTTGCGCCCGGTCCACCGGACCGGGGCGTGGATGTTCACATTGCCTGTGGTGTCGACCGGCTCCCTGCGCTCCTTTTCCGCGCCGTCCGGACCGAGGACCAGCTCGACAAATGTCGGATCGACTTGCAGCACCTGCCCGGTCGCGTCGAGATAGACCGGCACGGTATGCTCGATGAACTGGCCGACCCGCTCCAGGTCGATGTCGGGGTCGCCAGTGACGAGCGCCTGGGCATAGTCCGCCGCGGGCCGCCCCGCAAGGGCCGTGTGCGTGCCGGACTCAGCCGCCGCCAGATAGCGGCGAAACGTCAAGGCCGTCTGCGGCAGGCCGAATGCCGGCGCCGGGGGCGTCGGCACCGCCGCGATGCCGATCGTCGCGTCGCGGCCCGCCGCGTTGGTTACATGGAGATAGCTCGCCATCGTCAGTCTGCCTCTCTCAGAGTTGGTCGAAGTCCAGATCGGTCGAGTCGTCGTCGGCCAGTGTCTCGGCGACGAACGTCGCGCCTTCCTCCGTCCAGGGAGCGGGCGCCCGCGGGCCGACGAGCGCAAAGCACCCCTCGTCGTTGCCGAGCAGATACGCCGTCTCGACTTCAAGCCCGGCGGCGTAGTTGAAGGGGCAGCGAAAGACCTGACCGTCACGGAGTGCGGTGATTAGGGGGTGCGTTGGGTCGGACGGGGTCAGCAGATACACGCTTTGGAGCGAGAGACTGAGCACCTCAGCGGGGTCCACCGGTCCTTCGACCGGCTGCGGCACACCGAGCGTTGATGGCTGCACCGCCACGATCTGTCCAGTGGCGTCGAGCCCGACCATCTCGGCCCGGGAGGTCCAGCGCCCGTCGGGGGTGAAGTGCCCTTGCGCCGTCATCCCGGACGTCAGCAGCGTCGTGCCGTCGTTGGTCAACGCCGCCCGCGTACAAACCTGACCGGCAGCATCCACGGCCACTCGTTTCCGGCTCCCGTAGAGACGACTGCGTTCTACCCGTGCGGGGGCAAACAACACTTCCGAGCCCTGAAACAGTAACGTCACCGGTTTAGCCATGGCCGTCCTTTTTCCCGCTCAGGCGCCGGCGGATCCGTCCGCCAGTTCCCAGCCCTTTTTGATATGTTCTGCCACGAGTGCATCCGCGAGCCGCAACGCTTCGGCTTCACTCGGCGCGACGCGCACCTCGCGATCGAGCGGGCTCGCTCGGCCGGCGCTGTAGTCGGTCCAGTGCACGACGAATGCCGGGAAGGTCGGGTCGACCTGCTCTTTGTTGGTCTTCCAGACCACCAGCTTCCGCACCGCAAGCTGCCCCTTAGCCGCCTTGGTCCAGACCGCCCGGCGCACCAGGCGGCTCGCCGGGAGTGTGAGGGCCGTATTACGGGTATCGCGAGCCGACGCCAGCCAGCCATCGACCTGCGCGAACCGGACATCGGCACCAGCGGCCTCCTTGTCGTCTCGGATGCGGTCGAAGACCGGATGAATGAGTCTCGGGCATGGCGCCAGCCCGAGACCAGACCATCCGGTTCCGTCGTGCGTCAATACGGCGGACACGATGACAGACCCGTCACTGCGCTCCGCCTGGAGGTCCGTCACACGTACCGCCACAACCACGTGCGGGGCCACAAAGGCGTAAAGCCCGCCTCCCTCACTGGCCTGCCGCACGGATGACGGACAGCGGCGCGGCACTAGGCGATCGAACAGGACTCGCCGATCGGCGGTCGTACCGACCGTCCCGCAACTCCCGAGCAACTGCACGCGTCCGTCCGGGTGTCGCAAGCCGAGAAGCAGCGAGCGCACATGGCCGGGCTCGGCGGCTTTCTCAGTGAAGCCGATCACGACGGCGTCGAGATCGATGACGGGCTTCACCTTGTAGATGACGCCGGTGGCAGCCCGCACCACCAGGCCTTCCGCGCCGCCCTCGCCGACGACGGCCTGGTAGTGCTGTCGCAGGGCGGCGGTATCTGGCAGGTGCTCGGTCGCCACTGCGCGCAGCGATCCGGGCTCGTCGGCGGACAGCCAGTGCTCGAGTTGCGCCAGGCGTTCCCCGTAATGCCGTGCCGGCTCTGCCCCGTCTGTGGCTGTCACGACATCGAACGCCGTAAAGTGCAGCCGGTCCACCTGCCCCCCGGCCAGGCATGACGCGACGTCGCCGACCCGTTCCCGGCGGTCGGCCGGGGTGCTGTGGAGTTCGCCGGCGAGCACGACCCCGTCGGGCAATGCCGCGGCACGAGCCAGGATGGGATGAGCGCCGGACAGGGTGCGCCCGCGTGGATTCACGAGCCGAGCCACACCCGCCTGCTTCACCACGAACCAGAGTTCGCCATCGAGCTTGCGCGACACCAGCAGCGGCCCTTGAGGAATGGCGGCCAGATCCTCGGCCGGCAGCGGCCGATAGACACCAGCGACGCGGCGCTTGTACGCGGCGAGCAGATCGAGCACCGCGGCATCGTGGGTCAGGCCCTCGGTGAACGCAGTACCCGCGGTGCTGGTCGACGAGGACTGCTTCGGTGTGGTCATCCGGGTCTTCGCCATCACGACTCCTCCGGGTTTTCGAGCGAACGGCGCTGCCGGGCGCGACTAGGATTTCTTGTAGCCCTTCTTCACCTTCTCCGCGGTTACCTTGGCCGCGTGATCGGTCGCTTCTTTCGGCGACGCGAACGTCTTCACTGTGGTCTGCCCGTCGGTCGCAATCTTCCCGTAGCGCACCGTCACCGTCTTGCCTTTGGCGTCAATTTCCCAAAACTTGCTCGACGTCTTGTCCTTGAATTCGTAGTACTGCTTGGCCATGGCTGTTGTCCTCCTGCAAATTATTGCTCCCGCACCCGATCCTAAACCTCTGCCGAGCGTCCAGTCCCGCGAACGCCACACCCGAATGTCGACCCAAGGCAAGTCACAGCTAGAAGAGGATGAATCTCTCGCGACTCTTTGTCAGTCTACCCACCGAAGCGACCATATGCGTCGCGAGGCCGTCCTCCACCACATGAACCGCCGCGTCTATGAGCGTAATGAAGACAAGCGGGCGTTGTTGTCGGCGTTCGTGCCGTCTTTGTCGAGGATTTGGATTCGAAATCCCAGCGACTCCCGCACGCTATCTTCTGCCGTTCGCACGGTCATGTTGCCGTGCAGCGACACAACCCCGTTGGGATTGACGACCTTGTCACTGCGAATCGAGGCGACCGTTGCATCCTCATCGGCATAGTGACCATAGCTGATCCCCTGGTGTACCTTGATCGCGACGCCGAACTCATCCTTGAACGCCGCCTTGAAGTTCTTCACGAGCATCTTGCCAACTACTTCAATGGTTCGCCGCTCTTCGTTTAATCGCGGCGACGCGCCGGATGGACCCGCAGCCAGCAGCCGCTCCAGCCCGATCCACTCGGCCTCGGTCAACTTGAACAGGCTACCAGCGCAGTTCATCTTCATGGGCTGCGAGGCGGCCAGCACAGGCTCGCGGCGCACGGCCTCGAGACTGAACGGCGAGGGCATCTGCCGGAGTTTCCGGAAGCCGACGCGACATGCGTCCCCCGCCGCAACAGGACCTACCGTTGCCGGCTCGATCGCCTCGACGTGCAGCCACGCCACCAAGCCGGCTCCCTTGAGATACCCGACTGCCGTATCCCCTGGACGAATACTGCGGAAGTTCTCCGGTCGAGCCCTGGGCTCGCCGGACGCTGCATCGTGTGAGGAAAAAAAGAGCGCGTCGCCTTCGGGCAGCGCTGCCATGGGCCAGAGGTCTTCCTGCCATACCAGCCACCAGCGTGCGGCGATTCTGCCCTCTGCGATCGGAGGCCGGGAGTCAGGGCTACTGAACGGCACGTCCAGCTGAGTGCCCCCGGGCGATGCCGCGTCAATCCGGCGGTTGCGCTGCAGGTAGGCGAGCGCCGCAAGTGCGGCGGCGGCGATCACCACGGTCGCACCCAAGATCATGAACCAGTCGGTCTGTGGTGCCGGCGCCTCGGGCGCCAGCGGTGGTGCGGTATCGAGCATGACAGTCGTCTTCACACCACCGACCTCCAGTTCAAGGCGAACGCGCCGGGCGATGCCGTCGCGTGGCAACGTACTCATCCATGACACCCTCTGGAGTGCCGACGTCTGGCGCCTCACCAGATCGACCTGACTGGCCAGGTCCCCGCTACTGCCCGCCTCGAGGTAGATGCCGCCGGTCTTCTCGGCCAGACGGCGCAGATTCAGCAGTGCCGAGCGGCCGTCCGGGCGGCGCGCCGCGATGCCGATCGCGGCGACGCTCACCCGCGCCTCGCGCATGCGGTCGACCACGTCATCCAGCGTGTAGGCGCGCCCCTCGTCCCGTCCGTCGGACAGCACCACGATCACCCGCTCGGCAGGCAGACCGGGGGTGTCGAACTGCCGCAAGGACTGTACGAGCGAGAAATAGAGCTCGGTGCGCTGTCCCGTCGCGCCCAACCGTGCCGCATTCAGGCTGAGCTGTGCGCGGTCCGACGAGAACGGATGCACGACCTCCGGCGCCGCATCGAACGCGACCAGCCCCACGCGGTCGCCCGCCCCCACGGCCGCCGAGAGGGCAGCGACCGCGCCCGACACCGCGGGCATCAGCGGCTTCATGCTGCCTGACTGGTCGACGACGAACAGCCACGCCGTGCCCCCCGCCACCACGGTGGGAGTGATGGTGCCAGCGGTCTCCCGGGTATCTTCGACCACACGGACGCGCCCGCCCGGCAGCGCTTCTGCCCGCTCACCGCTTGGCAGAAACACGCGCGTGACGGCACTCATGGCCGGGAACTGCGAGCCATCGACGGACAGAACGTCGAGGCGCATCGACTGTGCCTCCACCGCGATGGCCGTCAGAGCCAGAAGAACGGCACACACGCCGACGGCAGACCGTCGCCAGAAGTGCAGCACGCCGGACCCGCTAGTCCCGAAATAACGACAGACGGCTGCCGTTGTCCGCGTTGCTGCCGTCCTTCGCGAGCACCTGAATCCGGAATCCCAGCGCATCCTTCACGGCGTTCTCGGCCGTAGCGACCGTCATGTTGCCGTGCAGTTCCACCTCCTTGGCCACTTCCTTGCTCTGGCCGCTGGCATCCTTGCTGCGAATCGAGGCCAGCGTGTCCTCATCGCTGGCAAACTGGCCGAAACTGAAGCCCTGATGGACCTTGATATCGACGCCGAATTCTTCCTTGAACGTCGCCTTGAAGTTCTTTACGAGCATCTTGCCTGATACTTCCATGATTCATTTCTCCTCTTTGAGTGTAAACGTCGTTGCGTCATTTGCCTCTTAGCCCGACCCTTTCGCTAGGCCCACGCGCAATCCTGAATTCAGGCCTGCTCGAAGTCGACCATCTGCCCGGTGTCGACATCGACCGCCCTCGCTTTCCCCGACTTCCTCGCGAGAGGACTGCGCGCGGCCTGCCTGAGATACTGACGACATATGGCCGGGCTGTCGGAGCACTCGCTGTAGCGATGCCACGTGCCTTGCTGATCCTGCACTTCAATTCTCACCTTGTGGCTGGAACCCATCACTTGCTCCTCCGTCCCAGTTGGACCTGTCGGAAAACAACAGCGCTCAAGTGAGGTGCGGCTTTAGTCATTCCAGCCAAGACACTGCGGACTGTATACAGGCTGCAAGCGCGATGCAAGGTGCCTGTTCCTGATGCCATTATCGACATACACAGGAGTCTACCCCGTTGTTTGGGACGTCTTCCTTGAGATTCCCCTTGGGTTGCCGCTGTTTAGTTCCGCGACCGGCAATGTATCAATTAATACATGCTCGCGGACTCTTTATAGATTTCCTTGCTTTTAGAGCTTTGGTGCTAGCCTACCGCCCAACGTAAACCCCGCAACACCGAGAAACACCTCTATGTTCACGTTAATCTTCGCGGCGGTGCTGCTCGTTATGCCTGCTACTGCTTTGGCTGACCAAAGCCACTCCCACCAGTGGCGCAAGGTGAGTGAGGTGAAAGGCAAGGACGCCTATCGTAACGACATCCTCGTATGCACGTGGGAATGCAGAAACCCCGCAACACAATCGACACACCAGTGGTAAACGCGCTACCAGTCACCACAAACGGGGCGCCGAACCACAGCGGTAAGATCCCGTACTTCACCATCGTCGACGATGACGATAGGGTCATGAGAAAACCGACTACAACTGCCACACGGGCCGTAGGGAAAGACTTGATGATGTTCATCACGCGGGTCTGGAGATTGCTCACGGCAGCCAAGTCGGCCTGAGCCTGCGCCAGAGCCAGGGCCGCGGACCTCAGCGACACACCGAGCCGCTGCTGCGCAGTCGCCACGCCCTGCAACTCTCCCGGGCCGGCGGTCAGCACCGCTTCCAGCCCGCGCTTCTGGCTGAGACATTGACGTCGCACCGCGTCCTGCGCGGCGTCGGCCAGCTTGGGGTTGAAGGCAAACCGGCTTTCACAACTGCGCCGCCACGCCAACACGGCCGCCGTCAGTTCAGGGCCAAAGCCCCTGACCTCATCGACTCGGTTTTGCGTCGCATCACCGGCTGTGTAGATGCCACTAGCACGCAGAGCGGCCTTCTTCTTATCCCCCACTCCCTGGATGTCGACTGTCTCAATGCGGCAGACCGCCAGAAACCCAGACAGCTGACGGGCGCGTTCCCGACGGAGAACCTCGGCCACCTCATCCTGCTCCCGAATGGGCAGCTGCCGATATTCGTCACGGAGCGCCGTCAGCTTGTTCCGCGTCGCGGTGAAGCGGGACTCCTGCTGCAGCTGATGTCCCAGTCTGAGCAACTCATCATAGGCGTGCTGCGCCGTGCGGCAGACCTGGGCACGCCGTGCCTGCTCGGCTTGGCGGTCTGTACCGGACGGCACCGGGTGCGGCGTCGCACCCAGGTCTCCGATCTCGGGCACGAGTAGTGCCGGCGGGTGTGGCACCGCCTCAATCGCCGCCCACACCTGTTGCAGCACAAAGCCGCTTGTTGCGGATGCGTGTCGAGTGGCCTCCGTCAAGGCGAGCGCGTTCCGAGCCGTGCTGAAGGAGCTGCCGAAGTCGCCACTCACAAGAACGGCGTCGCTGAGGGCGCCCGACGCCAGGCGGTGTCGCAGATCGGCCTCGGCAATCACCTCCAGTGCGGCGTCCTTGGTAACCTTCAGCCCCCAGAGCACCTGATCCGGACGGCTGAAGATGGGTGCCCGGCTCGAATCCGTTTCATAGGCCCGCGACGACAAGCAGAGCCGGGGTCCCGGTGCGACCGTGCCGAGCCGTTGACGGCAGGTGCCGCACGTGCCGAGCGGGGCCGCCGCGTTCAAGCAAGTCATGCATGCCTGCCCAATTAGTGAGGCGGGGTCCGCCACACCCGGCGCACATCCAGCTCACGGACTCTGTGCAGTGAGTCCTGAGGAACCCGCCTTTCAGCAGTGCAGCCGCAGGAAATCGCGGATGGCGTGCGGACATCGCTTTGATCTGCTGCCGCGAGGTCAGGTCCCGCTTTGAACAGACCTAAACACAGGGGTCACCAGCGCCGCGGCGAGGCGTTCCGCGATGGGCATCCGCTCATCAGGCTCCGCCCACAGCCAGTTGCCGGCTACGTTTGCTTCGAGAAAATGGTAGTCGCCCGCCGCATCCACCACCAGGTCGCAGCTGGCGAACCGCACCTCGAGACCACGGACCAGATTCACGAGCTTATCGGCCAGCGCGGACGGCAGCCGGAGGGGTTGCACGGCAGGGTGAGGCTTGAGCCTGATGTCAACAGGGTCAGCGGCTTCGCGATACATGATGCCAGCGTACACATCATCATCAACAACCGTGGCGCGCACATCGGCCACCTTGTCGACCCGCACCTGGATAAGCGACGGCGTGCCATCAACGGTGCAGCGCGCGTCATCCGCGAGTGGGACAAACGCTGCGGCATAGGGCGCCACGAAATCGGCCGTGTGCAAGTCTTCGGGTGCGACAAAGCATCCGTTCACTTGTGCCAGCGGGCTATCCGACAGTGGCTTGATGACGCACTCGCCATGGTGTGACGCGAAGGCGCACAGCTCCTCATACTCGGTTGACACCAGAAACGGCGGGACCCTGAGACCCATGGCGTCAGCCACCCGTGCTTGATGGATCCTGCAATCGGCATGCGCTTCGCGCCACGGATCATTGATCCACCGTTCGCGTGGGATGCCGCGAAGGGCTGCCGTCAGCGCCGCCAAGTGCTCCGCCTGTGCGAACCGCTCGAGTGGGTCCACGGTGGCCGCCGGCACCAAGGCGTCAATCGCGATGCGACACAGCACGCCGCTGACCTCGCCCATCGCTAGCGGTGGCTCACGCCGGACACGAATCTGAGAAGCCAGCGGGGTGCTCGCGATGCGAATCTGGCCTGGCACATCGTCGGTCTCGGTGAGATCCATGCGCACAACGCGGACCCCACGCGCGGCGAGCGCACCGACGACAACATCAGCGTGCAGGTCTCCCCACAGGGCGACGACAATCACGCTCATGCCTGCCGCGCCCTACTTGCCAGATCGACGGTCCATCTTGGAGGGCATGCTCTTCGCGGGCTTCCATTTCCCACTTCGGGTATACCCGGAAGGCAACACGCGGCCAGGCGTGGTCACCAGCGTGGGCGGCAGTTTCATGCGATTGAAGTACAACGGAACGCCGTCCGCATCGACATTGAGCTGAAGCTCGTGATCATAATGCACGCCGTCGGCCTCGGCGACCTGCTCGTAGGTATAGGGATAGGGCTGTAGAAATTTGACGACCAGCGGCTGAGTCGTTCTGGTGGCGTGCATTGGTATGTCCTCCATGGCGATACGCTTTACATTAGCACTTTGAACGGAGCGTAAGGGTCACGCCGTGTTGGCATTCTTTTTCTACGACGCATATCATCCTGTAAAAACTCATAAACAATCTCCATTACTGGCTTTGAAGCCGCCAAACTCTATACCGAGATTACTGCAACTGCTAGCTAGTACTACTTTGTCAGATCCGTCGATCGATCTCTGCGGCGGAAAAAGACCGGGCCGGTCAGCATCCTACCGACCCTCGAATTCTTCGTGATCCTCGACATCGGAGAGCGAGGCGGATAGCCCGTGAATCTTGGCGATGAACTTCGGGCTATCCCCGTCGATTGCCCATCCGATGGTCACGGACTCGAGCGGCCCGTCGTCGATGGTGTACTTCTCAAGGTCCTTCTCGTGCCGGAACTCGAATGCGAAATTACCGGTGACGCGCAACCCAAACACGCCATCCTCATCCGGCTCGTCCCATGCGTAAGAAAGTCCCTCCTCCCAGAAGCGCCCTGGCGCTTTCGGCTTCCCACTCTTGCCCGCAGCCAATATTTGATCTGCATCGACCATGACAACCTCTTCTACCTCAAGTCCGAGGAGATAAAAGTTTCCGTCGCCGGCCCGGAAGTTCTTCCCCAACGACATTCGCAGTGAGAGTTCGATCTCCGCGGAAAAAGCTGAACTCATGTCGACATCCTTTACGTAGTTGCTGTTGCGGATGGCCAGCCGAATTCGCCTGATTTTGTTTGTGACCGTCCGTGATGGAGCCGCCCGATATTACCACCCCGCGGCTCGGTTGTAGCGCCCCAGGATGAGAAGGGACTTGTGGCCCTTGCCTGACAATGCGGGCCGGAATGCTGCACAGGATATCGCACCCGATCGGCGGCCCAGATAGGGCGATGCCCGATTGCGACCACCACGTTGCGAGGCGCTATGCTCGAATCAGCATGGCGATTGACGTAGGGCAGCACGTACGGCATCGGTCGCGGCTTGACTGGGGTATTGGCAAGGTCGAGGGCAGTAACGGCGAGAGCGTGTTTGTCCGCTTCGGCGACCAGCTCAAGACCATCAAGATCTCGTTCGCGGAACAGTTCCTGGAAGCGGTGACGGCCGGGGCGCTGGCGGCCAGCCAACCGAAGGAGCGAGCCGGCCCGGCCGTTGGCCGCATCGCGCAGTGCCCGGAGTGTGGCAAGGACCTGACGCGAGGCGCCGACGGCGAGTGGCGGCCGTGTCCGCACTGCCCGTAATGGCAGGACCG
>SXGU01045213.1_pt1 | contig 13755 bp, 9 predicted proteins | sample 3174531 | NCBI WGS metagenome assembly SXGU01 (sample SAMN11356863, study PRJNA531348) | freshwater metagenome | isolation source: freshwater sample F1-140 | place: China: Fuxian Lake, Yuxi | collected 2017-12-25 | reverse complement strand
CCTCGCCGGGGCGACCGGCGCCTGGGCGTTTCCTCACCTTGGATCGCGATTCGAGGGCTTCCTCGGCTTCGAGGTTGACGTTTACCGGGGCAAAACCCTGACGGTTCCGCTCGTCGCGTTCCACCGCACCTTCGGGAGCTGCAAAACCCGGGGTCTCCCGTCTTTCGCGCCCTTTTTTCTTGGGCGCCTGCCGGGACTCCTTGTCCTCGGCCTCGTCGACCACTAGGTCGGGCTCCTCCTCGCCATCCTCTGCCCGGCGTTTTTTCTTTTTCTTCTTTTTCTTTTCGGACGTGTAGATGTCCTGTTCGAAGAGCGCACCTGCGTCCTCATCATCCTCTTCGAAGAGGTCCGCGGCATCCTCCTCGTCGCCGTCGGCGGCCGCTCCGGCCTGGCGGGTTTTGGTCTTTTTGCCCTTGGTGGGTGTGTCGTCGCCCTCCTCGGTGTCGTCCTCGGCAAAGAGGTCATCGGCACTGCCTTCGCCGTCGGCGTCGTGCTCTTCGCCGTCGTCTTGGGAGGCTTTGCGGCCTTTGGTTTTTTTCGCTTTGGCGGGTGTGTCGTCGGCTTCCTCGGTGCCGTCGTCGGCGAAGAGATCGGCGGGATCTCCCTCGTCGTCGGTGTCGCTGTCTGCGCTGCGGCCCTTGGCCTTTTTCTTTTTGGCTGCTTTGGGGTCCTCTTCCTCCCCGGCGTCTTCGCCGGCAAAGAGGTCGTCCGCCCCGCCCGAGGTATGCTCGTCCTCTTCGGCGAAGAGGTCCGCCGGGTCGTCCTCGTCATCCGCGGAGCTGGCATTGCGGGCCTTGGTTTTCCCTTTGCTCGCGGTTTCGGGACCACTGTCGTCGGTCTCGTCCGCGCCGTCGTCGTCGGCGAAGAGATCGGCGGGATCTCCCTCGTCGTCGGCATCGCCGGAAGCGGAGCGGCGGTGCTTGGCTTTCCCTTTCCTGGCCGCCCCCGGACCTGTTTCGCCGTCCTCCTCCTCGTCGGCGAAGAGGTCGGCAGCGTCGCCCTCCTCCCCCTCCTCGCTGCCCTCGGCAAAGAGGTCAGCAGCGTCCTCCCCGTCGGCAGCGGAGTGCTCGGATTTCTTCTTGGTTTTCCGGCCGGTGTAGATGTCGCGTTCGAAGAGCACACCGGCCTCCTCGTCCTCATCGGCCCCATCGGCGCTGTCGGCGCCGCCGCCGGAACCCTTTCCTTTTTTGCTCTTGGCCGGCGCCGATTTGCCCTGCTCTTCCTCCTCCTCCTCCTCCTCGAACGTTGCAGATTCGGCTTCCTCGGCCGCTTCCCGGTCGGCGTCGAGGTCCCCGGTATAGCCGTAGGCCACCAGCAGGTCGGAGAGGCGCGCGCCCAACGTTGGGTTCACGTAGCGATAGGCGATGCGCAGGGCGTCGAGCACCTGGGCATCTGCTTCGGTCTCGGCTGCTGTGGGTTCGAGTTGCTCGAGCATGGAGGCGGCATACTGCTCCATGAGGAAGATCTTTTCCTTGCGGCGGATAACGCGTTCGAGCTGGCGTGTCTGTTTGACCAGTGAGCTCACAGTCTAGCCAATCCCCTCAAGGAAAAAAAACGGTGGGCAGCACACCCGGCCACAGACGCCGGGAGGCGCGCCAGTGCGGCACGCCCTCCTTGCCGTGCAGGGAAATCTTGTGGACCTTCTGCACCGAGTACACCATCTTCTTGACGCCCGTTTTTTTCTTGGGCACATAGGCGGTGAGGGTGCAGCTGTTGTGGCTGCCGGCGAAGAGGTCCTCGCCGAGCACCTCGCCGCAGAGGATGCGGTCGTAGATGTCCTCTAGGATCGTCTTGCCGTGAACCCACTCGGGTGGCAGGTCCCAGGACTTGGCATAGGACAGCAGTTTCCGGTCTGGGGTGCGGAAGGTGCAGTTGAGGTGCTGGCTGTCGCACAAGACCCACTGTGGGGCCTTGAGCGGCTCGTTGTAGAAGCGGTATTTCTGGTACCAGTTTGGTTTGTTGTCCTGCTTCCGGTAGAAGTATTTGGGAAAACGTTCGCGCAGGGCATCGAGACTGCAGGGGATGGGTTTGCCCTGGGCGTCGCCGATACACGGGTTGTGTAAGAAGAACAGGTGTGAGGCAAAAAGTTTTTGTAGGGCCGGCAGGTCATTGCGCTCGAAGGCGTCCGCGGCCCGGGGGGTGCGCAGCAGTTGTTCGACGAACTTGCCCAGGGCGTCCTGATAGGCGGCGAGGTTCTCAGGTGAGAGGGTATAACCGAGGGCTTGTTCGTGTTGCTGGATGGAGAAGAAGCGCTCCATAAATATCCAGTGGGCCTGATCCTGCGGCGGTTGGGTGCGCAGATCGCTCGGCTCAGTGGGCAGGGGGCTGGGGGCGGCCTGGCGCTGCTCCGCTTTGGACTGCCTCTCCTCCTGGGCGGCGGCCAGGTCGGCAGCGTCCTCCGCGCCTTCGGCGGCCTCCGACAACTCCCCCAGGGTTTCGTCCTCACCTTCACCCTCGGTGTCGGCTGGCGCGTCGTCCTCATCCTGTTTGAGCTCGACCAATTGGTCGATATCTTCTTTGAGGTGGGTTGCGAGTTCGCAGGCCACGGCCTCGTCCTCAATGGGGCGGGCCTCGTCGTTCTCCAGATCGAGTATCAGTTGCGCCAGGGCGGTTGGATCCATGGATTGGGCGATTACTTCCGCTGTAGAAGCTGTAGAAGTAGAATTGGGCATGAGCACACAACGCAAGGGCCGGGCGAGGCCTCCCGGCGGTCAGCGGCGCAGAATAATATAGGAAACCACAACTCAGGGATCATATATAATAATAGCGCCTTTGTCAAACCTCTTTCCCCGCACTGCGGAATACATCCCGTGCCTGACCCAGGCGTAAGATTCGCGCTGCCCAAGGGCCCCTTCACCCCGCGGATCGCCGACGACCTCCTGCCCGATTTTCTCCGCCTCGTCCATCAACCCGTTGGGCAGGTGGCAGTGGAGGTGGATCTGGGGGCTGTGGCCTTTATCCCCCCGTACGGCCTGGTGGTGCTCTGCCTGATGGGCCGCTACGCCCGCACCTTCTGCTCCGAGGTGCGCTACCGTCTGCCCGAATCGCTGGTGTTGAGGCGTTACCTGCGGCGGATGCGCTTCGCCGAGGCGGTTGCTGGTTTCGCCCAGCTATGCGGCCCGCCCCTGCCGCCTGAGTCTGATCACACCCGGCCCGACAGTGAGGCCCTGCTCGAATTGACCCGCATCGAGGAGCGGGTGGACGTGGAGCGGCTGCTCGGCCACATCGCCGACCGGGTCGAGGCCATCCTCGCCGTCGAACTGCGGTACACTGCACTGGAGATCAACCGCTTCAAAAACGTGGTGGCCGAACTCTGCCACAATATCCTCGACCACAGTCTGAACTGGGGCTACGTGGCGGTGCAGCGGTACCAGGATCCCCAAACCCACGCCAAGTACGCGGTGATCGGGGTGGGGGATCTGGGCATCGGCATCAAAAAAAGTCTGGCCCAGCGCTACGAGGTGGGGGAGTGGTCACACGGCGAGGCCATCCTCAACGCCCTGAAGAAGCACTGTTCCCGCGACCCCTCGCGCGGTCTGGGTCTCTACGTCGTTGAACAGATCTGCAGGCGGTACGGCGGCAACCTGCAGGTGAAGTCCGGCGACACCCGCGTATACGTGCGGGGCCGCCGCCATTTTGAACACCACTCCGCATATTTTCCCGGCACCCTGCTGAGCATTTCCCTCTGCCAGCGGCAAGGGTAGCCGCATCACGGTATGGAGGTTTCCTTGTTTGGCGCTCATCACCGCCCCCCCGAACCCCCGCGGCGCGAGCAGTGGCTCATGTTGCTCTTTGCCCTCGTGATCGCCGTGGCCCTCACCCTTTCCTATTTCGGCTTAATCTATCTGGTCGAACAGGGGAAACAGTAACGACCCATCATCTTGGGGGCTAGGTGCTGTTTTACCCTGCTATCTTGTAGCAGGTCCTTGACACCGGAGATAGGTTATCGCTATAATTGAATTCACTGAATTCAATTAAGCTGAGTCGAGATCAGGGCAAATGGGCGAGTTAGCAGTTGCCGAACCACCAGACTACCCTTCGCTGAACCTCTGCGCAGCCATCTCGCTGGGCGGGGGTGCCCCCATTCTCAGCGGCCGCCCGCGGGGCGCCGAGTTGCTGGCTGCGGTGGTTGCCCGCCTCGGGGAAAACCCCGAACCCTCGGCCACCCCCCTGGACCTGGCCGGGATCACCTTCATCGACGTCTCCTGTGCCGACGAATTGCTCAACAAGCTGTTGCGCCGTTTGCGCAGCGGCGAAATGGGGCGGCGTTACGTCTTCCTCCAGGGCGGCAACCCCTCAGTGACCGAGACCGTCGAAACGGTGCTGCGCTTGCGGGGGCTTTCGGTGTTGGCCAAGGTCGGCGGCGACGGGATCGCCGTCCTGGGCGAACTGGCGCAACCCATGCGCGAAGCGCTGGACGTGCTGCTCAGGGAGAAGGCCCTCACCTCGGCTGAACTGGCCACTACCCTGGGCAAAAACACCAATGTCGTCTGCAACCGGCTCAACGCCCTGCAGCGGCAGGGCCTGGCCTGCAGACAACGGGCCGATGGGGCAGGAGGGCGGCGTTATGCCTACCTATCCATTCTCTGACCACGGGACAGACATGCCAAGGGCGGCTGAAAATGCGCAGGCGAAAGCAGAGGCCCCGGTGCGGGCCGAGGGCTAAGGCGATGTTGGATCTGCGCGCCGTCAAAAGCCAAATCGACGCCATGGTGATCCAGCAGCGGGCAGGGCAGCTGGACTTTCAGCAGAAACTCGCCCTGGCGCTGGCCGAGCACGAGCGCTGGGCCAGCGGTTGGGAGGAGTTGGCGGCCAAAATCGCCCGCAGCCGCACCTCCTGGCTGCTGCCGGCCGGCCTGAGTGAACCCCTCGATCGCACCTACCCGCTACCCGCCCGACCCGCCACGCTGAGTGTGGCGGCAACCGACGGTTCCCAGATCTACCCGGACCGCCACGAGATCGCCGGCTGTTTCCTCATCAACATCGGCTATATCCTGCTGCCCTACGGCACCGGGGAGCGGCCCTTGATGAGCAGCAAACCGAGCCTCTTTTACCGCGAGGAGGAGGTGTACGAGCAGTGGGGAGGGCGGCGCATCCTGGTAAACCGGGAATTGGTGGGGTTCAAACGCGGGCTGATGGAACTGACCGAGCTAGCCGAGCTGTCCGTGGCGGCCCAGGAGGAGGGCCACCGCGTGGTAGCGCTCTCGGATGGCACCCTCATCCTCTGGAGCCTCGAAGGCAAACCGGTGGATTTCAAGCAGGACTACCTCTCGGCGGCCTTGGCCGCTTTTGAGCGGCTGCGCCAGGCACGTATTCCGGTGGCCGGGTACATCAGCCGGCCGGGCAGCCAGGAACTGGTGAACACCCTCAAGCTGGGGTTATGCCCGTTGGCGGCTGCCGACTGCGACCGGTGCCCGTGGAAGGCCGACAGCCCGCCCTCGGCGGACCGGCGCCTCTGGGAAGGCCATGGGCTGCCCTGCGGGGTGATCGAAGGGGTGACCGATGCGGTGTTGCTGCGACAGGTCCTGGAGCCCGGCGAGCGCAGTCCGGTGTTCCGCAGCTCCTCGCGAATCCTCGATGAATACGGGCCGCACCGAGTCTGTTTTTTCTATCTGCACGCTGGTCCCGAGATCGCCCGCATCGAGATTCCCGCCTGGGTTGCCGAGGACGGCGAACTGCTGGACCTGGTACACGCGTGCGCCTTCGACCAGGCCGAGAAGGGGCAGGGCTACCCGGTCAGTCTCTCCGAGGCCCACGAACGGGCGGTGGTCCGCAACGCCGACCGCGAATCCTTCTACCGATTTCTCGAGCAGACCTTCGTCAAAAACGACATCCGGGCCGGCATCTCGACCAAGAGCCTCAAAAAACGCTATGCTGGGGTCTGAGTCCATGGATCAGCCGCCGCTGAGGTCTATCCCGTGAGTAAAACTCAACAGCCAACCCGCCAGCGCCCCCTGAGCCGGTTCCTGGCCGACGATCAGGCCACCTCCCTGGACCGGACACCTGCAACGCGGCCCCTGCACGTGGGTGAGGTGGTCGAGAGCAGCACCACCGAACTGATCGCCGAGGCCTGCCAATTACACGGGGCACCTTCCTTCGGTCGCTTCGTGCGGGTCGAGTCCGAGTCGCCCATCATCGCCATTGTCTTCAACGTCTTTACCCACTCCATCGAGCCCAACCGGCGGCCCACCGCCTACGGGAAGACCGAAGCCGAGTTGCGCCTCGAACAGCCGCAGATCTTCGAGTTGCTGCGCACCGAGTTCCAGGCCCTGGTGGTGGGGTACCGCGACGAACACGGGCCGGTGCCGATTCTGCCTCCCCAGCCGGCGCGTATCCTCAGCTTTGTCTACCCGTGTGAGGACGAGGAGGTGGCCGAATTCACCCGCAGCGACGAATATCTGCGCAGCATCCTGGGGGCCGCCAAGGTGCCCACCGACGAGTTGTTGGTGGCCACCTTGCGCCACGCCCTGAGGGCCAGAGGGGGGGAGGGGGCGTACCTGGTCGAGATGGGCAAGGAGCTTTCGCGCCTGCTTCGCGACGATTATGACCGCCTGAGTTCGATCCTCAGGCGCATCGCCCGTTAGGAGCAGCATGGACGCGCGCAAAGGCACTGGCGGGAAAAAGGCGCGGCGGGGCCGCCGCCTCGGGGTGATCACCAAAGGCTCCCTGGTCGAGGGTTTGGAGATGAAACTCGATCCGGCGCAGAATATCGAGGACATGAAGGCCGGCAAGTTCGCCATCATCGAGGGCGAAAAGAACGATTTCTTCTCGATGGTCACCGATATGCGCCTCGACGCCACCAATCCCGAGATCCTGCTGCACCCCCCGGCCCAGGACGACGATTTGCTGCGGCAGGTGCTCAGCGGCACCAGCACCTATAACATCGTTTCGCTGCGGCCGATGCTGATGATGCCCAAGGATGCCGGCGACGACGAAGGGCCGCGGCCAGTAAAGGCCATCCCCAGCCATTTCTCCCTGGTGCAGGAGGCCGAGGAGGAGGACGTCGAGCGCATCTTTGGCAAGGAGGGGGACCCCGAGGGCCGCTACTTCAGCCTGGGCACCCCGCTGGACATGGAGACCCAGGTCTGCATCGACATGGTGCGTTTTGCCGAGCGCAGCAACGGCATCTTTGGCAAAACCGGCACCGGCAAGTCCTTTCTCACCCGCCTGGCCCTGTGCGGCCTGATCCACTTCGAACGCGCGGTGAACCTGATCTTCGACATGCACAACGAGTACGGGTTCCGGGCGATGAAGGAGACCGGGGGCCGGGGCACCTCTTTCGTCAAGGGCCTCAAGCAGCTCTTCGGGGACAAGGTGGCCATCTTCTCCCTGGACCCCAAGTCAACGCGGGCCAGAGGTATCCAGCCCGATTTCGAGGTGTGTATCTCCTACGACCAGATCGCCGTGGAGGACATCGCCCCGCTGCAGGACGAACTCAAACTCAATCCCACGGCCGTCGAGTCCGCGTACCTGGTCTACGCCATCTACAAGGAGAAATGGCTGCGCACCCTGCTGAGTCTGGAGGGGCCCGATGTCGAGGCCTTTGCCGAGGAGATCGGTGCCCACGCCGGCTCGCTGGTGGCCCTGCATCGCAAGCTCAAGCGCCTGGAGAATTTCCCCTTCATGGTCTCCAAATTACACGACGCCGACGCGGTGGATCGCATCATGGAGTACCTGGACCGCGGCATCAACGTGGTGCTGGAGTTCGGCCAGCAGACCAGCATGCTCTGTTACCTGCTGGTGGCCAATATCATCGCCCGGCGCATCCACGAGATGTACGTAAAGAAGAGCGAGCGCTTCTACGCCACCCAGCGGGTCGAGGACCAGCCCCGCCAGCTGATGATCACCATCGAGGAAGCGCACAAATTCCTCAACCCGGTGGCGGCCAAACAGACCATCTTCGGCACCATCGCCCGCGAGATGCGCAAGTACTATGTGTCCCTTTTGATCGTTGACCAGCGGCCCTCGGGGATCGACGACGAGGTACTCTCCCAGATCGGCACCCGGATCACCGCCCTGCTCAACGACGAGAAGGACATCCAGGCGGTGCTGACCGGGGTCAGCGGCACCGAGGGGCTGCGCAGTGTGCTGGCGAGTCTGGACTCCAAACAACAGGCCCTGGTCATCGGGCACGCGGTGCCCATGCCGGTGGTGATCAAGACCCGCGAGTACGGGCCGCAGTTCTACCGGGAACTCGGCTGCCTCGACGAGCTGGGGGAGGAAGAGCGCAAGGCCAAGGTCCAAAAAGACATCCAGGCCCTTTTCGGAGAGAGTTGAGTCAGGTATGCCAACCCCGTCCTCACCTAACCTGGTGGTAGTTAATTCCTCGCTGGCCGGGGACAGCAACACCCGGCTGCTCAGCTTACACGCGCTGGCCCATGCCCAAACGCGGGGTATCGGAGCCGAACTCGTCGATCTGAAAGATTACCGCGTGCTGCCCTACGGCGAGCCGGGCAGCGAGGGCCTCGAGGAGATCGAGGCCAAACTCGGGGCAGCCAGGGCCATCCTCCTGGCTTTTCCGCTCTACAACTACAATCTCAACGCCTCGCTCAAGGCGCTGATCGAGCACTGCGGGTCCTGCTTCGAGGACAAGGTCGTCGGCCTGATGAGCGCGGCCGGGGGCCGGTCCAGTTATATGAGCCTCTCGGCTGTCGGCCAGACCCTGATGCTCGACTTCCGCTCGTGGGTGGTGCCGCGTTTTGTCTATGCAGTGGGCGGCGATTTTGGCCCCGAGGCGATAGGCAGCGAGGAGATCAGGCGCCGCGTGGAGCAACTGGTCGAAACCGCCCACCGGGTAGCCTGGCAGCTGCAGTTGGACCTGCCGCCAGCCTAAAAGTGGATCCTGCGGACCGATCCAAGGACGAAGCGGCCAAGCAAAGGCGCGCCGCACTCAAAAAGCAGGTGCGGCACCCCTATATCACCGGGCAGGAGCTCAAACCCACCGAGCCTGCAACCAAGCCCGCCCCGGTCCCGCCCCGCCAAGAGCCCCCAACGCCCTGAGCGCTTGTCTGACAACGCGGGTGCGACCTATATTATAACACTCCCGGGGTGAACATAACTCCAGATATTTTCATCGCTTAAACCAGCAATTCCAGGCGGGACCCTGGCCGGGCCGCACGCCCCCCTCCGCCTATCCCATCCACCCGCGCCTGAGGCCCCGGCGCGGAGCTGACGGCTTGATGATCAGGAAATTCTACCAGGATCGCACCCTCTTCGTCACCGGAGGCACCGGCTTTCTGGGCCAGGCGCTGGTCGCCAAGGTGCTGCGCGATTTGCCCCAGGTGCGGCGGATCTACGCGCTCATCCGGCCCCGGCGTCTGCCAGACGGGCGGTTAATTGGGGCGGCAGAGCGCCTCGAGGAGGAACTGCTGGGTTCCAGCGTGCTGGCGGGTTTCCGGGCCTCTGATCCGCGCGCTTTTGCCGCGCTGCGCGCCAAGGTGGAGGCAGTGAGCGGTGACGTCACCCTGCCGGGCCTGGGGCTGGAGGCGCAGCAGAGGGAGAAGCTGCTGGACGAGGTGGATCTGATCGTCAACAGCGCCGCCACCGTGGTCTTCGACGAACCGCTCGATGTGTCCCTGCGCCTCAACACCCTGGGGCCTCTGAGCCTGCTGGAGTTCGCCCAGCAGTGCCGCCGGCAGGTGGTCTTTGTCCATGTGTCCACGGCATACGTAAACGGCCAGCTGCCGGGCCGCATCGCCGAGGAGTTGCTGCCTGCCGACCGCACCATCCGGCAATTGATGGAGGGGCGCCTCGAGGGCCCGGTTTTTGACCCAGAGGCCGAGGTGGCCGATTGCCGGCGCTACTGCGAGGGGGTGGATGCCGAGGCCAGGGGGGACCGCCGGCGCCGCGCCTGGCGCCGCGAGATCCTCGGGCAGAGCCGCAGTCGCAGCCTGTCCGAAAAACGCCTCGAGCAGTTGGTGGAGGACCGCAGCCGACGGTGGCGGGAGCGCCAGCTCGTGGAGGAGGGTATGCGGCGGGGCAAGGCGTATGGGTGGAACGACGTGTACACCTTCACCAAGGCACTCGGCGAGCGCCTGCTGATGCGGCGGCGGGCCGGCCTGCCCATGGTCATCGTCCGCCCCAGCATCATCGAGAGCAGCCTGCAGGACCCGGAGCCAGGATGGATCACCGGTCTCAAGGTCGCCGACCCCCTGATCGCCGCGTACGGACGGGGGCTGCTGACCAATTTTCCGGCCCGGCCGGAAATGGTGATCGATATGATCCCCGTCGATCTGGTGGTCAACGCCACGCTGGCCGCGCCCACCCAGGCCAGTGCCGAGGAGGTCCGCATCTTCCAGGTGACCTCCAGCGCCGACAACCCGATCCGCCTCTCCTCGTTAGTCAACTATGTACACGGGTATTTTCTTCGGCATCCGCTCCGGGACCGCGAGGGCCGGGAACCGCAGCTGCCGCGCTGGACCTACCCTTCGCTCCGGCGTTTCCACCTGCTCTTCAAGCTGAAGTATCTATGGCCGGTGCGCACCAAGGAATGGGTCTTGGACCGCCTGCCCACGGCCTGGGTGCCACAGGTGCAGAAGAGGCTGACGGCCAACCTCAAGGTGCGTTTGAAGCGCCTGCTCTACTACACCGACATCTACCATCCCTATACCAACCTGGGATGTTATTTCGAGGCCCAGCACACGCGCCAGCTCTACGAGAGCCTGCCGCCCGAGGAGCAGCGGCTCTTCGCCATGGACAGCCGGCGCATCGACTGGGAGGAGTACCTCCAGCGCATCCATCTGCCGGGCCTGCGCAAACATGTGCTGCGCGAGGAGTCTGGGGACGAGGCGCTTTTCCGCGAGGTGCCTGAGGAGGCCGGCGCTGAGGAGGCCCGCTGGCAGGCCGAGAGCCAGATCCGCACCATTCCCGACCTGCTGCGCTGGTCTGCGGGCCGCTACCCGGGCCGGGTTGCTTTTCAGATCCACCGCGAGGGCCGGTGGGAACGCCTCAGCTACCGCGAGTTGCTCCTGCGGGTGGAGACCACCGCGCGCCGCTGGCAGGAGTTGGGGTTGATGGCCGGCCAGCGGGTGGTGCTCTGCGGGCCCAACAGTCCCGAGTGGGTGGTGTCCTATCTGGCGGCCTCGACCCTGGGGCTGAGTGTGGTGCCCCTCGATCCGCAGACCCGGCCCTGCGAGGTCTGGGCGCTGGCCCACTATGCCGATGCCCGCGCGCTGATCACCAGCGAGCCTTTGTGGAAGGGACTCAGCGAGGGTCGTCCGGCCGGTGTGTTGTGCCTGGACCTGGCGCAGGGCGGAGCGCCTTTGGGCGGCAAGGCGGCTACCCCGGCCCTGGCTGCCGGGCCCTGGCAGGCCCCCGAGGTGGGAGCGGAGGTCACCGCCTCGATCCTGTTCACCACTGGCACGGCGGTGGCCCCCCGGGGCGCGATGCTCAGCCACCAGTGCCTGATCGCCGATCTCCTGGCCCTGGCCGAGGTGCAGCGCCTGTACGAGACCGACCAGATGCTCTCGCTGCTGCCGCTGCATCACGGCCTGGAGTTTACGGGAGGGATGTTGATGTCGCTGTGGGCCGGGGCCACCACCACCTACCTGGAACACCTCAACAGCCGGCAGATCCTCAACACCATGCGCGCCACGGGCACCACGGCGCTGCTGGCGGTGCCCCGCCTGCTCAAGATCCTCGCCGACCGCCTCCTGCGCCTGGAGGGTCCGGGGCGGCAGGACCAGCCTCCAGCTGGCCTGCGCAGTCTGCGCCTGATTGTCAGCGGGGGCGCGCCCCTGGACCCCGAGCTTTTCGATCTCTATCAGCAGCGCCTGGGCATCGTGCCGCACGAGGGCTACGGCCTGACCGAGGCGGGGCCCATCGTCAGTGTGAACCCTCCCGGCAGGGCGCGCCGGGCTTCGGTGGGACAGGTGCTGCCCGGGGTGGAGGTGCAGATCGCCGACCCCGACGAGCAAGGGCGGGGGCAGATCCTGGTGCGCGGCCCAAATCTGATGGACGGGTACCTGGACCAGCCCGAACTGAGCGCCGAGATCCTGAGCGAGGGGTGGCTGTACACCGGCGACCTGGGCTATCTCGATGCAGAGGGGTACCTGTACGTCACGGGCCGCAGCAAGGACCTGATTGTCACCGGGGCGGGAAAAAACGTCTATCCAGAAGAGGTCGAGTCCTTTTATCGGGATCTGCCGCAGGTGGCCGAACTGGGGGTAGTGGGCGTCAGGTCGGCGCGCACCCTGAGCGAGGAGATACACGGGGTGGCGGTGCTCGAGGTCGCCAGCGCCGGCAGCGGCGAGCAGATCCTCAAGGAGCGGGCGTACCAGATCTCCAGCGCCCTGCCAAGCTATCAGCGCATTCAGCGTTTGCACCTGTGGCGGCGGCCCCTGCCCCGGCGCGAGGACGGCGCGATCGACCGCCCGGCCCTGGCCGCCCAGCTCCAGGGCGAGCGCTCCCAGGTCAGCGAGAGAGTCGATCTGCCGCCCTGGGAGCGCCAGCTGTACCAGCAGGTCTCCCGTTTGACCGGGCTCACCACCGGGGAGGTAGTCGCCCATCGCGAGGTGCCGCTCGACACCCTGATCGATTCGCTGATGGCTGTTGAGTTGGCGGCGCTCCTGGAGCAGTGGGCCGGGAAACCGCTTGACGGTGTGGTGCGCCACCATCGCACGCTGGGGGAGATGAGCGAATTGCTGCGGCCAGTGCTTGCGGACCGGAACTGGAGCCCGGAGTCTGAGGAGCCCTTCTGGTCGCAAGTCGCCAAGGCGGCCGGCGGGCCCGACGGCGGGCGGCCCAGCCTGCTCCAGGGCCTCTTCTGGCTGACGGGGGGACCGCTGTTGGGCCGTTATCTTTCCCTCGAATGTCGCGGCACCGAATACCTGCCCCAGCAGGGTCCCTACCTGATCGCCGCCAACCACCTGAGCCACCTGGATGCCCCCTGCGTGCTCCTGGCCCTCAAGGGGCATGCCGCTGGCCTGAGTCTGGCCGTGCCGCGGGCGTACGCCGCCCAGGTCAGCTCCTGGACGCGCCTGAGCCACGCACTGCTCAACGCGGTGCCCGTCGATCGCCGCGAGGGGTTTAGCCCCAGCGTGGGTCGGCTGCGCCAGGCCCTGGGCCCGCGCCGGCCCCTACTCGTTTTTCCGGAGGGCAGCCGCAGCATCGGCGGCAGGTTGCAGCCCTTCAAACCCGGCGTCGGCCTGCTGGCGCTCGAGCTTGGTGTGCCGGTGGTGCCGGCCCATATCCGCGGCACCTACGAGGCCCTACCCAAGGGCAACAGCCGGCCCCAGCGCCAGCCCGTTCGCCTGCGTTTTGGGCCCCCCCTGCACATCGAGCCCTATGCGGCCCGCCGGCCCCAGCTGAGCAACTACGAGGTGTACCGCGAGATCGCCGAGGCGTTGCACCGCCGCATCGAGGCCCTGGGCACCGGCCCCTAGAAAGGAACTGCGCGTGTATCCGTTTCTATTCGAGATCGGCTCCTTCCGCCTGCCCACCTTTGGCCTGATGGTGGCCCTGGGTTTCCTGGCGGCCCTGTGGGTGTTGCAAAAAGAACTGCCCCGCAGAGGATTTGACGAGGAACTCGGCTCGTCGATCATCACCGCCGGCATGTTGGGTGGGCTGGTGGGGGCCAAGCTTTATTTCGTGCTCTTCGAGATGCCCGGTGCCACCTGGTCCGAGACCGTTGCAGCGCTGTTCTCCGGCAGTGGCCTGACCTGGTACGGGGGGTTCATCGTCGCGGCGATCGCCATCTACTGGATCATGAAAAGACGCGGGGTGCCCTTCCTGCCCATCGCCGACGCCTGCGGCATG
>SXGU01100032.1_pt1 | contig 13759 bp, 13 predicted proteins | sample 3174531 | NCBI WGS metagenome assembly SXGU01 (sample SAMN11356863, study PRJNA531348) | freshwater metagenome | isolation source: freshwater sample F1-140 | place: China: Fuxian Lake, Yuxi | collected 2017-12-25 | reverse complement strand
TCCTGGATACGAGTGCCTGTGGAAAGGCTACGCGCAGTTTCGCGCCATGGTTCAAATCATCGGCCTGACCCGGAAGCGCGCCCGCAGCGCCGACGATTGATGCGCTACAGCCCCTTTTGTGGGGCAAGTGCAGGGCTAGGGAGAGCGAAAAAACACGCGGGGCGTTCCGACTCGTTGCCCGCTCACGCTCGAAAAGTGGAGCCGCGAATGCGGTCGGGGACCACATCCCGCGTTTTGTCGATTCCGACTCGCCTCGCGGCCAAGTCATGACACGTTCCGCCCCCTATGAAACTTCGTTCCCTCCTGTCCCCCGCCCTCGCCGCGGTCCTCGCGATTGCCGCGGGCTCGGTCGCCCGCGCCGACGAAGGCATGTGGCTCTACTCCGCGCCCCCGCGCGACCAGATCAAAAAGAAATACAACTTTGACCTGACCGACGCCTGGCTTGACCACCTCCGACTTTCGTCGGTCCGCTTCAACAGCGGCGGCTCTGGCTCCTTCGTCAGTGGTGACGGCCTCGTCATCACCAACCACCATGTCGGTTCGGACGATCTGCAAAAACTCTCCGACGAGAAAAACAACTACCTCCGCGACGGGTTTTTCGCGAAGACGCCGGCCGACGAAAAGAAGTGCGTCGATCTCGAGCTGAACGTTCTCCAGTCCATTGAAGACGTCACTCTGCGGGTGAACGCTGCGATTCCCGTCGGCGCCACCGGCGCCGCCGGCGATGCCGCCGTGCTCGCGCGTCGAAAGATCACCGCCGAAATCGAAAAAGAATCTCTCGCGAAGACCGGCCTGCGCAGCGACGTCGTCACCCTTTACCAGGGCGGCGCTTACCACCTCTACCGCTTTAAGAAATATACGGATGTTCGTCTCGTCTTCGCCCCGGAACAGGGCGTCGCTTTCTTTGGCGGCGATCCCGATAATTTCGAGTATCCCCGCTACAACCTCGATGTCTGTTTCTTCCGTGTCTACGAAAACGGCCAGCCTGCTAAGACCGCAAACTACCTCAAGTGGTCGACAAAAGGCGCCCAAGACGGCGAACTTTCCTTTGTCTCGGGCCACCCCGGCAGCACTCGCCGCCTTCTTACGGTTCCCGAACTGGAATACATCCGCGACAACCAGTTTCCCTACCAGCTCGCGCTGCTGAAGCGTGGCGAAGTCCTCCTTTCCAACTGGGGCAATCGCGACGCCGAGAATGCCCGCCGGGCCAAGGCCGAACTCTTTGGTATCCAGAACAGCCGCAAGGCCCGGGATGGCGCCATCGCGGCACTACACGACCCGGAATTCTTCGGCGCCAAGGTTGCGGCCGAAGCCGCGTTCAAGAAAGACCTTGCCGATCGCGCCGTTGGCCAGGAAGCCCTCGCGGCCTTTGACCGTATCGCCGACGCCCAAAAGGCCATCGCCAAGATTGCGGCGCGTCAGCGCCTCCTCGAAGGCCTCACCGCCTTCAATGCCGATTCCTACGGAATAGCCCGACATCTCCTTCGCGCCGGCGATGAGCGCCCGAAGCCGAACGGCGAACGCCTCAGGGAATACTCTGACGCCCGCCGCGAGTCGTTCGAAGAACAGCTGTTCTCCGACAAACCGATCTATTCAGATCTCGAAATCGTCACCTTGTCCGATTCTCTCACTTTTCTCGTCGAGCAACTCGGCCCGGGTGACGCCGCGGTCAAGACCGTCCTCGCCGGAAAATCCCCGCACGCCCGCGCCGCTGAGTTGATTAACACCACCAAGGTTCGCGAAGTCGCCTTCCGCAAGAAACTCTACGAGGGCGGAGCCGCCGCCGTGGCGGCCGCAAAGGACCCGCTCATCGAGGTCGCTCGCGCCGTCGACGCCGAGGCCCGCTCACACCGGAAGGCCCTTGAGTCCGCCGACGAAACCAAACAGCAGGCCCAAGCGATCATCGGCAAAGCCCGCTTCGCCCTCGAAGGCGCCGGCAATTATCCCGACGCCACCTTCACGCTGCGACTCAGCTACGGTCCGGTATTGGGCTACGAGGAAAACGGCCAAAAGATCCCAGCTCACACGACCTACGCCGGGCTCTATGAACGCAGCGTAAAACAGGGCAACAAAGGCGACTTCGAACTTCCCGAGCGCTGGGTGAAAAAGAAATCCGCGCTCAACCTCGCCACGCCCTTCAACTTCGTCAGCACCGCCGACATTATCGGCGGCAACTCCGGCAGCCCGAGCGTGAACCGCGCCGGCGAATTCATCGGCATCATCTTCGACGGAAACCTCCAGTCGCTCTCGGCCGACTTCGGCTACGAAGACAAACAGTCGCGCGCCCTCAGCGTCGACAGCGCCGGCATTCTCGAGGCCCTCCGCAAAATTTACGAAGTGCCCTCGCTCGTGAACGAACTCGTCACCGGCCGGCGCTGATTTCAAACCTCGCCTTTGCCGATCGGGCCGACCTCCGGGTCGGCCCTTTTTGTTTTATTCCACCCCATCGCCCCGTCGACGGATCGCACCGCAGCCATCGCGCAGCGTTCTTTGGAAAAATCTCGTCCACCCCCTTGACCCAAAGCCCCTGGCGCGCCGATACCGACGAGCGACACCGACTCCGACCGCGCTCATCGACGCCGTGCCCTCGGCTGTCCCTTTCTTCACATAGGTGAGCGTCATCCGTTGTGCCGCTGCGACCAAGGCATCGATATCGTCGTCGGTTGTCTGTTACCTCTGCAGTCGCTTGACCCCGCCCCGCTCCGCATCGCGCTCGCGGAAGCGCCCGATGTTCTGGTGCAACGCGTCGCGGATTTCTCCGTGGTGAAAAACAGGGTTGCTGCTCCAGTTGCGGCGGGGCCGCGTTAGGATTTTCTGCAGCCCACCAAATCCGCCGAAACGTCGCCCCTTTGAGTTTGAACAGCCTGCGAATGGGTCGTAGATTGGATGCATGGAAACAGAAATCATGCCAAACGTCAGGGTGGAGGCACTGGACGAAGGCGGATTCCTGGCGACCAGCTCCGATTTGCCGGGCCTCGTCGTCCAACGGCGCACGCGGGCCGAAGCGCTGGAACCGGCCCAAGCCAACGCGTGAATTCTCCTGGAGATCTATCGCTCCGAGAAACTGCCGCTGCCGTCAGCGCTGCGCCGCCTTTTCAAGCGCAAGACCAAATCGTTCATTCTGGCCCTGCCCGTCTCGATCCCAGCGCCGGCATGAACCGCCTGCCGGCACTCAAATACCGCGAGGTGGTGGCCTGCCCGCGCCGGCACGGATTCGATTATTCCCGATGACCGATGCCCGAGTTCAAGATTCCCCGGCCCGACCGACCATCGCCATCCTCGGCACCTTCGACACCAAGGGCCCTGAGCACGCCTTCGTCGCCGACGCGATTCGGCGCGCCGGCTTCGCCACCCTCCTGATCGACGTCGGTAGTCTCAACGCCCCCACGATCACGCCCGACATTTCCGCCGACACGGTTGCCCGCGCCGCCGGCGATCCCGACTACCGCGCACTCCTCGCGCGCCACGACCGCGGCGAATCCGTCACCTTCATGGGTAAAGCCGCCGCGAAGCTGCTTTCGAGTTTTGCCGCCAGCGGCAAAATCCACGGAGTCGTGTCTTTGGGCGGCGGCGGCGGCACCGCCATCGCCACGGCCGCGATGCGCGCGCTGCCGATCGGTTTTCCAAAACTCATGGTTTCGACCCTCGCGAGCGGCCAGACCGCCCACTATGTCGGCACCACCGATATCACGATGATGCCGGCCATCGTCGATGTCTCCGGCATCAATCGCGTCTCACGCGCGATTTTCGAGAACGCCGCCGGTGCGATCTGCGGCATGGTTGCCTCCGCCAAAGCGCGCCGCGGCACCCTCGCGACCACCGCCGACAAGCCCCTCATCGTCGCCAGTATGTTTGGCAACACGACCGCGTGCGTGACCGAAGCGAAGCGCCTGCTCGAAGCTGCAGGCTACGAAGTGCTCGTCTTCGCCGCCACCGGCAACGGTGGCCGGGCGATGGAGTCGCTCATCGCCAGTGGCATGGTGGCGGGCGTGCTCGACATCACGACCACCGAGTGGGCCGATGAACTGGTCGGCGGTGTCCTCACCGCCGGCCCTGAACGCCTCGATGCCACGGCGAAAGCCAAGATTCCCGCGATCGTCACGCCCGGCTGCCTCGACATGGTGAACTTCGGCGAACGCGCCACGGTGCCGGCGAAATTTGCCGGGCGTACGTTCTATCAGCACAACGCGCAAGTCACCCTCATGCGCACGACCCCCGACGAATGCACCGGGCTCGGCCGCATCCTCGCCGAAAAAATCAACCGCTACACCGCGCCCGTCACCGTCCTCCTTCCCCTCCGCGCCATCAGCGTGGTCAGCGCCGCCGGTCAGCCGTTTCACGATCCGCTCGCCGACGCCGCGTTGTTTTCTTCCCTCCGGAGTCACCTCCGCGCCGACATCCCCGTCATCGAACACGACGGCGCGATCAACGACCCCCTTTTCGCCCGCGCCTGCGCGGAAGCGCTGCTGGTTCACCTCAAGGGCTGGGCATAAAGAAGGCTCCAGGCCGGAGGCGCAGGGGCTGGATACCCCTCCCGGAACCAATCCCGCTGTAAAATCCAGTTTCCTAGGAGCAATGGGGTCAGCCGGGCGTTTCCCCTTTGCGGTTCGCCCGGAGCTGTGCCTCTTTGCCCACTCTCCATGCCCAACGCCCTCGCGCACGAGAAATCACCGTATCTCCTCCAACACGCAGACAATCCCGTGCACTGGCAGCCGTGGGGCGAGGCCGCGTTTGCCCAGGCCCGCAGGGAGAACAAACCCATCTTCCTCAGCATCGGCTACTCGACCTGCCATTGGTGTCACGTGATGGCGCATGAGTCTTTTGAAAACGATGACGTCGCGGACCTGCTCAACGCGCACTTCGTCTCGATCAAGGTCGACCGCGAAGAGCGCCCCGATGTCGACCGGGTGTATATGACCTACGTGCAGGCGATGACGGGGCACGGCGGCTGGCCGCTGAGCGCCTGGCTCACGCCGGAACTCAAACCGTTTTTCGGCGGAACCTACTTTCCCCCGGAGGATCGGCCGGGCCGGGCCGGGTTTTCGACCATGCTGCGGGCGATCGCGCGCGGCTGGCGGGAGGAGCGGGAGAAACTGGTGGCGGAGGGCGAGCGCGCGATTCGCACCCTGCAGGAGCATGCCGAGGGGCGGGGCACCGCAGACGGAGAGACGGAGAGACGGGGATTGGTGGAGAAAGCGTTGGTGGAGGCGGCGGGGCAGGCGTTCGAAAAAGGGTTCGAGCATTTCTTCGAGAGTTTCGATCCCAAGGATGGCGGCTTCGGCGGCGCGCCGAAATTTCCCCGGGCGTCGAATCTTAATTTCCTCTTTCGCGTCGCAGCCCTGCAGGGCCCCGCGAGCGAGATGGGCGCGGAGGCGATCCGCCTGGCGACGGCGACACTGCGCGCGATGGCCCGGGGCGGCATCCATGATCACCTCGGCGGCGGTTACCACCGCTACTCGGTCGATTCGGGCTGGTTCGTGCCGCATTTCGAAAAGATGCTCTACGATCAGGCGCAGATCGCGCTGAACTGCCTCGAAGCGCGGCAGGCCACGGGCGACGAGCGGTTCGCCTGGATGGCGCGGGATATCTTCGACTATGTCGCCCGCGATCTCACGAGCCCCGACGGCGCATTTTACACGGCCGAGGATGCGGACAGTGTGCCGCCGGAGGCGGCGCCGAGGGTTCAAGAGCCAACGACTGGTGCCAAGGCGGAACCGCACGTGGAGGGGGCGTTTTATGTCTGGTCGGCGGCGGAACTGCGCGAGGTGCTGGGCCGCGACCATTCGTTCATTGCGGTCCACTTCGGCGTGGAAGAAACCGGCAATGTCGCCGCGCACCTTGATCCGCACGGCGAGTTTCGCGGGAAAAACATTCTCGTGCAACGGCGCCCGCTGGCCGAGACCGCGCAACCATTCGCGCTGACCCTGGAGGAGGCCAACGACCGGCTGCTGGCGGCCCGGGAACGGCTGCGCACGGCGCGAACGACCCGCCCGCGACCGCTGCTCGACGACAAGATTCTCACCGCCAACAACGCGCTCATGATTTCCGCACTGGCCAAAGCCCACCAGGTGCTCGGGTGGCCGGAAGGTAGGGACGGACCTCCGGGCCGTCCGGCCGGGGCGAACCGCTCGGAGAGCGGTCCCTACCTCGCGGCGGCGATTCGCGCAGCCGGATTCATCGAGCGCGAACTGTGGGATGCGTCGCGTGGGGTGCTATTTCGCGGCTGGCGCGGCGGCCGCGGCTCGGCGGAGGGATTCGCCGAGGACTATGCGTATCTGGTACGGGCACTGATCGATCTCTACGAGGCCGCTTTCGAAGTGCGTTGGCTCCAGTGGGCGGAACGGCTGCAGTCGAAGATGGACGAATTGTTCTGGGATGAGGCGCGGGGTGGATATTTCAACTCGGCCGCCGACGACCGCAGCATCGTGCTGCGCCTGAAGGAGGACTATGATGGAGCCGAGCCGGCGCCGAGCAGCGTGGCGGCGATGAACCTCCTGCGGCTGGCGGCGACCGTCGACGAAGGAGGAGGATGGAAGGAAACGGGAGGACGGGCCGGCTACCGGGAGCGTGGCGTGCGCTGCATCGAGGCGTTTCGCGCGCAATGGAGCCGGGCGCCCCACGCCCTGCCGCAGATGGTGTGCGCGCTGGAACTCGCGCTCGAGCCGCCGCGCCACGTCGTCCTCGCGGGGGATCCGTGGGCAGATGATTTTCAGGCTCTCGCCGCCGTGCTGGGTGAGCGGCTCGGGCCCCATCGCGCCGTGCTGGCCGCCGATGGTGGCGCGAGCCAGCAGTGGCTGGCCGGGCGGATGCCGTGGATGGCGGAATTGAAACCGGTCGAAGGCCGGGCGACCGCGTATGTTTGCGAGGAGTTCACCTGCCAGGCACCGGTAAATACCGTCGCGGATTTGCGCCGGCTCCTCGGGGGAAAGCCGGACGGGGGACGGAAATGAAACCGAATCGGACCGTATTTCGACATTGCGCTCCGGTCACCGGCGAAGCTTAAACCCCCTCGCCCTTGAAAATTCTCGCCGTTGAAGACGATGCCGTGGCCCGGGCCGTGCTAAAAAAAGCGCTGCAGCGTCTCGACCATGAAGTGGTGCTGGCCCCCGATGGTCACGCCGCGCTGCAACTGCTGCAGGAGACCCCGGTGCGGGTGGTCGTGAGCGACTGGATGATGCCGGAGGTCGACGGGCTCGAACTCTGCCGGCGGATCCGGCGGCGCACCGGAGCCGAATACGTCTACTTCATCTTGCTCACCGCCCGCGATGCGACGGCGGAGAACCAGGTGGCCGCGGCGGATGCCGGGGTCGACGACTTTCTCACCAAGCCGCTCGACGTATCTGAACTTTGGACACGCCTGCGCGTGGCGGAGCGCATCCTGCGTTACACGACCCAGGTGCAGCAGTTGGAGGAGATGCTGCCGATCTGCTCCTACTGCAAAAAAATCCGCGACGACCAGAACTACTGGCAGCAGATCGAGGGCTACATCAGCGAGCGCACGGGCAGCGACTTCAGCCACTCGGTGTGCCCGGATTGCTACACCCGCGTGGTCATCCCCGAGTTGGAAAAACTGCGGGCCGAGGCGCCGCCCCCGCCGCCCGCGACGCCCGCGCCGTTCACCGGTGAACGAAAGCCTTAAGCGTCTCGAGGAAAAGATCGCCTACCTCGAGCGCCACGTGGCCGAGCAGGACAAGGCGATGCTGGAGTTTTCCCGCGCCCTCGACACCTTGCGCCGCGAGTTGAAAACGCAACGGGAGCGGCTGGCGACGCGCGCGCCGGGCGGCGAGGAAGCGACCGAAGGCAGCGGCGGGGACTCGCGTGAACGCCCACCGCACTACTGACCGGCGGCGATTTTGCGCCAGCAACTGGCATCGGCCCGCGACCATTCCGGGCCCCGTGAGAATCTCGTCGCGTTCCCCCAGCGCAAGACCACCGGCCGATCGGCCGCGGGTTCAAAACGCCGCGGTCAGCTCCTGCAAATGGCCGGGTTCAAGCGATTGCTGGCCGAGCGTGGTGCATTCCTGCTCGTCGTTCTTGTAGAGTTTGAACCGCACGGGAGTGCTCGCGTCGTTGGTCTCCCAACGCCATTTGCCGATCGAAACAAATTGGAGCGGCACGCCTTTCTCCCAACTCAGACCAGGGCCGTCTCCCCGGATGAACAGGCGGTTGCCGATCCCAATGTAAGCCGTGGCGAGCAGGCGGGTCGCACCATCCGAAGTCAGCGTACGTTCGACCGTGCCCGGCGCCGCCCCGGCGGCTGGTTCTTCGAGCGGCAGATCAAGGGTCGGCGACGGTTCGGGTTCCGGCCTGCGGGTGGCGCGCCGGTGCAAAGGCGGCGCGGCAACGGCGGCGACCGGCTGCGGTGCGATGATCTCCACGGGCGGAGCAGCTTCGACCGCCGGCGGCGCGGGCGCGATCGCCGGCGGCTCGGCAAACGGCTCTGCGGTGTGCGGAGCCACCGGCGCCACTTCGACTATTTTTTCAACGGGAACCGGCGCAGGTTCACCGTCAAACGGAAGCGGCGAATGCGGCTCCTTCAGTGCAACGTTTTCCGACGCCAGGCTGGCGGCTGAAACCGCGCCCCCTGTCCCGATCATCGAATCTGAGGCGGGCGCCGATTCGGCATCCGGGGCACTGGTCCGGCGAGCCCGACGCGGACGCACTGGCGCCGCCGGTGGTGATTCCGCCGGGGGCTCGACCGCAGCGGAGGTGTCGCCAGCGAGGATGGGAGCGGGGGCGGCCGCGGCGGCCGGCCCCGCAGGCGGCGGCACCTCATTCACCGGAGAAATATCGGACACCGCCAGAGCCGCTGGCTGGGTGGCGGCTGGTTCCATTTTCCGTGCGGCAGATTCGATCTGCGCAATTTTCCGACCGAGTTCGTCGGTGGCGGCGGAAATTCTGGCACTGAGCTCCTGGGAAATTCGATCCACCGCTTTCGCGGTGCTGGCGGCGAGGTGGGAGTCGATTTCCGTCAGTTTCGCGCTGAGGGCGGCGAGACCCGCGGTCTGGGCCGCGGCAATTGCACGGGCACCATCGCCGCCGGCTTCGTCCAAGACCCGGACGGAGGCCAGGCGGGATTCGGCCAGGGCCTGTTCCGCGGCGGCCTGGGCCCGGCCGATCGCGTCGCTAGTACCGGCGGGAAGCTTGGCCAGAAGTTCGTTGGCCGCCGTGAGGTGCCGGGCCGCCCCGGCCTCGAGCTTCGCCCACTCGGAAGTCGATTTGGCGATCTTGGTGGAGATCGCCTCCAGCCGTTCGCTCTCGGTCGTCCGGAGCGCGACGAGCTCCCTTTCCAACTCCTCCTTTTCCGCATCGTTGGCCACGGCGAGCTGGGCCTGAAACTCCGCAATCTTCTCCTGCAATTTGTGGGGCAGGTGCTCGGCCTGCCGGAGATTCTTTTGTGCGATCTCGCCGATTTCATGGAGGCTGCCGGTCGCGATGCTGATCTGCTCCGCCGACGACGTCAGCGTACGCGCCAGCGCTTCGAGGGCCCGCTGCCGGTCATCGAGCATCGCGTTTTTCTGTCGCTCAAATCGCACGATCAAGGGCACGAGGCCCGCCATCGCGCCGAGTCCCACACAGCCGACGATCGCGAGCATCGCACCGCCAGAGAGCGGCTGGGAACTGCGGTAGGCGATGACCGCGGCCGCCCCGAGCAGGGCGAGATCGGTCACGACAAAGATCCAGGTTGGCAGCGTCGGCTTCGTTTCTTGGGAGTTCATGGGGGCGTAAAACCGACCACGGTCCGTGTCGCTGCGAAGTCTTCCGCAGGACAGGCTGATCGCGGCACGCGGGCGGCGGGAAGTTTGTGCGGCGCGACGCGACGCGGCTCAAGTGGAAAACGGCGACCACCACCGCCTTTCTGACTTCCGCTCGGCGATCGTTGCCAAGTCTGCGGTTTCGCGCACTGCCGCCGGGGTCATTGACCGGCCGACGCCTACCCCGAAAGTATTTCGCTCCGGTAGCCGGCGACGAATTCCTCGCGGCTCAACGCTCCATCCCGGTTGATATCAAATCGCTTGAACGACACCGGGCGCATGTAGCCAGCCTCGGCCGCGGTCAGCGCCGAATCTCGGTCGGTGTCGATTTCCCCAAAGACCCGGAGGAGCGAGGCCGTGAGCTCGGACAATTCGATGCGGCCATTCTGGTTGGCGTCGAGCCACCCCACCTTTTCCATCAGGATCATCAGCTCGAATTCGCCCTCCGAAAGAAACTCGTTGCGATCGATGTCACAGATCTCGAGAAGGGCGCGCCGATGTTCGGCAAACTCGCCGACGCTCAGCCGTTCGTTGCGATCGAGGTCCGCGCGGAGAAACGTGTCTGGGGCGATCGTGCTGGCGCCGAGTTCTTCCCGGTCAATCGCGTCGTCATTGTTTTTGTCCGCGGCACGGAACAGCGCGAAGGAAGCCTGATCCCACTCCTCGGCGCTGATGGAGGCGTTGCGGCTTGAGTCGACCGCGTTAAAAGCCGTCCTGATTTGCGCCGCCGTGGGCAAGGCGCGAGCGACGAGCGGAGCCACCGCGAGCAGCACCATGGCTCTCAGCAGAGAGAAGTGACGCCGGGCCGGTTTCATCACGCCTTTTTGGAACCCTTCCAGGCCGCATAAGCCCGGCGGTCGGCGTCGGTGCCGAGAACCGTGCGATTGTCTTGCGCTTGCTCAGCGGCCCGAGCGGAGGCAACCGTCAGGCCGAGGCGGCCGCCCAAGGGATCCGGACTCACGGCTTGGAGAGCGGCGACCAAAGCGGCAGACCGCGCATCGGCCTTCGGCGCCGCGGCCAGCAGTGGCCGGGAGGCGGCGGCGAGGGCGATGGCGGAAAAGAGGGCGAGGGAGAGGAGGCGTTTCATGTGTTCGATTGGATTGACACTAGGGTAAACCACCTAGGCCGATTTTGGTAGTCGTAGTGATCCACCGACGGCTACTTATCGAACGACGCCTCCTACGCATTCCACCTTGGACAGAAAAACGAATCAAGACCGACGCCCAGCACTCAAACACAAACGTCCAAACATACGTTGTAACTATTTATTATCTATAATCTTAATACTTTCTCCAAGCCATTCCGCAAAGAGAGAAGAGAAGGCCGATGCGAATGGCACCTTCAATGGTGAGCACGACCAAGACCCGCTTCAAACCGATACCACGCCTGAGGGAAAACCCTATCATGGTAATCACTAGCAGACTCAAGCCATGCACCCGTCCAAACGGCAGTGCCAGCAGCAGCAGCATCCAAAGCCAGTAGAGCATTAGACCTACGCTCCAAAAAAAAGCCGTCACTTCTCCAAGGCCAAGGGTCCGCGGGTCAGCGCCCCGCGCGATTTGCTTGATGCCGAGGTAGCGCTCGCTGAGGACGAGCTGCCAGACCTCGAAAATGAGGAACAGCGGCGCAAACAAAATCAGTGTGAGCACGAGAAAAACAGACAGGTGCGCCGGGCCAAAGGCAACGCTCGTGTGGAGGAACGGGCCACAACGGGGCCAGTAACGCTTGCCGCGCGCACACGTCTACCGTCACATCGCCAAGTTGCGAATCCGCTGCCATGAACGCCCCCACCCCAACCACCGGCCAACGTTGTTTAAGTCCGCTGCCATTGCTCGCCCTCGCCACGCTGCTTGCCACCATCTGTTCGGCCCAAGGCAAACTTCCCAAGTCCGAGAAGCGCGATCTCCGGCGCGAGATGGCCACGGAAACCGCCGGTGCCAAACCCAGCAAGCGTGAGGACAACTTCGATGCCAAAGGCGGCCGGCCAAATTCGAGCGACGCGGCGGCGCGCGCCCTCGAGAAATTGCGGGACGCCCTCGCGGTCACGGACGACGCGGAATGGGAGCTGATCGCGGAACGGATCAACAAGGTGACCGCGGCCCGCAGCAGTCTCGGGACCGGAGCCGGCGGACTCCGCGGCAGCCTTGCCTTTGCCGCCAAGGGCAAGCCGGGCGCCCGCACGGGTGTCTCCGCTCATCCCGAACAGGAGGCGCTCCGTTCCGCTTTGAAGGACCAGCTGCCGGATGCCGAAATCAAAGCGCGGCTTGCCCGCGCGCATGAAGTGTTGCTGCAAAACGAGGCCCGATTGGCCAGGGCTCAGACCGACCTGCGCGCCGTGCTGACCGTTCGCCAGGAAGCCGTGGCCGTGATGGCCGGCCTGCTCCCGCCGTAACCGCGCGACGAACGAATCGACCGGCACCCCGCGCCGGCCGAGCCGCGTCCATTCGGTCGGGTTGCATTTTACCCCTGAAAACGAAACCACTGCGAGGTGGAACCTGATGTCCTCATCGGGTCTTGAGCCGGGCGCGCTCAAATCAGCCCCTTGGGGACAACGGGCTTCACCCTCCCTTGAATCGTTTGGCTGAGCCAGCGTCGGGAAGACGGGCGGGCGGCGCAAGGCGCCCGCAACCGTCCGACGACCGATCAGCAATCACCGCGCGGCGTTGCCGCGAACCTGCGCAGTATCGCGAGTACAACTACCCAACGAACACCATTTGCCTCAGCGGAAGAACCGGCGAGGCTTTCCGTCGATGGAACTTACTCCGACAACAATCGAACATCTGCGCGACGAAGCGTACGCGTTCCTCGGTCGCGAAGTAATTGAAAAGGGACTACAAGCATTTGAGCGGCGGCCGGAGGAAGTCTCCGGCCCCCGCTCTCCGTTCGGGCAACCCCGGGGCCATGCCGGCCTGGAATCGTCGACGCACGCGGCGGGCGACACGGTGGACTCCGAAACCCGGCTGCGCCACCGCCTCCGGCAACTTTCGCAAATCAACCGGCAACTACAGAGTCTGTTGCACCCGGAACTTGAATCGTATCTGGCGGCGGCCAGCGCGGAGTATGCCCGCTTCCTCCACGCGCAAGAACAACTCGATCAATGGGAAATCCGGTTCCGCCTGCTGCCGGAAAAACTTGCCGCCCTGGCGCACGACGTGGAACGAGTCCGCCACGAAGCGGGTGCCGGGACGGGTTACCGCGATTTAAATCTGTTCGCCTCCCTGCGCTCGACCGCGCTGAGCGTGGAACAGCACCTGGCACAGCTCGAAGCCGCCGGGCAGGCACTGGCGGCGAGCGCCATTCCCGGTGGCGAGAATTGCGTGGCGGCGCTTCCTGACTTTCGCCTCGTCGGTTGGGTCAACCGCATCTTTCCGTTGCCCACCACCAGATTCGTGGCCGAGGTCACGCGAGTCGAGACCGAGATTCGAACATTTCTCGCCAGCGACCAAGCCGAGATCCTCAACAGCCTCCGCGACAGTCGCGCCGCATGCCAACGCGCCACGGAAGACTATCTCCAGGCATATTGGAACCAACTGCGCATCCACGCGCAGGTTTACTATGTCGAGGACCGCCAACTCGGCGAGGTGATCGAGGAGCTGGTGCGGCGTTACGCGGCCCCGGACCACGCCCCGACCGGATTCGCCAAAGCCAACGGCCAGCTGGCCGCCTAGCCCGCATTTTTCACACTTTCCGCGGAATTCTCGCTGCGCTTGACGAGTTTCGGGCGGCGTGAGCTTGGATATCTGGGGTTCGTGCGGGCTAAAACAAAACCGCCAAGCGGTTTTGAACTTAGCCCGGACATCCCTGAGGACCGCGAACGCAGAAGAAAATCTCGAACACCTTGTGGCTCCGCTCGCGAGCAGAGTGTGAAATGGCCGGGCTAGCACTGCACTTGCCCCACAAAAGGGGCTGTAGCGCATCAATCGTCGGCGCTGCGGGCGCGCTTCCGGGTCAGGCCGATGATTTGAACCATGGCGCGAAACTGCGCGTAGCCTTTCCACAGGCAC
>SXGU01518346.1_pt1 | contig 13762 bp, 7 predicted proteins | sample 3174531 | NCBI WGS metagenome assembly SXGU01 (sample SAMN11356863, study PRJNA531348) | freshwater metagenome | isolation source: freshwater sample F1-140 | place: China: Fuxian Lake, Yuxi | collected 2017-12-25 | reverse complement strand
GCGCCGTGTGTGCCGTCCCTGTGGCTCGCGAGCGAAGTCGGAGCTGGGCCTGGCCGGCGTGATGGTGTGCGACGTTCGTTCGATCTCGTTTCAGCCGCGAATGAAGGTCCCATTCAAGGGAAACCCCGGCAGCCGTTTTTGGTTGGGCCCCGGTTCTTGGCCTACTGGAGTGGGATTACGTGCAAGCGGCGTGCCGAGTTTCGCTGCCAGGTGCGGAATCCGGTCAGCAGACGCGAGTGCACGCGTGACAAACGCGTTAGGTGTTGTGGGGGTTGGGTTTGCGGGGTGGCCGGCGCAGCGCTGCCGCCCAGGGGCAGCGGTTCCGGGAGTTTTAGTGCTGTGAGATTGTGCGCCGGTTTGGCGGGTGGTGGCGCCTGACGAGGGGGTGTCGGGGTGGCAGGGGGCGCCGGCGACGGGGGGGCGAGAATCAGCCCGTCGGTGACCCAAAGTGTTACCCGGGTTGTGGGTTTACGGTGTTACCGATGTTCCCGGTTGCTGACGCGAACGGGTAGATGGCTTCACCGCGCCCTTAAGCAACTCTTGCGGCAAAACCAGTGGACCGGCCGTGTCGAGTCTAGTCCAGAGGGCAAATCCGCGATGCAATAACCGCTCTGGCATTCCCGCCGGGCCTGAGAACGAACCGACCGCAAGCGCTGCACTTCGCGCAGCCGACCGACGAACATGCCCGGGTTGACGGGAGACGTTGGCCGGAAGGGATTCGGTCGTGGCATTCGTGGATTGGGCCGTTGTCAGCGAGAACCAATTCGCCACTTTAGTTGCGATCCGGCGGTGGCATGGAGTCTGGCTCCTAGAATTGCGCGGATGCCGCCACTGACGATCAAGTGTTCGCCCTGAGGACCTTCACTCCCCCTCAAGCGAATCCCTCAGCCCCAACTCCCGCAACGCAACCCGAGTGTCATCCACCATTTGCGACGACACACCTTCCGCCGGCGCCACTTCAATCCGGAGCGTGAGCCTGAGGCCCGTACCCGCCGCAAACTTCGAAAGAACCTTCGTATAGAAGTTCATCCATTTCTGATGCGGGACGTCCCCGCTCCATACAAGCCGGGGAATATTCCCGGGCGATCCGGTGACACGATCGGCGCCATGCGTGCCGCTGATCGAAGTCGGAGGGTCACCTCCCAGCGGTAGCGGCAACTTTCCCCCGGCTACGGCTGTCCCGCCGCCGGTGCCGAGTGGCGCAGCGACTTTGGCAACAGAGTAAGCCTCCGCCACTTCGCGCTGGATGATGAACACGTCCTGCGAGATCTCCACGTCCTGAACCGCCAGCGACGTGTTCCAACGAAACGGTTCATAGCTGCCGTCGGCGGCCTTGCCGACGTACCCAAGCATCCCGTTCTCGACACCGCGCGCGATCGTATCCTTGATCGACTCCGGATTCAACAGCCGCGGAAACTGTGGCGACGCAAAAAATGTGTCATGCGCCGACTTCGTGCTCCATTCCTTGAATGCCGGCGGCCAGTTGCGCGCGAGAAAGTTTGGGCTCACTGGCTTGTCGACAACATCGCCGGGCTGCACGAGCCGATCGACAATAAGCTGGGCAATCGAAGGAGCGGCGCTGGAGTGGATCAGTCCAAGGTCGACGGTTGTCCAACTGCCGTCCTTGCCGAGAAGCATAATGTTCTTATACGTTCGCCAAACCGTCTCCTTCATGTCACGCTGCGCCTTCTTCAGACTCTCGGAAAGGTTGCGTTGTTGGCCTTCATCGAGGCGCAGCTCATCGCTCTCGTCAGCGATGTCTTCCCACGCAAGCAGCTTTCGCGCGTCATCACGAAGCGAGGTTGGTCCTTCGGGCACCGCCCAAATCAGGGCGCTCTTGAACGTCCGTGCTGAAGACCCATGTTCTCTTGTCGATGTGTCGACCAAGGTTTGGGTCGCCTTTTCCGCGACTGCCCGATCTGGCGGCAGCACGACAACAGTCAAACGCGCGACGTCTGGAATCTGACCGCTCTTGTCCGGAAAGAAAATCCGATCGACAACGCCCTTGCCGTCCGCAAATACCTTCTGCACCTCAGCGCGGATACGGTCCTCGACGCGCGGAGGTTGCACGCTCGCCCGACGGTCTGCCAGCAGTTTGTTGAGGTTCGGCGACAGGCTGAACCGATAGCGGTTCGTCTCGGTTGACAGGTAAAAGCATGTGGTGGACAGTTCTTCGAGCGCCGTCTCCACGTTGCCAATATCGAGTTCGGGCTCTGCGACGGCGAGACGAATCTCCGGCAGTGTCGCCTCGGCTTTTGCCTGACCGCCGTTCGATTCAAAGAAGATCGTGGTTGCGACTTTCCGGTGGAGCCGCGCTTTCTTGATCGTGTCGACGGCCTCCTTGTCGAGACGTGTCGCGTGCGAATCTTTCTTTCCGCAGATATCCGTCGTGACTGCACCTTCGAGCTTTGCGCCGCCGAGCTGTTCGAATAGGGCTGATCGAAACATCGGATCGTCGAGCGGCGCCGTGCCCATGCCGATGAGCGGGTCTTTGTGTGCGCCTGTGAAGCCCGCCTGATATGCATTGGAAACCCAAAGCGCGAGCAGCCGAAGGATGCCGCGGGTCTGCTGGAACCGTGGGAGTGCCTGCCATTTTCGCTCGAACACTGAAAGCAGTGTCGGATGGAACGGATACGTCGCTGCAAACACTTCGTTCGCGGTGTCGACCGGAAACCAATTCGGGACTTGATTGCGATGGTCCACGACCCAATCGGCGTACTCGGCGGCGGCCTTCTTGCCGTCATCCGGTAAGCCGCCCCACTCGAACAGCCGGCGCCTGATGATCTCCGAGGTCTCCGACTCGGCGGACATGATCATCGCCTTGCCGAGGCGGTCGAGGAGTTTTTCGAACCGCTGGAAGTCGGCTTCGTCCTCTGGCGTCATTTCATCAACGACAGATGGGAGCGACACGGCGAGGGCGACACGCTGCTGGGCGCGCGCTTCTTCCGAAAGGTTCTGAACGAACGCGTAGAGTTGTGAGCCAAGCCCGCCGCCCTTTCGGCTGCGCTCACGATTCAAGTAATTGAGGAGTTCATCCATGAGGATGAGCGCTGGCTTGTCCTTCGGGAGAAATTGCCGAATCACTTCCGTCGACGGCGCGGTGCCTTCGGCATCGTGTCTGGAAACGATGGCGAAGTTCTCGTTGCCACGGTCCGGCCCGCCGAGCTGATACGCGATCTCTCCCCACGGTGTCCGCCGAAGCGGTGTTCCGTCGTTGCCGCCGCGCCCCGTGATCGAGTCAAACTCAGTCCCGACAAAGACGGCCGTTGCGGCACCAGGCACGGCGGTGACGCCCGCCTTTTCGACAAGCGCGCTCACGCCCTTCCAGTTGGCACCCGCAGGGCCCGCCTTTGCAAGGTGGTACAACAGCGTCAACGCGTGCGTTTTTCCACCGCCGAATTGCGTTGTGAGGTTGTAGACGGCCGACGTTTCCACACTGATGCCAGAGAGTCGCCGGACCACGCCGCTGCCGAGTTCCTTGAGGCTAGCAGTGAGAAACGTGCGATCGAAGAAACGCGTCGGATTCTGGTAATCCTCTGGAGCCCGCCCATCCCTAACGTGATCGAGGTGAACGGCGAACTCTGAAGCGTCCAGCGGCCGCCCGTCGCGCAGATCCTCGCGAGGCGTGACGACTTTGTACCAGGGCTTGAGCGCCATGCTCAGTCTCCGATCAGTTGCGACGGAAACGCGACGTATTGGCGTCGAGCGTCCAGTCTTTGAAGAATCCGTACGGGAAGGTAGCCGTTTCGCTGCGCGTCCCCACGACGAGCAGAGTCTCGCCCGTGAGGCCGGTACGGGTTTGGATTTCCATCGCTTGGACCACTTCGTTGGCGAGGTGCCGCACCAACTCGGCGCCCTCGTCCGCGTTTCGGCGGTAGCAGAACACCACTCGGAGACTGGCGCGCACACAGAGAACCTTCCATAGCGCGTAGGCGACGATGTTGTCGACGGGACTGTTTTCCAGCTCGAAGACGCCTACAGGAAAGCGCCATCGGCGATCGCCGGCCGTTTCGAACGCCACAACGTCGAGGTTGAGGTACTCAGAGCGCGGGACTTGGAGCAGGGCGGAGCGGTGTTTGCGAGCTGCTCCGTGCCAGCCCATGGATGGGAACGTACTGACAACGATGGCGGTTGGCGCTTCGGTCCAAGGCTTGAGTTCGCCGCTTTCGGCCGCCACGCGGAGTTTCGATGAGGCGTCATGTGTCTTCACCGTCAGCATGAACGTTTGGAGCCAACTCTGGGCGGGTGATTTCATCGCTCAGAACCCGAACCCTTTCTTCCGCGCGAGTACGCCGTCGACCCAGCGCTTTTCATCAGTCGTCACGGGGTAAAGCGCGGAGAGTGCCTGGGCGAGCCGCCAGAAGCGATCATCGCGGCCGACTCCGTCGTCAACAAGGAAACGTCGTAGTGCTTCGCCGCGACCCGCTCCGAAGAGAATCATCGATTGGTGAACGCGGTCGAGGACACTCTCGCCCTTTTGTGGCGCACCAGTTCCGCCCCAGCCGCCGCTCTCTTCCGCTTCCTCGAGATCCGCAACGAACACCAACGTGAGTTGACCGGTCTTCCGCTTAGATTTGCGCCCGCCGGATAGTGTTGCAGCTTCCCCCATTTGAAACAGCGAACGAGTACGCTCCGCGACAGGCAACAGGCGCGCGGTAGCGCCCTTTACTTCGACCAACGTCGAAAGGGCCTCCAGATGCGCCCCGAGGCCCTGAGCTATTTTTCGCGCAGCGTCGTATTCGAGGACGAAACCGCCCAGCTTGCTCTTGCCGTTTGCACTTTGGTCTTCCTCGTCTTCGCCGACCTCCACATCGTCTGCTGTGCTGTCCCGCTCTCCATTTGATGCAGTCGAGAGCGTCCAAAGCCACATCGCGGTCAGTCGAGCGTCTTCCTCAAACCCTGTCGCGTCGGCGCCCGCGAAAATCATGGCAAGCGCTTCCTTGGAGACGGCGGCCCAAACCTGCTCCAAGTACTCCTTGAGCGAGACCGTCTCGCCGCTGGCTTTCTCCACTCGCGAATAGCGTGAAAAGATTTCGAGGGCTGGGCCGAGACAAGCGAAGATCGCGTCCGCACCCACGACGCCTTCGTCGGCCAGGCGCGGCATCCATTCGTGAATGCGCCCGGGCAGCTCGTGCAACACGCCGCGCCAATCGCCGACTTCGTCCATTCGAACCATGCCGTCGGCACTCTCGCGCGGTCGGCAGACGAGATGGACGGAAGAAGCGAGCCGTGCTTGGCCCGCGGCGGCAATCCGCGCTTCCATCTCTGTGTCAATAGGCCACGAGCCAGTGACAATCCAACCGGCGTCGACAACCGCTTTCAGAATTGCCTCCCAGCTAGCTGTGGTCTTGCTGGCAAATACGATTGTACCAATACCATCCGGGCGCAGCACGCGGCGTGCTTCACCGAAAGCCTTCGTCAACTCGCGTTCGTAATACTCTATGTCATGTGTTGAGTTGCTCATCTCGTGTGGACGGTCAACGACGATTTCGGCATCCTTAGCGACAACTGTGCTGTCGAACAAGTCCGGGTGGACATTGATCAGATTGCGCCGAAGCCAGACGTAAAAGAAATCCGAGAGAAACGCGTAGGGAACGGCGTCGTAATAAGGCGGGTCGGTTACAATGGCGCTGGCAGAATCATCCGGCAACGGATGAGCAGTAGCAGAGGCAACCTGCGCGTGGCCGACACTGAGCGAGGAAACCGCCTCGCGGTTCAAAACAGCCACGATCCAGTCGCATGCTCCCGGAAACCCGCCCGTTGAATCAGAACTTGGATACACTTCGCAGAAGTCCCACATCATGGGCAAGGCTTGTCGACCAAAGGTATTCCCGATAAACTCGCCGGACGCCACCCAGCGACAAAGACTTGAGCTGTAGTCAGCCAACCGACCAACAGCGAGGGCAAGCACGGACTGAATCGCCGAGATGAAAGCCGGGTCGGCACTCTTCCCAATCTGGTCGTCGAGCCGTCGGATCAGCCTTGCGAAAGTACCAAGCGCGAGAGCTTGCCTGTCCGTGAAGCAGTCACCCCATTCACTTATTCCATAGATCATTGCCCAGGTGTGCCGAATGCCTCGTACGTCTAGCCTTTCATCAGGCACGAAACTGATAGGCACTTCGTGTGCGCCCTTCTGCCGTTTCAGCTCGCTACGAGCTTTCTTCACCGCTCGCAAGTCAGACTCGACGGGAAGGCGATAGTATCTCCCGCTCTCCAAGAGTCGAGTAGTGACCACGCAGAAAAGTCGTGCGTCATTCGCCCCGCCGCGCCGTGACTTTAGCTGTTCGCGCACGCGCGCCACCGGAGTAGTGAAGCTACAGCACGGGCACGTGGCAGAACCGCGCTTGACAGTACCATCGAATTGCGGGTTGGCGATCCTCACTTTCGGATTCGCTTGGTCCACCCACCCTTCGCGTTGTTTGATGATGATTCGGAAGTCAACGCATCGTGCCTTGGGGTTCGGCACTAGCTGGATTGCTGTAGAGCGGTTCTTCTTCTTGGAGAGCCACAGAGACCGAATGAATGGCACTTGTGCGCCACAGCCGGGGCCTTCGCACCGAATCGTTCGCGCCCACAGATACGCGATTGGCGTCGCGCCGTCCGCATCTTTTGGGTAAAACTCAGCCAATTCTATTTCGGCTTCGCGCTTGATCCAGTCTCCCCATTTGCGGACTTCATCAGCGAGGAGCTGCCCATACCTCGGGATGTATTCGAGGACGACCTTGTTAAGCAGGACTGGGACCGGGTTGAGGTCACTGGCAAAAGCGTCCGCGCCCACGCGCAATGCTTCGAGAGGAATGGAGCCACCGCCGGCAAATGGGTCCACGAGCAGCGGTCGCGTCCCCGGTGCCCCACCGAGCGCCACATGCGCCGCTTGTGTGAGCGCTCGACTGGTGTCGAGGTATTCGCGGACGTTGGAGTTGTCCCAATTGGCGAAGTCGGCAACGAAGTCGAGAACAGCGGAGCGTAGTTCCGCAACATCGTTGAAGATGGCCGGATTTTGCCGAGCCTTCTCGAACCGCTTGCGACTCTCCTCGCTGAGGAGCTTCTGCCGCTCGTAAGGAGCCCATGCAAGCATCTGTTTACGGGCCGCTTCAATAAATGCTTGCGGACACAGCGGGTCAGCCGGGTCTGGCCACAACGCGGAGCAGATCACCGCCCGGCAAGCGGCTAGCGGCCGTCGCGCCCACCAGATGTGGAGGGTCGAGATATGCCCATGCCGGATTGCCTTCTCGCGCCGCGCGTGCGCGGAAATCCGTTTGATCGGCAGTTCAACCTCGATCAGGCGCCGGGGGTAGGTCTCTCGAGATCTCATCGAGTTTCGCCGTTGAGGATCGCGTTGGGCCCGACGTGATAGTGTGCGACCTGAACCACCGGCTGCCACCCCAGCCGTGCGGGATCCTGAACGAGGTGTAGTTCTGGCGTCGCGGCGCACCTGAACGCGACATAGAGCCAATAGTCGAGCTTGAGGCGTTCTGCCGTTTTGTACTCGTTATCGCTCAGCGCGACCTCGCCAACGCCAGCACGACCCTTCACCTCAATAAATCGCACGTCAGTAAACGTCTTCTCGTCATGCGCGTGCGGTTTTCTAGAGATCAAATCAAACCCGCGGTTGTCCTTCTCCACACTCTCAACAACCCAGCCTCGCTCGGTCTCGTGCCGAATCGCCGTCTCAACCGCGATCCGCTCGATCTCCTCGTCGCGCACCATCGGTGCAATGCCAGGCGAAGCGCGCTCCGGGTGCGGCAATACCCAAGCACTGCCCAAGTGTTCGATGTCGCCGATAGCCAGGTGGCGCTCCATCGCCAACTCGGCGCGACGGGCTTCGAGACGATTGTTGAGTTCATCCAGGTGAGATTCAGCCTGCGCAATGTTGCCTTCGAGGCCCGGAATGTTTTCACCTTCGATCCGTCGGTTCGCGAGTTCGGCGAGCGACATGTTTGCGCGATGGATCAAATCACCCAGTGAGATCTCGAGGTGCCTCGCAACTGTCTCAACTTCGCGAGCACGCTGGGTGCCCATTTCTTCGAGAAACGGAGTGAGCGATCTCTCAATCAGGCTTTGCTCAACTCCCGCACGGGTTGGCATGCCAGCGCCCGCGGGGACTGACGTGCCGGCCGGAGCGAGGGCGAGTTCCGCAAGGTAGGTAGGCTGTCGCACCGTGAGTGTGCCTGCTTCGTCGGCCAGCACTGCGAATAGACGGCGGCTGACCGTATTGCCGCGACCGTCCTTCACTGACGCGCCAAAAACGTCGATTCGCGCGGGCGTTCGCGCTTGCAGGTCAAAGAAGACAGTCCCGCGCTTGAGGTCGTCGCGTACGCGCTCGGCGACGTCATCCCGTACGGCCTCGAACAACGGATGGCCGGGCGTCACCCACTCAAGTGTTGGATCGGTCCGCAAGAGATCCTTGTCGAACACGACCTTCTGATACTCGCGACCCAGCCGGCCGAAGCGCGGTTCGAGACGCTCGCCGATCGGCTGCAGGTTTCTGGGGACCTTACCCACACGGTAAACGTGGCCGTCTTTCTGAACTGGTTTCGGATGGATGCCCGCGATGGGGCCCGCCGCGACGAAGAAATCTTCGATCACTTCCGGCACCAAGCGCCGCTCGCGCGCCTCGGCTGACTTTCCGAGCAGTGCGCCGAGGTTCAGTTCGCGCTTCGCCAAACCTTCGAGCGTCGACGAAGTAATTTTCCGAAACCGTTCGGGATCGACGTCGCGAACAATCCGCGCTTCGATGTTCGACAAGTCCATTCGGCGTGCGTACATCTCCCGGAACAGCTTGTCCAGCAGGTTGGCCGGAAACACCTCGCCGACGACGTCGAAGACTTGATCAGTGCCCAACTCGCTCCGGATGGTGACCAAGCGTTCGAGGAGCTTCGCGAGCACCCGCCCCTCGCGTGTGTTCACCGCGACGAAGTTGAAGATCAGGCAATCGTGTTCCTGGCCATACCGATGGATGCGGCCCATGCGCTGCTCAAGGCGGACTGGATTCCACGGAATGTCGTAGTTCACCATGAACCAGCAAAACTGAAGATTGATCCCTTCCCCGGCGGCCTCCGTGGCGACGAGCACCTGTGCTTCGTCGCGGAACTCGCGTTCGGCGTAGATGCGGCTGCCCGGAGTATCACGGTCACCAATCTTCATGCCGCCGTGAATCTGTGTGGTCTTCAAATCCCATTGCCGCAGTTTGCCAAGCGGCCGTCCGTCCTTCCCGTCGCCCGCGAGATAGTCGAGCGTGTCCTTGTGTTCAGTGAAGATGAGCAACTTCATCGTCGGATCATCGAACACATTGTTGTCCGAAAGAACCTTCTTGAGCTTCACCAGCTTCGATTCGACCTCGCGCCCCTCTACGGCACGCGCGTGCGTAATGAGCCGACCAATCTGCTGGATCTCTTCGCGAAGCGCGGCTGGATCGATGGAAGCAACGACCCCCTCGAGCGCCGCCTCGATCTCCATCTGCTCGTCCTCGGGAAGCTCGTCGAAGTCCTCGGGAAGCTTGTTCTCAATCTGATCTCTTCTGTACCTGTCAGGATCGGCGAGAATCTTCTCTCGCTTGTCCCGCATGCGCTCAAGACTGCGGCGAGCAGCGTAGATGCTCGACGCGAAGCGGCGTTGAAGCATTGCCATCGTAAAGGTCAGCGCGCGGCCGCGAGCGCTATTGTCTTCGGACGCCTTGATGGACTGATCTTCGACGTATCGCGTGAGTGCGTCGTAGAAATCGTACTCGTCGCCGTCGAGCTCGAATGACGCGGTGCGCACCTCGCGCTTGGTGAAGAGCTTCTTGACTTCGCCAGTCTCTGGATCTGGGAAGGTGACCAGTGCCTCCTTTGTACGGCGGAGGTAGAACGGCGCCTCGTGGCGCCGCATCGCCTCTTCCAGACTCTTCACACTGCCGTAAATGTCGCGGTCGAGCAGCTCAAGGAAGAGACAAAAGTTCTCCGGATCGCCCTTGTGTGGCGTGGCCGTCATCAGGAGAAAGTGATCAGTCATCGTCGACAGAGCTTCGCCCAACTTGTACGCAAGCGTTTTCTTGTCGGCGCTGTACGCCGCCATCTTGTGCGCTTCGTCGACGATAATCAGGTCCCACCGACTCCGGAGGAGACTTTCGTTCGCGTCCTCGATGCGGGACACCCAGGAGATCGACGTGACAACCTGGTCCTTCTCCTGCCACGGGTTCTGGCCGTAATTGGCGCGAAGCACGTCGCTGCGAATAACCTCAAAGGATTCGCGGAACTTGTCCTTCATCTCGCGCTGCCACTGGAAGCAGAGATTGGCCGGCGCGACGATGAGCGTTCGCTTCACAAGGCCGCGGATCTTGAGCTCTTTGAGGAGGAGGCCCGCCATGATCGTTTTGCCAGCGCCTGGATCGTCCGCGAGCAGAAATCGGATCCGTGGGAGACGCATGAAATAGTCGTAGACCGCTTCGAGCTGGTGCGGCAGCGGGTCGACGCGCGAGATCGAGAGCGAGAAATACGGGTCGTACTCGTAGGCGAGTCCCAAGCGCGCGGCTTCGATGCCGAGTCGGAAGCGCGCAGGGTCGCCGTCATAGGGCGCGTCCTCCGGCGTTGCCTCAAGAAGTTGCAGCTGATCGAGACGGAGAACGCGCTGGTGAACTTGACCCGTCCTTTGGCCAGCGCCGACGATCTTGATCACATCACCGAGTGGCGTGACGACGAGCAGCTCAATTGGCTCGGGGAGCAGGGGCCCGCGAACGATGACTCCCGGCCTCAGTTCGTTGGGTATCACGATCTCGTGGTAGCTGGGTGCCCGGAGCGTAGGCTGCCTCTGTGGCGGCACTCAAAGGTAGCGTCGTTCCACACTTGTCGTGAGGAGTAGGCGACTGGTGCGACGAGGCACATCGCGAATCCGGTAGTACGCGTCATTTCGGTTGTCCGTGCAATGAAACGGTGACGCTCGGAGGCGGCACGCGGTCTATACTGGCCACATGAACTGTCGTGAACTTTCCACATTGCTGAGGCAAGACGGCTGGCGCCTGGCACGAATACGCGGCGCTCACCACCATTTCACGCATCCTGCGAAGGAGGGTGTGCTCGTGATCCCGGAAGCTGAGGGCGAAATGCTCTCACCTAAAGCCCTCCGAAGCGTTCTGAGGCGCGCAGATCGCCCGCCCGGCCTGCAAAGCACGCCGGGAGTTGGATTCCTCGTGGTGATTGAGTCAACCGGAAGCGGGTTTTCCGCCTATGCGCCTGATCTTGTCGGCTGCGTTTCGGCGGGGCAGTCCGCTGAGGAAGCGGAGGCTTCGATGCGCGAAGCAATCCACGGATACGTCGAGGAATTGCGAAACGCCTGTTTGCCCATTCCAGCGCCAAGCGCGTCGGTCAGGCTCGTCAATGTGAATGTTTAGCGGCACGCTCGGCGACGGGTAACCGCAGGGGGACCGTTAATAGCAACCCGGCCTAATCTGGCACGCAAAATGAGAACACGTTGTTCGCATAGCCCACGCTGCCGATCATTACACACTTATCGTCCGCAGAATGTGCAATCGTAAACCCATGCGCACGTGCGACGGTCTGGGCAAGGTAAAGACCCAAACCCGCGCCGCGCGCGGCGACTGCCTTCGCGTTCACGGCGCGCCGCCCCCTCTGGAACAGTTCCCCGCGCTCCTCCGGCGTCAGATACACACTGAAGGAGTGCACCTCCACATTTACCCCTCCGCGCGTGTCGGTTACCAACACCTCAATAGACTGTCCTGCATGGCTGTACTTAATGGCGTTGTCGATCAACACGAGCGGTATCACCTCGAGTGAATCGTAAGCCATCGGCTTCTTAAACGAGCTGCCAGAGAGACTCAGTCGCTTCCCCTCGCGGTCCGCGAATGGCTTCGTCGCCCGAACTACCAAATCGCATAGCCTGTATACCGGGGTCGGGTGCTTCTGTCCGTACTTGGCCGCGTCGGGATTGGTCAGTAGCGGCATAAGTGCCATGCGTCGATGGAGCAACTGAACCGCCTTAACAACGCTTACAGCCTCTATTGGCAGCGCCTCAAGCTTCTCCTCGAACGTCGCGCCCTTTTGTTTGTCCACCATGGCCTCGGCGCTTCGAACGAGCGTCGAAACGCTGGCCTGAACGTCATGGAACATCCCGAGCGTATCGCCCGTTTCCTGCTCTGCAACATTCTGGAGTCGCCGCACAACTGCATTGGCCACGACTCGCCAGCGCTCGACACCAGCGAGCGTCACGACTTCTTTCTGTCGCTGGCGCCTCTCTCGGTCGGAGAGAGTCGCTAAGAGCCCGGGCGTAACTACACCAACGAGCACGGCGGTTCCGCGCTCGAGCTGCACGCGTACCACGCCTTGGCCACGATGACAGACTCCTTCCGATACTAGGTCGGCGCGAGGGTTCACGTGCCCAGCCGCGCACTGCCTATCGCTGCACTGGCGGCACGTTTGCGCCTGCCTCCTCACTAACCCGTCGAAGAGCCCACCCTCTGGACCAACGCTGGGGTGCGGCGAGATCGCCGCAATCGTCTCGGTTATAAGGCTAGGCTGCATATCGCGATGATTTTCCGTGCCCAGGCAATGACGGTGTCGATCCCGTCAATGGTCCCGACGATGTCGCGCACATTTTCGAGCGATATTTGGCGCCCTGCCTTGGCTGCGCCAACGATGTGCCGCTCGAGATTGCGCTTGCGACCTGCCGCCACGCCAGATGCGTCGAGAATACGCGACAGGTTGCTCCAATAGGCGCGCACGCTGATGCGGTCCGCAATCAGCCTGTCGAGCACCTCTTTGCATTGAATAAGAGTGACGGGTTTGCGGATGGCGTCGTCAGTTGACTTCCAGAACGGCACTGCAGCTAGGTCGAACGTCTGCCCTGAAAAGGCAACGACGATCTGGTCGGGATTGACCTGCTTGATTCGGCGTAGAATGCCGAGTCCATCGCCCGTGTCGCTTAGCGATGGCTCCGCAATCCCCTGTATGTCGAGTACGATGATGTCGAAGTCGCCGCTCTCTAGGCGCCGTAGGCGCTGGCTATCGATACGAGTCCAAGGCTCAACCGTGTAACCGTCAGCCTGGAGTCCCGCGGTCGGAAAGGAGTCTTCATCGTCGTCAACGACCACGATCTTGACGCGCTTTCTCACCTCGTGCGGCGGCATCTGCACACCGATATCACTTATCGAAGCGCGGCTCATCGAGAGGCGCAGCCTCAACAGGAACGCGGAGAAACTCGGCATGAGAATGTTTGGATTCGCGGTTGGGTCTGCTAACAACTATTCGACATTCCGCCTTAACGGCAAAGCCGACCTGAACGCTGCAGCGGTTCACTCCATTTCTGCGGCATTCGCGGAATATCCACCGACACATCAGTGTCCGCAAACGCAGGTGACCGGATTCCGCCAAGTCGTTCTGCGGGGTAGTTAAGGCGCGTCGCCATGGCTCCCGGCAGCCTTCGCTTCCGAGCCGCGCCCGGTGGCCGACACGGAACCAACACAAAACGGCGCGCCCGTCTCTGAGCGCGCCGTCTCACTTCCCTTCCCTACACCCAACTCAGTCGAACGCCGCGCCCACCATCACCTTCCGGATCAGCGTGTATGGGCTGCCGTGCGAAATGGAGTTCGTCTGCGTGGGCTGACCCTTGGCGTCGCCGCCGGTGCCGTGCTTCTGATACTCGCTCGGCCCGGTGACAGCGTCGAGGTTGGCCCAGAAGTCGGTGGTGATCGCGTTGTACGTCACGTCGGTGCACTGACGCGTGATCTTGCCGTTCTTGATCTCCCAGAAGATGTGGCCGCCGAACTGGC
>SXGU01128081.1_pt1 | contig 13765 bp, 12 predicted proteins | sample 3174531 | NCBI WGS metagenome assembly SXGU01 (sample SAMN11356863, study PRJNA531348) | freshwater metagenome | isolation source: freshwater sample F1-140 | place: China: Fuxian Lake, Yuxi | collected 2017-12-25 | reverse complement strand
TTCGCAGAGATATTGTTGTCCCTACAAGACTTTCAGGATATCGCCCCAGAAGTCACGTAACCCACTGATTTGCCGTTCGATGTAAACCGGAGAATGGCAAAATCCGGTCAAAAACCCGTCGCCCATGTCGAAGCCGGGTGGGCCAGTTGTTTGTGTGCGCCCGACACCCGCTTCCGGCCATGGTGTTGTTCCGCAGCCTGCATGGTGGCGCTTCTTGCGACATAGGAGTCAATGGCCGTTCAGAGCCAACTGTTCTTTTGAGGCTTTCGGGCAAGCCCTGGCTGAGGTGTTACAGGTGGCCTCGGCTTTGACGGCAGGGCTCTGTGCGTTGCGTAGCCGTTCCGCATCGACATAGTCCATATTGGACGACAGGGCATACAGCGAAACCATGAGTGTGGAGAGTAGAACATTGCGCATCATCATTTCCTCAATATGATTGCCAGCGATGTCTGGCGTGAGTGAACGATAGCGCGAGCTAATCTTATTTGCAATAGCAGAAGCTAATCATCTGCTATGGGATTGTTATGTTTGCCTTGGCTTGCGATAGCGGCGGTGCTCCATCATGGTGCCGATGATGTAAAGAGGTGTGTAATCCGAGCGCAGCGCAGGAAAGTCATCATTCAATGGCACCAGTTCAATGACCTGTTCACCGTGTTCATTGATGCCTCGGGGCCGGTACTTCTTGAATGTCGCCTCTTCTTGGCTGTTCTTGGCCACCACAAAATCCCCTGGAGAAGGCTTCACATCGGGATCGATAATGATGGTGTCGCCTTCCTTGAACTCCGGCTCCATGGATTCTCCGCGCACTGTTAGGGCAAATGCGTGGGCGCTTAAATCCGTTTGTGTCAGCAGGTAATCATCTCCTGCCCCCTGGGCGTAAGGGTCAACTGCTTCAGTCCACAGTCCCGCCTGTACGAAACTGATGCGGGGTACCCGGCGAAGTCCGGCGGGAGGGCGGTCATAGAGGTCTTGGTCGGGTGTCGAATCAAGATCCGCCCGATCCATTGAGTGTAGTGCCCAGCCTAGCTTTGCTTCCAGGTTGCGTGCGGCTTTCTCCCCCAGGTTACGGTGACCGTTGAGTAATTGGGAGAGATAAGTGGCATCCAGCTGGTAGCGGCGGGCAAACGCCGCGAGGGTAGGGAAGTGGCCGATTTCCCGGCGTAAGGCGGCAAGACGGAGGGCATTTATGTTCATGCGGCATATTTTCGCACGCAAGAATAGCAAATGTGAATACCAGGCTCCCTGTAACTTGATATCAGACTCAGGCGTGGGGCGTGATTTTAATGTGAAGCGAGCCTGAAGGCGACGAAATCAGGATCATGGAATGATCGCGATACTTTAATGCCAATACACTTCAGGTCATGGAGCAGACCCGCTTTCTCGGGGGAGACAATGGGCCGATTGTCTTCATCCTGACTAATCGTGCCCCCAGTCTCAATTTCTGGGTTGGAAAGGGTCGAGCAAATTGCAGGGCTATCCAGTGGGTGATTGAGACTCGGGTAGGCGAGGGGCTGACCTCACCCGGCTGAGTTAGATGCTGAATGGGGTCAGGCTTTCTTCAAAAAACACGCTTTGAGCATGTAGCTCACACCGTCAATCTTGCAGTCGACTTCATGATCGCCGTCGCGAAGGCGAATGTTCTTGGCCTTGGCACCTTTTTTGAGGGTGGTCGAAGAGCCTTTCACTTTCAGATCCTTGATGAGCAGGACGGAGTCACCGTCGGCCAGCGGTGTGCCGTTGGAATCTCTCACCACGGCCTCACCTTCTCCATCGGCATTAGCCGAACCGGTCAAAGGCCATTCGTGAAAGCAATCCGGACAAACGTGGTTTTCGCCATCGGAATAAGTATTTTCCATTCCGCACGCGGGGCAGGCAGGTGTGCTCATAAGAGAGTCCAGTGGGGTGATTAGGGGAGTTGAACGACAGCGGGCGCTTGCCAGCCGGGTTTGCGGTGTTCGGTGACCACGGCGGTATAAACGCCACCGCGCACATTGAAGCGGGCGGTCAGGCGCATGAATCGCGGCTGGGTAGCGGCGACCAGATCGTCCAGTATGCGGTTGGTGATGGCTTCGTGAAAAGCGCCTTCGTCGCGATAAGACCAAACGTATAGCTTGAGCGACTTCAACTCCACGCACTTTTCGTCGGGCACATATTCCAGATGCAAGGTGGCGAAATCCGGCTGGCCGGTCTTGGGGCACAGGCAGGTGAATTCCGGCATGTCGATGCGGATGGTGAAATCGCGATCATGTTGCGGATTATCGAAAGTTTCGAGAGTTTTACTGGGCTGGGTGGTCATGGATGGTGGCTAATGATTCAAATAAAGAGGCCGGATAAGGGTTTACTGCTGCCAGGAGGGGGAGCCAAAGCCCGGAAGCGGCGTTTAGTCGGCTATAATACCGGCCAGTTCCCGCCCCAACCAGTTCCAGCCCTCTTTCCGTTCCTCCCCGCCAATCATTCCGTGCGCCTCGACCGAATCAAACTTGCGGGCTTCAAGTCGTTTGTCGATCCCACCACCATCCCGACGCCGGGCACTCTGATTGGTATCGTCGGCCCCAATGGCTGCGGCAAATCCAACATCCTTGACGCGGTTCGCTGGGTTATGGGGGAAAGCTCCGCCAAGCATTTGCGGGGCGAGAGCATGGCGGATGTCATTTTCAATGGCTCCAGCAGCCGCAAACCGGTGGGGCTGGCGTCGGTTGAGCTGGTTTTCGACAACGGCGAAGGGAAAGCACCCGGCGAGTTTGCCAAATATCCCGAAATTTCCATCAAGCGGCAGGTAACCCGTGACGGGCAATCGACCTATATCCTCAACGGCACCCGCTGCCGACGCAAGGATATCACCGATCTTTTTCTGGGTACCGGTCTCGGTTCACGCAGCTACGCCATCATTGAGCAAGGCACCATCTCGCGGCTGATCGAGGCCAAGCCGGCCGAACTGCGGGAACTGATCGAGGAAGCGGCGGGTATTTCGAAATACAAGGAACGGCGGCATGAAACCGAGCTGCGTATGGGGCATACCCAGGAGAACCTGGACCGGCTGATGGATCTGCGCGAGGAAGTCGGCAAGCAGTTGGAAAGCCTGAAGCGGCAGGCGAAAAAAGCCGAAAAATACACGGCTCTTAAGGATGAGGAGCGCGGTTATCGGGAACAGCTGCTGGGTCTGCGATGGCGCAAATACGACGAGCAGTTCCAGACCCATCAGGGCCAGCTGGCCGACTACGAAACCCGCTTCCGGGCACTGGCCGGGGAGGATCATGCCCTCAGCGAGACACTGGCGACCTTCCGCGAGCAGCAGGAGGTTTTGCAAAAATCCCTGAATGAAGGGCAAGGCCGTTTCTATGAGCTCGGCGCGGAAATCAGCCGTCTGACGCAGACTATCCGGCATGCGAAGGAAACACATGAGGGCCTGATCCAGGAGGAAGCCCGGCTATTGGGTGAAAAGCAGCAAGCGGAAATTGATCTGGAAAATGATCAGACCCAGCTGGCGACGCTGCTAGAGGAGCTGGCTGAACTGGAAATTCATCTGGAGGAAGCCCGCGAGGCAGCGCTTGAAACGGCCACGCTACGGGAAGAGGCGGACCAGGCACTGAAAATGGCGAGGCAACAGTTCGAGCAACTGAGCAATGACATTGGCCGCTATCGCAGCCAGCGGGACATTCAACACGCCCGGATCGGTCAGCTAGAGCAGCAGGCACGGCAACTGGATACCCGCCGCGAAAAGCTGGAAACAGAACGCCAGGAAGTCGAGGCCACCCTGAATGCTGAAGGGCTGGCAGAGCTGGAACTGGCTGTTGCCGAACTGGACGCCGGGAGGTCGGCGTTGCAGGAGGTTCTGCAAACACTTCAAGCCCGCATCCAGGAGGGTCGCGAGCAACTGAAAACGCTACAGCATGAGCTGAATGCGCGCCGGGCAGAGCAGCATGCGATGAACGGTAAAATCAGCTCGCTGGAGACGCTACAGGAACACGCCATGGGTAAGGATCGGGCGGGTTTACAGCGCTGGCTGGCTGAGCATCAGCTCGACCAGACTCCTCGTCTGGCCGAACATCTCGATGTCCATCCCGGCTGGGAATCCGCCGTGGAAACCGTGCTCGGTCCACAGCTTCAGGCTCTCTGCATCCCGCAAACAGAAAGTTTTGTACCTCACCTTGCGACGTTGTCGGGGGAGTCGCTAGCCCTGTTCGAGACCCGCCCATCCCCTGCCTCAACCAATGCTCCCGGCCCCCGATTGCTGGAGCGTGTAAATTCGCCCTGGAATCTGAATTCTTTGCTGGGTTCGGTCTATTGTGCAGACAATCTCAATGCCGCTCACGCACTCAGCACGCAACTGGCGGAACACGAGTCCGTCATCACTCCGGATGGCACCCGCCTCGGTCCCGGCTGGCTGGTCATGCACAAACTTGATGGCGGCCAGGGCGGCGTAATCAAGCGCGAGCGTGAGCTGAAGGCCCTGAAAACGGAGCTCGAACAGCTACGCAACCGGATTGCAACGTTGGAGGAGCAACTGCACATCACCGAAACTGGTGCCCGCGAGGCGGAGCAGGAGCGCGAGCGCCTGCAAACCGAAGAGCGCCGGCTTGGGGTCGAGCATGGCCGGGCCAAGTCAGAGCTCAGTGCGACTCAGGTCCGCTGCGAACAGGCATCGAAACGGCTCTGCCAGATTGCCTCCGAGCTGGCCGACCTCGGCGTACATCAGACTGAACAGAACGAAGAGATCGAGGCGTCTCGCTTATTGCGAGTGGAGGCCGAGGAGCGTCTGGCCGAGCTGGAATTGCAGGCTGCCGACCATGCCCGCAGCCGCTCCAGCCTTGAGAGTCGCCTAACCGAGGCCGATGCCGTCCTGCGCAATGCCCGGGAACAGGTCAATACACTCAAAAGCCGATCCGAGGCCCTGCGTTCCAACGAACAGCTGACCCGCCGTCATCTGGAACGCGCCCAGAGTCAGTTTGACCAGGCATCGCAACGGCTGGAGGCGTTGCGCACCCGCGTTATGGAAGCCGGTCAGCCCACCGGGGAAACTCAGGACGAACTGGACGAGCTGACAGAACAGCGGTCTCGGGCAGAAAAAACATTGGCCGATTTACGCCATCGCGCTACCGGGCTGGAGGGTGGCATTCGTCAGAGCAGTGAGTCGAAGCTGCGCAACGAGCGGGAATTGACGGGTATCAAGGATCATCTGGAAAAGATTCGGCTGGAGCTTTCCGGTAATGAGGTTCGCCGCCAGACCATCCAGGAACAGTTCGAAGAACTGGGCGCTGACCCGGATCGCGTGATGGAAAGCCTGCCCGAAGAAGCTGATGAGAAGGTATGGCATCAGCGGGTGGGTGAATTGGGCGAGGAGATCGCCCGACTCGGTGCCGTCAATCTGACCGCCATGGAGGAGTATCTGGTTCAGGAAGAACGCATGGCTTTTCTCGACCAGCAAAACCAGGATTTGAGCGAGTCGCTGGCGAGCTTGCGCGAGGCCATTGAGAAAATCGACAAGGAATGCCGAACCCGTTTCAGAGACACTTTTGACCTCATCAATGCCGGGCTGCAGCGGATGTTTCCGAAGCTTTTTGGCGGTGGCCAGGCCAGCCTGGACATGACTGACCGCGACCTGCTTGAAACCGGGGTGACGATCATGGCGCGCCCTCCCGGGAAGCGTAACAGCTCCATCCACCTGCTGTCCGGCGGCGAAAAAGCGCTGACGGCGGCGGCTCTCGTGTTCGCCATTTTCGAACTCAACCCAGCCCCCTTCTGTCTTCTTGACGAGGTGGACGCCCCCCTGGACGACGCTAATGTCGGGCGATTCAGCCAATTGGTCAAGGAAATGTCCGAAAGGGTACAATTTCTGTTCATTTCACATAATAAAGCCACCATGGAGATCGCCCAGCATCTGGCGGGCGTAACCATGAAGGAACCTGGTGTTTCCCGTATCGTGGCAGTGGACATCGACGCAGCCGTCGAGATGGTCATTGCCTGAAACCTGAGAATTCAAGATGGATAGAGATACCGTTCGTCTGCTTCTGATCATTGCAACAGTCATCGTACTGGCGGGAATCTATGTCTGGGGACGGTTCAGGCAACCCATCCAGAACACTCTCCCCGGACGCGGCAGGCGAGGAGAACTAGCTGCCGATGATGAAGAGGATCAGGATTACGAGGAACCTTCAAACGACTTTGAGGATGGGGTTCGGGTACTCACGCCATGGACGGACACGCGCAAGGAGCCGCAACTGTCGGGCCTCGATTTCAATACGCAGGAAGAGGCCGATGAATTCGACCTTGAGATCATTCCGGAAACCCGCGAAGGCTCCTCTGCGGCAGCCCATGCCGCCACGGGCGAACTTTCCAGCGATGGCGCGGGCGGTGCCCCTTTCCTGATTCAGGTCAGTGTGGTTGCGGGTGCCGGACGCTTCTTCCACGGCCCTGACCTGAAACAAGCCCTGCTGGATGTCGATTTGCTGTTTGGCGATATGGGCATCTTCCATCGCTATGACCGCGACTTGACGCAAACCCTGTTCAGCGTCGCGAGCCTGGTTGAACCGGGCACCTTCCCGATTGATGAGATGGACGGTTTCGAATGCCCCGGTATCGTGCTGTTTTTCCAGACCGCAAGGGTTTCAGACCCGCTGGGAATCTACGATGACCTCGTCAATACCAGTCGAGAGCTCGCTCAACGGTTGCATGGCATTCAGTGGGATGAAACCCGCCAGCCACTCAGCGCCAGCAAAATCGCGCACATGCGGAATCTGCTGAAACAGCCTGTTGAAAGCTGACCGTGGGAGCATCGGCGCCTGTCCGGCAGCGTGCGGCCCAGCTTCGCAAGGACATCGGGTTTCACAACCGACGCTATCACCAGCTGGATGATCCGCTAATCGCCGACGCCGAATATGACCGTCTGATGCAGGAGCTGCTTGCACTGGAACGTGAGCACCCTGACCTGAAAATCACCGGCTCCCCCACGCAAAGGGTCGGTGCTGCCCCTGCTGCGGCCTTTTCCGAAGTGCAGCACCCCGTGCCGATGCTGTCTCTGGATAATGCGTTCAGTGCAGAAGACTTGACCGACTTTAATCGCCGCATCAGTCAGCGTCTTGGGCGTGAAAATCTCACTTTTGTCGTTGAACCCAAGCTGGACGGGCTTGCAGTCAGCCTGACCTATGAACAGGGTGTCTTGGTGCGAGCGGCAACCCGGGGCGACGGGCAGACCGGTGAAAACATTACCGCTAACACTCGCACCCTTCGCGCCATTCCAGGGCGCTTAAACGGCAAGGACTGGCCGGAACAATTCGAGATCCGGGGCGAAGTGTTCATGCCCAAGCAGGGCTTCCGCGAACTCAACGAGCGGGCGCTCGGAGCTGGCGAAAAAACCTTTGCCAACCCACGCAATGCGGCAGCGGGAAGCTTGAGACAGCTTGATCCCCAGGTTACGGCCAACCGCCCGCTCGATTTTTATTGCTACGGCTACGGTCTTTATCCGGCTGACCAGCTGCCTGAAACTCACAGCGAGGTCATGGCCCGATTCAAGATCTGGGGTATCCCGACCAATCCCGAACTGCATGTTGTGCAAGGCATTGACGAGTGTTTCGCTTACTACAATGACTTGCAGTCACGCCGTCAGACACTTCCCTACGAAATTGACGGCGTGGTCTACAAACTGGAAAACCTCCGGGATCGGGAGACTCTCGGCTTTGCCGCTCGTGCGCCACGCTGGGCTATTGCCCACAAGTTTCCGGCAGAAGAGGCCACCACCCGTGTCGTTGCTATCGACGTGCAGGTTGGCCGTACTGGAGCGCTGACACCGGTTGCCCGGCTGGAGCCGGTCTCCGTGGGGGGAGTCACAGTCACCAATGCGACCCTGCACAACACCGATGAGGTACACCGCAAGGACATCCGCATCGGGGACATGGTCATCGTCCGGCGGGCGGGCGACGTTATTCCCGAGGTGGTCAAAAGCCTCCCGGAACTTAGGCCAGACGAGGCGGCCATGTTTATCATGCCGACGCATTGTCCGGCTTGTGGATCGGAGGTGGAAACCATTGAGGGCGAAACCATCGCCCGTTGCAGTGGTGGTCTTTATTGTCCGGCGCAGCACAAGGAGGCGGTTAAGCATTTCGCCTCGCGCAAAGCCATGAATATCGATGGCTTGGGTGACAAACTTGTCGACCAGTTACTCGAAAAGCAACTGATCAACACAGTGGCCGACCTGTATCGATTGAATATCGAGGTACTCTCCAGGCTCGATCGCCTGGCTGAAAAATCAGCCGGGAATCTGATCCATGCCCTCAACGCCAGCCGCTACACCACGCTGCCCCGGTTCCTGTTCGCCCTGGGTATCCGCGAAGTGGGGGAAGTCACTGCGCGTACACTTGCAGAACAGTTTCGCGACCTCGACACCTTGAAAGCGGCGGATGAAATGACTCTGCAGACCGCGCCGGATATCGGCCCCACCGTAGCCCGGCATGTTTTCACCTTCTTTCGCCAACCCCATAACCTGGAGGTTCTTCAGGGCCTGACCGACGCCGGTATCCATTGGGATCCGATGCCTGAGCGGACTCATGAGGCTGCACTTCCCTTCATCGGGCAGACGTTCGTGATCACGGGGGCTCTGGATTCACTCTCACGGGAGGACGCCAGGTCGTTGGTGCACTCGTTGGGCGGAAAAGCCGCAGGCAGTGTTTCGGCGAAAACCAGCTATATCGTTGCCGGCGCGGAACCGGGGTCCAAACTGGACAAAGCTCTGGCATTGGGCATTCCTGTTTTGGATGAGGCGGCCTTTCTGGCCTTGTGTCAGAACCCAGCCTCGGGAGCCGCTTCCACAGCCACAGCCACCGAAGAATGAAAGGCTTGCACCGGATAGTCCTTGCGCTATCGCTGGCCGCGACAGAACCCGGATGCACCACCCTGCTGATCGAAAAACAGGGTAAGCCCAAGTCGGCTAACACGGCATCCTGTCCAAGGATTTACTCATTGACCCGAATGGATGTTGCTGCGCTCGATTGGGTATTCTCGGACGATCCCCGGCCGGCCAACGCCTGCCTCGCATTGTCTTATCCCAACGCGGGAAAGGATACCCTCTACCAGACCTCCACACGGGCCATGAGTCCATTGATCATGATGGGTCTGCCGGTCTCGGTGATGGTGGACACGCTGACGCTCCCCTTCAGCGCCCTGGCGGCGAATTGAAGCGGGCCTTCATCAAACAGCCGCATACATGCAAATTTGGGTCGATGCGGACGCCTGCCCGAATGTCATCAAGGACATTCTTTTCAAGGCGGCAGAGCGAGTAAAGGTTCCCCTCATTCTGGTGGCCAATCAGCCCGTAGCTACCCCGCCTTCCCGATGGATTACGGCGCGGCGAGTGCCTCGCGGGTTCGATGTGGCGGACAATGAAATTCTGCAACAACTGGCGCCGGGCGATTTGATCATCACGGCGGACATTCCGCTGGCGGCCGAGGTCATCCTGCAAGGCGGGCATGCGCTCAATCCGCGCGGAGAATTCTATACGCCGGAAAATATCCGCGCGCGACTCAATATGCGAGATTTCATGGAGACACTGAGGGCTAGTGGCGTGGCTACGGGTGGGCCTGCCGCGCTGAGCCAGACGGACCGGCAAGCTTTTGCCAATCAGCTCGACCGGTTTTTACAGCGCAACACGTCTTCAACCGGTATCCGAAAAGATTGATGCTACCGTGACAGGGGGGGTGCCAGACGCTGCACCAGCCGGGTGAACTCTATCCCCAGTTGCTGCTCAAGCTTTTGCGCCCGGCAGTTACACGCCTTCAGGCGGGGGCTGCCCAGTGCGGACTCCAGACCAAGACCCACGACATTGCCGCGCCCCATCACGGGCAAAGAGTAAGCACCCGTGGGAAAGTACAGCTTCAGTAACCTCATCACGGCACGGAAAGATTCCGCATGCCCGCTCCAGAGGTTGACGCACACCACGCCGCCAAAATTGATGAGGCTGACCAGTGCCGCAAAAAAGTCGTGCTGCAAGACCATGGGAGCCAGCCCCTGCTCGTCAAAGACATCCACCAGGATCAGGTCATATCGGCAGTTGCCTGCGGTCACCTGTCGCTGGAGATACTCGCCGCCATCGGCGATCTGGATGTTCAGACCGGGCCGATCAGGCAGGCCGAAATACTCCCGCGCCACGGCGACCATGGCGGAACGGGATTCAATGACCTCAATCAGCGCATCAGGGTAATGGTGTGACAGAAATCGGGGTAGCGAACCGCCCCCGAGTCCCAGAATCAGAATCCGGGCCGGTGCCGGAACAAACACCAGGCCGGCCAGCATGGCGCGGAGGTAAGCAAGCTCGATATGGTCGGGGTCTGCCAGCGCCATGGCGCTCTGCCGTGCAGGAGATCCGAAATGGAGGGAGCGGACTCCGTGGGATTCCACTACTTCAATAGGGCCATCCTCGTCATGACAGCGGTGAATGACGGTCCCGCCGTACTTGCCCATGCCACCCCCGGTAAACTCAGTTTAGTGATACAAGATTCGGCAAGTATACGAAGAGTGTGCAGCAGGCCGCTATAATCGCCCTCTCTCCCCCGTCAGAAATCATGCCGATCACCCATGACCGCCACGCCCATCCCCGCTGAAGACAATCAATTCATGGCCGGACATATTGGGCTGATCCTTCGCAGCTACCGGCACTGGACGGGGCGCGATCTGGTCAACCCGCGCATGAGCGATGAAGCAGCTGCGCGCTATCTGTTCATGGCCCCGCTGGCCCTGCTTTCACATGACACCCAGATTGATCCGGTCTTCAATTACGCCAATCAAACCGCCCTCAGCCTTTTCGCGATGAGCTGGCTGGAAATGACCACCTGTCCGTCGCGTCTATCCGCTGAGGAGCCCAATCAGGAGGCCCGCTCGGCCTTGCTCAAGGCCGTGACGGAACAGGGTTATTCTGACCATTACAGCGGAATACGCATCGACCGGCACGGGCGGCGGTTTGAAATCGAAAACGCCACTGTCTGGAATCTGCTGGACGAACGAGGGATTTACCGGGGCCAAGCGGCGAGTTTCCGCCACTGGGGCTGGCTGTGAAAAACGCTCCCGTAGAGAGACTCAGGCATTTGCCGGTCAGCATTCACTTGAGGCATCTACGGGTATCCATCTCTGATTTCCATTTTCAGGAATTCTTCAGCCCACTGCGGGGGTACGGAGCTTGTAGCCACTGTCGATGACCTCATCAGGAAGAGGTTGGCTCTCCTCGTTGGGAATCATGACTTCAATGTAGGCGGCACCATCATGGCTTTCGATTTTTGCAAGGATCTCTTCGAGCTCGGTCACGGTCCCCACCCTGGCGGAGAGCCAACCCTTGCAACCGAACGCCTCGGGGAGCAGATGGTATTTCACGTCGGCAAGGTCGTCGTAGCCGTGACCGCGCTCGCTGAGCACATCTTCGACGCCGTAGAGTCCGTTGTTGAGGACGAAAATAACGGGTTTCACTCCGTAGCGACCCATGGCTGCGAGTTCGTTGAGCGTGAGCTGGTGGGAACCGTCGCCGGTGACCAGCCATGTGCGCCCGGATGTCTTGGCCATGGCAATGCCAAAGGCGGCTGGCGTAGCCCAGCCGATCGAACCCCAGAGACCCTGACCCTCCGCGCCGACTCCGCCAGGTAGCCGCATCTTGTTGAGGTGAATCATGCAGGTACCTGTCTCGATCACCAGAGTATCTCCCGAATTGAGACGGCGCTGAAGGCGGGGATAGAAGGCGGGTGAGGAAAGAGCGTCACTGCCGTTGCCGACGAGAGGCATCAAATCCGTGGTGGAGGCAATCTCCTGAGTGCGCGGTACGACCTTGGCGATCAGCGCGGTCAGCACATCGTCGATCGCGGTATTGACGAAGACCCTGGTTCCGATCCGTACCCAGTTGTCGTTGATGGAGATTAATTTTTCGGGATCGAGATGCTCCGTCCACATTCCCGTGTTCAGCTCGGTCGCAATGAACCCTCCGATGTCGAGCACCACGTCAGCGGCCTCCACGGTGTCGCGGATGCAGGTCGAGGAGGACCAGTCTCCTGCGTAGAGACCGATATATTGAGGAAGCGATTCATCGACGGTGCCCTTGTCGTTCGGGGCGAGTGCCGTCGGGATGTTTGCTTTCGTGATGAAGTCCTGGGCGATACCCTTCAGTCCGTAGCGCGTGGTCAGGGCGGTGACCATGGCGACAGGATTCTTGGCGGCACTGAGCTTCGAGAGGATGGATGCCACAGCGGCGTCGAGTTCCTGCGGAACACTCAGCTGGCGCTTGATTGCGGACAGCGGCTTGCCGGTGACAGGCGTGCCGATCACGGGCAGGTAGCCGTTGACTTCGGAGATTACGATGTAGGCTGGTTTGCTCTGACGCAGGGCCTCGCGGATCACCCGCTCCAGCTCGTCGATGCAGTTGTCGGGTGTGAGAACGGCGGAGACGCAGGCAGCGGCTCCGGAGAGCACCTGGAAACGTGCGTAATCCACATCCCCTAAATTGTGATGAGTCAACAGCCCCTGCCTCTGGATTCGTTCGCTCGGCATTCCCGTAAGATGGAATACAGGAAGCCGGTGTGCCTTGCTTCCCATCACGCCGTTGATTGCGGAGAGTTCGCCGACTCCGTAAGTCGTGGTGAGGATCGCCGCACCGCGAATGCGGGCATAGCCGTCGGCGGCGTAGGCGGCGTTGAGTTCGTTGGCGGAGGCTACCCACTCCAGCCCGGGAACCTGCTCGACGGCATCATCGATGGAGAAGGCATAGTCTCCGGGGACGCCGAAAATCTTGTCGATCCCGAGCTGGGAAAGACGGGTCAGGGTGTATTGTGCGACGTTCATGGCTTTCATCTGGTGTGTTGCGGTAAGGGTTGGAAATATCGGAGGCACTGCGCCCATGCAGGTGGGCGAGGCCCGTCCACGGTCAGGACAGATCGAAACGGTCGGCAGTCATCACCTTCGTCCAGGCGGCGATGAAGTCGTGCACGAACTTCTCCCGGTTGTCGTCCTGTGCGTAGACCTCGGCGTAGGCTCGCAGAATTGAGTTCGAACCGAACACCAGGTCGACCCGAGTGGCAGTCCACCTCAGTGCGCCGGTTTTGCGGTCGCGGATCTCGTAAAGATTCGTGCCCGCCTGTGTCCATGTGTAGGCCATGTCGGTCAAATTGACAAAAAAGTCGTTACTCAGCGCACCGGCTCGGTCGGTCAGCACACCATTCTGGGTACCGCCGTGGTTGGTCCCGAGCACGCGCATGCCGCCGACCAATGCGGTCATTTCGCAGGCTGTCAGGCCCAACAGATGGGCGCGGTCGAGCAGTAGTTCCTCTGGTGTGGCCACGTAGTCTTTCTTCAGCCAGTTACGGAAGCCATCGGCGAGCGGTTCCAGTACATCGAAGGTGTCAGCGTCGGTAAGTTCCTGGCTGGCATCACCACGGCCCGGTGCAAAGGGTACCGTCACCGTAACCCCGGCGGCCTCGGCTGCCTGTTCGATGCCGAGGTTACCACCAAGCACGATCAGATCGGCGACACTGACGCCACTGCCGGCCGCAATCTGCTCGTAGACAGCCAGTACGTTGCCCAGACGCGCCGGCTCGTTGCCTTGCCAAAACCTCTGTGGCACAAGGCGGATGCGGGCTCCATTGGCACCGCCGCGTTTGTCGGAGCACCGGAAAGTGCGGGCGCTGTCCCAGGCGGTGGCTACCCGGCAACTGATAGAAAGGCCGCTGGCGGCGATTTTAGCCTTAACGGCGGCCACATCGTAATCCGTGTTGCCAGCCGGTATCGGATCTTGCCAGATCAGATC
>SXGU01356893.1_pt1 | contig 13766 bp, 14 predicted proteins | sample 3174531 | NCBI WGS metagenome assembly SXGU01 (sample SAMN11356863, study PRJNA531348) | freshwater metagenome | isolation source: freshwater sample F1-140 | place: China: Fuxian Lake, Yuxi | collected 2017-12-25 | reverse complement strand
TAAATCTGGACTGCTTTTGTCAATCCATGATCCTTAATTCAGCAAGACAATGGACGATAATCTCATCCCTTGGTCCGCTGTCAAAGACGACACTTTCCACTTCACCGTGGTTGATGGAGCAGCGCTTACAACTCTGACCCCCGCGACACTCGTTCCAAAAAGGCATTTCGCTTTCCAAACATTCACCAAAACCCTGGCCAGTACCCCATCAATACTTGGGTTTGGAATTACACACCAGCCTCGCTTACCCCACCAATCAGTTGGTGGAGATATCAACACCAAAGAGTCTTTTAAATTCTGTGATGTAGTCGCTATCTTTAATAATTGCGCCGAGTGCGACCCAATCAGCATCGCTGACATCTTTTCTCTTGCTTAACATTTCTTCGGCCCCCCAAGAAATCGGATAACGCAGTTGCGGAGTCGTAGTTTGAATCGCCTGCAAGATGACTTGCGCAACTTCAGTTGGTTGCGTTGACTGCGCCATCCCAGCCGCATAAAACTGAAAAAGACGGCGATAGTGAGCGTCGTATACGCCAGTCGAGTTGGGGGCATCAATATTCTTGGCGAAGATCGCCGACTTTGTAATGCCTGGCTCGATGATGGCAACCCGAATTCCAAATGGGGCAATCTCTTGGGCGAGTGCTTCACTCATCGCTTCTAGTGCCCACTTTGATGCGACATAGGGAGCCTGCCCGAGAGCAGCAAAACGGCCAACGACTGACGAAACGTTGATGATGCATCCAGAGTTGCGTTGGCGCATTCCGGGCAGCACCTCTTGGATACACCGCACCGCACCGCACAAATTGATGTTCATGACTTCTTGATACAAGCTCGTTGGGCACTCCTCCACGACTGCATTGCCACCAACACCTGCGTTGTTGACCATCACATCTACGCGACCAGCGTGTTGCAGAATTTGAGCAAATCCGTCTTTTACGCTGGCATCATCGGCGATATCGAGTTCGATCCACTCGATCGTGACTCCTGCCTCAGCTGACATGCTGATCGCTTTTGTCGCGCGCTCAACACTTCGAACAGTTCCGTAAACTCTGTAACCATGAGAAGCTAGATGAATTGCGGTAGCCCGCCCAATGCCTGAATTGGCGCCCGTGACTACTGCGATAGGTGATGAAGTTGAACCTGACATAACCCGATCTTATGATCTGCACAGCCAACTAACGCAGGTGCTCAGTGCGCGACTGAGGCAACGAACTTCTGAACAGCCAAGAGATCTAGTGGCAACAACTGTGTGCGCTCGGGACGATCAAACAAATCGGTTAGATGCTCGGGTAGGTCCGGTCGAATGCCAGTTGCCTGCTCAACAGCGTCTGGAAACTTGGCGGGATGAGCCGTTGCCAGCGTGACCATTGGGACATCGGGGTTCATATGTTGGCGCGCTACGTGCACTCCTACTGCTGTGTGCGGGTCGATCAAAGTTCCTGTTGTCGCATAAATGTCGCCAATGGTGGCCAGCGTTTGAGCATCATTACATCTGCCCGCTCGGAAATTGGGGACTATCCACTGGGCATGTTGTTCGGGCTTGACTGCAAAAGTCCCTGTCTCCCGAAAAATTTGAAGTTGCTGCGCTGTTGCTTGGCCGTTGCGACCGTTCATCTCAAACAGAAGTCGCTCAAAATTGCTTGAGACTTGGATGTCCATGCTGGGGCTGAGGCTGGGCGTTACACCGGCAACAGTCATTGTTTGGTTTTCAAAAAAACGAGTCAAAATATCATTGGAGTTTGAAGCTACGACTAGATGCCGAAGTGGTGCTCCGATTTGCTTGGCAATCCAGCCACTTAAAACGTTGCCAAAATTACCCGTCGGCACTGTCACGTCAATTGGTCTTGCAAAGTGGTCAGATGCCGATACGTAATACACAATCTGAGCCATTACTCTTGCCCAATTAATTGAATTGACCGCTGCGAGGCGGTATGTATTTCTAAAAACAGTGTCGTTGAACATCGCCTTTACCAAATCCTGACAATCATCAAATGTGCCATCAATCGCGATGGCATGCACATTTGGCGCTTGCACTGTTGTCATCTGTCGGCGTTGCACATCGCTCACGCGTCCATTTGGATACAGAATTACCATGTCGACGTTTTTACATTTACTCACGCCATCAATTGCCGCACTTCCTGTGTCACCACTTGTGGCTGCAACAATTGTTATCCGTTCACCACGCGACGTAAGAATGTCGTCAAAAAAAAGTCCGAGCAACGAGAGCGCGACATCTTTGAAGGCCAGTGTTGGCCCGTGAAACAACTCTAAGAGAAAATGATTGGGCTCGATTTCGACGATTGGCACAACTTGGGGCACACCAAATGTTGCATAGGCTTGCTGACACAACGACAGCAGTGTCTCGGCATTGAAGTCGGGCTCTACGAATGGTTGCATCACCGTAGAGGCGAGTTCTGCATAAACACGCGGGCGGTTCTTGTTGAGAGTTGGCCACGAGTGGGGCACATACAGACCTCCATCCGTGGCGAGACCTTCGAGTACTACATCAGCAAAGCCTAAAACTGGGGCCGCATCGCGCGTGGAAACATACTGCATTTTTTATTCACCAATAACACGAATTAAACCAAGTGACTTCTTGACGACATCAAGGTCACCGAATTCTTGAAGACATTTTTGAACATCGGATTCACGGGCAGTGTGCGTGATGAAGACGAGCCGTGCATCATCTCCGATGCCTTCTTGCTCGGCTTGACGAATACTGACGCCGTGGCGGGCAAAAACACCGGTGATGGCGTGCAACACACCAGGCTTGTCGGCAACATCAAAGCCCAAGAGATACTGCGACGAGATATCGGCGACAGCTCTAATCGGTAGACGAGAAAACGCCCCGATGTCGGCATGCGTTCCTTTACGCAGATTCACGGCAGCATCAATCACATCGCCAAGCACCGCACTTGCGGTGGGCATTCCACCTGCGCCGCGCCCGTAAAACATCAATGATCCGACGGCATCACCCTCAATAAAAATTGCGTTGTAGCTATCCCTGACGCTTGCGAGTGGGTGGTTGACTGGAACCATGGCAGGGTGCACCCGCACAGCGATGTCGCGCGAATCAGATGCTTGCTCTGCTACTGCCAACAATTTGACCACGTACCCCAGACGATGTGCAATCGAAATATCTGCCGCCGTAATGTTGCCAATTCCTTCGCAGAAAACGTCACTTACGATGACTTGGGCCCCAAAAGCGATTGACGCAATGATTGCTGCTTTCGCCGCTGCATCATGGCCATCAACATCAGCAGTAGGGTCACTCTCTGCGAATCCGAGTTGCTGTGCCTCGATGAGTGCATCCGAGTAATCAGCGGCATCCTCGGTCATTTTTGTCAGGATGTAATTAGTTGTGCCATTGACAATTCCCATGACACGTCGTATCGGCTCGCCTCGCAGGCTCTCTCGGAGTGCTCGCACAAAAGGAATACCGCCTGCAACTGCCGCTTCAAAAAGTAAATCCACACCACAAGAGTCAGAGACTGCAAATAAATCTGCTCCCGATTGGGAAAGCAACGCCTTGTTTGCCGTGACAACTGGTTTGCCATTGGCGAGTGCACGTGCGATTAATTCCCCGGCAGGATCTATACCTCCGATCAATTCAACTATGAGATCAATATTGGGATCAGCCACGACAGCACGCGCATCAGTTGTCAGCAGGCCTCGGGCGAGCTGTTTTTCTCGCGCTCCACCGAGGTTGCGAACTGCAACGCTTGCGACCTCCAGACGAATACCAGTCCGTGCCTCAATGGTGTCGGCTTGTTGCATCACAAGTTGCACGAAAGCGGCACCTACATTTCCAAAGCCCAACACCCCAAGGCGCACAATGTCAGATTCTGATGGTTGGTTGGAGACCATTTCCCCAGCCTATTGGTCTAAACGAACTAGATCGTCATAGGTTTCGCGCCTCACCACAACACGCGATGTGCCATTGGCAACGAACACAATCGCAGGACGGGGCACTTTATTGTAGGTGCTTCCCATTGAGTAGCCATATGCCCCCGTGACAGGAGTTGCTAGCAAGTCACCGATACGCACCTGGCTTGACACGAAAGCATCATTTACCAACACATCACCACTCTCGCAATGCTTTCCGACTACGCGAGCTTGTTCGGGTCTATCCGCCAAAACACGTTGCGGATCAAAAACTTCATAGCCACTTCCGTACAGCACAGGTCTTGGATTATCGCTCATACCACCATCAACTGCGATGTAAGTGCGTATGCCTGCGATTGGCTTTACCGTCCCGACGGTGTAAACCGTGATTGCACTTGACGCGACAATGCAACGCCCTGGCTCGACCATTACAACAGCATTTGGTGGCAGTGATCTAGTCGCGTCTTGAAGGACTGCAGCCCACTGGGTGATGGAGGGAGCGGCTTCGTCTTCGGTGTAGGCAACCCCGAGCCCCCCGCCAAGGGTGAGTTCTGGCAGATCAAGCGTGGAAAATAAATCGACCATTACATGACTTGCTTTTGCAAAGTTCTCTGCGGCAAAAACGTTGGAGCCAACATGACAATGAATTCCAACCAATTCAATAGCGTCGGACGTGCGAGCCCGCTCGATTGCGCGATGAGCGTCACCGTTGCTCAGATTAAAACCGAACTTGCTGTCATCTTGTCCGGTCTGTACAAACTCGTGAGTGTGCACGAGAACCCCTGGTGTAATGCGCAATTGAACCCGTGGCACTGCTAGCCCAGCGCGATGAAGTTCTTCAATTCGATCCATCTCGTCAAAACTGTCGACCACAATGTGGCGGACACCCTCGCTCATGGCGTATCGCAGTTCAGACATGCTCTTGTTGTTGCCGTGCATGACGCAACGATTTGCCGGGACACCAGCGTGCAGGACCGTAAACAACTCACCCCCAGTCGCCACATCCAGCAAAAGTCCTTCATCATGTGCCAAACGCGCCATTGCAGTGCACAAAAATGCCTTGGTCGCATAAATCACGCGGTCTGCCCCAAATGCGGTGACTGCCTCTCTCGCACGGGCCCGAATTTGGGCTTCGTCGTAGACAAATAGTGGTGTGTTGTGTTCGGCAACCAATGAATCGATACGCACACCACCAATACTGAGCGCGCCGTCAGACTCTGCGCGCGAGTTGTCAGGCAACAAACGTAATGGGACAGCGCTCACATTTGCTCCGGTGCTCGAATACCCAACAGATTTAGCCCGCATTCAAGCACCCGCGCTGCGGCGTCACACAAGTAAAGACGCGACATCCTCTGCTCGTCGGTGTCGGCCTTTAGCACCGGGCAATGTTCGTAAAATGCAGTGAAGTCCGTCGCAAGTTCGAACAAATAGGTACAAAGACGGTGCGGAGAATATTTATCTAGCGCGTCCCAAACCGCTGAATCAAACTGCAAGATTCGAATTGCGAGTGTGTGTTCACGCCCATCAAAAATAATTGGCCCTACAGACCTCACGGAAATTCGTTCAACTCCAGCACGCCTGAAAATACTGCACATCCTGGCATGGGCATATTGTAAATACGGCGCAGTATTGCCATCAAAACTAAGCATCCGTTCCCAGTCAAACACATAGTCCTTAACTCGGTCAGTGCTGAGGTCTGAATACTTAACCGCACCTATGCCGATCATGTGCGCGACTTGGGATCGTTCGTCCACTGCCATTTCGGGATTCTTTTGGGCGATAGCAACAGTTGCCCGTTCGACTGCTTCTTCAAGTAGCGCCGCAAGTTTCACTGTGTCGCCAACTCGGCTCTTCAGCATTTTTCCGTCGCTCCCAAGCACATTGCCAAAAGCGACATGCATCATCTGGGCAGGAGGAGTCAACCAGCCTGCCTGAGTTGCAACAGCCTCCACCATTTTTAGGTGCTGTGCCTGTGGGGCGCCAACTACATATATAAGGAGAGACGCACCCAATCTTTCGGTGCGGTCTATCACGCAAGCCAGATCTGATGTGGCGTAGTTGTAGCCACCGTCGCCTTTGCGAATAATGAGGGGCAGTGGGTCCCCGTCACGATTATTAAACCCCGCAGGAAACACTACGTCAGCACCATCACTCGTTTCTAATAATTTTGCAAGGCGTAATCTTTCGACGACAGGTCCAAGCAGACTGTTGTAAGAACTTTCGCCTTTGATATCTGCATCAGTTAGCAACACATCAAGTAGTTGATATACGCGGTTGAAATAATGGGTACTCTCCGATACGAGTGTTCGCCATAGGCTCAGTGTTTCTGTGTCGCCACCCTGCAACAACACCACTCGTGCTCGTGCTCGCTCTTTAAATGCGTCGTCAACATCAAACTTGTTGCGGGCCTCCCGGTAAAAATTATCAAGATCACCGACCCCGAGTTCTTGAGCCGCAGTATCTTGTCCCATGTCAATGAGGTGCTCTATCAACATTCCAAATGGAGTCCCCCAATCTCCAATATGATTTTCGCGAATCACCGTATGTCCGACAAACTCAAGCAAACGAACAATTGAGTCGCCAATCACGGTAGACCGCAAGTGTCCGACGTGCATTTCTTTGGCAACGTTGGGGGCCGAGTAGTCGACTGCAGCCATAATTCTTGTTGGAGCAACACGAACGCCAAGGCGTTGATCGCTCATCACACTTTTGAGTTGAGTGGATAGAAACTGATTACTTAATGTCACGTTTATAAAACCTGGTCCAGCTATTTCTAGGCTGGAGCAAATATCACTGACATCTCCAGCTGCCTCAAGAACCTGCTCTGCAACTTGACGCGGGTTGGTGCCGAGTTCCTTGGCCACTCCAAGTGCACCATTGATCTGGGCATCAGCATGATCGCTGGGTCGGACAATCGGGTCAGCAAATCGGCCTGCGACAGTGGCGAAGGCCAGAGCGAAGCGCTCGGAAACGGCATGAAGAGGGTCTGACATTGTCTTTCTATTGTGTCGCATTGCAGCCCCGTGCACAGGCTTCAATTCACATCACCGCTAACCTTGCCTTGTTAGTGATCGCCATCACGCTCACGTAGCTCAGCGGATAGAGCACTTCCCTCCGGAGGAAGGGGTCGCAGGTTCAATTCCTGCCGTGGGCACCATGGGATTTCCCCTCAAACACTGACGGGACAAGACCCAGCCCAAGCCCTTGATCTCGATATTTGCCCACCCGAGATGTGGTGATTTATGGTCGGCGGGGTATTTGCACAGGTACTGCAAGTTTTTGATTGAGGCTGATGAATCTGGCTAGTCCATGTGAGCGGGACAGATATTAATTTTTTTATAGTGACACCAGTCGCAAAGTGTCGTGACATTGCATTTGAACTTTTCGGAGTCGCATGCCTCTTCGATTTCTTTTCTGGTTTTCACAATCACCTCTCGAGCGACATCCAACTTTTCTGGAGTAACAATTTGATTGTGTTTGACTTTTTGTGTGAGATACAGAAATTCAACCCGAGACGTCACTTCTTGTTCTGCGTCTTCAAGCATTAATGCATAACAAAGCAATTGGAAGTATTTGTCATCATCAGACTTAAATCTTGGATTTGGAATTTTCCCTGTTTTGTAGTCAGAGATCACGATGGTCCCGTCATCAGCAAATATGAACCGATCGATGTATCCCTTCATCGCTACTCCTGCAACACTGGCTAGAACCTCAACCTCCATTCCATCTATCTCCGTCTGAGTGGGGTCTTCAAGCTCCCAGAGGTTGATCATTGATTCAAAAGCTGCACGCTTGAAATCGGCCAAAGTTCCTGGCTTTACTTCGAGCGCCTCAACCTTGTCCGCCCATCCATGATTTGTCCAACGATCAGCAGCAATTTTCTTCAACGTCTCGTGGCTGCGATTTTGGGCATCTTCTTTATATAGATATTCGAGAACTTCGTGCACAAATGAGCCCAAGTAAAGGTGCCAAGCTGGTGGCTCTTTTATTTTGTCAATATGTGAAAACTTGAATTTCTGAGGGCAATCTCTGAACAAGCCGATCGATGATGGCGATAAATACTCTGGCGGTTTGAACATTTGTTCCCCCTTGTTCAGTGCCTTTGGACAACTACTGACAACCCTACAACTACGACGTCATGCTGTGTGCCGGCATCCGTCTTACGACGTCATGCTGTGTGCCGGCATCCGTCTTACGACGTCATGCTGTGTGCCGGCATCCGTCTTACGACGTCATGCCTTGAAGCCCGACGAAACTGCGGGCCAACTCGATTTCTCCCATATGACGCAACCCGTGCTGATAGATCCAGCATTCAATACCATCCAACACTGTCAAGCCAGACTCGCCTGCAACGCGAGCACTAAATGTGCTGGCAATTTGGGGCGGAAATGGCCGCTGGATCACAACTCGATCAAGTTCATCTGCTTGCAAGACAGCGAGCCACTGTTCTGTGCGAGCAAATACTGCATTCATATATTCAATAAAAGCCGAATAGTCGCCAATTTGTTGAAACTGCATTTCCTCTGGGGTCCGATGTTTGCCGTGGTCGGCAATCGCTGGCGAAATTCGATCCAACCACTCCTGATTACAGATTGGCATCTGACCCGTCAACATCATGAAACTTGAGTCCTGCATGTTGACGTAGTGAAACAAGCAAAACGCAATTGGCAGAATTCCATCACGTTCTCGATAATTAACATTCTCGACTGTCATCGTGGATGTCGCCTCTTCATACAATGAATGCATTGCGCGCATTCGTCGGCGAAGAGAATCAAGAACAAGATCATTCGTCATTGTGTGGCTGCCTTTCGTGCATCTTTCACCAATGTCGTAAAGCGATCTAAGTCCATAAATACAAAAACCCCCTCCGCTGTTGCAGTAACTGTGTCGCCGTGGCGCATTTCTCCGCGCACAATCATCTTTGTTTCAGTGCGTTCGGCAATATAGGCCTCAAGCACCAGATCAACGTTCACTGGGGTTGGTGCCAAATAGCGAACACCCAGCGAGCCCGTCACAACATTGCGACCCGCAAGATGGCGTGTGCGGCCAAGCACTTCATCAAGAGCAGCGGCAACAATGCCTCCGTGTACGCAGTTGGGCGGACCCTCGTATGAAATTCCAAAACGAACCCGACCAACAACTTTGTCCCCGAGTAACTCGATTGCAAGCGGAGGCGCGATTGGATTCATGGTTCCATTCATTGGATTTCGAGTGCGGCGCACGCTGTAGGGTTGATGACCCTCAATGGTTTGGGCGGCACGTAATTGTTGTCCTATCAGATTAAGTGCACTCGTAATATGGGACACATCGGCGTCGGGATGCACCGTGTACAACTCGGCAATCAAAAATCGAAGGGATGCGACAAGATCAAGCGCAGATGCGCCTGGCTCGTATTGTGCATCGCTCGGAATGTGCGTGTCAGCCAAGAGCAGCTTTTACCAATGCAGCGACCTTGCTGCCATCAACGCCAGAGCCAGCACGTGTACGCACCGCTTTGACAACCAGTCCCATCGCTTTTCCACCAGCCAGTCCAGCCGATGCTGCTACCGCCACTTCTTGTTTGACGATGTCTGCCAATTCTTCATCGGAGATTGAGGCAGGTAAATACGCCTCAAGCACGGCGTACTCTGCACGCTCTTTTCTTGCGGTATCTTCCCTGCCCGCTTGCTCGTATATCTCTGCTGCCTCTGTGCGTTTTTTCGCCTCAGCCTGCAATACTTCCATCACCTGATCATCTGAAAGTTCAACAGCTTCGTCTCCTGCAACTTCGGCGTTCATGATTGCGGCCAAAGCCAAGCGCAATGTCGAAACCCGCAATTCCTCACGAGCTTTCATCGCAACTGTCAGATCGGACTTTATTGTCTCTTTGAGCAATCCCATCTCCCTATTCTTGCCACCCCGCGCGCTCACTAAGGTGTCAGACATGGGAACTAATTTTTTTGACCGATCTTGGTACGACCAGCCACATGCAGTTTTTGCCCATCTGCGCGGCTCAGAACCCGTTGCCCGTGATGCCCACACCAATACTTATGCGCTTTTAATGCATGCCGACATCATTTGGGCAGAAAGACAGCCGACTTTGTTCAGTAGTGCCAAGGGTTCGCGCCCAAATGGCGCACAGCAACATTCCATGATTGATGCCGATGATCCCAAACATGGAGAGCAACGCAGGTTGGTTTCCAAAGGTTTTACCCCAAAGCAAATGATCCGCTACGAGCAACATGTTCGTGATGTATTGGACTCCCTGATCGAAAAAGCCATCAAAGCAAAAACTTTTGATGTAATTACTGGGATTGCCCGTCCGTTACCGATGACTCTGATCGGCGAAATGTTAGGTATCCCACCATCTGACTTCGAGTTGCTACAGCACTGGAGTGATCAGATGATCCAGGGAGCAGATGGCCCCCAAAACATCACCGATGAAGTCATCAATGCCGCTGTCGCTTGGTATGAGTATTTTGGCGAAATAGCAGCAACTCGCACGGTCTCACCAAGCGACGACCTAATCTCGGTATTGGTTGGTGAGCACAACGACGGTGGAATACTGAGTTTCAATGAAGCACAAGGCAATGCCCTGCTTTTGTTGGTTGGTGGCAACGAAACAACGCGCAACGTCATCAGCGGCGGTCTTCAGGCTTTGCTAAGTGACCGTACGCAGTGGGATGCTCTCGTCGCTGACCCTTCTCTGATTCCAGACGCGGTGGAAGAATGCCTGCGCTGGGTAACACCAATAGTCAGCATGAGTCGTGTCACGACGCGCGACATTGAAATACGCGGTGTCACTATTCCAGAGGGATACCAAGTGCTGATGATGTACCCCTCGGCAAATCGTGATGAAACGGTATTTGCAGACCCAATGAAATTTGACATTCGCCGCAACCCCAATCCTCATCTTGCGTTTGGATTCGGCCCACACTTCTGTCTCGGATCAAGCCTTGCCCGCTTGGAAATCAGGGTAGTGCTCGAAGAACTTGTCAAACGTGCCCCCAACTTGCATCTATTGGATGAAGCGGCTGTGCCGACTTACAAAGCCAGCTCTTTTGTACGTGGCATTACAGAACTCGTTGTTTCTGTATAAGTAAATCTGCAGTCAACTTGCAATTGTCGTCAACGTATACAGAGAAGCCAGCATCAACACAAATGCTGCGGGTAACGATTCTTTGATTTTGTCTCCAACACGGGAATGGGCGGCGATGGCACTGACAAAATACAAAACGAGACATACACCAGAAAGAATGCCGAGGGCCTGGATCCAATTGCCGATTATGACACCGATGCCTCCGGCGGTCTTGAGTCCTCCCAAAACATTCATTCGATTGGCCGGGATACCGAGTCTGCGCCCCGTTTCCATTATCTGCTCGTTTTTCGTGAAGTCTCCAAGAGCACTGAGAACGCAAACAACGGCCAGGAGGGCTCCAACAACGATGGCGAAAATGTTCATCAACCCATTCGTAGCACAGCAACTGCTTGCTCATGCTTCAAGAGCCAAACTTTGTTCTCGATACCACCAGAGAAGCCACCAAGAGAACCTCCTGAAGCGATGATTCGGTGACACGGCAAGATGATTGAAACTGGATTTTTTGAGTTGGCAGCACCGACTGCGCGTGATGCAGAAGGTCTTCCGATGCTGCTTGCTTGTTCGGCATAAGACCGTGTAGCCGCGAACTGCACTTGATCAAGTGACTTCCACACCTGCATTTGAAAAGATGTCCCAACTAGATCAAGTGGCACGCAGAAAGATCTTCTTTGTCCCGCAAAATACTCTTCTAGTTGTGACTTGGCCGTTTTGAGGATTTGATTCCCATGACACTCAATAATGTTGCATCCATTTAGAGATCGAGGCATCGGGCTCTGCGGAAACAGCAGGCACTGCAGGCCCTTTGCCGATGCGACAAGCGTCAAGATGCCCATTGGACTTTTTATTTTTGTGAGGTGCAAAGCCTTGACATGACTCATGCCGACAGCGTAGTAGCAATCGCTTATGCTCAAAATATGGAACAAGAAACTATTCGGTCACTCGCAGAAAAACACTGGAACGGACAAGGTGATCTGGTCCACGAACATCACCCTGTTCGTCCTGTCTTGAATCGCGTCGCGGAGGAGATAGTCCCAGATGTACTCACATTCATCTCGATTGCCTCAGTGAATGCGATCGACACTGGTGACGGCCTCGTCATGCTCGATACTGGCGGCTGGTTTGACAGTGACCACGTCTTTGAGTCCGTGCGCGCCTGGCGCCCCGACTCACCCCTCCAAGGGGCCGTGTATTCGCACCACCACATAGACCACATTTTTGGAACACGGCGATTTGAAGCAGAAGCAATCGACCGCAATTGGGCGCAACCAATTGTTTATGCACATGAAGATTTGCCTGATCATTTTCATCGCTACGAAAAAACAAATGGATGGAACGCCAAAATAAATCAGCGCCAATTCGCCCTACCTATCGAGACATTTACATGGCCCGAGCACTATCGGTATCCAGACATCACATATAAAGACAGATTGACGTTTACACAAGGTGATCTCACTTTTGAGTTGCGGCACGCACGAGGAGAGACAGACGATGCAACATGGACATGGTGTCCTGAGAAAAAAATTCTGCATCCTGGTGATTTATTCATCTGGGCTGTTCCGAACGCCGGCAATCCACAAAAGGTGCAGCGTTTTGTCAGCGACTGGGCAACCGCGCTTCGAGACATGGCCGCTTGTGGTGCTCAAACATTGCTGAGTGGACACGGGCTTCCGATTTTTGGTGAAGACCGCATTTCACGCGCCCTTAATGACACTGCTGATCTTCTGGATTCGCTTGAAACACAGACTCTTTCGCTGATGAATCAAGGGAAAAGCCTCAACCAGGTCATCCATGAAGTAGAAGTACCCGAACACCTGCGAGAACTCCCGTATCTAAAGCCCGTCTATGACCATCCACAATTTATTGTGCGCAATGTCTGGAGGCGATACGGAGGTTGGTACGAAGGCGAGCCAGATAATTTGTTGCCAGCTCCGCGTCTCCAACAGGCACAAGAATGGGTTTCATTGTCAGGTGGCCTCGAAAAAGTTCTCGAGCGGGCCCAACAGCTTGCCGCTCAAGGTGATTTGCGGATGGCTTGTCATCTCGTGGAGTTTGCGGTACTCGTTGAACCGTCGTCAAGTGAGGCTCACGCCGTACGAACCACCGTCTATCGAACTCGGTCTGAGCAGCAAATCAGTTCAATGGCCCGCAATATCTTGAATCACGCAGCATTTGCAAGTGAGCATAAAAAACGCGACCTAGCTGGGGATTACTAAATCAAACAGCCAGTAGCCGAAAAATAGCGCATTAGTTGTAGCGTGCAACCAATGCAGCATTCAGCCAACGATATGACCGAGGCTCCGTTTCAAATTACGCCTCATCAGGTAAAAATGGTTTACGCCGGAATGATGGCTGCGGTGATGTTGGCAGCCCTTGATGGCACCATTGTGAATACTGCGCTCACAACAATCGTGGGCGAGCTCGGCGGATTTCGGGCCTACACATGGGTGACGACTTCATATTTATTGACATCAACAGCGGCGACCCCCCTCTTTGGAAAATTGAGCGACATATATGGTCGGCGACGCCTAGTTAAAATCGCGGTGATCTTTTTCATCATTGGTTCACTGCTCTGTGCGATTGCCAATTCAATGACTTTTCTTGTCGTTGCCCGTGCAATACAGGGCATTGGTGGTGGTGGCATCATGGCGATGTCGTACGTTGTTATTGCAGACATAGTGTCGCCTCGTGATCGTGGCAGATATGTCGGAGCATTCATGAGTGTATTTGCCATCAGTAGTGTCGCTGGTCCACTTCTCGGTGGCTTTTTTGTTGAGCAATTGAATTGGCGCTGGATATTTTTAAT
>SXGU01035943.1_pt1 | contig 13768 bp, 10 predicted proteins | sample 3174531 | NCBI WGS metagenome assembly SXGU01 (sample SAMN11356863, study PRJNA531348) | freshwater metagenome | isolation source: freshwater sample F1-140 | place: China: Fuxian Lake, Yuxi | collected 2017-12-25 | reverse complement strand
AGGGTGCGCGCCGGCATCTCCTACGCGCTGACCGAAGCCATGGACGAGGGCCACTGTGGCTTGCCGACAGAGGAGTTGGGCCCTTTGGCCGTAGCATTGCTGGAGGTGCCAAAAGAACTTATCCAGACCGCCCTCGAGCTGGAACTCGCGGACGGCACCGTAATCGCGGACAGTGTTGGCGAAACAGCCTGCGTGTTTTTGGCAGGACTATACCGCGCTGAACAAGTGATCGCCCAGCGACTAAGGCAGCTGACAAGCGGCAAGCTGCCATGGCCGTTTATTGACGCTGCAAAGGCGCTGCCATGGATCGAGCAGAAAACCGGGCTCAAGCTTGCTGACAGTCAGGTCGCCGCCATTCGTCTCGCCCTTCTGGCCAAGACCCTCGTCATCACCGGCGGTCCCGGTGTTGGAAAGACCACCATCGTCAATTCCATTCTGCGCATTCTTGCGGCAAAGGGGGTCAATCTCCTGCTCTGTGCGCCGACCGGCCGCGCCGCCAAGCGTATGACGGAGGCGACGGGCTTCGAGGCAAAGACTATACATCGCCTTCTTGAAGTCGACCCCAAGGCCGGCGGGTTCAAACGGAACGCTGAAAATCCGCTGGTCTGCGATCTTCTCGTCATCGACGAGGCCTCCATGGTCGACGTCATGCTGATGCAGGCTCTCATGAAGGCGGCCCCCGATGATGCCGCCCTGCTCATCGTCGGAGACATTGACCAGTTGCCGTCAGTCGGAGCCGGGCAAGTTCTGGCTGACATCATCCAGTCTGGGGCTGTTCCGGTTGTGAGATTGACCGAGGTGTTCCGACAGGCTGCAACCAGCAAGATCATCACGGCCGCGCACAGGATCAACAGGGGCATGATGCCCGATCTTACGAAGCCTGAAGGCGAAAGTGACTTTTATTTTGTCAACGCGACCGACCCCGAAGCCGCCGTGCCGTTGATTGTGGGACTCGTCAAGGCCCGCATACCGCAGCGCTTCGGCTTCCACCCCGTCAGGGATATCCAGGTGCTCTGCCCCATGAACCGAGGCGGCGTGGGCGCCAGATCCCTCAACATCGAACTCCAGGCGGCCCTCAATCCCGCCGGTGACAGAAAAGTCGAGCGTTTCGGCTGGACCTTTGCGCCTGGCGACAAGGTCATGCAGATCGAAAATGACTATGACAAGGAAGTCTACAACGGCGATGTTGGCTACATCGACAATGTCGATACCGACACGGGCGAACTCGTCGCCAGCTTCGATGACCGCGCCGTCACCTATGGCTTCGGCGAATTGGACACCCTGGTGCCCGCCTATGCCGCGACGATCCACAAGTCACAAGGGTCCGAGTATCCAGTAGTCGTAATCCCGGTCATGACCCAGCACTACGCAATGCTCCAACGCAACCTGATCTATACAGGCGTTACTCGAGGCAAGAAGCTTGTCGTCCTCGTCGGCCAGCCCAAGGCCGTCGCCATCGCAGTGAAGAACGTCTCTGGGCGCAAGCGCTGGACCAAGCTTGGCGAATGGCTAGCAGGAGGTCGAGTTCCGTCGATCACGCCGGCATCGGCATAGCGCCTTCATCAGGATTGCAAAAAAGCTCCGAATAATGACCCCAGCAATCGTCTCGCGTAACACATTGTAATTGTTTGACAATAGCGGTTTGAGGAGAGGTCATCTTTCGCGTCCAACAATGACCCCTTTTAAGAGGCCGATAGTCAAACAGAATCAATTGATCAGATCATTTTCCAGAGGGGTCATTGTTCGGAGCGCTTTCACAAGCTCATCGCCCAACCGCAGATTTGCGTCTTTCGACAAACTATTTGTAAATAGTTCTTGACTGTTATTTTCTTTTGACATATTTCTTGTCAAAAGGAGAAGATATGAATATCCGGGAGCTCACAGAAGCAGCTGAAGTAACTGAACGGCAGGTTCGCTACCTGATCGCTGAAGGGTTCATCCCGCCGCCACGGGGCGGCCGGTCGACGGCCGACTATGGGGAAGACCACCTGGCCGCCATTCGCCGCTATTCCCGCCTGCGTGAACTGGGTTTTCCGCCTGCCGCCATCAAGCTGATGCTCGATGCCAAGGAGGGCGTACCGTTCCCAGTTTCGCCCGGCATTTCAATGACTATCGACCCTGACTTGCTCGGCAGCGGGGAAGATCCCGCGCCAATCATCAATGCCGTCCAGACCCTGCTAACCGACATCCTGAAGGGAAATGAACATGAACCTCGCCAGCCAGCCGCAAAAAACTGACCCATTACGAGTATTCGTCGAGAGCCACCTGGCCAAGCGGTCCGGCTACCCGATACCACTTGTCAGCACCGACTTTGACGTAGACATCGAGGCCGGTCTGGCAATCGTCACAACCAAACGCGTGTTCAAGAATGCAGAAGAAGAAAGCATTGAGGCTACGCTCACCTTTCCGGTCCCCGTACACGCCACCCTTTTCGACCTTCGAGCAAAGATCGGCGAACGCAGTCTCGTAGCCAGGGCCAGCAGGAAAGATGTAGCCCGCGCCACCTATGAGGACGCCATCGAGCGCGGCAAATCAGCGGTCCTGCATGAAGAGCTTTTGCGCGGTGTCCACATGCTGTCAGTTGCCCACATCCCGCCAGGCGAAACCATCGAGGTCATCACCACCTGGGCTATGACACTCACAATGATAGGAGCGGAGGGGCATCTGCGAATCCCGCTGACGGTTGGGGATGTCTATGGCCGCTCCCCCCTTTCCGATGCCGACGATCTGACGAGTGGCGGAAAACCACTGATCGGAACGCTCAAAATCAATTCTCCTGATGCACCGGTCCGCCTGGTCAATGGTTTCCTCGAAAATGGTAAAACCCGGCTGCAACTGAACCGCCCCATCGACCTTGTCATCGAACCATGGCGCTCTCGCGCCCTCAAGGGGATTACAGCGAATGGGCGTTCAATTTCCTTGCTGCTTGAGCCGGTCCCCAGTTCCCCGACGCCATTGAATGTTGCTATCCTCGTGGACCACTCCGGCTCAATGAATGAGCCTGCCAGTGCAGGCCCGCACCCCATAAGCAAGCACGGGCTTGTAGTAGCGGCTTTGGGCGCGCTTTCTGAAGGACTTGGATCTTCTGATTTGGTCGAGCTATGGGAGTTTGACAATACCACCAAGCGGATTGGGTCAACTGGAGATGAACTACGCAACTTTGAAAGGATATCGAGACCCTCCACCGGACGTAGGCTCCGGGCTCTTGTGGATGGTCTCTCCGCCCCCAACGGAGGCACTGAAATTGGCAATGCCATTGCCACCACAATTGATAATTCCTCGGCGCCTGATATAATTTTGATAACAGATGGCAAGAGCCACGAACTTGACATCCAGGCCCTGGCACGCAAAGGCCAACGCATATCGGCCATTCTCATCGGTGAGGATAGCCTTGAGGCCAATATCGGCCATCTCGCTGCGCTCACCGGCGGAGACATTTTTGTCAGCGGTGGCGCAGATATCGCTGAATTGTTTCACTCAGCCCTGGACGCCCTGCGAGGTAATAGCGGACAACTGACCCGCGAAGATACTGAAACAGCTGCATGGGTCTTTCAGCGTGCTGGCATGATGGCAACGCTAAGTTTCGGATCCAGTGGTGAAAACTCTGAGCAGGACAAGTTGACGCGTGGCGTTGCAGCGACAGTAGCGAGCTTTCTCCTGCCAACTCTAGACGAAGTTGCGGCATCAGAACTGGCCGAACGCGAAGGAATCGTATCTCATCTGACAAGTCTGGTCCTGGTCGACGAAGCAGGGGTAACTCAGTCCGGCCTGCCCTCCCAACGCAGGGTTCACTTGCCTCATCCGGCATCGACTTTAGCACTTATTGGGGAGGACGTGGGCGATAGATTCTTTGCTCCAGCTAGGTCTAGGATTGGAGAGAGCATAGCTGGCTTTCCATCTTCCGAAAGTCGAGTTTTCGCAATGTTGGCGCCCGAGGCATCTAATCAATCTTCAGCGAATAAGCGATATTCGCCGGGTCGAAGCACAACATCAAGTGACGAACTCGCGAAACGAATTGACTGGGGATCGCAGCCTTCTCGACTTCTTGCGGGTGATGTCTCGCAACTGCCACCAGACGTCCAAAAAATCCTGAAATCAATGGCGAAAAGAAACAATATCACGGCCGCTGCTCAAACGCTCAACATAACGCCACTCCTTCTGGTCATTGCACTCATTGCCAGAGACGCCGGTCTTACCGGCGATCGATCGGCAAAACGAATTGCTCGGGCAGTTTTGAAGGGCCTTACCACTGAGCAACTTGACCAACTTGCATTACTTCTCCGCATCAAATCAGGAAGACCACGATGGAAGTTATAACGAAGAATATTTAGGATATATCCACCTCAAAATAGGGAATCGCAAGATGACTGTTACTATTTTAGAAGCTCGCGCTGCTGCGTGCGCTGCCTTAGATATTTTTCATAAAACTGAAGTTGAATATGCTCTTGCGAAAGACGTAAACGAAAGACAGCAATCATCAGACAGCGTTGCTGCTGTCACGGTTGCTTTATCGGAATCCAAAGATGCTTGGAAAAAGTGCAGCATTGCTCTTGACGTTTTGTCTGAGGCACGACGTGGTGACAGACTCACCGTAATCAAGGGAATTGTTGTCACCACTTCTAAGACAACGCCCGATGATTTGGTCAAAATAGCTGAAGGCCACGCGGCAATGAAGCAGAGATACTACAGAAAACTGCGACTGCGGTGATGAGAACGCAAGTGAGGATATCTGATGGAGCTGGAGGATCTCGGCCCGTTAGAGTTTGAAAAAACTGGATTAGCTTAAGATGGCGTCCACTGTGCCGGCAGCAGGTCAGACATGAAGTCTTTACCGACCTTGAGACCAAACCATTCCAATCGATAAGGCGTTAGGGGTGGAGTCAATTAACCATTCTTGGGAACAGTCTATTAACTCTTACCCCCTTGTGCTTAAATAGTTCTTTCTATTTTTTGGCGGGGTAAGTCGAGCTGAAGACTTTCCCCGGGACTATGCAATGTGCAGTGGGGTGACCAATGAATTCAGCAATGTCTCAAAAATTCATGACTTACGGCGAGTGGACATATCGCAGCGCCTGGGCTCTTGAAATTACCGCAGCAATAATCGGTCTGGGAACTGGCTTGGCGCTTGGCTATTTGTCTTTCGTCGAGGGAGCTACTAGCGGTACTTCGAACGCAACGCGTCTCATCTTGCAGAGCGCGCCGTTTTTTATGGTGGCGTTAGCTGAACTCACAAAGATACCAATTGCGACGTTGTTATTCAGCATAAGCTGGCCGTGGAAACCCCTGATCCTGATTTTCCTTATCGCCTTGGCGGCTATCACATTTCTAACTATGTTTATAAACCTCGATACTGCAGCGTCGGCGCGGCAGTACAGTTATGAAGAGCTAACGAAGTCGATTGGCGTTCAAAAATTGGAAGCAGATAGCATCAAAGAGGCGATTAACCAGCTACAAAGCGGTAACCAGATTGTCAGACTGGAGGCGGAAATCGAAAGCTTGAACGAGCAAGCAAACAAAGTGAGAGCTTCCATTCAATCGCAAATTTTGCAGATTGACAAGGATATCGAGGGACAGTCTGTATTATCTCCTGAAATGGCCGCCATTAGAAACTCCCTGCAGGAACGTGAAAAATCGCGTGATTCGCTAGTCGCAGAACGTGGGAACCAGATTAAAGAAGCAATGGCTCAGTTTGTTGACCAGCGCACAAGCTTTGAGCGCCGCATAAAGGACGCTCGTGAAGCTGGTGATACAACTTCTGTTCGGAAATACGAGGACGAACTCGCAAAACTTGCAAATCCCAGAAAAAAAATAACTGACCAGTACGAGGGGAAGATTGTCGCACTCGAAGCCGAGATCACGACACTAAGAGAAAAACTTGACGATGCCCGCGCGAACGCACAGCCGCTCTCAACGCAACAGAGGAAAGTGCTAGAAAAGCGACGCGCTGATTATAACGCTAGGCTTGATCAGGCGAACGATAATTGGGGGCAGCAGGTGGATAACGCAAGAAGTCGCTTGTCAGAGGCCCAGAATCAGTCGGCAAACAAAGATCAGATTATTGAAGACAATAGAAAGAAGCTGGATTTGATTGGAAAGAATCTCAGTGAGCTTGAGTCAAAGCGAATTCCCGAAGCGCGTTCCGATCAATCTCGAAGCATTGCGTCTCGAATTTACGGAGTCAAGCCAGAGGATGTGACTGATAAGCAGGCCAGCTTCATAACTGTCATCTGGATCGGATCTCTCGCGTTTCTTGCTGCACTCGCGGGCCCATTCGCTGCGATGGTTGCCCTCGGTCTTCAGCGAATTGCTTCTCAATCCGAGACTCAAACAAAAGCAAGTAAACTGTCACGTCTTTTTCGAAACATCTTAATCCGTTGGCGTTGGAAAAGAGTCAAGACAGTCAGCGTTGTTAAGGAAGTGCCAGTCGAAAAAATAATCAAGGAGATTCTCTATATCCCTTTGTTGACTGACGACCCAGCAGTTGTTGATAAGGCGCTGCGTGAATCAATTCCCGCAGAGGTCGCCGAACTAATCAAGATGAGCGTGAGCGCAAAAGCGAAAGAAGCACCAAGTGCAAGTTAGGCACGATACAAGGTACTTAGAGGAAGCTGTACAGCAGATTGTTCGACGAGCCGGTCTCCCTGCATTGCAGGCCGAATCCGATGCATTGCACAAACGCTCTCGGGCGACGGCACTTCGCAGGCTTGCCACCGCTGGTGCAATTGCCATTGCTGCCATTGGCATTGGCCTTGGACTATACTTTGCGAAGCTGAAAGAGGCAGAAATCTACCGTAAATCTCAAACTCCCGAGACCAAGATTGAAGTGCCCCAATCTCCCACCACGAAGCTAGAAGATAAGCTTCCTGGACCTGAGCCGGATGGTTTGCAACCGCCGCTTCCTGACCCTGCAAATCCGGACATTGGAAAGATCGAAAAGAACTATGTGAAGTTCATTGAAAGAACAGTTTATTTTCAGGGGTCAGCTTGGGTGATACAAACAGGGCATCAGTTTGAATCGGAAACCGATACAAACTGGAAGTTCGCCTGGTGCTACACAGACAGATTGGTGAGCGGAGTATTAGTCAAAATTGACTTGGTACAGAGGAATTCGCCCGAAGCAGTACCGGCAGCCTCAATCGCCACGAGCGAAACGCTTGGCAAGGCAGGGCTGACTGACGCTGCCGCTCTCGCACTGGCAACCTACTGCACGTGGCTCGACGACAAGAAATTCAGGGCTGCGGATTTCGAAGTACCGGGAAATCGAAATCCATTTGACGCAATTACAAAGCCGATTGTGTCGTTAAACGGGCGAACTCTCAAGTATGACGGTTATATAGGGGCCGATTTTGCGGAACGACTGGAAGCGCATAGTTTTGATGTGATTGAAATAAATAGTCTGGGAGGTGAAATAGCCCAGGCTATCAGAGCAGGGTATTGGCTTCGTCAAGGAAATAAGTCGGTCAAAGTTTCCAAAGATTGTTTGTCTGCATGTGTATTGGTATTGGCGGGTGGGAAATTTAGGAGTGCAACCACGGATGCACGAATTGGGGTGCATAGATTTTATAGTACTGTGGACCAAACAGCAGGCGAAGCTACGGATATGGCGCAGCAAGTCTCATCCATTGTGGTGAAGTATTTAACTGACATGGCAATTGATGTGGAATTGTTTCACGCTATGTCTAGTGTCCCGTCGGAATCCATGTTGTACTTGCCACATGATCAGCTGCACAAGTGGAAGTTGCTTGATGACGGAATTGGAGATATCGAGATCGATACCTTGCCGAATTCCACTGACCCACAAGAACCATCGCAAACAACGAAAGACAGTTTCACCGAATTTGAATATCGGGATCTAGTTGGAACAGACATCTCGATTCTAAAAAACGTTGAGAAATCTGATTGTGAGAGTAGTTGTCGCACACGGATACAGTGCAAAGCTTATACATTTGATAGGTGGAATCGAATCTGCATACTTAAGACTTCAGGCGGTGCCTTACGACTTGAACCACGCAGTGTCACGGCTCTTATGGAGCCCGCATCGGTGACGGCGATGAACACACCTCCAATAATTTTTAAACGATTGAACAAAATCTTTGGCGATAAAGAGTTCAAGGTCATTAGTCCGAGCGATTTCAGTTCCTGCTCTTCCGCATGCCTATCGGATAAGAGATGTTTGGCCATTAATTTTGTGCGAAGTAGTACGACCTGCAAACTACTCGATAATCCGAGCCAATATGTGGATACCCAAGAGTCAGACATCGGCATTAAGCAACAATCGCCTCCGTAAGACTGGTCAGTCTGGTATTTCTTTGACGCCAATCCACGCAGACCCAGGTGTGAATCAGCATCGAACTTTGACGCCACCTAGTTTCGCACATAAAGTCTTGAAACATAACGAGAAACGAAAAATATTCTATCACTTGTTCGGCGTGCAATTTTGACCCCAACGAAAACAGGAATAAGCTCATTGTATCAGTGTTTTGGACGTAGACACTCTGGGGTCAAAGTTCAGCGTCTATTCACATGCAGTGCCAGAAATTAGCGTGTTATGGAGCCGAAGTGGACGTCGGCGACATCATGACGATAATAGCACAGTTGCTACTCTGCGAAGGCTTACGCTATACTTTGCCCAAACATTATGGCCAGAAATTTCAAAGACTACATCTTTGACGAAGATGAGCTGATTACTCAGCTGACCCGCCAGCAGACGGGCCTGCTCAGCCAATTGAGCAATCTGGTGGGCAAGCAGCTTAATCCCGTCCTGATTGGAGACCAGCCCGAACAACAGTGGTCTAGCGAAGCAAAGAATGTATTCGACCGGTATAGAAAGCTCAGTCGGGAGTTATCCCGACGGCGTTCCCGCCAATGCAGCATGCAGTTAACCCGTCTGATGTCGGGCTTTAACGGTGAAGCGGAGATCACAGCAGAAATGACGCGGTTCTGGATGAACCGATACTGAGAGGTATTAAAACACTGGGGGCCATCTATGAGGCTCCGGGTTCCAGTCTGGCCAAAAATAGTGGACGCCATTGATTGGGAAGATATGGTGTTCATCATGAACAGCTAAATCACCCCAATTGTGAATTAACCTCGGTGCCATGGGCTTCCTTGGCTGGAGCAGGCGGAAGGCTGCTGTGGCTGGGTAGCCTGACAAGGTCGTTACTCTCATATCGCCTGGTTCAGAAAAAGGCGGTCAGGTCAGGTTAAACTCTGATGATTGAGTTGAGTGTTACAATATATTTGCAAACGCTGGCTGAACTTCTGTAAGACTTTTGTCAGAAACCACGAATGCCGTCTAATAGAACTCGTGTTGCCCGACAATCATCCTCGTTGTAGTCGAGAATCCGCTGGCGTATTGAAGAGTCGTGAACCAGTGTCCACTGATTGAACCACTCTATTGATGCCGCGCCAGAGGGATTGCTGTCCCGCCATCTAAAACCGAGATATTTCGCCAGCGTCTTAATAGAATGGTCTCGGGTTGGCCACTCTGTGTGGGGCATAACGACATCGAAGTAGAGATCCACTGTCGGGGAGCGGGTAGGGTCGAAGAAACGCTCAATGTCTTCGGCAGAACAAACATCCGGATACTTTGCCTGCAATTTACGATAGATCGTTCGCTCATACTTGGAATAATAAAACACTGCCGCAGGTTGCGAGGCCTTTATGAAATCCCATGACTGAGCGAATGCCCTTCCCTCTGCGGCACTTGTGACGTCGTCTGCAAAAAATGCAACAAAACGCTCGCTGTTGTTGTCGCCTCCTCTGCGCTCCACAAACCCATGCAGATAGCAGACATCCCGCATCGGATCGACTTCAATGTCGAAGAACAGCTCTCGCTCCAAGCTAGGAAGTTGAACTGGGCTTTTGAGGTACGGCCTAGGGTTGTCGCTCTTGATCAATTTTGCCCTCTCATGGAAGGTCCGGAGCGTATCAGGTCCAATGCCATCAAAGATTGTCTTTTTGCCGTTGATATAGCCATCTGGGTTTATCTCAGCGAGTTCAGCTATCGTGGCTATAGTTGCCTGCATGACGTCACGCTTCGAACGTCCAAGCATTGGGATTAGAGTCAAGTCGTCAGCCTTCGAGAGTTGGTCCACGCAGCAGGTATACCAGTGGCACATCTTGCATGTAGAACTGTAGGCCCCCAGGGGTCGAGATTGTTTGTTTAGGATGCTTCGGGCCTTAGCCAACGCGCCCTCGTACTCGTCCCAGAGCGTCGCGGGCTTGTTCGGCCCTTGTGGTACCGTGAAGTTGTATGGCACCTCTTTGCCGTGGATGTCCCAGACAAAAGCACTGCGGCCCGCCGACAGTCCCAGCCGAGTAAGCACGTCCACATACAGAGCCAACTGCACTGCGTAATGCAGCTTGGGTTTCCCTTCACTTTCCTCACCGCCACCTTCTTCGCCGCTGCCCGCCTTGATATCTCCCGGGACGTAGCCTTCGGTTTCCTTTCTCAGCAGATCAGGCTCCCCCAGCAGGTGTGAAAACGCTTCGAACAATGACCCCACCTCTCGTCCTACGTAACGCGTTGTAGTTATGAAACAATAATTGATTTGGTTGGGGTCACGTTTCGCGGCCAACGATGCCCCCTGTTAAGAGGCCGATAGTTAAACAGAATCAATTGATTAGTTCATTTTCCTGAGGGGTCATTGTTGGGCGCGTATTCACATTCCAAACTGGAAAAGACCTTTTACTTGGGTGGTAAATGGACGGGAATCGTTGGTAAGAACTACTTGATACGGTCTTTTGTCGACTTCATTCCTGGTTTTTTGCATATCGTTCATCCCCTCGCTCCGGCGGCGTTCGTGGTCCGACGGATCCTCATCGAGTTGCGCAGTCAGCTCTGGATTTATAGTTTGTTCGCTAGTTGCATAATACCCCGGCGAAGCGTCGTAGCGTTCCTGCAGGCGCTTGCGCCCGACCCGATCTTCCGCCGCTTCCTCTTCAGCCTTCTGTCTCCACAACAGATTTGCAATCCGCGCCTGCGCTTCCGTCACTGTCATCGAGGGAAGTAATGGCTCGTCCATCCCCTCCTCTGACAATTCTTTATCGAGCTGCTCCAACATTTTTGGATTTACGCCCCTCTGCTTTACTGCATTCTTGCCGTAATAGGTCTGGGAGGCGCGGTATCTCTCCGCGAACCGCTTCTGACTTAGCTGCTCGTCCATTTCCATCTCGTCTGGCGTCATCACGCGCAGCGGCTCGCTCGGCGCTGAGTTTGTCGAGGCGCTCTGCCGCTCTTTTGAGGTCGGCTCTGAAAGTAGCTTCAGCAATGCCGCTTCCCTCCGCGCCTGAGACGTCTCCGTCGAGGCCAGATGCTCTGCCAGCCGCTGCATTGCCTTGCGCAATGCGGGTGAGACGACCGCTTTCGTGTTGACTGCGGTTCTGCTAGGGGAGTTTTTGTAACCGCGAAATTTCCGGGCTCTCAACGCCCGGTCTCCGTCCTCGTCCGTCTCCCCTGTCAATTCGCGTCTGTGCAGGGATATTTCTTCGTGTATCTGCCTTAGAATTGCCGGGTTGACCCCCCCCGTCTGGGCGAGGGCTTCTTGGCGTGGCCGGGCTTTGGGAGTTTCTGTTTGACCATCTAAAGTTCCCTGCGGCTTGCAATGCTCCTGACCGATTTTTTCTACAAGACCCTTGTAGTCTTCATTCGAAGTATACACGGACATGAGCCATGACGAAGATTTTTCAACGACCCGGGGTTATGGCTGAGTCTAGCAAAACCACGAAAACATTGCCATCATGGAAGAAGAGTCCGTTGGGAGGATTGAATGTCAGGCTCAGAGAGCTTTTTATCACCAGAAGTTGAGGCCATTTTCAAAAAGTTCAGTGGGCTGCTGGAAAATGACCGTGAACAAAACGATACGCTGCCTGAACCCCATAGATCACAGATAAAACACGGTCCAAACTGTGACGAGTTGCCAAATGCCCATGGCGAGTTTGGGCGTTCGCCGTCAAATCCAATCCCCACAAATGGGCCGTTGGGTGAAGTTATTTATCTATCCAGGCTGAGGACAAAGCCCGCCAGGCGTTGGTGGCGGTTGGGAAGTCGGGGGCCTGGCTCACCAATTATGTTTCACCGTTTGGGCTCGCAAGATGGCTCAATTGGCTCAGTTGATGCCTACGAAGTTCTCTCGCTAGACGGCAACGTGCGTGAGACGCTGTACTTGTCAATGTATCATCCGCGAAAGAGTAAGAAGGTTCCAAATGGATACACGTATGCGACCAAACTCGACCCAGACAACATTATCTATGGCGTAAATCACACTGTTCAGAATTTTCCCCAGAATCTCGACGCCCACATTCGAAAATGGCAGAAGGAGATGTGGCGCATACCACTACCAGTGCACCGCGTTCGCGAGGCAATAAACGGGTCACGATTCCGACCGTCCGTGCTTAGTGCAGAGAAAAATGTCGATCCTATGTTGCTGGATAAGCACGGACGAGATATTCCTTACAATCAACCACATCATACCCCAAACAAACCTCGACAGGAACATCTAGTCAACTTGCCGTCACGCGTCTCGTTTCCCCAGCAGTGGAAATCAGAGCAGGCGATGGCACTAATCTCTTCTGGCCAGCTTGAAGAAGGTGGAGAGCTCGCATACCGAGCCGTCAAGCAGGATCCCTCGGATTGGCAAGCCCATTATGCTCTTGGCCAATTCTTCCGGTTTTCGCAGGACTTTCCTCAAGCCTGCGTCGCACTTGCCCGGGCCCACGAGTTATCACCCCGTCATGCACCAGTTCTTTTGGCTTTGGCGGTCGCTCGACAACATAATCAGGAATACGAAGCATCAGCACATGCCATCAAGTTGGCTTTGGAAATCGATCCGGACTACGCGGTTGCATATAACACGCTGGCGATGACGCAGAAGTTTGTGAATAGGCGTCGAACTTAGACCCTAGGGTATTTACGTTCAAAATATTGATATAAAAAACCTGTTCCTGCTTTCTTTGGGGTCCAGATTGCGCGCCGACTAAGTCACATAATATTCTTCCTTTCTCCATATGTTTCAAGAGTTTATGTACGAAATAAGGTGGGGTCAAAGTTCGACGCTGATTTACAGTGGCCCCCGCATCGCATCCCAAATAGACAAACGCCAGTAGCTTCCTCTGCAATATTGACATAGGTTTAAATCGGTGACTCAACTAAATTGCACAGGAGAATCTCTTCATGTTCCCACTAACTGGGACACTGCTAACTGGAACCGAAGCTCGCAAATGGATGCAGATTGGATGCAGTCAACTAGATGACGAAGCGTTTTTCTGCAGCGGGTTCTTGAAGACAGATGCCTTAAGGAGTTTTGCTAGATTTTTGCGCAGTGGCAGCAGAGTAAAAATACTTGTCCGCTGGCGACTTGATGACATCCTGTCAAAAGCCTCAGATTTGGATGCCTACTTGTTTGCCAAAGAACAGGGATGGAACTTTTTTATGGATATGGATTTCCATGGCAAAGTTTTCTTCTTCCCGGCTAAAGGAATAATTCTTGGGAGCGCAAATCTCACGAGTGCAGGTTTCTCACTCTCAGAAAAACACAATCTAGAAGTATGCACCCAGGTGCACGACACGCCGGAAAACCGGAACTTTCTAGGACGGCTGTTCAAAAATTCTACACAAGTAACTGATATGTGAAACAGCACGCCATTTGACCCACCATAGGCGCCCAAAGCTGACCCGCCCCATTCATCGATAACCCCTTTGAATCGTTCACGATTGCGCACGGGAGGTAGGGTCTCTCTTGGATGCCGATTCGCCTGCCTAGTGGGT
>SXGU01549240.1_pt1 | contig 13771 bp, 8 predicted proteins | sample 3174531 | NCBI WGS metagenome assembly SXGU01 (sample SAMN11356863, study PRJNA531348) | freshwater metagenome | isolation source: freshwater sample F1-140 | place: China: Fuxian Lake, Yuxi | collected 2017-12-25 | reverse complement strand
TCGCACCCGCATCTCCGGCACGGTGTCGCGCCCACGGATCGACGCCATCATGCGCGACCGGGTGGCAGCATCAACGATGTCTGGCATCTCCGGCCAAGTGTGTCAGTGCAGGTGGCAGGTGGCCAACCGGTGGGGGTGGTGTGGGCAGAGGCCGTGGGGTACCGGACGGATCGGCCGTGTCTATGGCCTCGGATTTGGGCGTGCAGATGAGTTGACCCGTCTCCGCAAGTCCGCTATATTCCCGTTCATGAGAATGCTTCCGCCTCGCATGTTTAACGGGACGCAAAGCAGGGCAGAACGAGCGCTTTTTTCAAAGTTTGCTATGCCAGACTGTCTCAAGAATGCTATATGCCTTCACTCGGTTGGACTTCCGGAACACGAGAGATACTCAGGGGAAATAGATTTTCTGATAATTAGCTCTAACGGAATCCTTGTCCTCGAGGTGAAGGGAGGATTGCTCACCTGCCGAGATGGCATATGGGGATACGAAGGAAAGTCTGGAACGCCTACCACCAGCCCAAAAAACCCTTATGTACAAGTCAGTGAAGCTTCATCTGCCTTCTACAAGAAGCTTAGGGACCTGCTAGGCGGGGACCTCATGGACAGGGTCGCTGTCGGTCATGGTGTGATCTTTCCTGAAGTGGACAGGTTTGACTACGTGTCCGTCGAGACACCGGACGCCAGAAGCATCACCATTGATGGCGCCAGGATAAGAAACCGAGGCCTTGACGGGGCACTACAGGATCTCTACCGGCACTGGAACAGAAAATATACCGGCAAAACATTACTTAATGATAAAGAAATTACGCAGCTGAAAAATGCAGTACGAGGTGATTACGAGGTTGCCGAGAGCCTTGCCGTCAGGGGTGACTCAATCATCCAGAAACTGGACGCCTTTACGGAGGAGCAGTATGCCCGTCTGGACATATTGGCGTTCCTGAATCGTGCGATTGTCACGGGCGGTGCTGGAACCGGGAAAACGTTCATAGCGACCGAGATGGCGCGCCGGTTTGCAGGGGACGGGAAGACGGTCCTTTTCATCACCTACAACGCCAGTCTGGCCAGCTACTTAGCGCAAAAGTTGAAGAACACCAGTGGCGTCACGGTCCAGTCTTTCAACACCCATCTCGAATCCCGTGTTCAAGGTTGGAGAAGACTGCCAGGCTACAGCGCTGACCTCGACGCTACCGACCCATGGTACCGCACCACGCTGCTCAACGCAGCAAAGGCATCGGCAGTTCCCGCCCAGTCAGACATCCTGGTTATTGACGAAGGCCAGGACTTCCTCACCATGGATTGTCTCGGTGTATTGTCTCAGGCACTTCGGGGCGGACTGGAATCTGGAACCTGGCGGTTCTTTCATGATGCGACCCGTCAGGCGTCACCGTTTGCCAGCAGCGATCCCGAAGCCCTTCCGTACCTCGAGTCACTTGTTGACAACCCGCAGACATTGACCTCCCTCACACTTACCAAGAATTGCCGGAATTCGGAAAACATCGTCAATTTCGTACGGAGAACCTGTGAAACAAACATCGGGGCTCCATTGAAAACTGATCAGGAAGCGTTGGCAATCAAGCGTGAGACTTGCCATTCGACCGATGACTTTGTCAATGAATTGGTGAAGAGACTCAATAATCTGCAACAGGGTGGAATTTCCCTAGAGAATGTAACCATTCTGTCACCCAAGAGATTCAGTGACTCGTCGGCTGCAAGATTGCCAGAAATCTGGAAAAGGCGCGTCACCCCCTGCAGTCCGGGAGCAAAATGGGAAGAACCCTTGCCGCCTCTCACGTTCGTCTCCATCGACGACATGAGGGGACTCGAGAACCAGTACATCATTCTTACCGACCTGGAAAGTGTTGACGCAACCCCACTCGATCGTTCGCGGTTCTACGTTGCCACGACCCGTGCACGAGTCGGCCTGACCATCCTCCAATCTCCTGAGGCGAAGGCGCGTATTGCCGACTTGATGGAACAATCATTCATAACAAGTAAATGAGATAAAGGTCATAGTACGGAGGAAGTGCGTGCAACGACAGACCATGGCCACACAAGACGCCGAGGCAGCGATCGACGTGTAGCCTAAATGGAGCATTATATTATACTATTTTTTAATTATATCAATCGTGTGTATGATAGAATTAAATACTATGCACGAAAGGCGGATAGCGCCAGATCCGATGATCAAGCAGATTGGGAAGGACAGCGACGGTGGGGGCTTCCCGATGCCACTTCGTGACCGTGTTCGCGACTATCTGATCAGCCGTCTTGTCGGACCAATTGGTGGTGACACCGAGGAACTCGATGACGACCCGATCAACCTTTACACCGCTGGGATATTGCACCCACAACCGGGGGAACCAGGGGATTCGACATCTGGTCGCGAGGTCATCGATGTTGAGGGCGGTCATTCAATGGACTCGGCCCATTCTGGCGCGCAAGAGGATGACGGAGATGACGAACCTGTCGTCCTCGCTTCCCAGCATTATCCGTCTGTCCTCGGGGTCAGTTTCCTCATTTCGGGCGCATCACCGGTTGTCGATGTCCATGTGAATTTTGCCTTGTATGTGCAAGACAGGCGTAGGGGGGTTTATGCCCGCAAGCCATTGCTGCCTGCAGGGGAAATGGGCACGCCGTACCGGCTTGCGTATGGAGGGGGGGCCTCACATGATCTGATGGATGGAAGCGCGCGTCTGCGCGGAATCTTCAGGAGGCATCGACACGGATGGCTTGTGACGGTGGTCCTCATGAACCTCAAACGCACGTCGGGGCCGTCAACGGACAATCTCTTCCAGCCGTCATTGTGCTGCGCGCCCGGCCCGGGTTGTAGCGTCCTTCCCTGGCCGGTTCCGCCCACCGTTGCCGGCGGTCCAGAAGTTGCCGAACTCGAGATGGCTTACCGCAACAGGAAGGTATATGCCGTCGGACATGGCTGTGCCGCCCAGTGGGACACGACTTCGGACCCGCCTCCGACCATCCACTCTGAGGTGATGCCGTGGCTCGAAGTGCCGGCGACCGATTTTCGCCAACCTGATGGGACCACGTCACGTGTGCTTCGCATTGGTTGGATTTCGGAAAATCCCCAAGACCTGATTGCGCTCCTAGGGGAATTCGTCTCCAAATATGAAGCGTGGATCGAGCGGCTGGACTTAAGCGACGAAGCGCGTGCCGATCAGCATGCGGTAGCCCGGGCCACCACGATTGCGAGGCTACGAACCGCGGTCTCAAGGATGCACCGAGGTGTCGACGTTCTCAGGACAGACAGCAATGCACGAACGGCATTCTGCCTTGCATCGAGCGCGATGCTGGCGCAGATGAACCGGGTGGCCGACTACCGCCAACGATCGGATGCTGTCCCAGCCCCACCGACCACCGTTGTTCATGATCCTGCGGATCATCGCGAGTGGAGGCCATTCCAGCTCGCCTACCAGTTACAGGTTCTTTCATCGCTCGTACAAGCAGATGCGAAGTTAGAGCCTGATCGCGAGGTGGTTGACCTTCTGTGGTTCCCGACCGGGGGCGGGAAGACTGAAGCGTATCTTGCGCTGGTCGCTTTCGAACTCTTCTACCGGCGTCTCAGGTTTCCCGGACGAAGTGGTGGCACCGCCATCATCATGCGCTATACGCTCAGGCTTCTCACCACCCAGCAGTTCCAGCGCGCGACGGCGCTTGTCTGTGCTGCGGAATTGCTGCGCCGCGAACACATGCCGGCGCAACCACCGGTAACCATCGGACTTTGGGTTGGGGCAACCCAGACGCCCAACTCTATCCAGGATGCGGAGGCGCTCCTTGAGGACGCGTATAGGGGAAGTCCGCCGCGCAATCCATTCGTGATCGGGGGAAGTCCGCCGCGCAATCCATTCGTGATCGAACGGTGTGGCTGGTGTGGCACGCATTTGATGCCGGTTGCACCCACTGAAGACCGGGGCAAGTTTGGCTTCCGGATCGTTGATGCAGGCGGTGCAATGCGCCTTTCCACATACTGCACACACCCGGATTGCCCGTACCATTCCGGCCTGCCCGTGGTTCTGATCGATGACGACATCTATCGCACCCCGCCTTCCTTCCTTCTCGGGACCGTTGACAAATTCGCCCGCCTTGCGTGGGAGGCGAAGGCTGGCGCAATCTTCGGCGCAAACACTCAGAACCTCCCGCCTGGCCTGATCATCCAGGATGAACTTCACCTAATCAACGGACCGCTTGGCACGATTGTCGGCATTTACGAAGCAGCAATCGACGAACTTGCGTCGCGCCGACCCGGTTTCATACCGAAGGTCATCGCTGCGACGGCAACAATACGGTCTGCTTCCGAGCAGGTCCGCGCAATCTATGACCGTGAAGTTGCGATTTTCCCACCGCCCGGGCTAAACGCGTCAGACTCATATTTTGCACGTGATGATCATTCCCGCCCTGGAAGGCTGTATGTCGGTGTTTTTTCTGATACCCATTCGGGTCAGATGACCGTAGCCCGTGTCTTGGCAGCACTGTTGCATGCGCCGGATGCACTAGGTCTAGTGAACGATAGGGAGCGCGATGCCTACTGGACACTCGTCGGGTATCACAACAGCCTCCGGGAGCTTGGAAAGGTACTTACCCTCGCATCCGACGACGTCCCAAACTGGATGCGCACCTTTCGCGGAAACAATGGGGAGGTGCGACGCATCGGAGGCGACGCAATCCAGGAACTCACGAGCAACCGTTCTGGAAGCGAACTCGTGGAGTTGCTGGCACGGCTCGAGAGGCCTCTCGACATCTCGGTGCTCCTGGCGACCAACATGCTTTCCGTCGGCGTCGACATCGACCGACTCGGGCTGATGTTCGTGAACGGGCAACCCAAGAGCACTTCCGAATACATCCAGGCGACCAGCCGTGTCGGGCGTTCCGGTGTCCCCGGGCTAATCGTCACCTATTACGCGTCGTCGAAGCCTCGCGACCGGTCACATTACGAGCGGTTCCAGTCCTATCACCAAGCCCTCTACCGCGCGGTCGAACCGATGAGCGTCACCCCGTTTGCTGAGCCCGCCCGCCGAAGGGCACTGCACGCTGCGCTCGTCATAATTGTCCGGCATCGCCTCGGCCTCGCTGAGGAAGAGAGTGCTCCCGACTTCAAGGCACTTGATCCGGAAATCCGTGCACAGGTCAAAGAGTATCTTCTGGGCAGGATAAAATCTATTGATCCTTCAGAATATGAGCGCAGCAAGGACATGTATGAACAGCTCGAGTCCGAATGGTTAAACAAATCGGAAAGGAACAACCTTCGCTATGGCGAACGTTCTAGGCAGTTCACACGGTTGATAATGCCATTCGAAGAGACAAGTGGCCCACGACCACCGGTGCAACGTTCCGGGAGGGATTTTCCCGCGTGGCGAACGCTAAACAGCATGCGCAATGTTGATCAAAGTGTCGTGATCCAGAACATTGATAGACAGCACAGGTGATACGAATGGCAAGCAAGCGCCAGTGGCCGACTCTTCGCCGTGTCCAGACACTGAGCCCTTTCGGCATGGGAGCAGTGGTGGACATCAGTGGTGAATCCTTTGCGGTTGCCGGCCAGGAACTTTGGAGTAAGCAGGAACCACACGACATCGTGCATCTGAAGCGCCTGGAAGAGAAGCTCGGGCGGGCCTACTTCCGGACTGCTCCTGCAGCTCCCGGCCTGAAGGACACTTCCAATAAAAGCCGTGGCCTCCCCGTCGTCCGGTTTCCTCGCTGGCAGTTCTGTCCTGATTGCCGGGGCATGGTTCACCTCGACCAGAGCGATGAGCATCGTCTCTGGCCACGCTTCACTACCGGGACTGAGCCAATTGATGAGCCGGCGAGCAAGCCTGTCTGCCCGGAATCCGCGTGCCGGTGCAAGGGAACGGTGCTCGTGCCAATGCGTTTCGTGGCGGTATGTGCAAACGGTCACCTTGATGACGTTGACTGGGTAGGGTGGGCTCACTCGGAACATCCCGGTCCACCCTGTTCCAATTACCGTCTAAGTTTTGAACAAAGCGGCGTGGGAGGTAGCCTTAAGGCACTGCACATCACCTGTAGGACCTGCGGTGCAAGGCACTCACTTGGGGACATCTCCCATAGGCGACCAAGTCGACGTGACCCGATGGACCCCGAGAATGGCTGGAGGCCCTTCAAGGATGGGTCCGGCCAGAGTGGAGGCTGCCGCGGGCGGCAGCCTTGGGAGCAACGCACCAGGGAACGCTGCACTGCAGTCCCCTTGATCGTCGCGCGTGGCGGCTCGAACGTCACCTTCCTGGCGCTTGAGTCCGCGATTGATATCCCACCCGCCTCAAACTACGTTTTTGAAGATCCATTATCCATCGCAAGAAGAATACAGTCCCATGCGATATATGTAACTTTAGTGCAACTTATACAAGACGGTGCCGATCAAAGTATTCCATTTGTTCAACGTCAATTACAGCTCATCGTGCAGACGCTCAGAGATCCGATCATAACCAGAGACCTGGTTTGGCAGACTGCGTCCGAAGAGGCTGGCACAGCAACGCCGACAGCTGCTGTCACGGCGGTTACGGTGCCGGGCGGCGAGGACATTCTGGCCGGAGAATTCTCTGCATTTCTCGGTGATGTACCGAAATATCATCCGGAGAACAAATTCCAGATAGAACCGGTCGATCGTGCTCAGTGGAGAGACACCGCGGCAGGTAGGGAGCTCGGAACACTCATCAGCCACGTGGTCAAAGTGACCGTCCTCCGGGAAGTCCGTGTGCAAAGAGGATATAGTCGGCTGGTCTCCGTCTCCCCACCTTCTGCGGATGCCGCTGAGCGGGTTCCGCGCCCAAGGAGAGCAAGGACAGCCCAACCCCCCTACCCATTCATTAACTACGACGGCAGCGAGGTCGTCCCGAAGTTTGTTCCTGCAGGTCCCGACGGCCTTGGATGGCTGCCAGCCATCGAGGTCTTTGGCGAAGGCGTTTTCTTCGCGCTGGATGAGAATGCCGTGGCAACCTGGAGGGCAGACGAATGGATCAGCACGCGGATTGCCAACTTGGCAGAGCGCCAAGAACGTGTGTCGAACGAGCCAGACGAAGCCAAGGTAACGCCGGACTTTGTTCTCCTGCACACGCTTGCACACCAAGTGTGCCTGCAACTTGCATTCACTTGCGGGTATTCGCTTGCGTCGCTGCGTGAACGTATCTACAGTGGCAGTGCTGCGGACGGAACGCCCATGCACGGCATCCTCATCTATACCTCCGCCAGTGATACCGAAGGCTCGCTCGGTGGCCTCGCAAGGCAAGGAGATGCGTCCCGGTTCCTAGACACCTTGGTTGGCGCTATCACGGAAGCGCGCTGGTGTTCCTGTGACCCGCTATGCATCGGATCGACCGCCCAAGGGCGTGACGGACTGAACATGGCAGCGTGTCACGGGTGCGTTCTCCTACCGGAAACGTCGTGTGTGAAGTTCAACCTGTTACTTGACCGGGCACTCCTTGTTGGGGATCTTGAAGGACAGAACCATCAGGGATTTTTCAAGGACTTCATTGATGCAATCACGCACGTGGACGGTACCCAGTGACGGTGCGCGCAACTCCCGACCAGGACCGAACTGAAATCCTCGCCCTTGGCGGGCCGATGCTCATGACTGCGGCACTCCGCAGGACGCTCCCGGCCGGTGTAAGGGCTAGGGCAAACCTAGAGCTGTACAGGAATCGCATTCATGACTGATGAACGCACGCCCGGAATCCGCCTTCCCTCATTAAGAGAGCTTTCAAGGGAGCAGAGGGATCTTCTTGAAGAGGCGGTCGGCTCACGCCTACTCGTCACCGGACCACCTGGTTCTGGCAAAACGATCATGGCCCTCCATCGTGCGGAGAAACTCCTTAGGGCCAATCGGATTTCCAAGCTGCTCACCTTCAACAAGGTGCTTACTGCCTACGTGACGAACGCAATGCAAAGCCTTGGACTGCCATCTCAAAGTGCCAGCACGTATCACTCCTGGGCCTGGAGGTGGCACAGCGAAACCTTTGGGGGCAGGCCTCCCACTCGAAACGATGACCAGTATGACATCGATTGGATGGCGATTGCGAGAAGACTGCAGCAAGTCCCCGAGCAGGAGGCGCAGTATCTCTTTATCGATGAAGGCCAGGACTTCCCAAAAACTTTTTACCAGGTCCTTGACCTGATCCGCCCCACTGACCTAACCGTTTTCGCCGATGAAAACCAGCGGATTACACCGATCAATTCGACCATCGAGGAGATACGGACAGCTCTGGACATCGATGTCGACGATGTCATTGAACTGAGAAAGAATTACCGAAACACCCGCCCCATCGCAGAGGTCGCCGCCCGATTTCACGTCAGGGGCATTGACACCGGGATACCTGAGCTACCCGACCGCCTCGGCACCACGCCCTCGTATCACGCACTTGGTACCTTGCAAGAGCAATGTGTATTCATTACGCGGTACGCAAGAAATAACCCTTCACTTGAAATTGGCGTTTTTGTCCAGAGGAGAGATCGCCAACCGCAAGTCTTCTCATGTATCCAGAGCAATATCCAGAGCAATTCACCAACTATCTCAATACACATGTATATGCAGGGCGACGCGCAGCATGGTGACGCAGTTGCGCTCAGAATGGGTCTCGCGGGAATCAAGGTCTTGAATGACAAGAGCGCCAAGGGCACTGAATTTGATACCGTGTTCCTTGTGGATGTTGACACACGCAGAACCAATTCTCATGACGAGGACGCAATGACCATGTTCGTGCTCTGTTCACGGCCACGTACGTCCCTCTACTTTCTTGGGAACGCAAGCGCGTTCCCAGACTCTTTGGCACGTGCTCGAGACCTCATAGAGTGCGCGTGACCCGAAACTGGAGAACTTCACGGCATTGCATGGTTTCCATAAATATTATGATCCGGTAATTGTTGTACATAGAAAGAATGAGCATGTCGGAACGCAAGGCGTCCCGGAAAGGGAAGGGTTCACAGGCGGAGCTGCCCGTGCCTCAAGACACAGACCGTTCACCAATCACCTACGATGTGACCGAAGTTCGTGCCCACGGTCCCCTGCTGTATTCGAGCGTTCGTGCGCTCCGGGACTTCCAAGAATACGGCTTCATTTTTCCGAATATGTTTCATGAACCAGGAGACGAGTATCAGGACGGCAGCCATATCGTGGAAGGGGCCCTCGTATGGTCACCAAACGGCGAGGGCTCGGTGCCACCCCTTGCTGCTCAGAGACCAAGACGGAAAATATATCCGGTCATGCTTGAAATCGATGACACGTGGCAGCCACCGGCTGAAAACATTTACCTCGTCAACAACGATTCGGGCACCATGGAGGGCAGAGTTTCTGTGCTGGTATCTGGCGGATTCGTGCCGCTTGACGCAATCCGTTTGATCTTGGTCAATGATGAGAATGTCGCGGTCGAAGCCGGCGCGGTCTTCAATAGAGGCACCGCGATCCCGGAGATCCGGACTGTTCCACGCCTGTTTGCGAACCACACCGAGGGAGTCGGCCCGATACGTGAGCACCTAGACAACATTTGCGTCACTGAGAGCAATCGCGACATGGTCCACTCAGTGGACCGGCTACTCGGTGCGATCTGCCACGCTTCGTACGCGCTTGCTGGACGGCATAGCAAGGTTGCCGTCATGTTTTCAGACCTGGTGAGGACTGCCCTTGGCATCGCTAAACTCCACTCGTCGACCGTCTCCGCAATTGGCACCGAAGTTGCCATTGCATTTGGGGGCTCAAATCCGCCACTCCCCATCGATCATGATGCCCGGATCGTCGCCGTTGCGACGAAACTCCTGTCGCAGGTTGCTCCGCCCAGTAGCTTTGTCCGTGACACGTTTGTGAAGGACCTTCAGGATGAACTCCACAGTTTGGACACATCCCAAGCAGTGGAGCGTTCGCCACACGTCGCCAGCCTCGATGGGCTCATGGCCGTCCTCCGCAATGAAGCGGACTGGGACGTCACGATCAGCCAGATAAGCGACAACCCGTCTCTGCTGGCAATCGCGTACTTGGTCCGGGGACGGGGCAAGCTTGCCGAGTTGCATGACCCCACTGTGTCTTCCCAAATTTCGCCTGAAGCATCACTGATGGCCTTGGCCCTGTCTGGGACACTGCACCGGCTAACGGGCACTGATGAAGTTGACCGTCCCCATAAGTTGAGGAAATCCCTCACCGGTGTGATTGCACGTGCCGTTAATTCGGCAATTACTGGGGGGGAAGTTCCCAAGGTATCCGTTGAACTGCGATCAGAACCGTCAGGACCTGCGACGCTAGAGTGGATGCTTCTCATCGATCAGGTTGTCGCGCATGAGTGGAGTGGCCCGACGGGTGATGACGAGCGCTCCGGGACTGAGGACCACGAAAATATCCTGGTCGCCACGGACGTCTCGGATATCTTGCCTGCAGGAATAGGCGATCAGCGGACAGAGGGCGACCTCATCGCCGCATCAACCGAGGCGACCGAAGTCCGATCACCGGATCAAGTGGCGGATAGATCCCTCACCCGCGTGGAGATTACACTTGCTACGCACCTCGCCCATTCGGCAGTTGATGACGGGGTGCAACAGCTCATCAAGTGTGCAAACAAGCGCAATGAAAGGTGGTTGAGTTGGCGCGAGGCGAAATATCTGCATCCCAATGGTCGGGAGGTCAAGGACCTCAGCCGACTGCGTGACGAGGCAGACCAGGAGCTCGAGCGTCAAATGCGGCGTCTCCTTGACGAATATGCGAAGCGAGACCGGCTCAGGAAGGAATGGGAGGTAAGTCGGGATGCCAAGCAGCAGTGATCCTATTGCTGCAACCCCGATTGGCCAAGAGCCTACTGGCAGTACGCCAGCAAACTGCGGGACGAACCGCTATGTCGTTTAAGGACGACATTGGTTCTCACGCAGTATTGATGAGCTCTCTCTCATACGCGGTACGGCACGGGCTACATTATGGACCAGTCAATATGAAAAATGAGCATCAAGGAATGGCGGTGCAGTGCCAATCGAAACCCGGAGGGTTTCACCTTTCCTCCCGCAGTTCAGGACGCATTCCTTGCCTGGAACTCCCCGGCGCGCCCGATAAAAGGGGCGAGTGACATCAGCTCGGGAAGTTGCGCAGGCATGAACGTCGCCTGCAGCGGCGTTGGAATGACAAGATGCACCCCTTCCTTCCGCATCTCGACGGTTTGGTTGATGGAAATGCCCGGTTCAAGGGTCAGAAGGTGCTTGGACGGAATGCGGCGGGCTTCATTCAGGATTTGACGCCAACTATCCTTGCATGTCGACTTTGCCGCAAGCATGGTGAGAAGTTCCTTAGGGAACAACGGGTCACGGTACTCACGGATTCCCGGAAAGATGAAGTCCGGGCGCAAGGTGCCTTCGGTGACTGGCGTGCGGCTAAACGACATCCCAGGGACAGCAATCCCGTGTGCCACGTGGTTCTCCAGCGCCAAACCCGCGCGGGCCTTGCGACGCTGAAGGGCACGCTGGCCGAGCTCGATAGCGGCGTCTGCCTCTATGGGTCCTTGTGAGGCTAAGTCCTGAAGCTTCTGGTTGACGATGTGGCGTTCGAGTGCCCTGAACAGGGCTTCCTCCCGGGCCATCCAGTCCAGCAACGCTTGATCCGGGTCAGCTTGCCAGTCGGTCGTGGCGAGTGTCTCACGCGCAAAGTCGGAAAACACCTGGGTTGTCGGGAAATGAGTCCCGAAAACGTGGATCATGTAACTGAGCCAGTCCGACGCATCATCTACCGTGTCGGTTCCGATGATTTCGAGGATTCTCCGCACCGCAAAGCTTGTCTGTGTTGACCTGAGGTCGTCTTCAACCCGCGTCTGGAACCTTGGCGTACCATCTCCGTCCAGACCGAACAGCCAGACGAGCTGCGCCGCCGCCGTTGAGCCTTCCTTCGTCACGACGGCTATCACCCGCTGATCATGCATGCGTGCGATGAACAGCCGGTCGCCCGGCTTGCTCGTGCCGGAAACTGAGTTTGACTTGAAGTACAACCGGTGTTCAGTGCGGTCGATACCGCGTTCGCGTCCCGCTGCGCGCGCGTCATGCCATGTCAGGAAACCGTCGTCAGTGACCGAGTCGAGGGGATCATCGCTGAGGTAGAGAAACCGCGCCGGAAACCGTTGTGACGTCTCGGCGCGCCCGAACAGCCTGATCAGCCCGGTGTCTCCATTGAACTCATGCTGATGTGAACGCGCACTGTCAGTTTCGACGATTGACAATCGCTTGCTCGCAACTGCGGCAACACGCTGTGAGAGGTTGCCGATCGACGCCGGCGCAGTCGGGCTTGGGCGGGATGCCGTCACAGGGTTGCCACCTATCTTGCCGAGACCGCGGATCCGCCACCTTGCAGGGTGTCCAGCGGGCTGATGTGGGCTGGCGGGCAGACTGAAGGGGCATCCGCCCCATGCCGTACCGTCCCGAGTGGCGTCAAGCGAGGCCACCATCAGGCGTGCGACGGCTGTGACAACGGGCACCACCACGCTTTTGCCGAACTGGCGGTAAGCCTGTGTATCGCTTACCGGAATGCGGAACGTGTCCGGGAACCCCATGAGGCTCGCGCATTCTCGGGGAGTGAGGCGGCGGGGGTTTTGGCCAAGAGCCTGCTCTACCAGGATCTCCGACCCGTCCTTGTGATAGCGCGCCGACAGGGTGCGCGACACGCTTCCACCATTGACAAGGCCAAATCCGAAGCCGTTCCCCGCGGCTCGGTGCTTGCGGGCGTAGTCCTGCAAATACGCCCACAAGTGGTCGGACAACGTGAAACGTGACGCCACACGGTCAAATTCATGATCAAAGTAGCGGTTGCCGTCCCACTCCAGCACGGGCTCATCCCCATCGGTCCGGTGCAGGATCGATCCTAGTCGAGGGCTTGATCCGGTGGGCACAAGTCCATCCAGAGAGAACGGCACTGCGTCCCGGTATCCGACGATACAGATGCGCTCCCTGTGCTGGGGAGCAAATCCCTGTACATCGACGATTTTCCAGCTAACGTGATATCCAAATTCATTCTGCAACGTGTCGAGGATGACGCCGAACGTTCTGCCTTTGTCGTGAGAGCGGAGGTTCCGCACGTTTTCCAGCAGGAAGGCGCGCGGCCGCCTGGCGGCGATGATACGGGCAACGTCAAAGAAGAGCGTTCCTTGTGTGGTGCACTCGAACCCGTGCGCCCGACCGAGAGCATTTTTCTTGCTGACTCCCGCAATGCTGAACGGCTGGCAGGGAAAGCCCGCAAGCAGGATGTCGTGATCCGGCACTTCTTCAGCGGAGAACGGAACGATGTCACCGATGAACTGGTGGTCGTCACCATGATTCTCGATGTGGGGCTTTCGACTGAACCGGTCCCACTCGCTGGTTAACACACATCGCCCCCCCCCCCCCCGCAGCCTCGAAGCCCAGGCGCAAACCGCCGATCCCGGCGAAAAGGTCGATGAACGTAAATGGATCGCGGACCTGCTTTGTCAGCATGGGATTCACTCGAATTCGCAGTTATAGCGCGTTTGTCATGTCAAAGTTCACAAAACTTTGCATTGAGGGACATACCATGCAACCTAAGAGTACGTCTTACCAAGACTGAGAACTTCGCCGCGCGGCAACCGGGGTTCGTTGAAGGTGTGGAAGCCGTGGGGCACCCATCATGACGGGGTAGCACGCGTCGCACCCGCATCTCCGGCACGGTGTCGCGCCCACGGATCGACGCCATCATGCGCGACCGGGTGGCAGCATCAACGATGTCTGGCATCTCCGGCCAAGTGTGTCAGTGCAGGTGGCAGGTGGCCAACCGGTGGGGGTGGTG
>SXGU01351629.1_pt1 | contig 13771 bp, 10 predicted proteins | sample 3174531 | NCBI WGS metagenome assembly SXGU01 (sample SAMN11356863, study PRJNA531348) | freshwater metagenome | isolation source: freshwater sample F1-140 | place: China: Fuxian Lake, Yuxi | collected 2017-12-25 | reverse complement strand
GAACCTCTACTCGGCCTATGCCGACCGCGGCAGCGTCCGGCGCGACGGCGACCGCGTGACGATGCTCGGCCTGTACGATTTCGGCAAGGGCGACAGGACGCCCGATGGGCAGCCGTACCTTTCCACCACCGTGCTGCGGGAGTACAACTGCGCCGGCTACGCGGTGCGCATCCTGTCCTACACAGATCACGCCGGGCGCATGGGCGCGGGCGACGTCGTTTCATCGGTGCGCAGGGTCGGCCGCTGGGAAGCGGTGCACGAGGGTGCGATGGACGAGGCGTTCTGGAAGATCGCCTGCGGCAAAGACTGACCTACTTCGCCGTTTCCGCGACGAAGGTTTCCAGCAGGCGATTGAAGCGTTCGGCCTCGTCCGCGAACAGCGCATGGCCGGCATCCGAAAACACCTCGATGCGGGTGGCGGGCCTGGCGCGCCGCAGGTTCTGCGCCTGTTCGGCAAGCTGCGGCGTCACGGCGTACAGCAGCGGCTTGGGAAATCCGCGTGCGATTGCGCGCCAGTGCTCGCGCGGCACCGACGAAGGGAACAGCGCGATGCTCGCCTCCAGCGGCATGCGCAGCGCCTGGTCCCGCAGCGCGAGCAATTCGGCCTCTGGACGCGGCGAGCGAAAGATGTCGCGCACGAAGCGGTTGATGGTGGCCGCGCGGTCGCGCCTGAGTTCAGCGACGAAGCTGCCGCCGGCCGCAGGTGGCGGCTCTTCGCCGACCGAACTGTCCACCAGCACCAGCGCCAGCACGCCGGCCGCGCCCTGCGCGCGCACGTGCTCGAGTGCCTCGAGCGCGCCGAGGGACCAGCCCACCAGGATCACGCGGCGGTAGCGGGCGACGAATTCGCCCACGTCGCGCGCACGCCGGGCGATGGCATATCCGGCCGCGGGCACCTCGGATTCGCCCTGCCCGCGAGGATCGAGGACGGCGACCGGGTGACGTTCGCCGAGCGCCGCAAGCTGCTGCCGGAAAATCGAGGCGGGCATCGACCACCCCGGCACGAAGGCAAGCACCGGCTGGTCGGTGCCGTGCGCCCCCGCCTCGAGCACGCGCAGGCGCACCCCGTCGCTGGTCAGGAAGGATGCGCTGCCGGGTTCCGCACTCACCGCCATGGAAGCGAACGCGGCCAGCGCGGCGGCGGCGAGCCGCCGCACGCCAACGCACAGGTGCGTTCCACTAGCCGCACAGGTGCGTTCCACTACCGAAGGCGCGGCGCCGACGCGCGCAGCAGGGTTCCGTCAGGGTCGGTCGAGGCTGCGGGTGCGGCCACCGAGCGCTTGCGCCCGACGATCACATGCGAGCGCTCGTCGCGCTGGTCGTGGTACTGGTAGCCGAAGGTGAAGGGCAGGGGCGCCGGCTGCTGCTCCTTCCAGGCGCGCTCGAGGCCCGACTGGAAGGCGCGCTGGAACGGCGGGATCGGCACGTCGTAGCGCCCGTACAGCTGCAAGTCCCAGCCGCGCGCCAGCCACTGGTAGGGCAGGCCCGAATCGTCCTGCACGAGGAAGCCGGTGAGTTCCACCAGCAGGTTCCCCATGGCCTTGAAATGACTGCCGTGCAGCAGGTAGGACGCCGACTTGATGAACGTGGTCGTGGTGCCCAGCGAACGCATGTAGACGAGGAATTCCGGGTAGTGCGAAAGGCCCTTGTCGGTGGCGTCGAGCGAGAAGTAGTGCATGCGCCGCACCGTCGGCGAGCCCGGCGCGCGGAATTCGATGGTCACGCCCTTCAGCTGGCGCAGCGGGCGCGAGCCGTCCGTGGGCGGCGCATGCGGCGTGCGCGGGATGTTGTTCGGCACGATGCGCAGGATGTCGATGCCGGAGAGCGCCATCGAGATCATCGCCAGCGGCACCACGCCGCGCAGGTGCGCCGTGCGCAGCTGCTTCGCCATGTTCTCGGTGATGAAGTAGTTGCGGTTGAACAGGTCCGCCGTCGCCGCGCGCGTATCGGCGATCAGGCGCTGGAAACTGCGCTCGTTCATCGACTCCAGTTGCGGTACGTCGCCCGGATGCTCGAGGCCGAACATGATGAAGGTCTCGCAGTCCGGGAACAGCCAGAAGGCATTGAAAAAATCGGGGCCGCTGAACGGGTAGAGCAGCGTCTTGCCGAGCGGGCAGGAGGCCGGCAGCGCGGCATCGCGCCAGGCGCTCATGGCGGCGACGCGCCCGTCGCGCAGGCGCACCCAGTCGGCCTGCATTGCCGCGCTGTGCGCCTGCCAGGCCTCCGATTCGGCGAGCACCGCATGCGCGGGATGGGTGGGCGAGAGCCCCGCCATCACCCGCGCGGTGGAATTCACCTTCCACTGGGCGCCGAGGTCGAAATCCGCCCGCAACTGGGCGGCAGCCACCATGGGAACCGCAAGCAATGAAGCAAATATGTAACGGAACATCATGATTCCGTTGGGATGGAACTGCATATTTTACCACCCGGTCCAGATCAGACGACACGGCCGGGATTGAGAATGCCGCGCGGATCGAGGGCCTGCTTGAGCCTGCGCATCAAGGCAAGCTCCCCGTCGTTGCGCGATATGCCGAGCCAGCGCTTCTTCTCCAGGCCGATGCCATGCTCCGCCGAGATCGCGCCCCCGATCGCCTGCAGGGGTTCGTAGACGATGCGTTCCATGGCGGTGCGCGCATCGGCCGGCATCCCGTCCGAGCTCACCAACACGTGCAGGTTGCCGTCGCCAAGGTGACCGAATATCCACACCAGCGCTTGCGGGAACTGCCGGGTGAGGGCGTCGCGCACCGTCTCCACGTATGCGGGCATGGCGGCGATGGGCAGCGAAACGTCGAACGCGAACGGCCAGCCGAAGCGCCGGACCTGCAGTACGTCGTCGCGCAGCGCCCACATCGCGGCCACCTCGGCCTGCGAACGCGCGATCGCGGCGTCGGCGACCAGCCCGGCGTCGGCTGCGGCTTCGAGCGTACTGGTGAAACGCTCGGCGTCGCCGGGTGAGTCGCCGCCCATCGCCTCCACCAGCACGTAGAACGGATGTCCGCGCGGCACCGGCGCCCGGCCCCTGGCGGGCGGGGTGGTGACGAGTTCGTAGAACTCGGGCCACATCGCCTCGAATGCGGAAAGGGAGCCGCCCAGCGTGCGCTCCATGTGCTTGAGCAGGCCCGAGAGCGCGTCGAAGGAGGGCACCGCGACGAAAGCGACGTCCTGGCGTGCCGGTTTCTCGCGCAGCCGCAGCACCAGCCGGGTGATCACGCCCAGCGTGCCTTCCGTGCCGATGAACATGTGCTTGATGTCGTAGCCCGAGTTGTTCTTGATCAGCCGGTTCATCGCCGGCAGCACCGTGCCGTCGGCCAGCACCGCCTCCAGGCCGAGCACCATGTCGCGGGTCATGCCGTAGCGCAGCACGCGGTTGCCGCCGGCATTGGTGGAGGCGTTGCCGCCGAGGGTGGCGCTGCCGCGTGCGCCCAGATCCAGCGGGAACGCGAGTCCTTGTGCGTCTGCCGCCTCCTGCAACTGCTGCAGGGTGACACCGGCTTCGACCACGGCCACGCGCTGCACCGGGTCGATCGACTCGATCCCGCGCATGCGCTCGAGCGACAAGACGAGGTCCGCGGGCGTCGTGTCGGCGCCGTGCACCAGGCCGGTGAGCCCGCCGTGCACCACTACCGGCTGCCGAGCCTCGTGGCAGGCCTTGAGCACCAGCGCCACCTGCGACGTGTCGGCCGGCCGCAGCAGAAGCGGTGCGTGGACCGGCTCCTTGCCGTTCCAGTCCGAGCAGCGGGCGGCGAGCGCTGCGCCGTCCAGCCAGGCTTCCGGCGGCAAGGCGTTCCTGAGACGCGAAAGCAGTGCGGCGTCCATGCTAGCGATGTCGGTGTGCGGTGCCCTTTGCGGCGGCGTAGTGCTGGCGCAGCAGGTCGCGGCCGAAGTCACCGCTGAAGTCGCGCCACACGCTGTGGACGTGGTTGCCGTCGTTCTGCGAAGCGTCGTACTCGATCAGGAAGCGCGGCCCTTGGATGCGGTAGTAGTGCTGGCCGCCGCGCTCGATCGAGCCGGCCCAGCCGAAGCGGATGTTCTCGACCCCGCCCTCCGACACCCGTGCCAGGCGCGCCCGCGCCAGGCCCGGCTCGAAGACGCCGGCATAGACCTCGATCAGCTTCATGAGTTGCGCACGTTGCTTTTCGTCCAGCCTGGCCGCGGCAATGCCCACGGCTGCGAGCGGGTCCACCTTGGCGGCGTTGGTGGTGAGGATCTCGCCATAGCTGCGCGTATCGAACACCGCGGCGCGGCGCTGCGCCTCGTCCAGCGAGACGAGCAGCACTCGCGCCTCGTCTTCCTCGGCGGCAAGCACGCGCTGCCCCTGCCTCGGGCCGAACTTCGCTGCCCGCGGCACGGTGGCCGGATTGGCGCCGAAGAAGCTCGGCGTGTCGGCAGTGGCGCGCTCGCCCGCAAGGGTGAAATTGAGCGACAGGTGATGGCCCTCGAAGCGCCAGCCCCATGCCGCTTTCGGGTCGGGCGTGCCGTAGATGGTCAGGTGGTAGCGCTCGGGGTCCCGCATCAGGCCGAAGGTTTCCATTTCCCGCAGGACGATTTCGAGCTCGATGATGTTCACCGCCTTGCGGTGGCCTGCCGCCGAGAGCGCGGTGCGCAGCAGCGCGTGCACCGCTTCGCGGCCACGCGCGTCCAGTTCCTTCAGCGCCGCGCCGTTGCGGCTGCGCGGCGTGTAGTGCCAGTCGAAGCGGTCCGGGTCGTCGAACGGCCGCACGATCTTGGTGCGCAGGGCTTCCGGTACCGCGGCCAGCAGGCGGTCCGCGGCCTCGCGCATGCCCTGGCCGAACGCGGACTGGGCGTGCAGGACGACGATCACGATGAGCGCGAATCGCATGGCAGGATGCTAACGTAAACTGCAGTCATGCCGTTGCGCCGCACGCTGCTCGTCGCCGTGTCGTTGCTTGCCGCACCGGCGGCGGCGGAACCCGTCACGACGGAACACGTCGCGGCTGAACTGGTAGCCGAGCGCACCGCCGCCGAACCGGGCCGGTCACTGACCGTCGCGCTGCGGCTGAAGATCATCCCGCACTGGCACACCTACTGGCGCAACCCCGGTGATTCGGGGGAACCGACGGCTCTGGAATGGAAGCTGCCGCCGGGCTGGTCCGCCGGCCCGATCCAGTGGCCGGCGCCGCGTCGCCTGCCCGCGGGACCGCTGATGAATTTTGGTTACGAGGACGAAGTGCTGCACTTGGTCGACATTCCGGTGCCGTCCAACGCTTCCGGCACCGCGCGCGTTGCTGCGCACGCCACCTGGCTGGTGTGCAACCCGGAGCGTTGCATTCCGGAAGCGGGCGATCTGGTGCTCGATATCCCCGTCGGGACCGGCGAGGCGTCGCCGCACGCGGCGGCGATCCGGCGCACGCGCGAGTCGCTGCCGATGACGGCCGTGGGCTGGAGTATCGACGCCGTCCGGGGCGCGGGTGGCGTCGAGTTGCGCATCACGCCGCCCGCGGGGATTGCGCTGGGGTCCCTGCGTTCGATGACCTACTTTCCCTTTGAGCTGGGCAAGATCCACAACGCCGCGGCGCAAACATCCGCGGTCACGGGCGATGGCCTGCTCCTCAGGGTGGAGAAATCGGGGCAGCCGGTCGGTGCGTTCGATCGCGTGCAGGGCTTGCTGGTCGCCGAAGGCCCGCCGCGCGCCGTCGAGATCGATGCGCCGGTGCGCGGATTTGCCCCCGAGGGCGGCGCGGCCGGCCTCGCGCTCGCCGTCCTGTTCGCCTTTGCCGGCGGGCTGATCCTGAATCTCATGCCCTGCGTGCTGCCGGTGCTTTCGATCAAGATCCTCGGCTTCGCCACCCTTGGCGGCGGCAGCCGCGGGAAGATGCGCCGGCATGGCGCGCTTTACGCGCTCGGGGTGGTGCTGTCATTCCTGTTCCTCGCGGCGCTGCTGTTGCTGCTGAAGTCGCTCGGCAATGAAATCGGCTGGGGATTCCAGCTGCAATCGCCGGTGTTCGTCGGCGCGCTGGCGCTGCTGTTCCTTGCGCTTGCGCTCAATCTCTCCGGCGCCTTCGAGTTCGGCAGCTTCCTGCCCGCGCGGTTGGCTGGCATCGGTGCGGGGCAGGGGCACGCAGACGCGTTCCTCACCGGCGTGCTCGCAGTGGCGGTTGCTTCGCCTTGTACCGCGCCTTTCATGGGAGCGGCGCTCGGCTATGCGCTCGCGGGTGGCGTCGTAGAGGCGCTCGCCGTATTCACCTCGCTTGGGGCAGGAATGGCGTTGCCCTACCTGGCGCTGTCGTGGAACCCGGGCTGGCTGAAGTGGCTGCCCAGGCCCGGGCCATGGATGCAACGCTTCAAACAGGTTCTCGCGGTGCCCCTGTATGCCACTGTGCTCTGGCTGGGATGGGTTCTCGCCATCCAGTCGGGCATGGCGCCGGCCTCGTCGGAATGGGAACAGTATTCCGAGAAGGGTCTTTCGGCCTACGTGCAGCAAGGCAGGGACGTGTTCGTCGACTATACGGCCGCCTGGTGCGTCACCTGCCAGGTGAACAAGCGCCTGGTGCTGACGCAGCCCGACGTGGAAAAGGCGTTGCAGGACAGCGGCATGGCCTTGCTGCGCGCGGACTGGACCCGCCGCGACGAGGAGATCACGCGCGCGCTGGCGGCGCTGGGCCGCAAGGGCGTGCCCGTATACGCTATCTACCGCGCGGGGCAGAAAACCGAGCTGCTGCCCGAAATATTGACACGGGAAACCGTGTTTGCCGCACTGGGAACGACCAAGGAGACGACTCGATGAACAAGTTCATTCGCTGCCTCGCCGCCGGCCTTGCGCTCACCGGCTCGACTGCCGCGCTGGCCCTCAACGTCGGCCAGCCCGCGCCGGATTTCGCGCTGCCCGATCTCGCCGGCAGGGCGGTCAAGCTCTCGGACCTGAAGGGGAAGTTCGTGGTGCTGGAGTGGGTCAATCCCGAATGCCCTTACGTGCAGAAGCACTACAACAGTGCCAACATGCAGGGGTTGCAAAAGGAGTTCGGCGCGAAGAACGTCGCCTGGCTGGCGATCAACTCCACCCGCGAGGGGCATTCCGAGTTCAAGTCGCCACAACAGATGGGCGCATGGATGAAGCAGGCAGGCGGCGCTCCCGCGGCGACCCTGCTTGACCGTGACAGCAAGGTCGGCAGGCTCTACGGCGCGGTGACCACGCCGCACATGTACATCATCGATCCGAAGGGCACACTGGTCTACATCGGCGCCATCGACGACAAGCGCTCGACGCGCGTGGAGGACGTCAAGACGGCGAAGAACTACGTGCGCGCCGCGCTGGGCGAGAGCATGGGCGGCAAGCCGGTGAGCACCGCGAGCACGACGCCGTACGGCTGCACCGTGAAGTACTGAACCAGTCCGCCCGTACCTGCATGAACTGCACCGACTGGCGCCAAGTACCAGGGCGCACATCCCCCTAGCGCCGCTGGGCGGCCCCGTAGCTCGGCTCCACGCGCGACAGGTAGTCCTGCAACCTTGCGCCGATGCGCCGCGCGGATTCGACGTCTGCGTTGCGCGCGGCATGTTCGAGCATGCCGCCGAGCTGTGCCAGTGCGTCGAAACCGAAGGAGCTGCCGCTGCCCTTGAGGGTGTGGCCGACTCGCCTAACCTGCTCGAGGTCTCGCGCATCGAGGGAACTGCCGATGTGCGCGGCATCGCGCCGCGCGTGCTCGAGGAACAGCACGACGAGGTCGCGCAGGCGCGGATCCGCATCCACCCTGATCGCGGTTGCCGCCGCGCTCGGCGCCCGGCGCGGCGCCTCGCGCGCCTCGACGTGCGGCGCCAGTGCATCGCGCAGGCGCTCGAGGGTGCAGGGCTTGCCCAGCACGCGGTCGCAACCCGCGGCGAGCGCGCGTTCGGCGTCGGCGCCGCTCTCGTGGGCGGTGAAGGCGATGATCGGGCGCTGGTAGCCGCGCGCCCGCAGCACGTGCACGGCCTCGTAGCCGTCCATGCGCGGCATCTCCATGTCCATCATGACGAGGTCGAAGTCGCCGCTCGCGGCGACCTCCACCGCGCGAAAGCCGTCGCCGACCGCGACGCACTCGAGGCCCAGCTCGGTGAGCTGGAATTGCAGCAGCGCCTGCAGGTCCTCGTTGTCCTCGGCGATCAGGACCTTGCCCGCAAGCGCGGCGAGCGGGGCTTGCGCGGCCGCGGCCAGCGGCCCGACGGCCGGCATCGCGGCTGCCGTCGCCGGCAGCCGCACGGTGAAACAGGTGCCCTGGTTCGGCACGGATTCGACTCCGATGGTGCCCTGCATCAGGCGCACCAGCTCGCGCGTAACCGCGAGGCCCAGGCCGGCGCCTTCGACGCCCGAGGCTGCGTCGCGGGCAAACGGCTCGAACACGCGGCCCATGGCCTCGCTTTCAATGCCGGGTCCGGTATCGCGGACCGAGAACCGCAAGCTGTCGGCATCCCATCCGGCCGCAAGTTCCACCGAGCCGCTATCGGTGAACTTGACGGCGTTGCCCAGCAGGTTGAGCAGCACCTGCCGCAGGCGCAGCGGATCGAGCGAAAGCGCGGGTGGCAGCGGCTGTGCGACCTTGAGTGCGAGCCGCAACCCTTTCTGCTCCGCGAGCATGCGCATGGTCGCGATGGCATCGTCGAACAGTGCCGTCGGGTCGGTGGGCCGCGGCTCCGCGTGCAGTTGCCCCGCCTCGATGCGCGCGAGGTCGAGGTTCTCGTTGACCAGCGACAGCAGGTGGTCGCAGTTGCGGCCGATGATCTCGGTATTGCGCATGCGCTGCGCGCGCCCGAGGTCGTCCGTGAGCTGGTTGATCTTGTTGAATCCCATGATCGCGGTGAGCGGCGTGCGCAGTTCATGGGTCATGCGGTTGAGGAACGCCGACTTCAGCTGGTTGGCCTTCTCGGCGGCGAGTTTCTCGTAGTACAGGCGCTGCCGCTCGCGGTAGAGGAAGAACAGCCATAGCATCAGCGCGCCGGCCTGCGCGGCCAAGCCCGCGTGCGCCGCGAAAAGCCAGCGCGAACTCTGGCCGGCGGCATGCAGCGCCGCGCCGCCGCCGGCGACGACGAGGACGATCGCCGCGAGGCCGAGGACGAAATCGCGTGGCCGTGCGGCACGCGCGCGGCCGATCGCCAGCAGCGGCGGGATGAACGCCAGCAACACAAGCAGGCCGTCGATCGACGCCCGGCTCGGCCGCTGCACGCTTTCCTCGATCAGCATTTCGGCGACCAGGGCCACCAGGTGCAATCCCGGCATCTGCCCGACCGGCGTGTAGGCGAAGTCGCCAAGGATGGCGCTCGAGCTGCCGATGAATACCAGCTTGCCGCGTACGAGATCGCCGATGTGGGCGGCGCCCTCCGCCCCGCGCGCCGCCGTCGCCAGCTGAAAGAACGGCACCACCGGCAATGCGCGCGCGTTCGACGGAAATCGCAGTGCGAGCGCACCGTCGGCGGCAATCGGCCAGGCGCGCGCGCCGAGCCGCAGCGCGCCGCCTTCGACGCGCGGCCCGGCGGACGCTTCAGCCGCGACCAGCGCACCCAGTGGAAGGCTCGGCAGGACCTGGCCGTAGGCCTCGTGCACGAGGTGGACCCGGCGCAACGTGCCATCGGCGTCGGTCGCGCCCGAGATAACGCCCGCCCGCGCGCCCGATCCCTCGGTGAAGCGGACGAGCGGCAGCGTCAGGTCGGTCCAGGGCTTCGCGCGCGCGCGCAGTTCGGTGCCGGCGTCTGCCGCGGACCACCCCAGCTTCGCCAGTTGCGCATGGTACGCAGGCGGGCGGCGCAGGGCGTAGGGCAGCGCGGCGGCTGCCAGCACGCTCCTGCCGCCGAGGGCCTGGGCGAACTCGGCGTCGCCCTCGCGCGCCTCCGAAAACAGGATGTCGTAGGCCACGGCCCGTGCGCCGTTCGCGGCGAGAAAGCGCGCCACACTTGCGTAGACGTTGCGAGCGTAGGGCCACGCGCCCAGTTCGCCGTCGAGGCGTTGCATCGATTCCTCGTCGATGTCGAACACGATCACGTGCTCCATCGGCAACTGCCGCGCGGAGAGCGCCTGCTGCGCATCGTCGAACCACCATTGCAGCCTGGCAAAGAGCGGTGTCTGCGCGTACAGCGCGACCAGCGCCAGCGAGGCCAGCAGCACCAGCGGCGCGCGAACGGCTGTTCGATCGAGGATCACCCGGGCAATCGTAACAGCGGACCCGGAGCGTGGGAGAATTCGCCCCGCCCGGGTACCGATCGAACAGGACGCGGATGCGCTTTGCAGCTGTTTGGGCAGTCGCGATTGGCACCGCCGCGATGCTGGTGGCGGGCCACACGGCGTACGCGCAGCCGCCCGCGCCTGCGGGCCTCGGGGAACTCCTGAAGCAGTCGCGGCAGCTCGGCGAGGCGGGACGGCACGCGGAGGCGTACCGGGCGCTGGCGCTGCACGAGGACCGTCACATCGGCGAAGTGGAATTCGACTACGCCATCGGCCGCGCCGCGCTCGACGCCGGATTGCCCGATCGCGCGACGCTCGCCTTCACGCGGGTACTGGCGACCGAGCCCGGCCACGCCGGCGCCGCGATCGACATGGGGCGCGCCTACCTTGCGCTCGGCAACCGGGCCCAGGCCCGCGCCGTGTTCGAGGCACTGCTGGCCGCCGGTCCGCCGTCAGCGCTGCGCGAGCGGCTCGAGTTCTTTCTCGCGCAGGCGAACGCGCCCGCCGGGTCGGGCGCTTCGTTGCGCGGGTACCTGGCGGTGGGCCTCGGGCGCGACAGCAACGTCAATGCGGCGACGGGGCAGCCCAGCGTGTTCATCCCGCTTTTTGGCGCCGAATTGCAGCTTGCGAGCGCCAACGTCCGCCGGGCCGACCGGTACTCGAGCCTGACGGGCGGTGTCGAGGCGTCCATTCCCCTGGGCGAGCAACACGCCCTCATCGGCGGGGCCGATATGCTGCAGCGCGGGAACGCGCATGAGCGGACGTTCGATCTGGGCGCGGCAAGCGCCAGGGCCGGGCTCGCCGCCGTGGCCTTCGGCCTCACGGCGCGCGCGCAGGTCATGAGCGGGCGCTCGTATCTCGATCATCGCGCGAGCCGCGACACCAGGGCCCTGGTCGTGGACGCGCGTGCGTCGCTCGGGCCGGCGCTGGAAGGCTCTGCCTACCTCCAGCGCGGGCGCGCCCGGCACCTGCCGGTGGAACAACGGGTGTTCGACGCGGATTTCATCGGCACGGGGGCCGGGGTGACGTGGACCCTCGCCGCAGGAGCGCAGCTCTACGCAGGCCTGTCAGCCGGTAACGAAACCGACCGTGGCGGCAATCCGGGCGGCGACCGGCGGCTCTACGGACCCAGGTTGGGGCTCGAAATCCCGCTGCTGCCGGGTGTGTCGCTGGTGGCGTCCAGCGCCTGGCAGGCGACGGACTACGAGCGGCCGGACGTAGCCTTCCAGACGGTGCGCCGCGACCGGCGCCGGGACCTCGAACTTGCCGCCCAGTACCGGCTCGCCGAGGGCTGGCGGTTGCGGGCCGGGATGCTCGACCTTCAGAACCGGTCGAACGTGCCGATATACTCGTTCGACCGGCGGGATCTGGGGTTGAGCCTGCGCTACGATTTCCAGTGACGAACGGCGTCAGGTAGCATCAGGCCGTGACTTATTTCCGCTTTTCACCCGGGGGCAGAAGCGTAGGATTGCGCATGGGAATTTTCAGGCGTATGGCGGGTTTCCTGCTTGTCCTCGGGTTCGTCCTGCCGAGCGGCGCACAGGCGTCCGTCGCGGGCGTGTTCCAGTTCGTTGCGGGTGAAGTCCAGGTTCTCTCCGCTTCCGGGGCGAGCAAGGCGGCGCGCAAGGGAACCCCGCTTTCGGTCGGTGACACGGTGGTCAGCGGGCGGGCAGCCACCGCGCAGGTGAAGATGGGCGACGGCGCGATCGTCGTCGTGCAACCGCTTTCGCGCGTCAGCGTGCTCGAGTTCCACTACGAGGGGCGCGAGGACGGCACCGAGCGCGTGCGTTACCGGCTCGAGCAGGGTGGCATGCGCGCCGTCACCGGCGCCATCGGACGCAGCAACAGGCAGAACTACCTCATCGAAACGCCGGTCGCGCACATCGGCGTGCGCGGCACCGATCATGAGTCGTACTATTTCGCGCCTGCAGCGGCCGGCGGCGGCGAAACGGCCAAGCCCGGTGCGTACAACAAGGTCAATCTCGGCTTGACGCACCTGCGCAACGATGCCGGTGAAGTCGTGGTAGGGCCGAACCAGGTAGGTTACGTCGCCTCCACGCAGGAGAATCCGTCGCTGCTGCCGTCGATTCCCGAGTTCTTCAACCGCGGCGCCGCCCCGCGCGCTGGCCAGGGCCGCGCCGAGGAGCGCCGCGCCACCGCTGCCGGGACGGGGCAGTTGCCTGAGGCGGAGGTGGTGCAGCCTGTGCGCACCGCCATCGGTTCCAGCCTGACTCCAGGCGGCCCCGGCGGCGGCGCCGGCGGTGCTGTCACGGCCGGCTCGGTCGTGGGTTTCGTCGAGCCGGTGGGCGGCGCCAGCTTCGGCCGTTCAGGCGCGGGGCTGACGATTGCATCGAACGGCGCGGTGCTCGGCAACAGCGGCAGCGATGCGGCGTTCGGCGTGAACTGGGGGTCGTGGCTTGGCGGCGTGGCGACGGTGGGCGGGACGGCGACCAGCGGCGCAACCCACTTCATGAGCAGCAGCCAGGCGACCAGCGCGTCGCAACTCGCGGCGCTACCGCCCTCGGTGGTGACGGCGACCTACAGCTACGCCGGCGGTCCCGCGCCGGCCAACCATCTCGGCGTTGCGGGCACCATCAACAGTCTCAGCGTCGGCGCAAATTTCGGCACGCAGCAAATCACCGGCTATGCGCTGAACGCGACGGTCGGTGCGACCGCGTGGACGGCGAGCGGCAGCGGCTCGTTTGCGCAATTCTCGGGCGGCAGCGGCATATCGATCAGCGGCAACTGTACGGGCTGCGCCGGCGGTCCGAGCTCGCCCGCCGCCAACGGAACCGCGCACGGGGTGTTCGTCGGCCCGGCGGCGGAACGCCTCATGACGAGCTTCGGCCTGAAGTCGGCCAGCCAGGCGCTGTCGGGCGCCGCGCTGCTTTCGCGCTAGCGCGTTCATCGCCAGGGAACCAGCGATGAACGCGAAATACGATGTCCTGGTGGTCGACGACAACGAGGCGACGCGCCTGCTCATCGCGCGCGTGCTGTGCGAGGAACTGCCGATCACCGTCACGCTGTCGGCGTCGGCGGAGGACGCGCAGCGGCGGGCCGACGAGCGCCGCTTCGACCTCATCCTGCTCGATCTCCTGATGCCCGGCACCGGCGGCATGCACGTCCTCGAGCGCGTCCGGCGGGAGGACGGGCCCAACAAGACCACGCCGGTGGTCGTTGTCTCGGTGCTCGGCGACGCGGAGACGGTTGCGCGCTGCAAGAGCCTTGGGGCGACGCACCACGTGGTGAAGCCGATCCTGCGCGAGTCGCTGACGGAAGTCGTTCGTGCCCACCTTGCCGTGGCGCCGAAGGCGCGGGTTGCCGATTCGTCCCGCGACCAGTCGCCGCTGGCCTGAGCCGGAAGGGCGTTTCCCCGACTACTTCGCCAGCGCCTTCATGGCGCGCTCGAGACCGCCGATGGTGGTCGGAAACATGCGATCCTTCATCAGTTCCTTCATGATCTGCACCGACTGGCGGTAGGGCCAGATCTCCTCGGGCTCAGGGTTCAGCCAGATGCACTTCGTGTAGACGTCGGTCATGCGCTTGATCCAGACCGCGCCGGGCTCCTCGTTGAAATACTCGATCGAGCCGCCGGGCTGCAGGATCTCGTAGGGGCTCATGGTG
>SXGU01035088.1_pt1 | contig 13771 bp, 15 predicted proteins | sample 3174531 | NCBI WGS metagenome assembly SXGU01 (sample SAMN11356863, study PRJNA531348) | freshwater metagenome | isolation source: freshwater sample F1-140 | place: China: Fuxian Lake, Yuxi | collected 2017-12-25 | reverse complement strand
CGGGTGCGAGATGATCGCAAAGGTGCGACGGGGGAGCGGCGCGGTCACGGCGAACTCGTCAGACGATTCGGCACGCCTCGTCGAACGAGAGGCGCGGCGAGCGCGGGAAGAGCTTGGCGTGGTCGCCGTAGCCCAGATTGCAGAGGAAGTTCACCGTCCAGGAAGTGCCAGCCAGGAAGTCGCGGTTGATGGCCTCGGCGTCGAAGCCGGACATCGGTCCGCAGTCGAGGCCGACGGCGCGCGCGGCGAGGATGAAGTAGCCGCCCTGCATCGAACCATTACGGAACGCCGTCATCTCGATGAGCGGCTGATTGCCAGCGAACCAGCTGCGCGCATCCATGTGCGGGAAGAGGCGGGGGAGCGTCTCGGGGAAGTTGAGGTCGTGGGCGAGGATCGCCGTCACCGGGGCGTCGCGCGTCTTCTCGGCGTTGCCCGGCATGACGCACTTGACGAGTCGTTCCTTCGCCTCTCTCGACCGCACAAACACCACGCGCAGTGGCGAGCAGTTTGCCGAAGTCGGTCCCCATCGACAGAGATCGTGCAGTTCGCGAAGCGTTGCCTCTGAGACCGGGCGGTCGGTCCATCCGTTGTGAGTGCGCGCCTCGAAGAAGAGGCGGTCCAGAGTTGGCTTGGGTAGCGTCGACATGAGTGGTCGTCCGAGGGGGAGCGAATGTAGTCGAACGACCCTCGGATAGGCTCACGACATGATCGACGCTGGGGTGGCCTCGACTGAGCCGTTCGATATCCTCGTCGTTGACGATCAGCCGATGATCATCGAAGCAGTGCGCCGTGTGCTCGCTACCGAGCCATTGGCGCGGGTCCACGGTTGCCTGCGCGCGACCGAGGCCATCGCGAACGCGTGCGCCATCCAACCGGCGGTGATCCTTCAGGACCTCAAGCTGGCCGATGGTGACGGCCTTTCGCTCGTGGCCGAGTACCGGTCGCACCCGCAACTTCAGGAGTGTTCGGTTGTCGTGCTCTCTTCGACCCAAGACCCGCTGATCAAGGCCAACGCGTTCATCGCTGGGGCGTCGGACTACCTGGAGAAGCTCCCGCCTGCGATCGAGTTCGTCGCGCGCGTCCGACACCACGCGCTCGCCTCGCGCGCGCTCGCGGCGCGCAACCGCGCCGTGGCGGCGCTTGAAGCCAAGGACGCGGAGTTGCACCGGCGCAATGCGCTCCTGGACGAAGCCAACGCTCGGCTCAAGCGCGCCAACCAAGAACTTGTCGTCGACATTCGCGAGCAGCGACAGAGGGTTGAGGCACTCGCCTCGGCCGGTGGCGGCCTTGCGAGCATCCAGGATCTCGATGTGCTCTTGCAGACGATCCTCGCAGAGTCGGTCGGTTTCTCTGGGGCGACCTCCGGTGCGCTCTTCGTGAGGGAGGGGGCGCAACTCCGACCTGCGGCGCTCTACTCCGACGGGGTCGCGCGGCCCGCGCTGCCTCGTGCGCCGACGACTCCCATCGACGCCTCCACGATCGTCGGCGCTGTCGCGGCGAGTGGAAACGCAACGCGCATCGAGCGCCCACCTGCGTCGGGGGTATCACCGCGGCTTGCCGTCGACGGCGCGTTGTCAAGCAAGGGCCGCTCGTGTCTCGTACTCCCCGTGTCCAAGGGCGCGGGCGTGCTCGGCGTGCTCGCCCTTGCCGACGCGGCAGACGAGGATGGGTTCTCGGCCGAAGACGAGCGACTCCTTCGCAACTTTGCTGATCTCGCGGCGGTCGCGCTCGAACGGGCGCAGGCCGCGCGAGCGCTCATCTTCCGCATGGTCTCGATGGCCGCGCTTCGCGACCCGTCGGAAACGGCCGGCCATGTGCAGCGCGTCGCGGGCATCGCCGAACTCCTCTTCGAGGCGTGGGCCATCGAACGAGAACTTCCGGCGGCCCAGCGGGCGAAGCACCGCGATCTCCTTCGCATCGCGGCGATCCTCCACGATGTCGGCAAGGTGGGGATCGCTGACGCGATTCTCAAGAAGGCCGGCAGGCTCGACGCCGACGAACGGGCCTCGATGGAGCGCCACGCGGCGATCGGCTCGGAACTCTTCTCTGGTCTCCGATCGGACCTCGATGAGTGCGCGGCCGAGGTAGCGCTGTGTCACCACGAGAAGTGGGATGGCTCGGGGTATCCGCGCTCCCTGAAGGCTGAGGGGATTCCGCTCTTCGCGCGCATCGTTGCCGTCGCCGATGTCTACGACGCACTCGCCTCGCCGCGCGCCTACAAGGAGCCGTGGTCGCGTGAGCGGATCCTCGCGCTCTTCGCCGACGAGGCCGGTCGGCACTTCGACCCCAACTTCGCGCGGATCCTCTGCGCGCGGATCGCGGAAGTCGAAGCGGTGCGCGATGCGTTCATGGACGAACCGGCGAGAGCGCCGTGATCCGCAAAGCCTTCATCTTCGTGGTCGGTGGCACGGTGCTCCTCATCGGAGTCGCGCTGATCGTGCTTCCGGGCCCAGCGTTCATCGTCATTCCGGCTGGGCTAGCGATCCTCGCCCTCGAGTTCGCGTGGGCGAAGCGCTGGCTCGAAAGGGCGCGCGACTGGGCGAAGATCGCGGCCGCGAAAGCCAAGAAAAAGTTCTCGGGCACGACGAAGGACACCGACACGAAGGCATCACCCTGACGCCTCACGGCGGCGGCCCCGTGAAACTCGAGCCTTGTCACGCTCCACCTCAGCGCGTGGTCAACTCCTGCGGCGTACGCTCGACTCATGGTCACGGATCGAGGGGCAGGGATGCGGCTTTACGGCAACGCCACGATGGCGGTCCTCGTGGCGCTCGGGTTCTCTGGGGGAACTCCCAATCTCGTGGCGACCAGCATTGTGCCGGCATGGACAAGCGTGATCGGCTGGGAAGTTGAGGCGATCGGCTATCTCTCGCTCCTGCAACTTCCCTACGCGCTCAAGTTTCTCTGGGCCCCGTGCGTCGATCGAGTCGCGCTTCCGCTGCAACGGCGACTCGGCCGGCGACGGGCGTGGATCCTGTGGAGCCAGCTCGCCTGCGTTGTCATGATGACGGCTCTCGGCGCGTGGGGACCCGTCGGGGGCGAGCCATCCTGGGCCTCTCACGCCTCCATCTTCGCGGTGCTCTTGACCGTGCTGACATTCGTCAGCGCAACGCAGGACATCGTGGCCGACGCCTTCCGAACGGAATCGCTCGAGCCCGGGCAACTCGGCGCCGGCGCCGGCGTGTTCGTCAGCGGGTATCGCGTTGCGTTCGTCGCGCTCGGAGCCGCGGCACTCGCGCTCGCGCCAAAGTTCGGCTGGGAGATGGTGCTCCTCGGCGTGGCAGTCGTGGCGCTCGCGTGTTCCCTCGGCACACTCTCTGCAACGGAGCCCGCCGTGCGCGCTCCCCCTGAGCCCGGGCTGCGCGCTGCAGTCGTTGCACCGTTCGCGTCCCTGTGGAACCGGTGGGGGATCCGGGTCCTCGCGCTCGTCGCCTTCGTGCTCCTGTTCCGGTTGCCCGACCAACTCGGCAACGCGATGACACCGCCGCTGCTGCTGAAGGGTCTCGCGTACTCGCCCGAGACACTCGGGTGGGTGCGACAGGGATTTGGTTTCGGCCTCACGATTGCGGGAGCGCTCGTGGGAGGATGGATGGTGGCGCGCTGGGGGATCATTCGCTGCCTGGTCGTCTTCGGGATCCTGCAGGCGCTGAGTAACGGCGGATTCCTCCTGATCGCCGAAGCCTTCAATGCGTCCACAGAAATCGCGCGGAGTGCACCGCCGCCGATCGCTCCTCTCGTCGGCACCATCGCCATCGAGAACTTCGTCGGCGGCCTCGTGTCCGCGGGGTTTGTGGCCTTCCTGATGTCGGTGTGCGATCGCCAGCAGGTGGCGACGCAGTACGCCCTCTTGACGGCGCTCATGGCCGCCAGCGGGGCCATCGGCGGCGCACTCAGTGGACTCCTTGCGCGCGCGTTCGATTATCCCGGGTTCTACCTTTTGACGATCCTCGCGGGCGTTCCCGGGATGGCTCTCGTTCCCTTCATACGATTGCCCGCATGTCAGGACTTGCGCAACGCGCCAGCATCGTCGGACTTCTGATCTCGCTTGCGGGTTGCCAGGCCGCGCCACTCACGATCCCGGCGGGGTCGCACGAAGGGAGCCACAAGACCTACATCGAACAGCAAGCGCAAGTCGAGGCGCTGCGCGAAAAGTTGCGACCCATCATCCGGCAGTCGTCGGTGCTGCTGCCGATCGAGTGCGAGATCGCCAACCTCGGGATCACCGATCCGACAACGCGCGCGATGATCCTCGACATCGCCGCCAACGCGGGGATCTACGGCATCGCACGGATGTGCGCGCCGGACCCGCGCGCAGGGCTCGCGGATCTCATTGTCACCAGCGCGAGCGTCTCTGAGGCGATCCGCGTCACGGCGGCCTCGGGTCCCTACCCATCGATGGACCCACTCGTGGCCATGTTCTCGGCACTCGCGAGCGACCTGCACACGCTCGGCGGCGAGTGGCTCACTCCCCAGGTCATGGCGGAAGTTGAAGCGGGGATCGTGCTGGCCAAGGCGACCGGAGCGCAATCGACGGCGGGGATCTTCCGTGTGAACGAACTGCTTGCGACCCACACGGCGGTCCCTCGAAGCCTGCAGATCGACTCGTCATTCGTGAAGTTCGACGATGGCGGCCTTCTTGAGCGCGGACTCGACGAGATCCATGCGGCTCGCCTTGCGGTGCGAGAGGTGGCGGATGTGGCGGCACTCCTGCCGCAGGCGTTGGACTATCGAATGCGTCGGGTCCTGCTGCTCACGCTGCAGGACCCCGCGCTCGTGAAGTTACGCACAGACATCTCTTCGATCGCCGAAGAAGTGCGCAAGTTGGACAAACTCGATCAACTGGGCGAACTGTCGCACCTCTCGGCGCTCGATCGCCTTGAGGGTCTCAACGAGCTCGGGATGCTCAAGGAGTTTTCCGAACTCGAGCCGCTCGGCCAGTTGGACTCGCTGCAGGGGCTGCAGGGGCTCAGTGAGTTGGAAGGACTTCGGTCCCTCAAAGACCTTGCCGAGATGCGCGTCTTGATCGTGGGTGGGGTCGTCGTCGGCCTCGCACTGCAAGGTGCGTTCATCGCATGGGCCGTCCGTCGCCGTTAGGATCCAGCGGTCATGACTCCAGAGACCAGCAACGCGTTCAAGCAACTCCACGCCGCAAGCCTCAAGGCCGGCGTCCTCGATGAGAAGACCAAGGAACTGATCGCGCTGGCCATCGCCGTCTCGCGACTGTGCGACGGCTGCGTCGTCCACCACGCGAAGGCCGCGCGCGCCGCAGGGGTCACGCTGCCCGAACTCCACGAGATGCTTGATGTTTGCACGCTCATGGGAGGCGGTCCGGCAACCGTCTACGGGAAGAGGGCGATCGACTCGTTCGGCGGATGATTCTGCGCGCGCAGTAGCGTTGCTGCAAAAATACTTTCATCTGGGTGGATACCGCGTTCGTGGCACGCGAATAGTGCTGCACTCGCGGGTCCCCACCTCGACACAAACCCTCCACCCATCCCTCCAACCTAGGAAGCCGATGACCACAATCCGTATCCGCAAGTACCCCAACCGTCGTCTGTACGACACGAGCCGTTCGACCTTCATTACCAGTGGCCAGCTCCACGACATCGTGCGCACGGGCTCGCAGATTCAGGTCATCGAGACCGCGTCCGGCCGCGACATCACGAACATCGTGCTGATGCAAACAGTGATCGAGCGCGACCCGAACCGGATCATCAATCTCCCGACAGACAAGATTCACAATCTCGTTCGTGGGATCGAGTGCAGCAACGGCTGCGCGACAGCAGCCGCGCAGTAATCGATCGTCATCTAGCTTGTCGGCGGCTGTGGTTCCTCTGAGACGAGGTGCCGCAGCCGTCTCACTTGGGGGAACGCCCACGCCACGGCACCGACGACGGCGAGCGTGCCGAGCCCGCCGCTGACCACGCTCACGACGGGGCCGAAGAGCCGTGCGACGAGGCCGCTCTCGAACGCCCCGAGTTCATTGCTGCACTCAATGAAGAGCGAGTTGACGCCGCTCACGCGCCCTCGCAGATGGTTCGGCGTGCGCGTCTGAACCAGCGTGTGCCTGATGATGACGCTCACATTGTCGAATGCTCCCGAGGCAAAGAGCATGACGAGGCTCAGCCAGGTCCACGGCGAGAGGCCGAAGATGACGATGGCGAGGCCGAAGCAGGCGACCGAGAAAAGCAGCGCGCGGCCAGCGTTCGCGAGTCGTGGTCGCGCCGCGAGCCAGACCGCCATGGCGAACGCGCCCAGGTATGGGGACGCCTTCAACCAGCCGAGGAGTGCCGGTCCGCCCCCGAGAATCTCGTCGGCGTAGATCGGTAGCAGCGCCGTCGCCCCCCCAAGCAGCACGCCGAAGAGGTCAAGTGTGAGCGTGGCAAGGATGACCCGTTCGCGCCAAATGTGGCTCATGCCTTCGAACATCGACCCGAGTGTGAGCGATACCGTTGCACGCGATTCTTCGCGCGGTTCGAGGCGCGGCGCGATGATGGCGAGGACGAGGATGAGCGCGCCACTGGCAAGGAGCACGATCCAGGCGGGGATGCCCGCGCCGAGCAGGAGGCCCGCGGCGACCGGCCCGGCGACGGCCGAAGCCTGAAAGATCCCACTATTGCATGTGACGGCACTCTCGAAGTTCTCCGGCTTCACAAGGAGAGGCAACAGCGAGTTTCGGCTGGGTCCATTGAAGCTTCGGATGCCTCCTGAGGCGACGAGCAGCGCATACCAGGTCCACTCCGACGCGCCGCGCGCGCTCGCGATCGCAAAGGCGACAGCGATGACGACGAAGCCGCACTGCGTCACCGTGAGGATCGCTTTGCGGCTGTGTCGGTCGGCGGCGTGACCGGCGACGAGCGCCAACGCGATCACCGGCGCGGCGCGGGCGAGCCCGGCGAACCCCAGCGAGAGCGCATCGTGTGTGGCAAGCCAGATCTCCCAGAGGATCGTCGTCGTCATCATTTGCAGGCCCATGCCCGAGGCGAGGAACCCCACGGCAAAGAGCCGGTAGTTGCGCTCGCGCATGACCTGCGTGAAGTGCGACGCCGCCATGGGCTATCTGTACCGGAAACCCCCTCGAGCTGCGCGGGCAGAGGTCGATACCTTCTTCCGCATGACCATCGCTCACGAACGGGCGCTCGCGGCGCGACTTCTGTGTGTTGGGTTCGCCGGGGCAGCCATCGACGACGACCTCAGAGAGATGCTCGGAGCCGGTGTTGCGGGGGTCGTCGTGTTCGCGCGAAATGCAACGACACGAGCCGACTGCGCCGCGCTGTCGGCAAACATCAAGCGCGAGGCGCGGCGACTTGGCAATCCCGGCGTGTTCGTGGCCATCGACCACGAAGGCGGCCGCGTCGTGCGCCTCGGTGAGGGCATGACGAAGGTTGCGCCCATGCGAGAAGTGGGCGCGCTCGGCGAGGCCGAGGCCGCAAGGATCGGCGAACTCTTCGCGCGGGAGCTGCGTGCCGCTGGCGTGGACCTCGATTTCGCGCCCGTGGTCGATGTCGACAGCAATCCAGCCAATCCCGTCATCGGCGACCGCAGCTTCGCGCGCGATGCGTCACGCGTGGGCGCGTGCGCTGGAGCATTCATTCGCGCGATGCAGGGGCAGGGCGTCGCGGCGTGCGCGAAGCACTTCCCCGGCCATGGCGACACGGATCTCGACAGCCACTTCAAGCTGCCGAGGCTCGCGCACTCCATGGCCCGTCTGCGCGAGGTTGAGTTGCCCCCGTTCGCGGCGTCGGTGGCGGCCGGTGTGGCCTCGGTCATGACCGCCCATGTCGTCTTTGATGCGCTCGATTCGGGAACTCCTGCGACGATGAGTCACAAGCTCATCGACGGCATCCTCCGTCGCGAACTGGGTTATGACGGCGTCGTCTTCAGCGACGATCTTGAAATGGCCGCGATCGCCGATCGCATGGGGATCGGAGAGGGGGCGGTGCGCTCGGTTGCCGCGGGGGTCGACTGCGTGCTCGTCTGCCACAAGGCGGATCGCCAGCGCGAGGCGATCGATGCCCTCACGAAGGCGCTCGTCGACGGGACGCTGGCACACGCGCGGGTCGAGCAGGCCGCCGTGCGTCTTGATCTCTTGCGCGCGCGCTTCGTCCGTTGAGAGCCAGGAACCGTCGCATGGCGGCAAGCGTGCTCGCACCGCAGTGATGCTCGATGCCCTCAGAGTCCCGGGCCGCTTCGGCAGGCCTCACGCCGAGTGACATGAGGAAGGAAACGACCGTGGCGTGACGCGCACGCGAGGCGCGGGCGAGCCGCTCGCCAGAGGCGCTGAGCGAGATCGGTCCGTGACGCTGCTTGCGAGCAAGGCCCGCGAGGGTGAGGCGCTGCACGATGCGAACGACCGTCACATGCGAGACACGCATGTGCGCCGCGAGGTCTCGGACGCGACACGATCCGTGGGCGCTCAGCATGGCGTCGATCGCTTCCACATAGTCCTCGAATGTCTCATGGGCGTGATCGGTCCTCGTCTTGACGAAGACGCCGCGGGCGGGGCTGACAGGGGTCCGTCGGGGGGTTGCCATCGGAGGGCACATGTCCTACCATCAATTGTAGCTATGGCTACATTCGCGGCAATCGTCTTTGTCCTTGGGATGCTTCAGACCACCCCGACGCCGACACCACCACTCAAGGTCGTCTGTACCACGGGCATGCTCGGCGACATGGTGCGGGGGATTGTCGGCGAGCACGCTGAGGTCACAACGCTCATGGGTCCGGGCGTCGATCCACATCTCTACAAGGCGACCGTCGCCGATGTGCGCACGCTCTCTGGGGCGGACGCGATCGTGGCGAACGGCCTCATGCTCGAAGGGCGAATGCAGGAATTGTTTCCGAAGCTCCGCCTGAAGGGGACGCTTGTCATCGAGGCGGGCGCCGGAGTGCCCCCGAGCAAACTCCTCACCCCCGAGGGCTCGCACGGGCACCCAGACCCTCACATTTGGATGGACCCTGGACTCTGGGCGGAGGCGGCGCGATTCGTGGCGAAGGAACTCGGCGCGCGCGACCCTTCGCATGCAACCGAGTACGAGCGGAACGCCGCCGCGCTGGAGAAAAAGTGGCTCGCGTCCGATGCGCTGATCGCGGGCGCGCTTGCGAGCGTGCCCCCCACGCGCCGCGTCCTTGTCACCGCGCACGACGCATTCAGCTACTTCGGTCGTCGCTACAGCGTCACTGTGGCGGGGATCCAAGGAGTGTCGACCGAGAGTGAGTCGGGCCTCGAGGACATCCGACGACTCGTCGACATGCTCGTCACGCGAAAGGTGCCAGCGGTGTTTGTGGAGACATCTGTCGGTGACAAGAGCGTCCGCGCACTTGTCGAAGGCGCCGCGGCGCGCGGGCATCCTGTGACCATCGGCGGCTCGCTCTACTCCGATGCAATGGGCGAAGCGGATTCCTTCGCTGGGTCGTACACGGGCATGATCCAGACCAACGCCGCGACCATCGTCAAGGCGCTCGGCGGCGACGCGAAGGGGCTCGTGCCAGCGCCGTGAAGGGCCATTCTCCGACCAGTCCGCTCTCCATCCACGCGCTCACTGTGGCGTACCAGCGCAAGCGAGTGCTGTGGGATGTCGATCTCGACATTCCCGCGGGGGCCATCATTGGCATCATCGGGCCAAACCGCGCCGGCAAGAGCACGATCCTGAAGGCATGTCTCGGACTCGTGACGGCCGCCAGCGGGCAGGTGTCAGTCTTTGGCAAGCCACTCTCCGACGACCCCACGCGCGTGGGCTATGTGCCGCAGCGAGAGAGCGTCGACTGGGACTTTCCTGTGACCGTGCTCGATGTCGTCCTGATGGGGACCTACGGCCGACTCGGATGGCTTCGGCGGCCCGGGCGACGCGAGCGCGACGCCGCGCACGCGGCGCTCGAGACGCTGGGGATGAGCGCCTTCAGTCACCGACAGATCGGGCAACTCTCAGGCGGCCAGCAGCAGCGCGTGTTCCTCGCGCGCGCCCTCGCGCAGGACGCGTCCCTCTACTTGATGGACGAACCGTTCGCCTCGGTGGATGCCGCGACCGAACAAGCCATCCTCACTGTCCTTCGACGGCTGCGCGACGAGGGACGCACTGCGGTCGTCGTGCACCACGATTTGGAGAGCGCACGCGAGTACTTCGACTGGGTGGTGCTCTTGAACACGCGAGTGATCGCGGCGGGGCCAGCGCAGGAAGTTCTCACGCACGACCGCCTGCGCGAGACCTACGGCGGTCGCCTTGCCCTCCTCGACGAAGCGGCGCAGCGACTTCAAGGTGCGCAAGGGGGGTAGCGCATGTTTGGACTCGACCACAACACGCAGGTGGTCGCTGCAGCTGCCGCCATGACGGGAGCCGCCGCAGGGATCGCTGGGTCGCTGCTGACACTCAGAAAGCGCGCGCTCCTAGGGGATGCGCTCGGGCACGCGACGCTTCCGGGCATCGCGCTGGCGTACATCGCGTCGGTGTGGCTCGGAGGATCCGGACGAGAACCCGTCGTCCTGATGCTTGGCGCGGCGCTCGGTGGACTCGCTGGGCTCGCGAGTCTCGCACTGATCCGCCGACTCGCGCGTGTCTCCGATGACGCCGCGATGGCGATCGTCCTTGGTTCGTTTTTCGGTCTGGGCACCGCGCTCTTGACCCTCATCCAGTCGTCGCCATCAGGCCACGCGGCCGGGCTCGCGACGCTCGTGACCGGGCACGCTGCGTCGATGGTGACCGACGATGCCGTGATCGCGGCGGGAGTCGCCCTCGTGTGCATGGCCGTCGTGGGGATGCTGTCCAAGGAACTCAGTTTGCTCTGCTTCGATGAAGGGTTTGCACAGACACTGGGCCGCCCAACGAAGGTCCTCGACGCGGTCGTCCTCCTCGTCGCCACCTGTGTGGTCGTGGCAGGACTTCGGTCGGTCGGTCTTGTGCTCATCGTTGCGCTGCTCATCATTCCCGCAGCCGCGGCGCGTCTTGTGGTGGATCGGTTCGTGCCCATGCTCATTGTCGCCGCGATCGTTGGCGCGTTGAGCGGCGTGATCGGCACACTCGTGAGCGCCAGCGCACCGGACCTTCCGGCGGGAGCGTGCATCGTGCTTGCGGCGGCGGCGCTCTTTGGCATCGCGGCGGTGTGTGCGCCGCGAAACGGTGTCATCGCGCGCGTTCGGGGGGCGATGCCGTGAATGCATGGTCGTGGGGTGTCGACGGATGGATCATCGTGATCGGTGCCTTGGCGGCCATCGCGTGCGCCGTGCCCGGGGTATTCCTCGTCGTTCGCCGCGAGGCCATGCTGGCCGACGCGCTCTCTCACGCGGCGCTCCCGGGGATTGCCGGCGCGTTCCTCATGTCGGGGACACGCGACCCGCTGTGGATGTTCCTCGGGGCTGTCGGCGCAGGGCTTCTTGTGGCGATCGGCGCACGGGGGATCGCCGCGCTGGGGCGGGTTGATGCGGGTGCGGCCATGGGGATCGCCTTCACGACACTCTTCGCGCTCGGGCTCGTCGCCATTGTTCAGGCGGCCGACCGCGTTGACCTCGATCCATCCTGCGTTCTCTTCGGATCGCTCGAACTGGCTCCGTTGGACACGATTGATGTCGGTGGTGCGGCGGTTCCGCGAGCGGCAGTCGTCCTTGCGTGCGTCGCGGCCATCAACCTCGCCGTCGCTGCACTTCTTTGGAAAGAGTTCACGATTACCGCGTTCGACGCCCCGCTGGCGCGAGCTCTCAACCTGCGGCCGCGCGTGATCGAGCTCCTCGTGCTGGCCATGGCCGCTGCGACCTGCGTTGCAGCGTTTGAGGCCGTGGGCAGCATCCTCGTCGTCGCGATGATCGTGATCCCTGCGGCGTCAGCGCGTCTCATGTCGGACCGCCTCGCGGGAATGGTGGTGGGTGCTGTCGTTCTGGGCATCGTCGGCGCTCTGGCCGGACACTGGCTCGCGTCAGCCGCCGCGCCGATGCTGTTGCCAAGCGGACGCGATGCGTCGACTGCGGGATCGATCGCCGCGGCACTCGGCGGGATCTTCGTGGTCACCGCGCTCTTCTCGCCGCAGCGGGGCGCGCTGCGGAGGCTCGCGGATCGAGCGAGCCTCGCGCGTCGCGTGGTCCGCGAGGACGCGCTCGGCCTCCTTTGGCGCGTCGAAGAAGACGGCAAGACGATCGACACCAAGAGACTTGCCACGCTTCTTGTGCGTGGGGCACAGGCGCGTCCGAGGTCGATCGGTCGCGCGATCAACCGTCTCGCGCGCGAGCGACTTGTGAGCATTGACGCTGGGCGAATCGCTTTGACAACCGAGGGCCGGAACGCCGGCGCGGAACTTGTGCGCTCCCATCGACTCTGGGAGCTCTACTTGGCGCGACGGCTCGCGCTCGCGCCGGACCATGTGCACGACACCGCGATGGTGCTCGAACACATCACCGACTCGACGATGCGCGACGAACTCGCCCGCGAAGAACTTGCCGACCCGACTAACCCGGAATCCCTCAAGGACCCGCACGGGCGGATTGTGCCCAGACCTCCCGAGTAGTCAGCGCGCCTTGGGCGGCGCAGGAATCGTTGCAGGCGGGGCTGGTTCGGGGTCCTTGCGCGCCGCGAAGGGTTCAGCGGCGGCGTCGATCGCGGCAAGGGCCACGAGTTGCGCCACCTCCGCCGCGAGTGACGCATCGATCTTGGCGACCTCGTCACTCACTTTGTGATAGTCCTCGTGATCTTCGACGGAGAACAGCACCGCCGGCACACCCTTCTTGAGGAACGGCCCTTGGTCGCTGCGGTCCAGCCAGTCCGGGTGCTCATCCACCCGCAGTTTCAATCCGATCGCCTCGTTCGCGCGGCGAAGTGTCGCGATCACGGTGGCGCCCTTGGGGCCTCCGTCAATGAAGATCTCTCTCGGCTTGCCACGGCTGATCATGTCCATGTTGAAGACGGCGCGGATCTCGCCAAGTGGAACGGGCGGATCCTTCACGAATGCCCGTGACCCGACCATCCCGGCTTCTTCGCCGTTGAACGCGACGAAGAGGACGCGACAGCGGGGGCCAACTCCAGCGGCCGCGCACGACTGGAGTGCATGCGCGACGGCGATCATGCCAGCGACACCGGATGCGTTGTCGTCCGCGCCGTTGTGGATCTTGTCGTCGCCCGAACGCTTTGGTCGGAGATGGTCGTAGTGCGCCGTGACGAGGACGCAGCCATCCGTGCGCGTCTCCGGCCTCGGATCAAGGACGCCGACGAGATTGGGTCCCGTCTCGGCGTTCGTGTCGATGGTCTTCCGTTCCATCGTGACACCCTCACTTGCCATGCGTGCGACGATCCATTGCGCCGCCTTTTCCGCAAAGGGACTGCGAAAGAACCGGCCCCCCATCTCGTCGCTCGCGAGTTCGGCGATGTCCTTGCGCACCTGATCGGGTGTGATCGCCGTGCGCGCAAGCGCGAGTGGACTCGGCGACTGCGCTTGGGCCAACGCGACCATGAGAGACACGAAGAGTGCATGTGCGATCATCGCGGCCCCTTGTACCGCAGGAGCCTGAGTGCGTTGAACGCCACGATCACCGTGCTGCCCTCATGCAGGACAACGGCCATGCCCAGTGGAGCAACTCCGAGCGCCGCCAAGGGAATCAGCAGCACCACAACGCCGAGCGAGATCGCCACATTCTGCGCGATGATCCGGCGAGCGGCTCGGCTGAGCCCCACCGCGAACGGAAGGCGAGTGAGGTCATCGGCCATGAGCGCCACATCGGCCGCTTCGAGTGCCACATCGGTCCCGGACGCGCCCATCGCAATGCCGACGGTGGCTGTCGCGAGTGCCGGCGCAT
>SXGU01481577.1_pt1 | contig 13773 bp, 15 predicted proteins | sample 3174531 | NCBI WGS metagenome assembly SXGU01 (sample SAMN11356863, study PRJNA531348) | freshwater metagenome | isolation source: freshwater sample F1-140 | place: China: Fuxian Lake, Yuxi | collected 2017-12-25 | reverse complement strand
TCTTCCCAATCCTTGAACTCGGAACGAGCGCGAAGATGCTCTCCATTGTGCCGCTCATGAACGGCGGAGGACTCTTTGAAACCGGCGCGGGTGGTTCCGCGCCCAAGCATGTCCAGCAGTTTGTCGCTGAAAACTCACTTCGATGGGATTCGCTCGGGGAGTTCCAGGCGCTCGGCGCGAGCTTTGAACATATTGCCCTCACGACCGGACATTCGCGTGCGCAGGTACTTGCGGAGACGATGGACGAGGCAATCGCGACTTACCTCGCCAACAACAAGGGGCCGGCGCGAAAGGTCGGCGACCTAGATAATCGTGGCAGCCATTTCTATCTCGCGATGTACTGGGCGCAAGCACTGGCCGCGCAGACGAAGGACGGGGGGTTGTCCGCGCACTTCGGTCCGATCGCGTCGGAACTGACCGCCAATGAGCAGCGCATTGTTTCGGAGTTGAACGCGGTGCAGGGCAATCCCGTCGAAATCAGTGGCTACTACCATCCGTGCGTGAAGCGCCTCGCATCTCTCATGCGTCCGAGCGCGACGCTGAATGCAATCGTCACCCAGAGTTCCCACGCGCTGCAAACCGCGTGAGCGTGCTCATCGCGCTCGCTCAGTCTGATGCGCGATTGACATGCACCAGTTCGAACGCGTTCAACGCAACCCGCTCGACGCAGGCATGTTCAAGTCCGCGCCGGAGTGCATACTCGTGCTGGTTGATCATCTCGGCGAGGTGTGGGCACGCGCGCATGCGATAGAACTCGACACGCGGATGGAGATGCTCAAGCGCGGCGCTAGCGATCGCGGCCTTCGACAACCCGTACGCACGCCGCGGCGCGCGCCGCATTCCTGCGTGCGTCCGCCACAGTCTTTCCAGTCGCGAGGGCGACGCCCATCCTGCGATACGGTCGTGCGGATGGTTTTCCGAAAATGCGAATCTCGACTCCTTGCGTGCGAAGCGCGTCGGAGATCCCGGCATAGGCCGGTTCCCCTCTGATCTCGCGGGGAGCGAGAATGACCGCGCTTGCGCTCGGGCCTCGCAGCGTGAGCTTTGGAATTGGAAGCCCCAATACGGCGCGAAGGTGGAGTTCGAATTCGCTCATGTCTTGCGAAATCATCGTCACCATGCCAGTGTCGTGTGGACGAGGCGAGAGTTCGCTAAAGATGACCTCTTTCCCACGCACGAAGAACTCGACGCCGAAGATCCCAGCGCCCTCGGGTCCAGCGATTTCGTCGGTGATCTTTTTGGCCATGCGCTGCGCCTTCTTGATGAGTTGCGGGGGCATGGCGCATGGCATCCAAGACTCTTGATAGTCGCCCCGTTCTTGACGATGTCCGATGGGTGGAACGAAAAAGCTCTTACCACCCGAGGAGGCGCGCTGCTTTACGGTGAGCAGTGTGATTTCATAATCGAAGTTGATGAACTCTTCGACGATCACTGTTTTGGTGTCTCCGCGCATGCCATCGATCGCATACTTCCACGACTTCGTAATGTCGCCAGCGATTCGAGCGACAGACTGTCCCTTTCCGCTACTACTCATCACCGGCTTGATGACACAGGGAAGTCCGATGCGTTGCACCGCGCCGGCGAGCTCTCCTTCGCTTGAGGCATAAGCGAAGCGCGCGGTCGGCAGTTTCAATACTCGCGCGGCGAGTGAGCGAATCGCGTCGCGATGCATGGTGAGGTGTGCGGCACGGGCGGATGGAATGACCGTGACACCAGACTTCTCGATTGCGGTGAGTGCCTCCGTTCGAATCGCCTCGATCTCGGGAACGACATAGCGGGGATTGTGCTTCTTTACGATCGCGCGAACCGACGCTGCCTCGAGCATGTCAATGACTTCGCATGCATCCGCGACCTGCATCGCGGGCGCATCGGGGTAGCGATCCACCGCGACCACTCGGCAGCCAAGCCGCTTGGCGCAGATCACGAACTCTTTCCCAAGTTCGCCGGATCCAAGAAGCATGATCGTGGGCTGGCGGAGGCTTGCGGTCTTCATGGCGGGGCAGGGTATCGCGATCTCGTCGCGACTCGCTCCCGTCGACGATGCCTCGATGGGCTCGAACCTCGTCTGCATGAACCGCAGGCGCGTGGGTTCGTGCGCCATGCCACGAATGTTCGCGCGATAGGCGAAGGCCTCGATGATGGATTCTGCGGTGACTTCCTTGTCCACTCGTGTGGACCCGCGTCGTGGAATTGTCAGGCGAACCGGTTCATGCTTCGATCGGATTTCGGTTCGATTGGGTGCGCGCGATTGCAGGCATCGGAGATCAAGTGCAATCGCGCCACGGTGCGCGGATGGTTCGCCCAAGCGCGTCGACGCTCGTGACTCGGACGGGAGCGTCAGGCGGTGGGGGTGCTTGCATAGGGAACTCGTTCCAATCCATCCTCACGCGCAAGCCCGCTCGAAAGACGAGTGAGAATCCGCATTCGACAAAGACATTTTGGCAGGAATTGGCGGGAGCGCGCGAGATTTTTCGCTACGGTGCGCAGTATGAGCAATCCCGCCACCACTTCCGTCGACGCGCCAACCGCCGCCCAACTCGGAGCCTTCTGCTGGATCGAACTTCACACGCGGACTCGCGCGCAAGCGCGTGCCTTCTTCACCAAAGTCGTGGGTTGGACGATCAAGTCATGCGATCCCAACGCGTGCCCGGATGGCAATACCTATGAAGAGTGGATTGCGTCCGATGGCGCAACGATCGGCGGCATGATGGAGATGCCGGAGGGGGTTCCCGCGTTTGTTCCACCGAACTTCGTGACCTATGTGAATGTCGCGGATGTCGACGCCTCCGTTGCGCGTGTTCCTGCGCTGGGAGGGAAGGTGCTCATGCCACCTATGGATATTCCGAATGTCGGTCGGTTCGCAGTTGTCGCCGATCCAACAGGTGCGTGCGTCAACCTCTTCAAAGGCATCGCGCCCCACGGAACAACGGCTCCCGTTTCGCGCCCCGGTCATTTCTGTTGGAATGAACTGATGACGACCGATCCGGCTGCGGCCGGCGCGTTTTACACGGCGCTGTTGGGATACTCAACCGTGTCCATGCCGATGCCAAGCGGTGAATACACGATGTTTGCGCGGGAAGGAGCCGCCGATTGCTTCGTCGGAGGCATGATGAAGTCAGATGGGCATTCCTGCTGGCTTCCCTATGTTTGCGTGCCGAATGTCGATGCATGCGTCGCGATCGCCATCGCGGAAAGCGGCCGCGTACTCCATGGGCCATGCGATGTTCCAGGCTTTGGTCGGTCGGCAGTCATTGCGGATTCGAGTGGCGCTGCGCTTGGACTGTTCACGCCCGCGGCATGAACACGCGAGCGGCGCATTGTGCACGAGCATTGCTCGATTCCGTTCGATCCGCACACGGGAATGGCCGTGCTCAATTCTGAGAGTGGATCGGAGTCCGTCGGAAGTACCACGCCACTGTAAGGCCGAGCGTGATTCCGAAGACGAGATGCGCGAGCAGTGTGACGGTGACAAAGGTCGCGGACGGCGCGATCGCAAAGAAATCTGTGTACGGACTCAGCAGAAGCGCTGCTTCAATGCCAACGGCGAGGAGCGCGCCTGCGAGCATGCTCGCCGTCCAGCTCCAGCGACGAGTTTGTGACACGAACAGCGCCGCGAACATGACGCCAAAGGTCGCGCCATTACTGAAGTGGTAAGTCCATCCGAGTAGTTGCGTGGTGGTTGAGTAACCAGCACCCCATGCAAAGCCCGGGGCTCCGCTCGGCGCGCCTTGATCGAGCGACTGCTGGAGGAGTAATGCGCCAAAGCGCGGAAACACCTTGAAAAGTGGCAGTTGCGGGGCGCCGATGGCATCGACTCCCCACGCCTGCGCGAAGACGAACGGCAATCGAAAACAGTCGTACGCGACCGCCGCAAGGATGCCAGCGAATGACGCTGCGAGAAGGATGCGTGCGACCCGTCTGTCCCCGAACTTCCACGCCCAGATGCCTATGCCAACGATGAGCAACGACGCCGGCAGAAACGCCCAGAGGCAAACGGTGCGCATCGACGCGAATCCGTACATTTCTGCGAGCAAACACGCGATCGATGTCGACGCGAGAAGGAAGACGATGCACCGCAGGCGCGGAGTCCATTGCACACAGCGAGGCAGATTCATGTCGACGGATCGGACGGTTGCGAGGCGTGCACTTGCGCCGCCTCGGTACCTCCCCACAAATGACGGAGCCACTTGCGAGCGTCTTCGAGAATGAGGAGGTTGGCCGGAAGGATGATGAGCGTGAGAATCGTGGCGCTCAACAGTCCTGCGGAGATCGCGATCCCCATCGGAATGAGAAAACGCGCCTGAAACGATTGTTCGAGCAGCAGCGGGAGGATCCCAAAGATTGTCGTACCGGTGGTGAGCAGGATCGGCCGCAATCGGGACGCGCCGGAGTGAACGAGCGAGTCCGCGAGTCCCTCTCCTCCACGCCTGCGCTCGTTCGCGAACTCCACCAAGATGAGAGAATTGTTCACAACAATGCCGCTCAGTGCGACTGTGCCAATGAGTGAGAGGAAAGTCAGCGGGTACCCCATGCAGAGGTGGCCCCACACCACGCCGATGAGCCCAAAGGGAATGGCGATCATGACCGCCAGCGGCTGCGTGTAGGTTCCGAAGAGCCACGCGAGAACAACATAAATCAGCAGAAGGGCCGCAAGAAACGCATAGGGGAGCGAAGAAAATGCATCGTTGAGGTCCTTCTGTCGACCCGCCTCGACGATGTCCACAGAAGGAAGATCGTGGCGCATTGCAGCGAGATCAACCGCCAGGGCGCGAGTGATGTCCTCCGGAATCGTCGTCGCGGAGCAATCCGCTGTCACCGTGATTGCCCGTTGCCGATCGACGCGCTTGATGGCGGCGTAGGCGGTTGCCTCGGTGACATCCGCAATCTCCGCGAGTGGCACTCGGCTTCCGGCAGGCGTGCTGATCCAGAGATCCGTGATCGAATCAATGCGTGCTCGGGACTCATCATCAAGCCGCACGCGGACATCGATGTCCTCGCGATCTGCGGAGTAGGTGTGCGCGTCGAGTCCGTAGAGCATTCCACGGACTTGGCGGGCGACCTCGATCGTCGTGAACCCCATCGCCGAAGCGCCCTCGCGCAACTTCACCTGAAGTTCGCGTTGTGTGCTGAGGTCGTCATCGTTGATGCCATAGACACCCTCAAACTTGGCAAGGGCGAGTTTCAAGCGCAGCGCAGCCTCGCGCGCGAGCAGTGGATCCTGTGAACGAATCTGATAGGTGATGTCGGTTCCCGACGGCCCGCCCGCGATCTCTCGATAGAGCACGCTCTCGGCTTCATCGACCGCGCCGACCCGCTCGCGCACTTCATCCATCACGGTCGTCGAGTCGCGCTCACGAGTTTCGACTGGATCGAGCTCGACATACAACTGGGCAACATGCGCTGCCGCCGCGTCGGCTTGCCCCGTCTCGAAATTGGTGCTCTGCCCAAGGATAGAACTAAACCCACGCACTTCCTCGGGAATCGCCAACGCGGCCTCGAATCGCGCGACGATCGCCGAAGTCGCGGCCTGCGTCGATCCGATCGGCAGGCGAATGTCAATGATGATCGTCTCTGCGTCCTCTGCGGGAAGGAAGACGAACGGCAGCCTCCCGCCGGCGACCATGCCGAGGCTTGCAATGAGGACACCGAGTGTCATGCTCGTTGCTGCGTAGCGATGCGCGATGCAGTAGCGCGCGAACGAGACATACTTCGCCTGAAGCAGCGGAACCACGCGCGACTCTCTCCACGATTCAAATCGACGCCACTGCTGTCCGATCCAACGAACCTTTCGGGTTCGCATCCCGGCGATGGCGTGCGACATGTGTGAAGGAAGGATGACCATCGTCTCGACGACACTCGACCCGAGCGCGACGGCGGCGACGATCGGGAGCGCGGAGAGCAGGTCGCCCATGCGTCCTGCAACATACGCGAGCGGAAGAAATGCGAGAATGATCGTGGCGCTGTTGGCAACGATTGGCCAGAACACGCTCTTGGTTCCCCGAATGGCCGCTTCATCCGCATCCTCGCCGTGCGCGCTTCGCTGAATGATGATGTCCGCGACGACGATTGCGTCGTCGGCGAGCATGCCCACGACGATAAGCAAGCCGAACATCGTCACCATGTTCAGGGTCACATCGAGCGCCCACATCGTCAGCGCGGTGCAGCCGATCGACACGAAGATGCCCGACATCACCCACCATGCGGCGCGTACATTCATGAAAAGCACCATCACGATGAGCACGAGTCCGGAACCCTGCAGTGCGTCATTTGTGAGGAGGTCGAGGCGGCCCTCAATGATGCGCGCGAGGTCGTTGTGAGCCGCAATGGCGCACGGGATGGGTGCGCGTCTATTGGCCTCTTCGCCGAGCGCGAATCCTTTCGCGCGGTCGGACCCGTGGAGGAGGCCGGTGACGCGATTCCAGATGCTCCCAGGATCCAATGGGATGCCTTGTCGCCCTGCAACATAGCCGCGAACCATTTCCGCGATGCGCACCGCGTCCTCATCGCTCGTCTTGAAAATCACGAGGCTCATCGCAGGCTTGCCGTTGAATCGTCGGCCGACCTGCAGGTCGGCGAATCCATCGGTGATGGTCGCGACATCTCCAACCGTGACAAGCTGCCCCTTCGCGGTTGCACGGAGTGGAATGCGACGGATCGCATCGGCACGCTCGGCAGTCCCGAGTGTGCGAACACCGATGTTTGCGCCTCCAGTCCGCATGGTCCCCGAAGGGGTTTCGCGCATCCATGCCTCGATCACATCCGCGACTTGGGAGAGGCGTAGCCCCTCGCGCGAGAGGGCCGCGCGATTGACATCGACACGAAGTTGGTAGGGGCGCGCACCAGTCATGACGATCGCGCCCATCCCATGCATGGAACGCAGGTCATCGCTCACGCTCTGTGCGGCTCGCTTGAGTGCGGCTTCGCCCGCGTCTCCGTAGAGGGAGAGGAGAATCACCGGAAAGTTCGGCTTCATCTCCGTCACCCGAACGCGTTCGGCATCGACGGGGAGATCCTGAAGTCCGTCGACGGCGATGCGCACATCGTCGATGGCTTGATCGAGTTCCGTCCCGTCGTCGAACTCTACAACGACGCCGCCGCCGCCTTCGACGAGATGCGTCGTCACGCGCTTGGCGCCTTCAACATCGATGACAGCATCTTCGATCTTGCATGCCATCGACTCTTCGACTTCCGCGGGGCTTGCGCCGGGATAGAGAATGGCAATCCGCGCAGCTTCGGGCTCCACGGCGGGGAAAAACTCGCGACGCATCAAGAGGAGCGCTGCCACTCCACCGAGAACAAGAAACCACATCAGCAGACTGCCGAAGACGGGACGCTTGACGCCGAAGGTAATGAAGTCCATGGCGTGCTCTTGTTACGGCGTCGCGGGCGGTTGTTTCGCGTCGATTGGCGTCACCGGCGTTCCGTCGACAATTCGTCGAGAGGCATCGAGGACCAGACTGGTGGTGGGCGCGAGCGCGCTTTTCAGCACGATCCACTCGGTGTCAGGGAGGTCGTGAGAGAGTGTTCCCGTGAGTGCAAACTCTATCTCTACTTCGCGATGGTGCGCGACGCCGTCTTCAATCACGATCACCCGACTGTCGTTGACGGCACGCCGGGGGACCACTGTTCGCCCGTCCGTGCTCGCGGCCGCGATCTCAGCTTCAACGAACGCGCCAGGAACGAGTGCGTCGGATCCTTCGCCTTCCGCATAGACCGTCATCGTGCGCGTAGCGGCATCGTCCTCGGGTGCAATGCGCGTCACTTGAGCGTCGACCCACTGACTTCCTGCGCGATCCGCACGGAGTCGCACCGCGTCGCCCGCGCGCACGACTGCGCGCGCGAACGCGGGAAGCAGGATGGGGACCTCAATCCTCGAGGGGTCGACCACGCGCGCGACAAGGATGCCAGGCGCCGCGTTCTCGCCAAGTTCAAGTGCTGCGGTCTGCACGACGCCCGCGATTGGAGATCGAACGACCGAGCGATCGAGCGCGAGCTGCGCGAGTTCTCGAGCAGCAGTCTGGCGAAGTTGATCAGCATGGAGCGCAGTGCGTCGGAGGGGAATCTTTTCAAGCGCGTCCCGAGCCGCAATGAGTTGCTTCTCCGACGCGATCGCGTTGCTCCGCGCGCGATCGACTTCGCGTGACTGCGCGGCGTTCTGCGCTTGTGCATCGCGGACGCGAGCGAGGTCGGCGGCCGCGAGGGCGGCTTCTTCCGCCGCCAATCCTGCAGTACGCTCGATGGTTGCCCCTTCGAGTGCAAGCATCGCGAGTTGCGCGTCGATACTCTTGAGCGACTCACTCGCGATCGTGACTTGCCTGCGGAAGTCGCTGTCGTCGAGCGAAACGAGCGCTTCATCTTTCGCAACACGCGCCCCCTCGCGGTAACTCGGATGGAGTTGAGTCACCGTCGCGCTCACGCGGGCAGGGACATCTGCGGCGTCCATCGCGCGCGCCTGTCCGAACGCGCGAAAACGGCGACCAACGGGTTGGGTGAGAGGGTTCGCCACGAGCAATCGCAGGCGACCGGTCGTGGCGGCATCGGTGGAAGGGGGCGTCGGTCGAGTCTCATAGAGCCAAAGATAGATGCCGATTCCGGCACCGATGCATGCGACCGAGACGGCAGCGCGAGCGAGAATGGCAATGGGACGGAGTGTCAGAGTCGGCTCAGCCATTTGGAACGGAAGTATAGATCCGATGCGATTCGCGGTCTGCCTGAGCGATGCGCTACGCTCATCGGCATGGCAGACGCGGTTTCATACTTCGGAAAACGACCCACGATTGCGCCTGCGTTGCTCGCAGAGATCGCGGCGCAGTGCGCGCAACTTGCTACAGCACCTGCGCAATCGTCGGGAGCACTCTGGGGCGGTCTCCACAAACTCTTGCTTAAGGCGAAGGTTGATCCCCACGCGATCATGCGCCTCGTCGCGAGCCGCGACCTCTCGGCACTTGATCGACTTGCGCGGTGGCTGCAGGGCGAGGAACTCGAGGCCGCGCCGCTTGCAGAGGATTTCGTGACTCCGGTGGTCCCTCCCGAAGTCATGAAGTCAGCGATGAAGATGTTTCGCAAACGGTTGAAGTACACTCGACTGGACGCAGAGTCCCGGCTCGGGGTCGGGCCGATGTCGAGCGGGAAGAAGAGTGAGATCGATGCGATCGAATCTCCGCGAGAGTTTGCGCCGGTGGTTTGGGCGGCGCTCGTTGCGGCGGGAAAACTTAAGCGCGAGGGCGCTGGTTTCTACTCACTCGCGGTGGACGACTTGCAAGACGACTGATGGTTTCGACGGGAGTTAGTGCGGTGCTTTCGCTGGAGCCGTGAGGGATGCCGCAAGCGCTGCGATTTCATCGTTGGAGAGCCTCGCCTTCGACTGTCGAAGCATGGCGACAAACCATGCGATTTCCTCTGCCTGTGCAGGGAATCCGATGTTGCCTTGTGGACCATTTGAATTGACGAGCGCTTTGCCTTCAGCGTCGAGGAACTCGCTCCACGGGATGCCGCCGCTCTTGCCGTCCGCGTGCGCCTTCAGGAGTGCTTCGCCACCAGTCATGCGAGCGGTGTCAATCTTCACATCAACAAATGCCTTGGACAAGATCGCGGCGACCTCAGGCTTCGCCATCCACTCTTCCAAGCGGTGGCACCATCCGCACCACGGGGCGCCAAAGTGAACGAACACCAGTTTGCCCTCCAACTTCGCCTTCGTGATCGCATCGGAGAGTGCGAGTGCCGCGTCGACCCGCGGCGCTTCGTGCTGCTTGAGAAACGCGAGCACCTTGGCGCCGTCGTGCCCCTTTGGTTCGGTTCCGACGGGGTTTTCTAGCGAGGAGGTTTCTTGATTCGTGACGACGCTGCCTGACTCATCGAGCACCGTGATGTAGGGGATGCCCTCTTGCTTCGCGTTCGCGTGAAACTTCGTCAAGAGATCGAGATGCTTGTCGAACTGCCCGACATCGACGAGCACTACTTCGTACTCGCTCCGCAATGCACTCGCGATTGCTCTATCGGTTTGGCACTTCTCATGGAGCCACTTGCACCAGCCACACCAGTTCGCGCCCCACTGCACGAAGACGCGCGTGTGATTGCGTTGGGCGCGCGCGAGTGCGGCGGCGATGTCCGCGTTGGCGTCGGCCGACTCGTTGTAGACAGCCTTGCGCGCGGTCTCCGAAGGAAGGGGCTTCGCGGCGACGGGTGGTTCACCGCAAACAAGCGAGGGAGTGAAAACACACGCGATGAGCGCGATGGTGAGCGTGAGTGTGCGCATGTTCATGGTGCGGCCTCTGCATAGATCGTAGCGGGGACACTGACGCGGGCGGCGGTTACAAGGGTGGGGTATGATCAGGGTGAAGTGATTCACGCGATGGTGCACCTGCAATGGTCACGCTGATCTTTCTCCTCATTCTCGCCACGCTGCTCGCCATGATCAAGGGTCGGCGGCGACTGGCGTGCTGGCTCTTCGTTGCATCGTTCCTTGCGACCGCACTGCTCTTCTGGCACCACGCCACCGAAACATTGGAGATCTCACTCTGATGCCAATGTTGTTCAGCCTGCTCGCGCAGTTCTGCATCGTGGCGGTGTGCGCAGTGCTCTTGGGGGCATTCGGGATGCAGTTCCTTGCGTCTGAATTGCCATGCCCATTGTGCATTCTCCAACGCATGGGCATGATGCTGTGCGCGGCGGGCCCTGCGTGGCTGCTCTGTCGCGCGCGCAAGGGCGCCGTCGATGCGCGCGATTACGCGCAGTGCTACGGCGCCAGCATTCTCTCGGCGGTTCTCGGCGGAGGCATCGCGCTTCGGCAGATCTGCCTGCATATCGCACCGGGAGATCCTGGGTACGGGGAACCGATGTTCGGGTTCCATCTCTACACATGGGCGTTCATCATTTTCGTCACGGTCATTGCGGTGAGCGGAGTGCATCTGTGTTTCCTTCCGCGCTCGCCTGAGAGGATGCCAACTGGTTGGAGCGCGCGAGCGTCGGTTGGATTACTCGTGCTTGTGGTAGCCGCGAACGCCGTCGCAGTGTTGTTCGAAGAGGGCTTTCATCTCTACCTCCCTGACAACCCATCGGGATACCGATTGATCGATGACGCTACCCGAGAACAAAAGTCGAGTACTTCGGACGAGGTGCCATGACATCGAACCCAATCAATACCAAGAAGGCCGCACGCCGCGCGCTCTCATTCTCTTGCACGAAGTGCGTGCGCGAGGAACTCGCGCGCGTAGAGGCGGCGTATGCATCGGGGGCGCTTACGCACACCGGCAATTGGACAGAAGGGGAGATTCTTGACCATGTCGCGAAAATGTGGACGATGGCGTTCGATGGATTTCCCGAACACGCACGACCGCCCCTGATCATCAAGCTGATCGCGCGACTCATGAAGGGAAAGTTCACGAGCGGTAAGACACTCCCTGCGGGATTCAAACTTCCGAAGCAGGCGAGTTTTATGTTGCCTGATGCGGGGACGACCTTCGAAGTCGGGATGCAGAGGATGCTTCGAGTCCTCGATCGCGTCGACGCCGGCGAACGGATGACGATTGAGAGCCCTGCGTTCGGCAAGTTGTCACACGACGAATGGATACGACTGCATCTCAGTCACGCGCAACTGCACTTCGGTTTCCTTGCGATCCGGGCGAATTGATTCAGCGAGGGGGTTCGCCTCGCCAGCCGCGCGGAACTCGGTTGGTGGTAAAACTCTGTGATGTCGAAACTCATCCTGATCTTTCTTGGATCGGGCATCGGCGGCGTTGCGCGTTACAGCCTCTCTGGTTGGGTGCAGCACTGCTCAACGCCACTGTTTCCAACTGGAACGCTGGTGGTGAATGTCATCGGATGCCTCCTGATTGGATTTCTCGGAGCACTCTTTGCTTCGGCTTCGGGAAGTTCGATCAAGGAGGAGTACCGCGTTGCGATTGTGATCGGAATCCTTGGGGGCTTCACGACATTCTCTGCGTTTGGCAAGGAGACCGTCGCGCTCGCGGCGGATCGGCACCTCGCTCAGGCGAGCCTGAATGTCGTGCTGAGCGTTGTCCTTGGACTTGGAGCTGTCTGGTTGGGCGCACGCATCGCGAAGGGCGCGTACGGCGCGTGATGCGCACAGCCTTCCGCGGAATGGGGTTGGGCGCAATTGTCGAAGCACTCTCGCGGAGTCGAAGCGAGTTCCTATCGGCGGTCAATTCCGCCGCGGTTGTGCCGCGCTCGGATTTTGACTGAGCGCCATGTGTCGTCCTTCTCGCCTCGTCTGCCCGTGCTCGCCACATGTTCCCACTTGGTAGAGCAACCGCTCAGTGGTGCTTGTAACGGCCAATTCACACGATGCGAGTAAGCCTGCGCGACTGTTCGAAGCCGCCAGCACGACGCGGTCATCGACGCGACTGGTGCAAAGAATCGCGCCGCCACTTGCTTCAAGCCGCGCAGGTGTTTCCTCCGAGCAATCAGGCGCACCAGGAACCGCTGCCGCGCGGTCTAGTGGCGTGCCGCCCAAGGAACGCACAGTGATTCGTTGGAGTCCGTCGGCGCCTTAGCTCCAACTCGAGAGCATTTGGGCGAGGCCGGCGCCATCCACCGCGCCATCGTTGTTGATGTCAGCGAACGACGATTCGGCGGTGCCCCAATCGCTCAGGAGCACCGCGAGGTCCATGCCATCGACGCTGCCATCACCATGGATGTCGGCTGGTGAAACAACCGTCCATCCTCCCGCCATGAAGTTTGCCTTGGTTGGCAGCAGTCGGATGTAACTCGCCGCAGTGACACCAGGCGGCAGCAATGAGGGCGGTACCGGAAAGGTGTACTCCGACATCGTGATGTTTCGGAGTTGTGCGCGGTTGGGGCCGGGGACGATTGTTCCGGAGACCGTGATTGGAATCGTTCCGGTGAGGTCCTGGGAACCCGTGATGACACCCGCACTCGAGTTCACAAAGCGAACGGAAAGCACCGAGGTAAAGGTGAATGACAGGCTGGTTAGGTCAATATGGACAGGCGCGAGCAGTGTGTGCGTGGCGAGCTCAGACTGCCTGTCAACATGCTGGCAACCAAGGAAACTACAGAAGAAGTTGAACGAGTAGTTCCCTCCCAACGCCGTGATGACCATCGAGGTGATGTCAATGGAATGGAAGGGCGCCACGGATGGCGAGAGGCGCGCACTGAGGGACCCGTGGACTGGCGGAGGAGCCTGATCTTGATCAGTGGCGGCTCTTCTACAACCCTCGGCGGATCCAGCGGGCGCTGGGCAGGTTGCCCCCGGCGGCAATTGCGGCGGCATGCCTGGCGCGGCCTCCGCTCCGGCTCGCTCCGCTCGATTGCGCTGGCGTACCGCCAGGCATGCAGGGGGCAGCTACGATCCAATAACTCGCATTAGGGGTGGACGGATGAGAGCGACCCTGTCACTCGCGCCGCTCAAGGGTTCTTGGGGGCATTGTTCCTCATTCCGAGTTGGCGCCTGGCGTGCGCGACTCGCGGAGATTTGGTAACACTCCCACTGGGTCAGAGTTTGTTCGTGCGAAAGTTGGATCCGGTCGGGCTCGATCTGAATGCGCATTCTCAGTCTGGGACGAGGCTTTGAAGGATTTCAGTGATCGCCATGCGTCCATTGGGCGTGGCGGTTGGCTTCGGCAAGCAATCTGAGGAGAACAACGGCAATGTCTGGTCGCTCCTACGAGATCAAACACGAGTCTGGGCGAATCAGCTCCGGACTGTCGAGCACTGAAGTGCGCGAACAGGTCGCGATGGGATTGATCGAACGATCGGCGCGCATTCGAATACGTGGGCACGATCGATGGCACGACC
>SXGU01560413.1_pt1 | contig 13778 bp, 15 predicted proteins | sample 3174531 | NCBI WGS metagenome assembly SXGU01 (sample SAMN11356863, study PRJNA531348) | freshwater metagenome | isolation source: freshwater sample F1-140 | place: China: Fuxian Lake, Yuxi | collected 2017-12-25 | reverse complement strand
TTTTTTTGAAAACTCTAAAAATTTTTTTTCAATTTTAAAATACATTATTGAATTTAAACTTTTTGGAAACGATTTAATAACTTTATACTTAACTAAATTTTTTAAAATGTGTCTATCTAAAATAGCCAAATTTTTATATCCAACATTACGAAGAAAGTGAGAAGATTCTTTTAAACCATAACCAACTATTTTTTTTTGTATTTCACTTCGTAACTCAAAATTTGAGTTTTTTTTTGAAAACAACTTCATTACTTCGAAATAATTTTCTTTCAATAAAACTAAATATTTTGATTTATTTTTATGAAAACGAATGTAATTATTTTTGTTATTGAGAATTAATTCAGGATTTATATTTCTATTTTGAAAATCTAATTTTTGTAAATTTTCTATTGCTATCATTGACTTTTTTGCACTTGTTTGTGGTGTTAAAATACAATAACACATTTCATAAAAATAGTTTTCTTGAGATACTTTTGAAAATTCAGTTAATCTATTTTTAATTTCCTTTTTTTTAGAATGAAATTCTTTTTTTAAAAAATCTAACTTATCTCTTTTCATAAAGTATATTTATCATTTCTTCGTTTCCTTCAAGAAAATCAAGTGTAAAAATTTCTGAAATATAAGCCAAAATAATTTTTTCAAAAATTTTATTTCTAATTTTCCCCCTATATGAATCGATAAGAAAATATGAAACTTCAAAAATTCCACCATCGCTATAAACATTTACTTTAGTTAAAATTTTTTCGCCAACTTCTACACCTATATTCAGTTCTTCTTTCAGTTCCCTTTTTAAACATTCTTCTAATGATTCATTCTCTTTAACTTTTCCACCAGGAAATTCCCATTTCAATGCATACTTTGAATTTCTTTTTCTCTGACAAAGTAAAATTTGTTCATTTTTCTCAATAATTGCAACTGAAACTTTTATCATCGTGACTCTTAAATATATTACAAATTTTGATATTAAAATTTTTGTTTTTCATATCTTTTAAAAATTATTTTAAAAAATAACTTGAAAATATTTTTTCATATCATACTTTTTTTACTGACATTTTTTACAACAACAATTGCTGGCGTACAATGGATTGGAAAAAATGGTTTTGATTTAGAAAATTTTTATTTTGGTCTTCCCTATTCAATTTCTATTTTAGGAATATTGACATTTCATGAATTTGGACATTATTTTGCAGCAAAATTTCACGGAATAAAAACCACATTTCCATTTTTTATTCCTATTCCATCTACATTTAATCCATTTGGAACAATGGGCGCAGTAATAAAAATAAAAGAACCAATTCAAAGTAAAAAAATTTTATTTGATATTGGAATTGCTGGACCAATTGCTGGAATTATAGCAACATTTTTAGTTTTTTTTATTGGTGTTTTTACAATTCCAAATGAATCATATTTATATGAAATTCATCCTGAATTTTCGCAGTTAAAAAAACTTCCTGAATATGGTTTGACATTTGGAAATTCAATTTTATTTTCTTTATTATCAAAAGGTGTTTCAATTTTTATTTTTTTTCCTCCAATGAATGAAGTTTATCACTATCATTTATTGAATGCAACTTGGTTTGGTCTATTTATTACCGCAATGAACTTGATTCCTGTTGGACAACTTGATGGAGGGCATATTTTATATGCGTTGATTGGAAAAACTCAGGAAAAAATTGCATACGTTTTTTTGTTTACTTTAATCGTAATAAGTTTGAGTGGTTTTTTTCTTTTTGAAAATATTGATTTTATTGGTTTTGGATGGCTCATTTGGGTTGCAATTTTATTTTTTATAATAAAACCAAAACATCCTGAAATTGATTCTTATACTGAAATCGACATAAAAAGAAAAATTCTTGGTTGGAGTGTTATGATATTTTTTACTTTAACTTTTGTTCCATATCCATTTTATGAAATTTCAAAATAATTTATTTTTTATTGCGTTTTTGTCTACGCTTCTATTCTTTGGATGTGAAAAATTAAGCAAAGATATAATTGATATAAATTTAGATACTCCATTTATTGTTAGCGCAAATGTGGATAAAAATTTTTTACATATTCAAAATGATAGTTTGGCAATTGTAGATTCAAATCATTTTTCAAAAAAAATTTTTGCAAAAACAATTGTTAGAAATAAATTAAACACAACTTCTCTCAAATACGAAATCACAAAACCAAACACAAATGATATTATTCAAAGTGGATTTTTGAAATATGATTCGTTAAATATATTTTCTGATACAATAAATTTTATTTTTCATAAAAATGATGTTGGAGTTTATTATTTTCACTTAACTGCGTTAAATCAAAATTTACAAAGTAATACAATTTTATTATCGGTTTCAGTTTCCAGAAATAATTCAAAACCACATATAGAAAATATAAATGCTCCTGATTCAATTCAAATTCCACAAAGCGGATTCAATTTAATTTTATTTACAACAATTGTTTCAGATAGCAATGGAATTTCAGATATCAATGAAGTTTATTTTAAAAATATGTCTTCACAGTCACAAACAAGTTTTTACTTGTACGACGACGGCAACACACAAGATAATGGTGATGAAATGATTGGAGATGGGATTTTTTCTCGCATTCTAAGAATTGATTCTACAAACACAAGCGGAACAAAACTGTTTAAATTTTTTGCAAAAGATAAATCAAACACAATAGATTCAATTGATAAAGAAATTGTAATCTATAACTAAAATGAAATATATTTTTACATTCATTTTTTCATTTGAAATTTTATTTGCTCAAAAATTTTTTCAAAAAAACTTTGAGTTGAATTCAAATCAAACTTCTCCAATTTTAAGTAATAGTGTAACTCAAATTAAAAACCGTGATTCTCTTGGAAAAAAATTTATTTGGTTTGGAACTTCAAAAGGTTTGTCAAAAAGCGAAAATGGAAATCCATTCTTAAATTACAATACAAATTCTGCATTTAAACACAACGCAATTTTTTCGCTTTCCATATTGGGAGATACAATTTGGACTTCACTTGGATATATGAAAATGTTGGACAATAATGAAATTCAAACAGGAGGCGGTTATGTTTATTCAATAGATAATGGAACAAATTGGAATTACTTGGAGCAAAGTTTGGATAATAGAAACGATGATACAATTCAATATGGAAATAATTTTTTAAAAATTCTTCCCGTTGTTGTTCCTGAACAAAATGTAACTTTTGATTTATCAATTTCACAAAATGGAACTGTGTGGACTACAAGTTGGGCGGGAAGTTTAAGACGATTGAAACATTATGATTCAACTTGGGAAAGAATTTTATTGCCTCCAGATAATTTGAATAAATTACATTCTGATTCAACTTATGATTTTTATTATGATGTAAGACCACTAAATAATTTAAAAACGTTTTCGGTTCTTGCAATTGATGATTCAACTGTTTGGTGTGGAACTGCAAATGGAATAAATAAGTCAAATAATGCAAACACAAAATTTCCAAGTTGGACTCATTTTACACATGAAAATCAAGTTGAAGGAATTTTGGGAAATTGGGTCATTGCAATTGATAAACAAGAGTTTGTGAGAAATGATTCTCTGATTAAAAAAATTTGGTGTACAAATTGGGTTGCTGAAAGTAATTACGAAAATTATGGTGTAAGTTTTACTGAAAACAATGGAACAAGTTGGAAAACATTACTTCACGGAACAAAATCTTATGACTTTGCATTTAAAGGACAAACAATTTTTATCGCAACAGAAGAAGGACTTTTTCGTTCAATTGATGATGGAAAGACGTTTTCAAAAACAAATTTGATAAAGGATAGTTTAGGAAATCAAATTACAACAAATGCAGTTTATAGTGTAGATGTTGTAAATAACACTGTATTTATTGGGACAAGTGATGGTTTAGCAAAAACTATTGATAATGGTGGAACAAGTTTTGGTGAAGTTTGGACAATTTATAGAACTTATGAAAATGTTGAAAACAAAGGGCAAACTTATAATTATCCAAATCCGTTTTCACCAAATTTTGAGATAACACGAATTCACTACACAACAGATGAAGCAATAAATATTACAATTGAAATTTTTGATTTTGAAATGAACAAAATAAAAGCTCTCATTCAGAATGCTCAAAGAAATTCATATAGCGAATATGACGAAATATGGAACGGAACTAACGATGACAATAGTGTTGTTGCAAATGGAGTGTATTTTTATAAAATAACATTTGATAATAAAACTTCAAGTTGGGGAAAAATTTTAGTTTTAAAATGAGACATTTTATTATTTTTTTATTTGCACTTTTTTTCACACAAGAAAATTTGTTTTCACACACTGGAGGTTTCGCAAGAATGGGATTTGCATCTCGCGGAATGGGAATGGGAAACGCAATATCTGCAATTACAAATGGAGAAGTTTATTCTTACTACAATCCTGCACTTTTACCTTTTGCGAAAGAAAAAAATGTTTCTGTCTCATTTTCAAACCTTTCATTTGATAGAAGTTTATCATTTTTAAGTTACACACAAAATGTAAAACCAAGTGCAGGAATTTCAATTGGACTAATCAATGCAACTATTTCAAACATTGATGGAAGAGATAATGATGGAAGACATATAAAAAATTTTTCCACATCAGAAAATCAATTTTTTCTCTCGTTTGGAAATCGGTTTAGTAAATATTTTTCTGTTGGAACAAATGTAAAAATATATTATGCAAAACTTTATGAAAATATAACTTCCACAACAGTTGGTTTTGATTTTGGGGTTGGAATAAAACCACACAAAAATTTTTTCATTTCGCTTATGCTGCAAGATTTTTCTTCAAAATATAAATGGAACACATCTTCAATTTATAATTTGAATGGTATTGAAACCATTGACAATTTTCAACTAATAAAAAAAATCGCTCTTTCATATTCAGAAGAAAATAATCTGTACAACTTTGCAATTGAATTACAAAATGCAGATAAAAAAAATTTGCTACGAAGTGGAATTGAATTTAATATGAATGAAAATTTTTCTTTTCGTTTTGGAATTGATAAAATTTATTTGAACGACGAATATTTTCAAAACAAATTAAAACCATCTTTTGGTTTTTCGTTAAGTGAAAAATTTGACAACTACAAACCAAAATTGCATTATGCATATATTTTGGAAAATTATTCTTTGAATCCAATTCATAATTTAACATTAGAATTTGCTTTATCAAACAAATGAAAAAAAATTTGTTTTTCTTTTTATTTTTTACTTACAATTTGTTTTCACAAAATAGTGGAATCCAATTTTTGAAATTCAATTTAGACGCAAGAACAAATGCGATGGGAAATGTTTCAACAGCAATTGGAAGCACTTCAATAAATGCGAATTCAAATCCCGCATTGCTTTCAAATGACAAAAATGATATTGTGGAGTTTGCTTATAAAAACTCACTTATTGATACAAAAACTTCTACAATTGCTACAAAAACAAATTGGAATAATTTTTCTTTTGGAATACTTTTTAATTCTACAACAATTTCTGAAATAGAAATCAGAGAAATTGCTGGAAATTTACAAGGAACTTTTGATGCCAAATATGTATTGGGAAATTTTATGATTTCATATTTATTTGAAAATAATTTTTCTTTTGGAATTTCAAATAAAATAGTTTACGAGAAAATTTTTGTTGATGATGCAACTGGTTTTGCATTTGATTTTGGTGTTTTGAAAAACTTTGAAAATTTTTCTATTGGAATTTCACTCAATAATTTTGGGAGAATGAATAGTTTGAAAAATAAATCAACTGAATTTCCAAAATTTACAAAAGTTGGAATTTTAATTCCTTATGAAATTTCAAAAAATTTTAAAACAAATTTTTCAATTGACGAAATGTTTTTATTAAAGGAAAAAAATTTATATCTTCACTCAGGAATTGAAGTTTTGTATAATGACATTATTGCCTTTAGAACTGGCTTTCAAAACGGTTATGAAGTTCAAAAACATTTTTCGTTTGGATGTGGAGTTAATTATCAAAATATAGTTTTCAATTACGCTTTTATTCAAAATAATTTTGGTTTTGATAATGAAAATGCGATTTCAATTACTTATATTTTTCAATAAAATTTTAAAATTATGTTTAAACATTTTTTATTTTCTATCTTATTTTCTGTGATTACTTTCGGACAAATTCCTTGGAATAATTTTTCTGAAGGAATTGAATCCGCATCATCACAAAATAAAAAAATAATTATCAACATTTACACCGATTGGACAAGTTGGTGTAAAAAAATGGAACGAGATGTTTATTCGCAAGATAATATTATGCAATATATTTCAAAAAATTTTGTTCCAATAAGAATGGATGCGGAATCAAATAATGATATTTTGTTTGCTGACAAAAATTATACCGAAGCAACTTTAATTGAAGAAGAATTTGGTATTGATGGATATCCTTCAACGGTTTTTTTAAGTAGTAGTGGAGAAATAATTACTGTTGTTCCTGGATATGTTGGTGCTGAAGAATTTTTGTTGATGTTAAAATACATCAATGAAGATGCCTATCTTAAGCAAGAATGGGAAGAGTATGTAAATAAATAACCGAAATTCCATTTGAAACTTTTTAAAAGACAATGAAAAAATTCATTGTCTTTTTTTATTTTCGATAAAACATATTTTAATACAAAAATAAAAATGAAAAACAATTTTTCTTCTATAAAATTTTAAAACCAAATTATGTTTTTACCTTTATTTAATAGTGTTTAGAACGATTTTATTTTTAGTATAACCTAGTTTTTTTGACAAATAATTGTCTTTTTACTACATGTAAATGACTTTACGTGGTATGTAAACCACTTTACACTATATGTAAACCACTTTACGTGGCATGTAAACGACTTTACATGTCATGTAAACGACTTTTTGGATAGTAAAAAGTGATTTTTTATCTCGAAACGGTTTTTTTTTGGGTAGTACGAAAAAAATATAAATTTTACAACTAAAAATGTGATTTGTATAACATTTTTTGCCTCTTTTTTTGCTGTTTTTTGACCTTTTTCATCTTTTTTTACTTTTTTTGAAAAAACAACGAAAAAATTCATTTCCTTTTATATTTATATTATGAATAGGGACTTAAACTTTTGGAGAGTTTTTATTTAATTTGCTGTTGAATTTTTTGAAGACAAATTTTTAAATCCAAAAAAATAATAATCAAAAAAAAGAAAGGATTTTTTATGAAAAACTTTAATGTTAAAAAACTCATTGCTATTAAATTAGCATGGGAGTTGTATGCGAAAGATACTTCGTTTTACAACATTTCGTTTGAAGAGTTCAGTTCACAAACTGAACCTTCAATAAAATGTAGAAGTGAAATTGGAAAACATCGTCAGCAAATAGAAACACACATTCTGGAAAGAATTATTGCCGATGAAAAATCTAATGAACTAATACAAAATGTTGTAAGTGGAGTAAAAGGTAATGTAAATTTTGGTGTGAATTCGCCACTTTATAAAGCAATGGGATATATTCCAAAAGCTGAAAAAAGTAGTGGACTTACAACAAAATCGCAAACAAATGAAACGCAAATATCTGTTAGTGGATCTTTACCAGATTTAATAAAATAAAACTTTTATTTTATTAAACGAAACTCCGAAAAAGAAATTTTTCGGAGTTTTTTATTTTTATCTATTTAGAATATAAAAGAGAGTGAATTGTATTGGCAACTTTAGAAACATCATTTTCATCAATAATAGCAATCGATTTAGAAGATTCAATATTTAGAAAATAATTTTTATTTTGAAACACTTTTGTAAAAGAAGAAATAATTTTTTTTTCTGCGAATAAATTATTTCCAACAATAGAAATTATAGATTTGTTTTCAAAAAGTTTTATTTTTCCATAACGAGAAAGTTCAACTAAAAAATTATTATTGAAAAAACTATTTTTGATAATCAAAGTTGTATTTTGTGTGTTATGAAAAACATAAAGTGGAATAGTTTTATTCTCACCTAAAATAGTATTTAATATCTCAAAATTCAAATGATAATTTTCTTTATCTGAAAAAATAAAGTTTATCATAGTAATTGAATTTTGCCACGCAATTCCTGTAATTGATTTTTCTTTTCGTTCAAAATTAAATACAAGTGAACCTTTACTTTTTAGATTTTTAGAATTTAAAACTCTAATTGGAATATTTTTTTCTTTCGCAGGAATCATTGTTTTTGAATGAAGAACTTTTGCTCCACTTTCCGTGAGATGAAATGCCTCATCAAATGAAATTTCAGAAATCAATTTTGCGTTTTTTACAACTGTTGGATCTGCAGTAAAAATTCCATCCACATCAGTCCAAATTTGAATTTCTTTCGCAGAAATTGAACATCCAAAAACAGCAGCAGAAAAATCTGAACTTTCTCTTCCCATTGTTGTTATTGCTCCATTTTCACTTGCTCCAATAAATCCTTGCGTTACAAATACATTTGTTTTTTTATTTTTTGAAAAAACTCTTTTCAATTTCTTTTCTACAATATTTAAATTTGGAGACGCAAAATTATGATTGCTATCAGTTATAATAATTTTTGTCGCATCAATCCATAAATTTTTTAAACCAATATCTTCTAAAATAAAACTTACACACAATGAAGAAAAAGTTTCTCCAAAACTATATAACAAATCTAATGTTTTTGGTGTCAATTCATTGAGTAAAGAAATTCCATAACTTATTTTAAGGAGTTTATTTTTTCCTTTTTCAATTTCACTCAATAATTTTTTTTGATTTTCCTTTGAAATAATTTGAGAAGCAATTTCTATATGTCTTGAAATAAATTTTTCAATAACTAATTTTGCATTATCATATTTTCCAAACGAAGAAAGTTTTCCAATTTCTGCAAGCATATTTGTGCCTTGTGCAATTGCAGAAATCACAATAATTTTTTTTGTGTGTGAATTACATTTAATAATATTGGCGATATTTTTCATTGCGGGAAAATCTTTCACAGAAGTTCCTCCAAATTTCATTACAATCATTTAATTTTTTTTAAGAAAAATAAAGCAAAAAAATAGTTTGAGAAAATCCAAAAAAAATTCTTTATCTTTAACCCGTATTTATCAACAAATTTTTAATGTCCTATGAGAAAATACTTATTGTATAACTTGTTCATATTGCTCGTTTCATTTATGTTTTTTGCATGTGATGAAACATTTGAAACAGAACCAATTTTAAAAAATTTTTCCAAACTCGTAAGTGAAAAAAATGATACTGCTGCTGTTAATTTTTTTACAAAAGATATTGTTGAAGAACTTAAAAACCGTCCTGAAGGTTTTGAAATTGCTTCACAAAATTTTGTAGAAGAATTTACACTCAACCGTGCAACATTTGAAATCATTGATGAAGATATCTATGGAGGACAAGCAAAAGCAACTTGTAGTATAAAAACAAGTGATAAAAAAAATCTAAAAAAAATTATCTTACTCCAACAAGACGAAGATACGGGAGAATGGAAAATCACAACTAAAAAATAATGGAAATAAACTATTTCTCTCTCAAACGAACATTTGTGTGTCGTTTGAGGGAGGATTTTGATTTATATGATGAGTTGACAAAAATCGCAATTCAAAAAAATATTCAACTTGCAAAAATTTCTTTAATAGGAGCAGTAAAATGCGGGAAAGTTGGATACTTCAATCAAACTACAAAAGAATATCAAATTCATACATTTAAAAAACCAATGGAAATAATTTCTTGTCTTGGAAATATTTCATTAAAAGAAAATATTCCATTTGTACATTGTCATATTGTTTTTTCTGATGAAAATGGAAATGCTTTTGGTGGGCATTTATTTAGTGGAACAAAAGTTTTTGCATGTGAAGTTTTTATTGATGAATATGAAGGAAGTGTTGAAAGAAATTTTGACAATTCAACTTCGCTTTTTCTTTGGGAAGATAAATGCGTAATAAAATAAAAATAATTGCACCCAAAATTTTTTCTAAACATAAAAATATCATATGCGGAATTTCTACAAAATGTTTTCAAGATAAATCACAATTTGGTTTTAACATAAGTTTTTCGTGTGGAGATAATAAAAAACTTGTTGAAGAAAACAGAAAAACTTTCTTCAACAAATTAGGAATCAAAGAAAATCAAATTGCATTTACAAAACAAACTCATAGCAATAATATCGCAATTACATATAAATCTAAAACCTATAACAATTGCGATGCTTTAATTACAAATAAAAAAAACTTATTTTTAAGCATAACTGTTGCTGATTGTCTCCCTATTTTTATTTATGATATGGAAAACAAAATTGTTGCTACAATTCATTCGGGATGGAGAGGATGTGTAAATGGAATACTCAAAAAAACTATTGAAACAATGCAAGAAGAATTTAATTCTAATACGAAAAATTTTCTTTGTTATTTGGGTCCAAATGCAGATAAATGTTGTTACGAAGTTGAACCTGATGTTGCAAAAAATTTTGATAAAAAATTTCTAACGCAAAAAACTCAAACTAAATTTTCATTGGATATAAAAAATTTTTCAAAATATATTTTGTTAAAATATGGTATTGCGAAAAACAATATTGAGATAAGTGATTATTGCACAATTTGTGAAAAAAAATTATTACACTCTTTTAGAAGAGATAAAAATTTTTATGGAAGAATGATGGGGATTATTGGAATGAAAATCTAAAACTTTCTTTCTTTCCAAACAACTTTTTTAGAAAATAGTGGAACGATTGGAAATAACAAACCGTAAATAAAACAATAAACTTCAAAGTGGAGAAAATATTTCAATAAACTTAACTTATTAAATTCTTTAATTGGTTTGTATAGCAATAAAATATCTATAAAAATTTTTGCACAAACCAAAATTAAACTTTTCCAAAGTGGAAGAATAAAAAAACTTAAAAGAATTGCCAAATGTCCAAAATAACCAATACCAATAATAAAAATCCCACTTACACACATTTCCAATGCACCTATTCCCCATCGTTTTTTTTGACGATATATTTCACTCCATTTTTTACATGGAAAACTTTTTACCAAATTATTTTTTGACAAAATAAACTTTATCTTGTATTTAGTTTTTTTTACAACTGCTTGTAATAATGCAAAATCTTCTGTAATACTAAATGGAATGTTTTCATATCCACCAAATTCATCATATGTTTTTTTTCTAATAGAAAAATTATTTCCAATCACAGAAATTGGAAAACCATTTCCAATTGATGCAGCAACAGCACTAAAATTTAATAGCCAATCAAGTGATTGAATTCCATCAAACCAATTTTTTGAATCTAAAACTGTATATCCACCTACAATTCCAGTATTATCATCAAAATTTTTTACTGTTGTTTCAATCCATTTTGGAGAAACTTCACAATCGGCATCTGTCAACATAATAATTTCTCCTCTTGATTTTTTTATTGCAATTGATAATGCATTTTGTTTTCCTTTTAAAATTTTACCTTCTTCTTTTATTTGAAGAAAAACAAAATTTTCTTTTGTTTGTATAAAGTTCTCAATAATATTTGCAGTATTATCTGTTGAACGGTCATCAACTATAATAATTTCAAATTTATCTTTTGGATACGAAAGTTGTAAAAGTGAATTCAAACATTGTAAAATATTTTTTTCTTCATTTCGTGCAGCAACAATTACAGAAACAAATGGAAAATATTTTAACTCATCTAAATCACTTCTACATTTAGATAAACCATATTTTAACCAAAAGGCATCTAAGATATAAAGTAATACAAATAAGTAAATAAAAATTTCCATAAAAATAAAAAAGGTCATCTATCTACAAAATAGATGACCTTAAAACTAAAACACACTTTATATTGATTTTACAACTCTTCCACTTTTGATACAAGAAGTACAAACTCGCATTTTCATTTTTTTCCCATTCACTACTGCATTTACAGGTTGTAAATTTGGAAGCCATCTTCTTCTTGTTTTATTGTGTGCATGACTTATGTTATTTCCAGAAACTGGTTTTTTCTCACATATTTCGCAAACTTTTGCCATAATTATCTTTGATTTTATTGAAAAAATTTGTGAAAGATACAAAAATAATTCATACACAAAAACTAATTTATTCGTTTTAAAATAGAAGCAAAAAAAATATCTGTAGAATGTTTATGAGAAAAAGTTTTAAAAAAATATTTTGAATTAAATTTTTCTTGAAAAAATATTGGAAGTTCTTGGATCTCAAAATTTTTATTTTCTTGTAAAAAATAACTTATGATATCTTCATTTTCCTCTTTAAACATTGAACAAGTTGCATATATTAGAATACCATTTTTTTTTACAAATCTGGAATATAACGAGAGTATTTCTTTCTGCTTCAAAGAAAAATCTTTAATTAAATTTTCAGTCAATTTCCATTTTATCATCGGATTGCGTCGTATCGTTCCACTTCCACTACAAGGTACATCAATTAGAATTTTATCTGCTATTGCGTGAAATTTTTCAATATCGATTTCATCATAAGTTGATGGAAAAATAAATTTTGCGTTAGATTTTTTTATTCTTTTTTTAAGTTCATTTATTTTTCCTTTTGAAACATCAAACGCAAAAATTTTTCCATTATTTTTCATCATCATTGACATTGCAAGTGATTTTCCACCACTTCCACAACATGCATCAATTATCGTTTCATTTACTTTTGCATCCATCAAAAGGGAAACCAATTGACTTCCTTCATCTTGAATTTCAAAAAATCCACTTTGAAAAATTTTTAACGTATTAGAAAATCTTTTTTCCAAATTTAACCCAAACGGAGAAAAGTTAGTTCGTGAAGATTTTAAATTTTCTTTCAAAAGCTCTTTCATACATTTCTCCAAAGAACATTTTAAAGTATTTATACGAATTGTAATTTGTGCTTTTTTGTTCAATGAAATCAACACTTTTTCCAATTCATCATCAGAAAAAATTGGTTTATTTTTTTTTAGAAACCAAATTGGAAATGAATATTTAAATGCAAGTTGTTCTTCAAAATCTTTGCTTTTATAAATTTTATTTTCAATTTTTTCAATATCAATTTTATTCAATAACGGATTTTCTATCTCAAAATTATTCTCAAAAATTTTTATATAAATTAAAATACATAAATGCAAAAAATCAAATTCCAAAAAATCATTTTTTATTTCATCTGCAATTGTTTCAACTCTTGTTCTATTTCTTATTATTCCAAAAATAATATCGGAAATTATTCTTCTATCTTTTGAACCAAGATATTTTCTTGACTTAAAATAATTTGCAATATATAAATCAGTTGGAGTTGAAACAGTAAAAATGTTTTGCAAAATTTCTACTATATGATTTATCAAAAAATTATTTTTTTTCATTACAGTTTTTAAAACAAAAAAGTGAATAGAAAAAAATTCTATTCACTTTAAAACTATTTTTTTATTTTAATCTCTTCCGTATGCAATTTGTTCAAGTCGCTTAATTCGTTCCTCCATTGGTGGATGTGTACTAAATAGTTTTGTAATTCCACTCAATGAAAATGGATTCACAATAAACAAATGTGCAGTCGCAGGAGTTGCTGATTCCATTGGAATACTGCGAGAATTTGTTTCAAGTTTTTTTAAAGCATTTGCAAGTGAAAGTGGATCATGACACATTTTTGCTCCTGTTTCATCTGCAAGAAATTCACGCGAACGAGATATTGCAAGTTGAATTAACATTGCAGCAATTGGAGCAACTATCAACATAAAAATTCCTCCACTTCTATCACCGTCATCATCATCTCTTCTTCCAGCAAACATAAAACTCCAACTTGCCATATTTGCAAGCATTGAAATTGCTCCTGCAAGTGTTGCAGCAA